>Ga0099364_10014864_pt1 | contig 10312 bp, 6 predicted proteins | sample TergutTh196P3_FD_73070 | JGI IMG/M metagenome (GOLD analysis project Ga0099364, IMG submission 73070) | Microcerotermes parvus P3 segment gut microbial communities from Pointe-Noire, Republic of the Congo - Th196 P3 | ecosystem: Host-associated > Arthropoda: Insects > Digestive system > Gut ...
AAAAAGTTAGTCGCTTTTTATGTAGATGATTGGGGTAGCGTACGTACCCGAAGCAAAAAAGCAGTTGATTATTTGAAGTCGAAAGGGATTGATATGGACAAAAATCGCTTTTCGCGCTATGATTCGCTTGCTTCAGAAAACGATTTGTGCGCTTTGTTTGATACTTTGCGACAGGTTAAGGACAAAAACGGGAACAGCGCCTGTATTACAGCAGTCATGAATCCCTGCAATCCTAACTTTGACGGTATCCGGGAGAACAGGTTTTCATCATTCATCTCCGAACCGTTTACCGATACGCTTAACAAATACGGTTACAACAAGGTTTTTGAATTATGGAGTGAGGGATTCAACGAATATCTCTTTTATCCAATGTTTCACGGAACGGAGCATGTTTCTCGCTCGCAACTTATGAAAGCGTTCAAGACGGGTAATAAACCTGATACGTTAGCTTTTGAGTGCGATACGGTAGGTGTTCCGGGTTCCGCAAACGGTGTCATGCAGCCCTATTATATTGAAAGCGCAAACGAAAACCCAACGTTTGCTGAAAATATCCGTTATGGATTGAATGAGTTTGAAAAGATATTCGAATTCCGCGCCCGCCAATTCAGGGCTGGCGGCGACATCATCAGTCCCGCATTATATCCTGTGTTAAAAGACTGTGGCATTGAATATTTAGACGAAACGATGTGTATAAACCGCTATCTGGGAGACGGGCATTACAAAAGATGCTTCAATCGTACCGGAAAGATCAATGGGAGCGGACTAAAGCTATTGGTACGTAATTGTGTTTTTGAGCCTACGTTTGATCCCGTATCCGAAGCCATACCTAAATGTTTACAAATGATAGACGCTGCATTTACAATGAGAAAGCCAGCTATCATATCATCGCATCGTGTAAATTATATCGGAACGATAGACGAAAATAATCGGAAAACAGGGCTATCCCAATTGGCGTTGTTATTGAAGGAAATAGTTAAACGTTATCCCGACATTGAGTTTGTTAATGCTGATGAGTTAGGCGACATCGTTTTTAATCAATGGAATATCTAAAGAGGCTCCTGTATCTGGGCTATTATATCAAAACAACCGATTGGAAGAAATACCGCAAATTCGTGGTTTTTGCTTCCTCTGATTCCGGTATCTCTTTGTGCAGATTAGTGTTAGATTCTTTTTGGTCTGCCTTACGCTATAATATTTCTTTAGAAGAATATTTCATGTATTTTTTTTGGCAAAAAAAAGACAGTAAAGAGAAAACGTCATGGGCAGGAGTCGGCTATATGTATGCGTATCATTTGCTTATGACCCCTAAACATACGCGCGAAACGCTAAAAAATAAAGCGTTATTTCTACAACACAATGCTGATTTTATTACCCGTAAATGGATTCATGTAGAGAAAAACGATTTCTCCCGGATGTATACATTTATAGCAGGGATGGAAGGAAAAGTAGTTATTAAAAAGGTAGATGGGAACTGTGGTCGTGCGGTCGAGGTATATGACACGCAATCAATTACTACAGACCGCATTGTTGAAATTGCTAAAAGAAAGCACTATACACTTGCAGAGGAATATATCACACAGCATCCCGAACTCATGCGACTGTCGCCTGCGGGGTTGAATACCATTCGTATCGTTACGCAGATCAACAAAGCGGGCGGAGTAGATGTGCTTGCCGCAAGAATACGTATAACCGTTCATTCTTTTGTAGATAACCTTCATGCAGGCAATATGGCAGCATCTATTGATATTGTGAGCGGCAAAATCATGCTTCCCGCTATCTATAGCGACATCACTCGGTCGGATGAAACGGTACATCCTGTTACAGGGGTAGAGATCGTGGGTTTTCAAATACCGAGATGGGAAGAGGCGCTTGCGCAAACAAAGGCGATAGCCTTGCATAACAGGGAGAATCGTTCTGTCGGTTGGGATATTGCTATTACAGAAAAGGGAGTAGATTTTGTGGAAGGCAACCATGACTGGAATCAGGATATTTTTCAAATGCCGGTACGTAAGGGATTAAAGAAAGTTTTGGAACAATATGTATCAGAAATATATTAAGCGTTTGTTAGATTTCATTTTAGCGTTTTTTGGTTTGTTGATTTTGACGCCGGCGCTATTACTGTTAATGTTTTGCTTAACTGTAGCGCATCGTGGGAAAGTCTTTTTTACGCAACAGCGTCCCGGACGAAATGAAAAAGTTTTCCGAGTGATCAAATTTCGTTCGATGAACGACAAGCGTGACGCTAACGGAAGGCTGTTGCCCGATTGCGAAAGATTAACTGCTTTAGGAAAGTTTATAAGGGCTACATCTTTAGATGAACTACCACAACTTATTCATGTATTGAAAGGAGAAATGTCGTTAATTGGTCCCAGACCGCTCTTGTTGCAATATATACCTGTTTATACTGAAAGAGAAAGAAAGCGACATACGGTAAGACCCGGCATGACCGGTCTGGCGCAAGTATCGGGAAGGAATGTGATAGGATGGGACGCCAAATTGGAGTTGGATGTCTGTTATGTAGAAAATATCTCCTTTCTCGGCGATGTGAAGATTCTTTGGCGCACGATAGTAAAGGTAATCAAACGCGAAGGCGCTATTGCCGACAAGAAAGAAAATTACTTGGATATAGAACGAAACAATAAAATGAAGTCATGAAGATTATTATTACAGGCGCTTGCGCCATTTCAGCGCGAAGCGTCATACGCTCGCTCAAAATAAGCCATACGTTTAGAGAAGCCGAATTTATCGGCTGGGATATGGCATCAACGCTATACGGATTGTATGAGGGGTTGTGCGACAGGATATACAAGGTTCCGGCGGTGGCAGACCCACAGTATCGGACGGTTATCAGCAGGATTATAGAAGACGAAAAGCCGGATGCCGTCTTAGTAGTCCCTGAAGTTGAAGCGCTTTATTGGGCTGAAAATCCGTTTCCTGTCCCTTGTTTTCTTCCGCCGCTTGATTTTTGTCGCGTGGCTATCAGCAAACAACGGCTTTTTGAGACGTTAGCCGGTTCCGGTCTCGTTCCACAGCATGTTCAAGCGATGAAAAATGACCTTTTACGCAATGATTATCTCCCGCCGTTTGATTATCCTCTATGGATAAGGGATGCTTCCGACGGAACGGCTTCGGGGAAAGGTTCGTTTAAAGCCAACAATTTAGAAGAACTGCAGGCATGGGCGAAAATTAATACAGGCATAGACCAATTCCAACTGTCGCAATTTTTAAGCGGCGGAAACTACGGCGTTTTTTGTCTTTTTGAAAAAGGGACATTAAAAAAGTTGGCTATTGTAGAGCGGATTGAATATATTATGGCAAAGATTGCCGTGTCAGGGATAACCGGAAATACGTCAAAAGGTCGGATGTTGAATGATCCGACTATTCGAGAAACAGCTTTGCAAGCCATTGCTATCGTTTGCGAGAAAACCCATTCCGTGATGAATGGAATGGTCGTAGTAGATATGAAGGCGGATGAACGGGGCAAACCGTATGTGACTGAAATCAATATCCGGCATGTATCTTTCAGTTCTTCATTCGCAATGGCGGGGTTTAATTTAGCCGAATATCATCTGCTTTGCGCATTAAACAGAAGCGATGAGATGAGCGAAAATATTGAAATGACTTATCCAAAAAACAATCTGATACTCAGGGATGTAGACGGACAACCGATTTATATTTCCAATCATCAAGCGCTCCAAACAGGCGATTATCTTACAAAAGAAAAAATATTAATAACATAACAAGCATTATTAAACACATTATTAATCATCAATTTTTGAACGATATGGAAACATTTGTACAACATGAGCACAGAAACTGTGCTATTTTAGCATCCGTAATTCTGTATATTACGATGCTTTTTGCGCCAACGTCGCTATTTGCGGCAAACGGCATATTCGGTGGCGGCGCCGGTACGTCGACGAATCCGTACATCGTCGAAGATGCAGCCGATTTAAACGCTATGCGCAACGGTTTATCGTTGCATTATAAACTCGGTGGCAACATTGATTTAACGGATTATCTTTCTACCGGTCAGGGATTTACTGATTGGGGAAGTGATGGCTGGTTGCCTATTGGGATAAACATCGATCCTAATCAGTTTATCGGAAGCCTTGACGGAGGAGACTACACTATTTCCGGACTGTGGATAAATCGAAACACAGCAGAGTGTGTGGGTTTATTTGGATGTACGCGAAATGCGACGATCCGAAATCTTGCCATTGAGTTAGCTCCCACAGGCGTTATCGGCAATAATTATGTCGGTGGTTTGGTTGGGTTACAGGAAGCAACTAACATCGGCAATAGGAGTAACATAGACAATTGCAGTGTGAACGGTTCGGTTGAAGCCGTCTTTGGCAATGTCGGATGTTTTATAGGCAGACAAAATAGCTATCGTGACGGCATTAACACCATCACGAATTGTAATGCTACCGGTACTGTCAACAACGGACAGCAGGTCGGCGGGTTTATAGGCTCTCAATTCGCCGATGATGGTGGTTTATCTACCATTGACAGATGTTTCGCAGACGTGAATGTCAGTTCTACCAATTACTATGTCGGCGGATTGGTAGGAAGACAATATACGGATGACGCTTCCAGTGTCTGTAACATAATAAACAGTTATGCAAAAGGCAACGTGATCAATGGAACACGCGTCGGCGGATTAGTAGGGTATCAAGAATCGAATGGCTACCATTTGATTGAGAATTGCTATGCGACCGGCAATGTGACGCCATCAGGTGACTTTGCAGGTGGTTTAGTTGGGTATCAATATGCTGTCGATGGCGATAATATGGTTCGATATTGTTATGCAACCGGCAATGTTATATCTTCGGAATACTATGTAGGCGGATTGATAGGATACCAACATGCTGCGGACGGAAACAACGCATCTGCGAACTCTTTTGCCGTCGGCGAACTGACGGCTACCAATTTTATCGGGGGGTTAGTAAGCATGCAAGTGATTGGTTCGGTAGGAACCGGTACCAACACCATTACCGATAATTATCGCTATCTGTTAGCTAAATTGAACGGCGCTCCCATCCTCGCAACCGACGGGCAAAACGGTCACAACCTGCGGCATGGCGATAATTCTACCACCGCCGTCGGTTTTATGACTCGCGCAACTTACGTAGCTAACGGGTGGACTTTTGGCGGCTCAGGCCCCTGGTATTGGGATGATAACCAAAAATTCCCGATGCTGCTCGTTGGCACAGAAACCTATCCATTCCCATTTTATGCGATTGCTTACGATGAGGATGGCGGTACACTACCCGCTGATGCACATATTAGCTATGAGCACGGCGAAACATATACCTTGCCTTCAATCGATAATACGCGCTATCAATACCATTTTGACGGTTGGTTAGATGATGGCAACACCCTTGTAAACGGTATAACGGCAACCGATACGGGACATAAGTTATTTAGGGCAAAGTGGACGAAATATATCTTTGATGTAACGATTACGCCTACTACCGGCGGAAGCGTTACGGCTGATAAATTATTAGATGAGGCAGGCGAAACCATCACACTGACTATTACTCCGAATGTCGATTATGTAATAAAATCCATTCTTGTACATAACACCGGCGACGTAACCGACGTCGTTTCTACATCAGCCTTATCTAATACGTTAGAATCATTCGTAATGCCTTCAAATGACGTAACGGTTACTGTCGAGTTCGAGCGCTTATACTATGTAACGATCATCAACTCAGGTGGTGGAAGCGTTGTTGTAAGTAATTCGCGCTTAAGGCAGAGTGAAACCGCTCAACTGACACTTACTTCGTTTCTCGGATATGAATTTGCATCTATTTCGGCCACTGGGATTACATTTGGTCAAAACGGAAACAATTTCGACTTCACAATGCCCGCAAACGACGTTTTGGTTTATGCTAATTTCCAAAAAACGGCTCGCCAGCTTGCATGGGAGAACGCCAGGTCTTTCATCGAAAATGCTCTGTTCGTGACTGATCAAAACGCCGCCAACACAGAGAGACACTTACAGTATGTATTAGCTGATATAATCAATGAACTGATTGCCGCGACCGGTTTTGTCGTGTTACCCAATGATATCGTTATCTTTTCAAATTTTGTTTCAGCCACAGAAGGCGATGAAGATCATCCGAATGGCACTGACGGCTCGTTCGAATTTCGCGTAACACCCCCGGATGTACTCCCATCTGCATACAGTGAAGGCACCATAACAGCCACGCCTTATGATACTACACCCAACGACTATATGCTTCAAAAACAAGCGTTTAAAGCCGGTGTCAAAAACGGACGCCTGTATGTAAGCGGACTGACGGCGGGACAATCATGGAGCGTGTATGCGATGTCAGGAGTCTTAGTTTATGAGCGTATTGCAACCGGAGCAGAAGCAGATATTGTCCTTCCGGCTCGTGGTATATACATTGTCAGATCAGGCGCCGCAACGGTCAAAATTATTTATTGAAACATTCATGAATCCCCGTATCCATCTTTCGCTTGCTCAAATGGGCGGGCAGGAAATTCATTTCATAAAAGAGGCTTTTGCAACAAATTGGGTTGTGCCGCTGGGACCTAATGTAGATGCGTTTGAGCGTTCTTTAGCAGACTATATCGGCGAAGAGCGTCATATTGTTGCGTTAAGCTCCGGTACGGCGGCGATTCATCTTGCCTTGATCATGCTTGGTGTGCAGGCGGGAGATGAAGTGATCTGTCAAAGTTTTACGTTTGCAGCTTCGGCCAATCCGATTGCTTATCTGGGGGGTAAGCCTGTCTTTATAGATAGCGAGACGGATACATGGAATATGGATCCGACGCTGTTAGAGGAAGCCATTCGGGACAGGTTACACAAAACGGGAAAACGACCAAAGGCCATCATAGCGGTTCATCTGTATGGGATGCCTGCCAAGATGAAAGAAATCGGGGAAATAGCCGATAAGTATGAAATACCAGTCGTTGAGGATGCGGCGGAAGCGTTAGGTTCTACTTTATACGGCCTGCAATGCGGCGTTTTCGGCGATTATGGTATTTTTTCTTTTAACGGGAATAAAATCATTACGACATCAGGGGGCGGCGCATTGGTGTGCCGGACAGCAGAACAGGCTACGTTAGCCAAGTTTTATGCTACCCAGGCACGCGACAATGCGCCGCATTACCAACACTCGTTAATCGGTTACAATTATCGCATGAGTAATATCTGTGCTGGAATCGGACGCGGGCAAATGTTGGTTTTGCAAGACCACATTGCGCGACGAAAAGCCATTCATCGGCTCTATTCCAACGGGCTGAAAGATATGCCCGGTATTGTAGTAAAACAGTCTCCTTCTCCCGAAAGCAATCCCAACTGTTGGCTTTCCTGCATCCTTATTGACCCGGAGTTAAGCGGAAAAACGAAAGAAGACCTCCGGTTGAAAATGGAAGCTCACAATATCGAGTCAAGACCGTTATGGAAACCGATGCACCTTCAACCCGTTTTTGCCGACGCGGTAGCATACGTCAACGGTATAAGCGAACATCTGTTTAATAGGGGATTATGTTTGCCGTCGGGCGCTAAAGTGACCGACGAAGATATACAACACATTGTAGAGATGATTAAGAACAATTGTCCCTGACGGAACATTTTGCAACGAAATTAAAAACTTCATCGAAATAACAATAATTAACAACGATATGATAAAAGATTTAATAAAACGAAGAATCAATTACATTTTGCCTCTTTTTCTGAAGAAGGTGCAAAAGTGTCCGTATTTGCCTAAGCAATTGATATTTGCAATAGACATCATTTTTGTTGCCCTATCCTTTTTCTGTTCTTATTATGTGCGTTATACGCTTTTGAACGATTGGTCGGCGTTTGCATTTTTTCATGTCAAATTGCTGATTTGTATTGGGTTCGCAGGATGTTTTTTCTTAATTTTCAACACATATTCTGAATATGTCCGATTTTCATCGTTCAGGAATATTTTGCGCATGTTCCTGTCGCTATTTTGTACATTTATCTGTATGTTCATGCTTTTCCGCTCATTCCCTGTCATGTTTCATCATGCGCCTTATGCGAAAGTTGGTTTTATTATCAGTTTTCTTCTCTCGGCATGTATTATTCTCTGTTTTAGAATGATGGTTCGGATTTTTTATGATTATGTGATAAAAACGGTTGGGAAAAGCAAAGGTACGCCTCTTCTTATCTATGGCATTGACACCGTACACATTGGGATAGCAAAAATGATTCGATTAGATGAAAAATTTCCTTATATCGTTGCCGGATTTATTGCGCGAAAACCGATCCCTGATCGCCACCGGATATTGGGCAGCCGCGTCTATTCGACGGAAGATGTATTCAATGAGAATTTAGCAAACAAAGGCATCAAAACGGTGTTAGTGCGCGCTGAAGAATTAGAGTTGGAAAAGAAAAAGATATTGTTTCGACGTTTTTTAGACCATAAATTCGAAATATTGTCTATGCCGGCCATCGAAAATATAAGCGATATCCGACGCATACGGAAAATCAAAATCGAAGATTTACTCGGACGCGCTCCCATCAAAACCGACATTGAATCAATAGGCAGGAATATGAGCGGGAAAACAGTTCTGATAACGGGCGCGGCCGGTTCTATCGGCAGTGAATTAGTCCGACAACTGTGTCGTTTCAATTTACGTCAGTTAGTGTTAGTCGATATTGCAGAATCACCGCTTCATCAGTTGTCATTAGATTTAAACGGCTCAACACTCACGCACTATATCCCTTATATTGCGGATATCCGTAACAGATTCAAAATGGAGTGTGTTTTTGAAAAATTTAAACCCGACTATATTTTTCATGCAGCCGCCTATAAACATGTTCCGTTGATGGAGCAGTTCCCCGGCGAAGCCGTATTTACCAATGTGCAGGGGACGAAAATACTTGCTGATTTGGCGGTGGCTTATGGCGTGGAATGTTTTGTGATGATATCTACCGACAAAGCGGTCAATCCGAGCAATGTGATGGGCGCCTCGAAACGCATAGCCGAAATGTATGTCCAGAGCTTAGCGCGGGAGTTGAAAAACGGTAAAAATACATCCGCTTCGCAACAACGTTTCATCACCACCCGTTTTGGTAATGTATTAGGTTCCAACGGCTCGGTCATCCCGCGCTTTGCCAAACAAATATCGGAAGGAGGTCCTATTACGGTCACTGATCCCGAAATTATACGCTATTTTATGACCATTCCCGAAGCCTGTAGTCTGGTACTGGAAGCCGGTAATATAGGAAAAGGTGGTGAGGTGTTCGTTTTCGACATGGGTAAATCGGTCAAAATCAAAGATATGGCTGAAGAAATGATTCGCCTCTCAGGATTGGAGCCGTATAAAGATATAGATATCGTTTATACAGGTTTGCGACCAGGTGAGAAGTTACATGAGGAATTGCTCTACGAAAAGGAAAAAACGGAAACCATGCAAAACAAGCGCATCATGATTGGCAATGTCCGCGAATACGATTACAATGATGTATCCCGTTGGATTGACAATTTGTTAAGAGTGGCCGGAAGCAGTAACGAAAGTAATATTGTGAAAATAATGAAAGAAATCGTACCGGAATTTATCAGCAATAATTCAGAATATGAAGAGTTAGATAAAAAACGGGTATGTGCAGTATAAGGCCGAAAAATCAAGTATGAAATGCTATCAACCCTTCCATCGGTTCGCAGATTATCTTTTCCGTTTTCATCTTAAAATCAGCAGCTACACGGGTTAAGGTTTCTTTGAATAGCCATCCGACGCTTCCGACACAGTTGAATGTATAATCCGTATAGGACGGATAACCGCTCACGATATTTTTAAAAAAGTCGGAAAACGCCCCATATACGACTGCCTCCAAATATTCATTCGCTTGGCCATAACCCGTAATAAAGCGGGTGAAGCCAGCACAATAACGATTCGGCATTTCGCCAAGGTAAATCCGGTCAATCAACTCGTCCCCTGTGATCTGATATGTATCCCAAAAGGCCTGTTTAACGTCTTTCGGCATATAGCCCCGGATATAATCGCTGATCAACCGTTTACCTATATAACCTCCACTCCCTTCATCACCGAGTATAAAACCCAAGGAATCAATGTTGTGCGTAACCTTAACGCCGTCGTACAGACAGGAATTAGTTCCTGTCCCCAGAATGGCGGCAAATCCGGCTTTTCGGCCTAACAGCGCTCTGGCCGAACCGATCAAGTCCATGGCCACAGACACTTTCGCCTTAGGAAACAGGGGATGAAGCGCCTCTTGCATGACCGCAAAATTGTCATCATAACACCCGGCGCCGTAAAATGCGATTTCTTCTACCTGTTCCCAAAGCGG
>Ga0099364_10014865_pt1 | contig 10311 bp, 8 predicted proteins | sample TergutTh196P3_FD_73070 | JGI IMG/M metagenome (GOLD analysis project Ga0099364, IMG submission 73070) | Microcerotermes parvus P3 segment gut microbial communities from Pointe-Noire, Republic of the Congo - Th196 P3 | ecosystem: Host-associated > Arthropoda: Insects > Digestive system > Gut ...
TCAAATAAAGCCTATGTGTGCAATTCACACTTTCACATTATCGATTAATTATTCACAAGGCAGAGAACAGTTAACATGTTCAAAGCCTGATATTTGCTACAGGATAATTACTAAATACTCATTAAAGTTGTAAGCATCAAGAAATGGCCTCAAAGGGTGAGGACATAGACCATTTGGAAAGAATGGCTCATAGAGAGTTAATTTAATACAACATGTTAACAAATTTAGTAATAGGAAATTTATGGTGATGTGGAACTGTTATAATGATCCATCAATTTGCTTCATACATAAGCTAGACATTTCATATAGAAACACTTAGTAACATGATTTGTATGACTTTACTTTATTATTTCAAAAACGACAATACTCATTTCATACTTCACTGGATGCATATATCTGAATCTATCTTTACTCTTAAAGAAAGAACCCTTCTCATTTAGGATTTAGTTGATTTCTGAACTTTGTCCATCGTACAGTATTTTGAATACACCACAATGTTTTGGGAACTGAATCTGTTTCTGTCATCATGTAGCACGATCGGGAGGTGCCTACACTGGTGCATCCCATAAAAGGAGGTACTGGTGATTAAAAACAGCTCTTCCTAGTGGACCTGGGTAGGTACCACACCACTTCTTTTGAGGATGCATAACAGAATTATTTTCCAAAATGTTGGGCAGAATCCAGAAACTGTGTAATTCTAAACATATCACAGAAGCCCTACAATTATTTTCAATTGTTTCATACAAAAGGTATACCTTGTATCGAAATATTTCACGCCTTTATATGTTCCATTGTGCATCCCACGTATAGGATCATCCCAATCCACGCCCAACCAAGTTCCTCTTGTTGGCGGTACTTTTCCAACGTAACATATTGTACCATAGTAGCCAGAGCACTCCACTCGTTGCCCAGCTTCGATGCAAAGTACACTGTCAAGAGTCATCTTGCATGTGTTAAGACTATACACCACCTAATGTTTCAAAGGAAATTTCAATATAGAACCTTTAAAAGATCAGTTCCAAAATCAAAACATTATTCTTCGAAGCTATCCCACTAATAACAATGAAGGCATGGTGTAAAACTTGAAAATCGTTTTGTATAGTGTCAGTTCACCAAATATCAAAGTGGCTTACCAATGTATTACTAGATCAACCTTAAGTATCTAATACTAGACAGCCAAAGCTATTGGTCCATAACCTCAAATGTTTGGAAACACATATTACTCTAAAACTGCCTTACAAATTACGACTCTAAAGCCGTACGTAACATCCAACAGCACATTCGATACCTCAAAAATATCATGCAGTAAGTAGAACAATATAAAATCTGACAAACACAGCCTACACCCACAGCATGCTACTCTTAATAGTGTGCCAATTGTGCCATCTCTTAAAACTTCACTACTTAATGTTGGTAGACATGACAGAACCGAAATTACGTCATTGGTGATCACGACACACATGGATCTTGACGTATACACACGGTTCCCAACGTCGAACGTATGATTGGTTACAGCAGAATAAAATTCTTGACTATACTTTAGTATTGGCTGATCGTTTTGCCCGAAAATGTCTTAAATACAAATGCCACGTGACAAGTAATTGTAACGAGAAGGATAAGGTCAGTGTGAGGAAGATTAACATTTACAAATTTTAGCTTATTTTGGGTAAGAATAGTGTATGAAAGTGTCTCGTTATAATAACGTAATCGTACGTAGTTCAAATATACCAGATAAGAAAGGGGGTGTGTGTGTCAAAGGTTATCCGAGAAGTAATGTGATCTCTCCCATATGGGATAGATAATACTGAACTCGGGAATTGTTAAGGAACGGACAGAAAATTTCGGTTCGGCCAGTGAAGGGACGTGTTATGCCAAAGTAATACTACACACACGAATTGCATGTCACGGTCAGTAGGCCTAAGGCCAATGTTCAAGTGGTTTTATTTTTGTTGTACGTACAAAATTCCAACGTATATATCTTTGCATGTTATATGCACTTTAGAACTGTATATTTATGGTTCAGATGTGTCCTGTACGTGTTATTAATAACTCATATTACGTGTTTCATACATGTGTGATTAAAATCATGATTTTCTAAAGCATAGATGGGAATTACCTGTTGTTTTGTAACGTGCAAGAAATTTACTTTTATGTTCATACCGTGCATATTGAATAATAAATGTTTATTATATACCAACATATGCACAAATAAGTAATGTAATTTTAATATAAAATTACACTACTTATTTGTGCATGTGTTGGTATATAATAAACATTTATTTTGCAAGAAATTTTTTCTTTGCCTTGAAATGAGTTTTTTTACTTTGTGTTACACAGCTTGACATAAAAAAGGTAAAGTTGCCTCTGTGCACGCCCTGCAGTCACACAGGGGTACTAGAGATGTAACTCCACTCATTCTTAATCTGGGCACTAGATGGAGCTTCACCCTCCATCTATATAAAAGTGGTATGTTGGATTTGGAACATGTCAAATAAAAAACACACACAATAAACAGAATACAAATAAATAATATAAAATAAAATAAATAAATAAAATAAATCAAGTATCAATACATAGCATCATATGGAACCTAACACTCATTGGTTACAGGTCAGTTGCAAGACAGTATTACATACACAGTAACAAAACATTGCAGTGCTAGAATACATAAAGATGAGTATAATCTTTAAAATATATTTATAAATAAGCATAATATAATCTAAATATAAAATAAGATAAAAATAATTTATAGACCTCATAGTATATGCCAAGCAGATGGAATTACCTAGAATGAAAGTCAATCAGATGTCCTATTCTGTAAGGGGGAGTGTACAATTACATTACACTGTAATGGAAAATTGATGGAAAAACATAAATATGTACATAAAAGACTAAACAACCCCAATAGCAATAAAAATTTTAAAATTATAAAATTAGAGTGACTATAAACATAAAATATTAGTTAATGTACCTGACAGTCTGTCTCATTTTAATAGAGTTAAAGAAGTTAATGCCTTAGGAGATATTAATAATGAAAATATTCTTCTAATGAATAAAAAGAATGTAGATATAAAAACTGTTTTAATTGTAATTCAAAATTTTAAGGAGCATCAGATATACCTTTGATATGTGGGGGGAGATTATTGTAAACTCTTTCTCCTGAATAGTAAATTCCCTTCTGATATTTTGTCGGATTCTGTATGGGTTGATGAAGGTTTGTATGTTGAGAGGTATCAACACTGTGAATCTCCTTTTTACATCCCAGCATAATTCTAATTATATACTTTTGCATTCTGAAAATTTTTATACCGTGGGGTGAGTCACCCTAAAATGGTAAACCATAATTTATAATTGAATTAAAATTGGAGTAGTAAACTATTTGCAAAGTATTTAGAGACATATGGTTTAATAGACCTCATTATACAGCAAACTGCACCCAAGTTTGTAAAAATATGTTCAATGTGATATTTCCAGTTTATTTTATCATTGATATATGTATGTATATATATGTCAAGAAATTTGATATTGGATGTGGGTGTGAATTGGTTATTGTCATAAGCAATGTATATATATATATATATATATATATATATATATTAATATACATTATATATATTATATATTTATATTAATATTGGTTTTGGGCATATTAGTAGGAAACTGAATGTGGTATGTTTTGTTAAAATTTATGGAAAGTAGTTTTACCTTTAGGCATTCGTTGTATGAACTTGAAAGCAGCAGTTCTATTAATTTGAAAGTCATTTTTGTTTGAACTTGTGACTAGTATACTAGTATCATCTGCAAACAATATTGGTATGGTTTTATCGTTATAGTTCTGGGTAAATCGTTTATGAAAAGAAGGAACAACAATGGGCCCAAAATTGATCCCTGCAGCTCTCCATGCTTCATTTCTTCCCATGTAAAAAAATCATATTGGTTAAGATCATTATTTATGATTAAGATCCTTTGATACCTGTTTCTGAAATGTGAATCAGACCATAACTTAGCTTTTCCTTTTACACCATAAAATTCCAATTTAGATAATAAGTCTGCAAGAAGTAGAGGAAACTATTGAACCCATGCCATGACTCTGGCCCAAGGAAGGAATTGCAAGTGGCTGAGGTAATAGAACAAATAATACTGTTGCATGTTTGCTGTCATTCATTATTGGAATAAGTTTAAATGAAACTGGAAAAGCCTTGAATAAATCTTGAAATTTATGTCATGTTGAACAACACTTGCCAGCCTGGTAAGATTCTGATCTTAATGGCTTATTGGGAGGTTTTTCTACAGTGTGTCTCTTGATCACGTTCCTCAGTACAGCAGCTGTCATGTCATGCCCTGGAGTGAAATTGTGATGGCCAGGAACATGATAAAAAGGACACCACATTTCATGGCAATAGTAAATGTCATATGTGTACCTTTTTCTCAAAAACTGTGTATGCAGTAGCTAAACAATTCTGTAGGCATGCAGGTACACTGTTTATTAACATATTGTTGAGTTATGAAACTGATAAGATATAAACACATTTTCTTTCTGTGAGTACTCTTTCCTACATGTTTCATACACAAAAACAATATAAGTCCCTTGTGTATTACTTTTGATATTCAAAACTGATTTTTTTTTTTGTCCTATGCCAATTACAGGGATGTCTCACATTTTCCTTCTTGCAGTCCAATATAATTTTGATAATTTCCACCATCTATCCCAGTTGTTGACATTGTCCATGACATCTATCAGACTTTGACATGTGTGGTTGTGGTCAAGGTCCATTTCTTTGGTGTTGCCGCACAGTGGGCACACTGGGGAGTCCCTTAATCCAATTATATTCAGGTGTTAGGTTTGGTGATGAGGCCAAATTTCTGTCAGTAGTTTCTGAAATGTTATCCAAAGACATTGTAAAAGTCCATAGCCTGTCATGAACAGTTTCTTGGATAATGGTACAGCTGTCTATTGAAAGGCAGAGGGGAGATTTGATTTGTGTTTGACTGTGCATCATCAATGTAGGTAAAGTAATATAGAGAAACCAACTAGATGCAACAATAACAATTTATTGATCTCCGGAGATCAATAAATTGTTATTGTTGCATCTAGTTGGTGTCTCTATATTACTTTACCCACTGTGAAACACTCTCTGCCATCAAGTGGAGCTGATTGATTTTTTTCCTTATTGACTGAGATTCTGCTTCCATTATTTATATATTTTATGCTGCCAAACATGTATACAATGTATTGAATATAATCAATGGTTTTCTTGCTTGTTCAAGCTATTTTATATTTTCATTGCTGCTATTTCATTAAGTACTTGAAATCTGCTGTACTTTTTTTATCTGCAGAATTTGTCATGGTCTGTGGGAGAAGCAAGTCATTGATGAGACTGAAATTGTTTTACAGAATGTTATTTGTTCAGTGTTTAGTGCACTGACAGTTTATAAATGGAGTTCTAGTAACATTGCTCTGTATACCGTGTATCAGTAATTGTGCCACACATGCTGGAATTATCTACTGGAATGTATCATGTAAAGTACTCAGTCTAAACTGAATAATGCAGATAAAATAAAATACATTTTCTTTGCCCATGCCTTGAAGGCACGTGGCAGAATTAGAGGTACAGCTCCAGTAATTTTTTACCCAGACACTTGTTGCAGTTGAATGGTCATCTTTAACCCTGGCCAATTTACCGCCTTGGTACCCTTTGAATAAGAGGCTGGGTGGGCCCCAGAGCTGGTCTGGACATTTTGGAGGGTATAAAAATGTCTTGTTCTTGTCAAGAACAGAACCGCAGATCATTCAGCTCACAGTCTGGTCTCTGAACCAACTGGGCTATCACAGCTGCTGGACAGCACAGTTCACAGTTCAAACTGCTGATGGCATTGTTTTATGAACATGTGCTGGATACAGAAGTTGGGTTTGTATTGTGGTTTGCCGACTGACTGTTCCAAATACTTATATATTGTGTGGTTGTCCTTAGTCACTCCATACAACTGCTGTGACAATACTGCAAGTTGGCTGATGACTGCTACCTGTCACATCCTTTCCAGTTCATTATTCAGCAATCAGCATACAGTTGATGCTACACAGCTGTATGCTGACTGCTGACTGTGCAATAAAACTGACCCTGTTCACCCCTTCCATAGGTCTGATTGGCCAGATTCCCTCAGACTGTCATGTATAACCATCACATTTTCTTCCGCCACATCACTTCAACATCCACCTGCTCCAGTTTAGTCACATGAAGATGTATGCAGTACAGTATATTCTTCTGAAGTGTAACACACCAAGCATAATATAGGGCTTGTCAGTGTGTTGTGCGGTTCTGTTTGTCTTGTCTCCCCCCCCCCCAAAACCCCGTTTGGGGGGGGCCGGGGGGGAAAGGGGGGGCGACCCCGGGGGGGGGGGGGGGGGGGTAAAGTCCGGGGAGTTCGACGTGTGCATCTCTCCGGCGGTCATGATCGAGCTGGACGGATGCACGGAACCCAAACGCTCCGATCTTCTGTCATTGTTGGGCGAGGCGGACTATACGGAACTGGACGAAACGGAGGAAGTATTGGATCTCGCAGGGAAATACCTTGATGCCGGAATACTGCCGAAAAAGAGCAACAGGGATCGTCAGCACATCGCCTATGCCTGCGCGAATAACTGCGATATGGTTATATCGTGGAATTTTAAGCACCTGGTTAATTACAAGACCATAACGGGAGTAAAGAGCGTGAACGCCTTGGCGGGATATAGGGAAATGCCGATATACACGCCAACAATGCTTATCGAAGGAGGCGCGGAAGATGATACATGATATGCCAAAGCCGCACATATCACCGGCATTTACCATTGACGACATCCACAAAATCAGAGAATGGGACTATGAACGGTTAAAAGACGCGACGCCGGAGGAACGCCGCGCAGACACAGAACGCCGCGCAGAAAGGACACGCCGCGCTATAGCGGAACTGCGTCGATTACAAGCCGCGAAAGCCTAGCCGTCCATACCTGCCCCCACAAGCGCACACAAGCGCACCTATCTACGCAACCAACGAGTAACCCCGAAACCAAAAGCCCCGCAGAACGCCGTTTGTTGCGCCCTGCGGGGTTTTCGTTGCCTGACGACACCCCTTTGTGGTACGCTTCCAAGTGGAACGCTCCACTTGTTCATTACTTTGTGTTATCTCGAAAAACGGGCTTTCAACAGGGTTTCTAGTGGAACGCCCCGCTCTTGTGTTTGTTTCGGAATCCGGGCATTCACCCAGCGAATGCCGCCTTTATTATCCGGCTTATCTGCCTTTCGCTGTACCCAACAAGCCCCGCCACTTCGCAGACGGCCAAGCCTTCGACATACCGTAGCGTTACGATTTGCCGCACAACGCTGTCTTCCAAGGAGTCGATGTATTCCATAATCGCGTCAAGCTCTTCCGCAAGCCGGGCTTTCTTTTCCCCCAGCCGCTTTTTCAGCCGCCTCATTACCAGAGACTCCCCGCTCCCCTCGATGGTTATCTTGTGCTTATTATACGGGAAGCCGGAATGAGACCCCTGCACGGCATCCGTGACGCGCTCCGTGCCGTTTGGAGCATCCTCAATGCACCGCTCAAGCGTTGCGACTTCCTGCCTGAGCCTGTGGAACTGTTCCAGCCGTTGCTTCGTCATCGGCAAATCATACCTCTCATCCCTCTTTCGGTATCCCGCAAATTCTTATTGCGTCTTCCACGCTGTACGCCACGCCGCCCAGACATCCCGCCTTCCGCATCTGCCCAAGAAAATTCAGCTGCTCCCGCGTGGGCTTATTGCTGCCCGCCTTGACTTCCAGAAACACGGCCTTGCCGTCAGGCGACCGGAAGAATATCAGGTCCGAATGCCCTTTGGGGAGGCTCGGGCGAATATAGCGACCGTCTTTGGAGTAAAACCCGCCTACGTTGTACCTAAACACCTTGCCATGCGGCGAAAGCGCCAGCATGATCTTGTTCATTATCGCCGCTTCGCTCATTTCCCCTCACCATCCCCATCAAGTGGTTGTATTTCGCCGGGACCTCGATATCAAGCTCCAAGGCTTTGTGCAGGCTCCAGAACAGCTTGTACCCCCGCGCAAGCCTGAACGTTTCCATGTCGCCCCATGTTTTGATGCGCCTGTAATAGCTGTAAGGCTTGCGCCGGAGCATGTCGGCGGTTATCTCCGCCAGTTCCGTGTCAATGACCTTCCCAGTTGGCCGCGCCTGCTTTGGGAACATGCAGCCGCACTCAGGGCATTCCCCCGCGCTCACCGGTATGACCGCAAAGCATTCTCCGCATTGTTTTACAGGAGCTTCCGCTTTGCCCTTGCGCTTCCTAGCCTCAAGCGTCCATTCCCGGTCTGCGTCAGGGAAGTCATGCTCGAAGACGTTGCCGACGTGGTCGATGATGACCGCCGTTTTGCATGGCTGGTGCCTCATGCAGCGCATGGACTGCTGGACGTACAGGGTCAGGCTTCTGGTTTTCCTCAGCAATATTGCGCACTCGACGTCCGGGACGTCAAGCCCCTCCCCGAACAGCTCACAGTTGCAGAGTATGGTTACCCCTCCGTCACGGAATGCCTGCATGACACGCTCCCGCTCCGATCCCGGCGTGGATCCGTCAAGGGATTCGGCGCTGTACCCCTGCTGCCTGAACTCCTCCGCCGTCTGCCTTGCGGATTCGACCGAAACGCAGTAGGCGATTGCTTTCCTGCCGTCAGCGATGTTCCGGTAGTTCTTCACCGTCTCGCCGTAGACGTTCCTGTTCTCCATGATCTCGCTGAGCTGCGCTGCGTCGTACTCCCCCCGCGTGACCTTTACGCGGGACATGTCGGCGACCGGCACGGAATAATACTTATACGGCGACAGGTAGTCGTTTTCAATGAGCCATTTCGTTGACACGCTCGTGACCAGCTCATCGAACACTGCGCCAAGGCCGCCGTCGTTCATGCGCACGGGCGTAGCGGTGAAACCCAGCGTCAGCGAACCGCCCAGCTTATTCAGTATCCGCGTGTACGTGTTTGCCAAAGCGTGGTGGGCTTCGTCCACTATGATTAGCGCAGGGTGGATTTTTTCGACCCTGTCAAGCCGCCGCGTCACGGTCTGCACCATGCCGACTTCGCACAGCCCCATGTCAACGCCGCACTCAACGAAAGTGTCATGTATCTGCTTGCAAAGCTCCCGGCGGTGGACTACGAACAAAACCCGGTTGCCCTTGTCGGTCGCGCCTTTGGCGATCATGGCGGCGATGACGGACTTGCCGCCGCCGCAGGGCAGGACGGCGCAGACGGATCGCTTTCCAGAGAGGAACGAGCGCTTTATGTCGTTAATCAGCTTTTGCTGATATGGCCGCAATTCCATGTCAGTCACCTGTTGGGCGTTTTCGGTACTCGCTTGCGAGTTCGCTGTATACGACCACCAATAGATCAGACAAAAGCGTATCGCCCCTGCTCAGTTCCGCGAACTCGCCGTGTATCTCCTTGAAATCCTCCGCGCCTGCCCCGTGATGCTTTTCAAGGGCTTTATAGGCGGTGGCGAAACAATGCTTTATCCGTTTGCTATAATCAATATCCATTTGTCAGTCCTCCCACAAGGGACGTTTGCGCCTTAGCGCGTAGCAGTGTATACTTCGTCCCTAAACGTCCCTTGTTATGAGTGGCGTTAAGGGACGCTCAGGGACGTTTAGTGTCATATAGGTACGAAGTATACATATATATATTGCTAAGAAAACGTCCCTATCAGTCTGTGGCCATTGATGTCTGATACCCTGCCGGGTGGCTATACTGCTCAATACGAATGCCTCTCAGGCCGTTAGATTTATGTCCACATGTAACTATTAATCCGTCGCGCTGCTGCAATTCGCGGGCAAGTGAACCGTCTAATTTGCCCTTAAGGTCAGAGGCGGTGCTAAAAGGCGGGAACCCTAGTATTCGCATCCCTGTGGCCTTTAGCTCCTCGTATGGGTAAAACCCGCCGCCCGGTTTGTCTGTGATGAGTTGGTTAAATACTTGCACTAGCGGCTCGTTGTCGTATGACACGCCTTTATCTTTGCGCTTGACGATCGCGCTCAGGTCGTCGTCAGTCATGGCGCTATATCCAGTCCATTTAATGCCGCCTCGGTCACCTATCTTAAACGCTATACTGGGTCCTTTAGGAGCATTTGAGCATTTTATGTGGACGGCAATGCATTCTGATTCATCATCGGGATTTCTGGTCAGCTGAATAATGCTCCTCATAGCTGCCGGAATATCTACGCTGCCTAATGAGCGGTTGACCGCTGAACTCGCAATACTACCCTTTCCCATGTGTGAAAGAATCACAACGGCGCAATCC
>Ga0099364_10014866_pt1 | contig 10311 bp, 5 predicted proteins | sample TergutTh196P3_FD_73070 | JGI IMG/M metagenome (GOLD analysis project Ga0099364, IMG submission 73070) | Microcerotermes parvus P3 segment gut microbial communities from Pointe-Noire, Republic of the Congo - Th196 P3 | ecosystem: Host-associated > Arthropoda: Insects > Digestive system > Gut ...
CGTTACGGCGCTCCGAAATGAACGCCATCCGGCCGTTCGGCAACCAGCAGGGGTCAAAATCGTTCCATGTCCCGTCCGTGATCTGCCGCAGTTCGGTGCCATCGGCGTTGCAGGTGAAAATATGGTACGAGCGTCCGACGTCCCAGTGTCCGCGGGTCACATCAAGCGTGAAGAAATGCGTCGTGCGTGTCATGTCCCCCCAATTGAAAGGAGAGGCCGGCTCCACACACTCGACATAAGCAAACGCGATTTTTTTGCCGTCGAAGGACACGCTTGGCGAGAGGAAAGAACCCTTGGCGAGCTTTTGCCCCGCAAGCCGTCCGGACTCGACGACACTGTTTTCCAGGAGATTGCGTACGTCTCCCGTCTCGACATTCAACACAAACAACCCGCCTCCGGGACGTTGATTGGTTCCGTAAAACTGGTCGCACATGTGCTGGAATCCGGCACGATGCCGCTTGACAAACAGGATTTCCGGGGCATCTTCGGTGGTGAGAGGGTTAGTACCGAAACTATCCAACATGAGAATTCTACGAACGTCACAAATAAGTGTAAACACATCAAAACGTCGGTTGGTCTCTTCAACCGGCGTATTTTTCACCATTGCTTCAAGCGCGGCAACCTGTCTCAAGTCTTCCAGCATTGCCGTTAGACGTCGCCACACCACATCAGCCGGATCGCGGTCTTCCGGCAGGATCAGCGACGCCGTCGATGCGACTTCGTCTTGGATCGCATCCCAGTAGAGCGGCGTTTTGAAACGTTCGGCGAGCAGGTTCCACTCATTGACACGTTCCTGCATTTCAGGATCGTCGGGCGTATCGGGCATTCGGGCCACCAACTTTGCGCCGGGTTGCAACTGTCCGCCGCCGCTTGCGACGAACCGGTATCCCGCAGCAATCGGCTGGCACTCCGCAACCGAACCGAAGGGCTGGCCGTTGAGCGAGGTAATCTGAACGAATTTTACATACCGCGCATCAACCGTTTTACCGAAATCAATCGTGTAGGATTGCTCCTTTCCCGAAAACTCGCCGGCGGCTATCGGTTCGCCGAACACGGCTTTTCCGTCCACAACATCTTTTGCCACATACAGTTCGTACTTGCCGAAAACGCCGTTCCCGTTGTCGGTTCGCGGAGTATAGGCAAAACCGGTAAGTTGGTAAACGTCCCCGAGATCAATTCCGAGGGTATGAGGAGCTACCGAGTTGTTTCCCGGCTTTTTGGCGATTCCGAACAATTCTGATCGGGCGGCATCGGTTTCTTTGGCAGTGGCCTGTGTGCCGATCCATTCGAGCCGTTCCGCCCTGTCCGGCAAGGGCATGGTGCCGGAAGCGGCGGGAATCGTCGCGCCGGGATGATCGTACCCACAGGCATAACTGTACCCGCAGGGAATGGGATGCGGACACAAATGAACGCTCGGCTCGGCGGAAAACTGCGAGTGCCACATCGTATTCGCGTCGCCGTCCATCGCGCGATAAGCCTCATAATTGGCGTTCTCACTGTCGGCAAAAAGTTGAACTGGTACGATTTTCACATCGGCTGCCCCGGCTTGGACGAGCGGCAACAAGGTAAAAACCATAGCACAAACAAAGAATGGTCTTGGGAACATGGTTGGGTCTCCTTGGTCAAATGGAAACGGGAAAATGAGCCAGTGATGAGATACAGTATAATCACTCCGTACGAAAAATACAATGATTCCAGTATGGAAAATAAGCGAGGTGGAAAATATCAGGGGATCGCGGCACCCGTCAACGGGGAGGCATAAGCTGATTTACGGAAGACCAGATTTCGTCAGAAGTTTTTCTGCTGCTATCGGATACAAATCACGTCTTATTGCTACTGGGCAGAATCAAAAATACGAATATTTTTTGGCTCATCCGACAATTTCGTACCTTGCAGAGTAGTGCAGAATGCAGAGTGCAGTGGGCAAAGTTCAAAGTTCAAAGAGCAAAGTTCAAAGTGAAGATAAGGAAGCGGAACATTCTTCATTCTGCATTCTTCATTCTGCATTCTTCATTCGCCAAAATGACGGAAAGTGACGTATAATAGAATAGCTCACGGAAATCAACAGCTTATGGTTTTTTCTCCTGGAGTCGCCGATTTAGCAAAAAGCGTGCCAGTGCTCACGATTTTGCCAAAACATTGGAATTTTGAAGAAAAAAATGAAATTGAAACGCAAAAACCCGGAAATTTGAAACTTAAAGTTGAAACGTTGAAACCTCAAGTTGAAACATTGAAACCTGAACTTTGAACGTTGAGACCTGAACTTTGAACGCTGAGACCTGAACTATGAACGTTGAGACCTGAACTATGAACGTTGAAACCTGAACTTTGAACGTTGAAACCTGAACTTTGAACGTTGAAACCTAAACTTTGAACGTTGAAACCTAAACTGGAAGTTTTTTCAATTTTTGTGCCGGTTTTCATGTTGATTTTCACAAGAAAGCAGCGCAGAATGCAGAATGTTCCGCTTCCTTATCTTCACTCTGAACTTTGAACTTTGAACTTTGAACTTTGCTCTGATTTGACCGCTCCGTTACCGTCGCGGCTCTGTTTTCACTCTGCATTCTGCATTCTGCATTCTGCACTCTGCACTCTGCACTCTGCGCTTTGAACTTTGCTCCGTTTCACACCAAATTCCCAATCGCGGCAAAGCCGATTACGTCCAATTTTGCCGCGATTCCAGTTTTTTTACCCCGGACCGCTCGATTTTTACACCGTGCGCCGTTAAAATGGACAAACCCAGACCCATTGGGCAAGAAAAAATTTTTTTCAAATATTTACCAACAGGCAACGGACTGTCGAACTTGGGTAAAAAGCATTAAAATGTGAATGACTCAATTTGGCAGAACAGCCTAAGAGAAGGTTGCGTTTTTTGCACACGGATAACACAAAATTGATCTGTGGTGGTCTGTTTTATCAGTGTCATTTGTGTGTTTCGGTAATTGATGATCTCGCACTTAAAATCTTTATCAACCCCCAAAGGACAATAATTATGTTGCCTGACATGGCCCACAGGAATCAAGGGATCGCAGTTTTTTTGCTTGCGTTTTCCTTCATCGCATGGTTTCAACAACCGGTTGCCGCGCAAGACGATTCAACGCTTCGCGTGTCGCTTCAGAGCAGGGTTCCTTCCACTGAGAATGGTGTTCCGGCGGGAACATTCGTCATCCATCAAGAGATTCAGCATTGGAATCCCGAAGAAACCGCGATCATCGTCTGTGACATGTGGAATCAACATTGGTGTCAGGGGGCCACGTCGCGCGTGGCGGAAATGGCACCGCGCATGAATGAAGTGCTGACCATTGCGCGAAAGCAGGGCGTCACGATCGTTCATGCGCCCAGTGACACGCTGAAATGGTACGAGGATCATCCTGCCAGGAAACGTGCGCAACAATTCCGCGATCCTGACGTCGAAAAGCGTCTTGGGAGAGGAAATCTTGAGTCGGAAGCCGGTGGCGAGTGGCCCATCGACCAATCCGACGAAGGCTGCGATTGCACCCCAACCTGCCCGCTGGGACAACCCTGGAAACATCAAATCGAAACATTGACGATTCTTGACGAGGACTTGATCAGCGATTCGGGTGTTGAAATCGGCTCGTATTTTGAGGAAAAAGGAATTAAGAACGTCATCTTGATGGGTGTGCATACCAACATGTGCGTGATCGGACGTTCATTCGGACTCCGCAACATGTCGCGGCTCGGCATGAATGTCGTCCTGATGCGCGACCTGACCGATACCATGTACAACTCGAAAAGTGCCCCGTTTGTTTCGCATTTTACAGGCAACAGTCTGATTCAGGAGTACATTGAGACGTATGTTTGCCCGTCGATGGTTTCCACGGATTTCACCGGGCAAAAGCAGTTCCGCTTCAAGGACGATCCCCGTCCGCTTGTCGCGTTTGTCACGGCGGAAAACGAGTATCGGACGAATCAGCGGTTTCACGAATTTGCCCATGAACTCCTGCTGACTCAAGGCGTGAACTGCGATTTTGCCGCAGGAACCCAGTCCATCACCGATCCCGGGCGGCACAATATCGAGAACCTCCAAATCCTGCAAGACGCCGGTCTTGTTTTTCTGTCCGTCCGGCGACGTGCGTTGGAAGCGGAAAAAATGAACGCCGTCAGGGATTATGTCAACAGCGGAAAGCCGCTCGTGGGCATCCGAACGGCGTCCCATGCCTTCAGCGTCAACGAACGCATCGCGGACAATCTCGTGACCTGGGACAATTTCGACCAGGAAGTCTGGGGAGGAAATTATACGGGGCATCTTAGGAACTCGGAAACACAGGTCAGCCTTGTGCCCGGCATGGAAAGCCACCCGTTGCTCAAGGGGCTTGATCCCGGCGGCTTTACCAGCTCCGGCTCACTGTACCAATGCCGGCCGCTTGCGCCGGACACTCAGGTTCTCCTGCTTGGAACGCTCCCCGGTGCCCCACAGGAACCCGTGTTGTGGATCAACCACCGTCCCAACGGGATTGCCATTTACACGTCACTCGGGCATGGGGACGATTGGAACGAGCCCAATTTCAGGCAGCTCATGCTGAACATGGTGGACACGGCTTTCTCAGACCATTGACATTTCTTGTTTTTTGCGAGGCTTGCATTTGGCGTGTCATTTTCCTATACTGTTTTAAGATGTTCGCTGTTTCGTTTGTTTTCAGGTTGATTCCAAAGAAAGGTTGCCAGAGATGACAAAAACGACATTGACCAGAAGAAAATTCCTTGCCGCATCGGTGCTTGCAGCGGCAACGACCACCATTGTCAAGCCGGATTCCATTGCCGGAACAGCCGCCAACTCCGTCCTCGAAGTCGGCCTGATCGGTTGCGGGGGACGCGGCGATTGGATCACGGAAGTGTTCAAGCAGAATGAAAATTATCGTTTCGTGGCCGTCGCGGATTATTTCCAGGATCGGGTCGATGCGGTTGGAACCAAAGTCGGCGTTCCGGCGGAACGGCGTTACAGCACGCTTTCGGGATATAAGCGTCTTCTGGACGGCAAGCTGGACGTTGCCGTCATCGAAACGCCCCCCAGTTTTCACCCGGAACAGGCGGCTGCGGCGGTGGCTGCCAACAAGCACGTTTTCCTGGCCAAGCCAATTGCGGTGGACGTGCCGGGTTGTGTTTCGGTAGAAGAATCCGGGAAAAAAGCAACGGAAAAAAAACTGGCCTTCCTGGTCGATTTCCAGACACGCGCCAACCAGTTCTTCCGGGAGGCAATCAAACGGGTTCATGCGGGGGATATGGGGGAACTGGTCAGTATCTACTCCTATTATCCGTGGAGTGCCGGCGGGCATGACACGCCATTGACCGATGCGGATTCGTATTTGAGAAATTGGTATCAGTCCATCGAACTTTCCGGTTGCTGCATCGTCGAACAGGATATTCACACGCTGGATGTTGCGACATGGGTTGCCGGAACAAACCCGCTCTGGGCGGCGGGAACCGGAGGCCGGAAACTCAGAAAGCACGGCAACATCAACGACCATTATAACGTGACTTATGGTTTCCCAAACGATGTGACGCTGCAATTCGCGTCCGTGAAATTCATTCCCGGCGTCAAAGATGAAATCGTCTGCCGTGCCTGGGGAACCGGAGGGGCGTTGGACACCAATTATTTCGGCGACGTCGGCATCCGAGGCAACAAGCCTTATGAAGGCGGCAATTGCGCCGACAACTACTGGGCCGGCACGGTGACGAACGTCAGGGAATTTTACGAAGCGATTGCCGCAGGCGATTTCAGCAATCCGACGGTTGCCCCGTCCGTGTGCTCCAACCTGACTTGCGTTCTTGGCCGCGACGCCGTCCGGCAAAAGAAGCTGTTGACCTGGAACGAAATGATGCAAACCGGCGAACGGCTCGAAATGAAGCTCGACGGTTTGAAATCCTGAGACGATCACGCAACGAAGACGTATCCCGCTGGAGTAAATTCACATCCCGCTGGAGTAAATTCACATCCCGCGTGATCAATATTGTGCCGACGGTGCCGATCATTCCGGCCAAAATGACAACAAATCTGGCAAAAACCGGAAAAACCGAACAAATGAACAGCAAAAGGGTGAGCAAAGTGAAAAGTTCAATCCGAGTCGCGACGGTTTTCAACACGGCGGAAACGACGACTTTGGAATTGGAAGGTCGTCAAAGGAACGAAAAGTTATGCGGTGGACGTTGACGGTGGGCGAATCGTCGTTTTCAATCCACTCCCCTGGACACGCGATGGACACGTCGAATTCGACACCCGGCATGTTTTTGGGGGAGGTTTTGATCGGGCAATCAGAGCACTCGATGATGATACGTTGCTTCCTGTCTCGCATGAGTTTCCTTCGATTGAAACCAGAACACCGATGTCGCGATTTGTTGCTAAGGACGTCCCGCCGCTCGGCTATCGGACATTCGTTGCCGCCAATGAAAACATTTCCGGTCCACAACTCTTTGCCGACGAGGAAACCGGCGTGCTGGAAAGTCCGTTTTTCAAGGCAACGCTCGACGCCAAACGCGGCAGGATCGCCAGCCTTACCGACAAGCGAACCGGCAGGGAAATGGTGGCTCCCGGTGCCCCGCAAGGTTTCGGCCAGTATCTCTATGAGCGGTTTTCTTACAAGGAAATCTCGGAATGGATTGCAAAGTCGCTGTACGGGCAATATCATGCGCACCGATTCATCTTTGCCGCTTATGATATGCCGCAGAATACCGAATACGAATCGGGGCTTCCTGAAAACATGGCGTTGTCGGTGGTCAAATCAACGATTGATGTGAAAGCTGTGATGACGGGGATTCTTCCCGACCCGGGGCAACCGCAAAGAGTCAGTATTGCCCTCACACTTTCCGGTATCGAACCGACGGCGGAAATCGAGGTGAGTTGGCAAAAACAACCCGATTCGTGGCCGGAGGCGGCTTGGGTATGCCTCCCGTTTCAGGTTGACAATGCGAAATTCCGACTTGGCAGACTCGGAGCAAACGTCGATCCCGAAGAGGATTTCTCTGTCGATAACGTCAATTACCACATGTGGTGTGTCAATCACGGCGTCGCTGTTTATGACGGTGAAACCGGTATGGGATATGGCGTTTGCTCACCGGATACGCCGATGGTCAGCCTGGGTGAGCCGGGCGAATACAAGTTTGACAAACGATTCACGCCAAGGAAGCCGTACATCTATTTCAATTTGTATAACAATCACTGGCGAACCAACTTTGTTGCCTGGGTTGGCGATGAACGTCGAATGAGTGCAAAGGTACGACTCTGGGCGTTTGAGAAATTCGACGTGGAGAGTTCGTTGTTCACACCGGCGTTGGAAACCCGTGTTCCGTTGCAAGCTGCGGCTTCAATGGTTCGCGGAGGCAAATTGCCACCGACACGACCGGGAATTGGTCTTTCCCGCCAGGGGATCGCCGTTACCGCGTTCGGACCGAATCCGGATGGCAAGGGAATGGTACTGCGTTTGTGGGAACAGGGAGGTCGCGGTGGCCCTTGCACAGTGACTCTCCCGGAAGGCTTGAATGCTACGACAGTCAAACCGGTCAGCCTTCGGGGAACCGACATCGGCCATATCATTCCTGTGAAGGATGGAAAATTTACCTTCGATTTGAAACCTTACGCCCCTGCGTCGTTTGTGATTGATTTTGAGATCACTGCTATGTCCGAGTAAGTCTTGAACAGGAATTTTCGCGGGAAAACTGCAAAAAACAGAAAATGGTGGTATCGACTTAGAGGCTATTTGAAAATAGCTATTTACGTAAATTCATACTTTTGCTATACTTCCTGAAAAAGATGCAAAAGGAGCAAACGTATGAGCGAAGGGACTCGCGTGGGTTATCCGTCGGACATGAGTGACGCGCAGTGGGAGCAACTCGCCCCGTTGATTCCGCCGAAAATCGGCAAGGGAAGGAATCGCACCGTCCCCTTGCGCGAGGTCATGAACGCGATTTTGTATTTTTTGCGCACCGGTTGCCAGTGGCAATATTTGCCGCGTGACTTTCCGCCAAGTGGCACCGTTTATTATTACTACGCCAAGTGGTCGAAGGATGGGACACTGAACATCATGCTTGCTTCGCTTCATGAAAAAGTTCGCGTGATGGAAGGTCGGGAACCAACGCCGAGTGCCGGTTCGGTGGACAGTCAAACGATCAAGACGACCGAGCTTGGCGGCGTGCATGGTTACGACGGCGGCAAGAAGATCAATGGCCGAAAACGCCATGTTTTTGTGGACGTGATGGGCTTCGTGCTTGCCGTGATCATCACGGCGGCGAACATTGATGATGGTGTTGCAGCGACGATGTTGTTCAAAAAAATCACGCAGGAGCAGTACCCGCGGCTGGAGGTGATTTGGGGCGACAGCAAGTATCACAATTTGAGTTTCGAAGCGTTCTTGGAACACGAACGGCCGGGTTGGCGACTCGAAGTGTCGAAGCGTCCGAAGGATGCCAAAGGGTTTGTACCGGTGGCGAAACGTTGGGTGGTCGAACGCACATTTGCATGGATGGGTCGCAACCGCCGTTTGAGCAAAGATTACGAACGTACCATCACCTCCAGCGAGGCAACGGTCAAGCTCGCCAACATCGCGCTGCTCCTGCGACGACTCGCGCCCAATAAAAATCCAAAAAAATTCCATTATCGTGACAAATTACAAAAAGCCTGAGTTTTACGTGATTTTATTTCCAAATAGCCTCTTACAATTTGTTGCTGAATACCAAGCCCGACGATGGCCTTTGCTGTCGCCGGGCTATTTTCGTTTACGGGCAAGTTACAAATCGACACCTTCCCCCAACGCCTCCCGGAGTTCGCCAAATTCCGGGAGGCACCTTCTTTGGAGCGCGTGTGAAATAAACTATCGATTTGTTCGTTTTTTAACCGTGAAATTTACACAATACCGGGTGGCCCCGGGGATTGCTCCTCCGGGGCTCCCACAGATCCGTGCTTGCATACATTAACGCACACGGCTCCTCAAAACATTGTTACTACGCGATTTGTTCATTATGCTTTCTTTTTTGAAGATGCTATGAACAATTTTAGGAATGGGCAATGGATAACGTTTTAACAAGAGATTAAATCTCTCCCATATCATGTTATGCCTGCTGTTACGGCGATTGAGCCATTTTCTCCAACAACGGTTCACTTGAAAAACGAACAAGCTAAGTGCCCGTCCATTCCCGGTGATTCCGTAGTAGGCATAGTGGCCTTTCACTTTGGCGCAAAGCATTTTCCATTGCAATCGAATCGGCTCATGCATATTCTTGCGACACCATTGCTCAATACGCTGAATACTCCTCGCAAGTCTTGATTTCATGGTCTTTCGCTTGACTGCCCAGTTGCCCTTCCAGGTTTTGCCCCAATAGTGCGTGAAACCGAGCAAGTCAAAGGTTTCAGGTCGTTTACCACTTTTATCATCGTCGTTCGATTGATCTTCCCGACAACGTTCCCAGTGGTTCGGCGGTCTGAAGTCAATCAATTTCGTTTTCTCCGGGTGTACCGCCAGACCGTATTTCTCAAATCGCTTTGAGATCACCGCCATAACACGATCCGCATCATTCTTCTTCTCGAAGATGATGACGAAATCGTCAGCATACCGAATCAAACGACATTTCCCTCGCATCAGTGGCTTGACCGTTTGTTCAAACCATTCATCCAAGACATAGTGAAGGTAGATATTCGCCAGAAGCGGCGAAATCACGCCACCCTGCGGTGATCCGGTTTCTGCGTAACTAACGTTATCATTTTCCATTACACCCGCATTGAGCCATTTACCGATCAGGCGTCGCAACACTCCGTCGCGTACCCGTTTTGACACGAATTCGTGGAGATGCTTATGATCGAGGTTGTCGAAAAACTTGCGTATATCGACTTCCAAAATCCAACCACCTTTCACTTCCATCGCGGTTTCCCACACGGCGGCAAGTGCTTGGTGAGCACTCTTTCCCGGTCGGAAACCATACGAAACGTCGTAAAAGTCGTGTTCGTAGATCGGCTCCAGGAGCATTACGACGGCTCTTTGTACGATTTTATCCTCAAAGGTTGGAATGCCGATAGGTCGCGTTTCTCCGCTTGTTCCTTTCGGAATATGCTTGCGGCGAACAGGCGGTGCTTTGTACGTTCCCGACTTGAGACGTTCATGCAGTGATCGTAGATTCTCTTCAAGATTGTCTGCGTACTGCTTCCCCGTCACTTCGTCGATTCCGGCGGCCCCGTCTTTACGAGTTTCGTGATAGGCACTTTCCAGCCATTCAGGCGTCATGTAGTGAGCAAGCGATGTGAAGGCAAACTCCGGCGAACGTTGCGCCAAGGTTGCTATCCGCTGCTGTACCGTTGATACATTGTCC
>Ga0099364_10014867_pt1 | contig 10308 bp, 8 predicted proteins | sample TergutTh196P3_FD_73070 | JGI IMG/M metagenome (GOLD analysis project Ga0099364, IMG submission 73070) | Microcerotermes parvus P3 segment gut microbial communities from Pointe-Noire, Republic of the Congo - Th196 P3 | ecosystem: Host-associated > Arthropoda: Insects > Digestive system > Gut ...
TGTTTAAAAACTCGACATTTGGAAAATTACTGGAGAGCAATAAACTGAATATTCCAGACCCCAGGGTTCTGCCCAGTGATGCAGAAGGATTATCCATGCCATGTGTGCTTGTGGGTGACGAGGCGTTCGCCTTATCGGAGCATGTGTTACGGCCATATCCCAACAAAAAGTTAACATGTCTTAAACGTATACTCGTATATAACTACAGGTTGCCAAGAACACAAAGGATAGTCGAATGCCCCTTTGGAATTTTGGCTAATAAATGGAGAATATTCTATAGACCAATTGATGTAAAACCTGACTTTTGTGACATCATTAAAGCTTGCTGCTTTCTACACAATTATGTAAGGAAAAATTATGGCATTCGGTTCGATAACACTTTGTATGAATGTCCCCTGGAAAGTGTACAGCCTGTTGGAACAAAGGGCAGTGGTAGAGACACTGCTGTAAGAGAGTAATTCGCAAAGTATTTCACTTCGCCACAAGGGTCAGTTCCATGGCAGTATGGTAAAATGTAACATTTGTTTCTTGCCAGCACGGACATTTCTTTCATGGAAATAAATTAGATATTTCACAAAATAAACTCTGTTATGTCATTAAAATTGTCCCGCCATTTCCTTTTCAAAGTCCGATTACAGGTGTAACAGTTTAGTGAGTGCGCAAACAGTGAGAACCGGGGGTTTTTTTTGACCAAGTTTCACGCCCTTACAAAACAATAGGAAAACTGTAGTTCGGTATATCTTAAGCTTTATATTCTTGGATTGCAAACTGGTAGACAAAAGATTCTGCACCGAATGATAGCAGGCATTCTGTGACTTCAATCTGCACTTATTTTCTGCCTGAATAGAATTTTGATTCGTTAGGTTTGTTCCCAAATATCTGACCTATTCCACCCTTTCAAAGGAACTATTATCAATGTTCATATCATGACTTCGTCCTGCGTTCTGATCTCGAGACATGACTATGTACTTAGTTTTATCAGCATTTACTTCTAGATCAGTCTCCTTACTAGCAACTACAAAAGCCCCTGTGTTTTTCTTTACAGTATGTACGCGTCTGCCCAATATATTAACATTATCAGCATGATCCCCAATATTATGAACAAGAAAATTAACATATATTTGTGATGTATGTTCAGCTGGAAGCTCACTCCAGTTCGTGACGACTGACTCGTTAACTCCGTACCACAATTTATCCTTCAGATTTCTATCACTGTATCCTTTCAATTCTTTTTATACAAAGGTGGTCTTCACTTCCCATATTTTCTCTACGTCTTCGACGACAGACATAGCCGTATGACGCAAGACGCAAGGTTTGTGCAACTTACTGCAGCTAGCAAGCAACTGTTTATCTGCCAGTGCGCGCGGACAGGCTGAAACTTGTGCGTCCTATCGTTATCAGCAACAGTTCTGTTGCCTCTAGAATGGGTCAGGCTGCAACTTTTAAGTTGCGGCAACAAAAAAGTTGTCAGTGCGCGAGCTCTCGTATAAAGCAGCGTTCTCCATCCAGGCAACAAAATAGTTGAGCTACTAAAGTTGCCACTGCGCTCCTAGCCTTACGAACAAACATCAGACCTGTACGCGCATACACGTATATATAACATACTTGTACTAAATACCGAAAGAGCGAAGTGGAAACAATGCCACTAATATAGTGCGTACACAAAAGGATAAAAACGCCAGGCGCTAAATTTACATTACTGCTCAGGATGTACACATGAATTTGGAATGTTAGGGCGAAATGTTCGTTAAAAGAAAGAACTGGGGGAGGGGGCAGGGGGTTTACTTCTAGATTTAAAAAATACGTTACTCTACAAGGTGTCCACAAAATCTCGTATGCACCTCTCAAAACGTAAGCTCAGAAATATGCAATCGGTACGAATTCCAGTATCTTTTTATACGTACATTAAGCTCCCAAAACTCTTATTCTGCACTTCTGGCATTTGGCCCACCTCACTCTCCCCGACAGGATGGTAATGATGATATCTGGAGAGTAACAAACTATGAAGCTCCCCTCTGTGTAATTAAATCCATTCTCCTGTTGTGCCCTGCCGAAGCATCCTCCTCAGCAGCCTGTTCTTTAATTTACAGTTAGTTAACAAACGACACAGAAACTAATGCCAGAGTTCGGCCATTGTTACATATATTTTTACCGCGTTTTAATACCAACTGATTATCAAAAATGAATACTGTTAAATCTTCACTGTGCGCGAAATCATCCGATTTGTGAGCTCTCTCCATCGTCTCGCACTAAAGACGACACAAAATAAGAAATATTCTAAAGTTTTCGTCAGTTATTTCGTTGTTTATTGTTATATGTTACAAGCCCATGAATTAAGTTATTCAAAGTGTGACAAGATGCACCACCGTCAGAATCTGTCACAGTTATATTCCGGTCCATTCCTTTTCCTCGTCTCAACCACAGTCCATGCCAAGAACAGTGACTGCACAGCAACTGTCCGTCAACAGAAGACATGCAGTACCTGCAGTCATTCCAAGGGTTGAAAAGACATCAAAGTGGCCTGCCTGCAGCGAAGAACACAAATTACCGGACCCTAAATGTGAAGTGGTTCTACAACAGAATTATACGGAATAAGAAAACAAATGACTGATGATGACGTTTGAGAAATATGCAGCCATGTGGAAACAAGGGAAACCGTCTAGAGCATTTATCACATCTAAGGTAACTGACTTCTGACATCTTCGTTCATTTTGATGACGATCTTTGAAGTGGGTCCATGCTTAAAAAGATTTCAAGCTTGTGTGTGTGTGTGTGTGTGTGTGTGTGTGTGTGTGTGCGTGCGTGTTTATTGTAACACACAGACCCACAATTTTCCCTGTTGTTTTGTATGGGTGTGAAACTTGGTCTCTAACATTGAGGGAGGAACGTAGACTGAGGGTGTTCGAGAATAGAATGCTGAGGAAGAAGAGGGACGAGGTAACTGGAGAAACGAGAAGACAGCGTAACGAGGAGCTTCACGACTTTTTCACCGAATATTATTCGGGTGGTCAATTAAAAAATAATTAAATGTATCGGGCATGTAGCATGTATGGGAATCAGAAGAGGTGCACACAGGGTTTAGTGGGGAAACATGAAAGAAAAAATCAATTTCGTACGATAATATTTAAATGGATCTTCAATAAGGGCAATGGTGGGCATCATGGACTGGATTGATCTGGATCAGGAAAAGAACTGGTGGCGGGCTCTTGTGAACGAAATAATGAACTTTCGGGTTCCATAACATGAGGGGAATTTCTTGACTGGCTGAGAACGTGTTAGCTTCTCAGTAAGGACCCTGCTCCTCTATGGTGTTAATTACGTATGTAAGAGTGTGGCATTAAGAAAAAACAAAATAAAATTAAGCTAACTGAAAGTGAATGAAAATAACCGGTGTACAGACTGCAGTGCGTCATCTTGACACTTATAGCAACCGCAAAGACAAAAAAAGGCAGACTTCCACAGAAACCAAACAGGTCATTAAGCGAAAAACCCGAAAGTGTAATAAAATAAATGGAGCAATCAAAAGGGATCTCAGCGAACAAATGACTACACAAAACAAAACGTGTACATGACGACACATCAAAGGCAGCACTTATGACATGGTTCCTAAATTTGGATTTTAAATAAACGATACACAAAGAAATTAGAAACAGCATAGGTAAGGCTACTTTTTACAGGTTTAACTAGGCTTTACTTACAAACAAATACAGACATCCGCGAAGAATTAAAAGCAGCTACACTACATAGCTAAATAATCATCCAATACCGACGAACACGGAGGAAACATGTGACAAGAATGGAAGAAGATCGTGTCCCACTGCAGGCTTTCCAGCAGCATTTGAGCGGACAATATCGCCTGCGGAGACCAAAGCAAAGACGGAAAGATCAAGATAATCTCAAAGATCGCGATGAAAAGGTCGTAGTGGGCCTAAAACTTAACCGTTCGTTTTTATTACTAATATACACGGTATTATTATTATTATTATATTAAAAATATAAAAAACTGAAAAATAAGAAATAGAAATTTCGGAGCAGACGTTAAGTAAAGGTTGACTGAAGGAGAAAGGGACAAAATGTTGGGAAATATACGCCTCCAGTAACAGTTCCGTTTAATTATCTCGAAAAAAGTGGCACTTACTGAAAAGATCTATTGGGCACGAAATGTGTGCTTTATATTCCTCTACAATTTAGGTATGAAACTTTCTTTTTTTGTTCCAGTAACTACGAGTGAGAGTTATACTTGCGATACACACGCAATTTTAAATATTTCATGACCATGCATGCAGTTTTGCTTCACTATGGGAATAAATGCAACAGGTGCATATGAAAATATGCGAATTTATTATTATTAAATTTACATCGCTGTAAACCTCCTACATGTTTCGGTCACCTTTTGTGGCCATCTTTGTACATTGGTTTGGGTGTCTGTAATATATGCTTCGTAAAAAGACCTCCCTGACGATGGCCACAAACGGTGACCGCAACACGTAAGATGTTTAAAACGATTAAAATGTAATAAACTCACGTGTTTTCATATGCACTTGTTCGTTTTATTTTCGTAACGAAAACACGCAAACGCCTCGTTGGTCTTCATGTAAAATTCATTTTTGTCCGGCCTAAAACCATACCTGGAATATCCAACTTCATGATAAATCGTTCACCGGTTCTCTCGAGTCACTACTGCCGACGGACAGAGGTGACGAAGCTAATGGGAACGTACCAAAAAGTAGGCTAAATGAAACCACACGAGACAGATACGGGTTTCTAGCCTAGCTCAAACGGACTGTATGAACAAATATGTTACGACATCTACTTTTGCGTTTTACATCAGGCCTACTGTAAGATCTAGATGGAATGAGACAGAAGGAATTGTAACAAAGAAACACATTATTTTTATAAATATACGTAGGTGAGGTTAACACCTTACCGAAAATAATTAATCAAGATCAATCGCAGACATTTATATTAAAAATAATGGAAGTGGGAAGAAGACAGGCAACGTACGTATAAACATAACAGTGAGCAGCATTCACGTAATCTATGTTGCAGTGCAAAAGCAAGACGTATCCTTAGTGTGTCCCTAGCCTAGTCACCCAGCATGCAAAGCGTATGCGCATGATTATACTGCCACTTGGGCTTGTCTGGCTCAACGATGTTCTTCCACATTTTCTCGTAAATGGCACATTTTTCGAAAGAAATGCTACTGCACAGAACATCCGTGTTTTGATTTTCTCTACAATCTTTGTCTGAAACATTTCTCACCCTAAGAATTCAGCGAGATATTACCACGAATGTACACAGGTCTTCAAGCAAAGTACCCGTTATTCTTATCAGATTTTAATGAAACCTGCATTTAGTTGAATTTCCTCGACGAATTTTCCAAAAATACTCATATCAAATTTCATGAAAATCTGTCCAGTGCAAGCGGAGGTGAGGACGGGCAGACAGGCAATCGGACAGACACGACGAAACTAACAGTCGCTTTTCGCAGCGCCCAACAATACGGTATTACCAGCTGCATCCACAGACGTCAGAGAATATCAACTAAATACACTTTAATTTGAATACATCCGGCCTACATTCTTCTTTAAGACACTGCACGTTCTGTTTCTGTCGACCGTGTCCAAATACCTTTTAACTCAGACGCGGAGCGGTGGTATTAACCACGTTGGCTGGTCTTAAACGGCTAAAAAGAGCACTTCGGCGCAAGTGGGCCAACAGTACAGTTCTGTAAATGTTTGCAAGCAACACTTAAAAGCACGTGTTCAAGATATTTTCCAGCCAGTGATGCAGTGTTCGTGCTAACCAAGCCAACCCAACTGCACGACACGAACGAACGCTCCCAGACTACCCGTCTAGGCTGACTTTCAACCGGAAGATGGAAACGGAAGGTCCCTCCGAAACATCAGTAACCACACGGTGTCATAAACCAGGAATGCACGTCTAAATCTTCACATCTGACCTCATACCTGTCCGTATCCGGGCCGTAGAAGCCTCGAAACCCGTGTCTTCCCGTGTTCTCCTTGTCGTTGTTAGCACTTGGTCTGTCTCTGGGCATGAACTCTTCAAGGCGGTCAACGCAGACGCATTCCGTGTGGTTGTTGAACACCAACTTCTCTACCGTCGGACCGCCTCTGGCCCGCGAAACGCCGGAAGTTCGGAGCGTTGTCGTCTGCAAAAACAAAGACATGCGGTCATTGATAGAGCAGCGAAAGCTAGTTTAGACTAATCCAAAAACGTACTACGAACGGCCAACGCACCTTAAACCGTCGTTATATGTCAGCATTCAAAGTCGCTAGTCGTTACGAAAAGGAGAAGAAGGCGGCCAGCAACAAATGACAGTGGAAAGTAACTTACAAACGGTGAAAGTGTAGTCACAAAGGTGAATAATCTGACCGTCCAGTGTAATATCATGTACCGTAAATAGACGTAAGGTCAAGGCATGATGTGAGTGCTACTCCATCTTATCGGAAGCATATGTTTGTAGAATCTGCCTCAGAATTAACAATAATCTGTAAACAAGAAATTCTCCTTAACAGAATGCCTGTCGTCAGTTAGTGACTGGGAAGACTGATTACTGTTTACGTATTTTACCCAGGGAGCTGATACTGTCAAGAAGTCATTCATGTTCAAGGTACACGCGTAAATGTAATATCCTTTATGTCAAAACCAAGATTATGACATTCCCGATGACGATTTTCGTGAAACTCACAAATGCTCAACAGAATTATGTGCAGATGGACAACAAATGCGTAAAGAAGGACAGCGATTAATTCACGCCTCTAAGTATGGCTTTCACTGCGCCGATTTTCACGAAGCTCGTTATCACTCAAAATGTCTTTATAGACATTTCTTTTACCAGACTCCATCCAAATATGAAGAAAAATGTGGAAAATACTGACACAATTTCAATTACCCTCTTACGTAAAGTATGGTTGTCAATGCCCGATTTTCATGAAAACTGCTCGAGGGCATTCTATGGAATTTCCGTACCAAGCTTCACTCAAACTGGTTCGAAAAATGGACAACACTGGTAGAAGTTCATGTGCGCCCGGACGTGGAGTATGACTTTCAATTAGTCGATTTTCACGAAACTCAAGCCTATTCGTCAGCTTGTTGTAAAGAACTCCTACACCAAATTTAATGAAAATCCGCCCCGAACAGGTTTTCAACTTTTAAGCGTTCGCAAAATTGCGAAAGGCGACTATTAGCTTCGTCATGTCTGTCCGTCCGTCCGCAGGGAACCACTTGGCTCCTCCCACTGCACAGATTTTCATGAAATTTAATATTGCAGGATTTTTCGAAAATTTGTCGAGAAAATTCAAGTTCCATTAAAAACTAACAAGAATAACAGGAACTTTAATTGAAGACCACTAGCCATTTTTTTTATCATACATCGCTCAATTCTTGGGATGAGGAATGTTTCAGAAAAAATTGTAGCGAACATCAAAACACATTTTATGTTCAATATAGTTTTCCCCCTAAAATCGTTCCCTTTATGAGATAATGTGGAAAAATATGGTGCAGCTAAACAGGCCACAGATGACGATATAATACGGCTAATGCTCTTTGCGTGCTGGGTAACTTAAGGCCACACACACCACACACACACGCGCGCGCGCTCACTCACACACACACACTCTCACGCGCGCGCGCGCGCACACACACACACAAATTTATAACAACTTCTTTTCCACGGCAACAGTGGTTACGCGAACGCGCCTGAATGTTACATTATACGTAGTTTGCCTGCCTTGTATATTTAAAAACTGAGCCGTGTACATGCCCCAAACCTGCGTGGCTCCGAACTAAATTATCCTACTACATACGTGCATCACTGAGCGCAACGTTTGTCTCACAGTAAACCATGCGTTCATACACCCGGTTCACCCGGCCACGGATCCCCGTTTGGCTGTGTCTTTCGGCAGTTAATCCGGACGAATGGTGGAAATGGAATTTGGATCCCGTCCAACGTAATATCGTCATTCTATGACAGAGGACAATGTCCTTTCACGCAATCCAGACGTTCGCTTGCATAATCGCATTACAATGACACTGAAAACCTTCCCTGCTTCTTTAATTTATATTCATTCAGAACTTGAACATAATGTACGACACGGTTCAGGGCCATTTGAAAAGGCACAAAACAGGTATAGTGACTAAGTTACAGGCCAGACAATCGAGGTTCGATTCTCGGTAGGGAAATGACATTGGCTGTATCAGTGAATTGTCCAGGTCGTCTGTGGAGTCCACCCAGCCTCAATGCTCAAGGGGTACCGCGAGTTCTATCCCGGGGGATAAAGCAGCCCGGTGGTGAAGATAACCAATCATTTCCATCTATCGCTGGGGTTACGAATGCGTGTGGGTACACAAAGTACGCCCCCCTCATACCTTCATGGCGTGTGCAAAGACAATTCCACTTTCACCAAACAGGTGACAGTTACAGCACTTCGGACTTCAACGGCTAATAAAACAATCATCTCGGTTTTTATAGCGTTTAGATGAGTTGACACCGGCGTTTCGGAATAACCTGCCAACGTACAGATAATGCTGCGGGTTACGATGTACGTGTTGAGCTGCAAATCCCGAAAAGCCACGAATCTGTACACAGCAGCTACAATCTTTGTGCCCGTCTGCCTTTGCATATGGCACCCTCTCTGGGGTAGGAATTCGACTGCTTCCGTAACCACAGCAACTAAAGAGCAGGCTCGGATGGTGTAGGATGTGGTAAAAAATCTGCATCTGTTACATCCTATTTCGGCTGTCAAAAATTAGGATGAATGCTTCAACCGCTTTTCACCATGTTAACGTCTTAATTTTCACACCACTCCTATCAGAAGGACGAGCGGATAAAGCCTGGGAACCTTCCAACAACGTGACGCTCTTTCACACCCGAAAAGAAATGTGTTTCACTCCTCCCCTGTATTTCCGTCTTCAAAGGGTTATAATTAAAAATACATTAATCGTTCCAAAATAGAATTCGTATTACTGATAAAGCAATTCCCAAAGCAGCAGCAAGACAAGACGCATCGGACGATTCACGCCTCGACGTTAAGACGCCTAGGCTGTACAGGATGAAAATTATACGATGATTTGTAGGCTACTGCCATGTGCCTTCTGAAATGCAGACACAAGAAGGGTCATTACTTTTAAACTGAATTTAGTATGCTTGTCGTCAACGGACAGACATGCCTGGTTTGACGATTCTTTGTCTGCGCTTGTCCACCTGAGATGATTAAATTTGGCGTTCCGGAGATGTGAGCGCTGAATCCAAATTCTGAGTTACTTAATCAGCATCGAGGCCGCTTGTTTATGATTTAGTCACAAATCATACATAACTTCAACACTTAAGTTCTGAAATTGTAGAAAAAACTCAATGAATGTCAAGGACTGCACGGTCATTCCTAATAAAGTGTGTCACATTTCTGTTATGTATATATACGAGATCACACAGAAAGTACGTCCTGTTTAAATCACTCGAGGGAGTTGTCAAACGAGGATTTTGGTACTGTTTTTTATAAATGTAGGTCAGACGATCAGCGTAATAAAGAGATTTGCGGTGGTCAAGGTGAATTGAGGGCACATTCCGTAAGAACTTCAATCCGATTATTTTCATAATCCATTAGCAACCTCTCATTATACAGGATGGAGTGTCCTATTTTGTCATGTCCCTGGGCACGGCAGCTTAATCGCATAAAAGCCTGTAAATGCCGGAATATTAGAGTTGTTCCAGATACTTCCATGAAGTAAACTGAAATGTAGGGGGAAAATGGACATAAAGAGTCCCTGAGGTTCCTGTGGGATGAAGCGCCTGTAACGGCTGCCATGCCCAGGAACAAGATAAAATGTACACTCTGTACTAAAAGATGCTTTTACGTTCAAGTGATAAACCGTTATGAAAATTACATAATTGTTAACCCTTTAAAATTAGTGGTAAACATACGTGCCCTATACTTTAACATTGAAGAGCTCTGCGTTTTGTCCAGAGTGAACTACGGTGCCGATTCTTCAAATAAACAAGTAACTGGTGCGCCTTGGTAACGGAGACTGTAGCTGTTTACACTGAGGTACGATGGCTAATTTGTAAACGGTAAAGTACATAAAATTCGTGCTTGACAGGGTTGTATTTCTTGCTGTTAAGTGGTAGCAATCTTTACCACATGATCAGTCACAAATGTCAGTAACAGGCATCCACAGGGACTCTAGACGAGTAGATAGGGTACTGAATGTCCGGCAGGGAACTGATGATAGAGCGTTATTACGGCAACACACGTTTTAGAGTTTAAAGGTCATATGTATCCACAATTG
>Ga0099364_10014868_pt1 | contig 10308 bp, 7 predicted proteins | sample TergutTh196P3_FD_73070 | JGI IMG/M metagenome (GOLD analysis project Ga0099364, IMG submission 73070) | Microcerotermes parvus P3 segment gut microbial communities from Pointe-Noire, Republic of the Congo - Th196 P3 | ecosystem: Host-associated > Arthropoda: Insects > Digestive system > Gut ...
ATTTTCAAAAAAGTTATAGTTGTTCGTTGTTATAATATTCTGTGTCAGCAATTTCGACATAGAGTTAAGCACTTCTATATTTGGATAGTCGAGCGAGAGTTGGTTAATATCGCCATCACGCAAGGTCAAGTATCCTGCCTGATGCAAAAAACCTTCGGGCGTGGTTTCGTCCATATCGCCCGGACTGCGAGCAAAATCTCTTGAAATGGGATAATTACGAAACTGCTCTACTGTTAAATTACTGTTTTTCAGATATTCTGCAATAACCTTTGACCGTCCGGTTTCTATCCAAAAATTGTCAAACGATTTTTCGTCAAAAAAGTTCAACGTCGAAAACGGATTGTAAAGTTTTGATCTACAGTCTCTATCGAAGGTAAAACCATTGTAAAAATCGCGCATTTTGGTAACAAGTTCGTCTGCTGTCATGTTCATTTCGCAAGCTGTTTCTTCAATGTGCTCGGGGAAATAATTGAGTAGTTCTTCATGTGTCAAGCCGCATATTGCAGAATAATCTGGCGTTATTGTGATGTCTTTAGGATTGTTTAGAGTAGAAAAAACTCCCATTTTTGCGAATTTGGATATACCGGTGATGAAAATAAAACGGATATATTTTTCGTTGGCTTTTAGCTGTTTGTAAAAACTTCGCAAAACGGCGCGTACCTTTCTTGCCATTACAGGCTCGTTTACAAAATCGGTGTAGGGCGAATCGTATTCATCTATCAAAACTGCTACCTGTTTATTGTATTTGTCATAAACAGTTGATATTAAATCATCAAAGATGTCGCCCGGCGATAAAGTATCCGATAACGAAACCTTAAGGCTGTGTGCTATCTTCCTGACGTGGTAGCAAATAGAAGCTTCTAATCCATCTATTCCACGATTTGTCTCTATTTTGCTCATATCCAACGAAATAACCGGACATGGCTCAAAATCCTCCATAAACTTTTCCGCATACAGTCCCTTAAAAAGCTCCTTCTCTCCTGCAAACATCGCCTCGAAAGTAGAGACTATAACCGACTTCCCAAATCGACGCGGACGGGCAAGAAAATAAATTTTGCCACCTTTTATCATATCAACTAAATATTCAGTCTTGTCTACGTATAAAAAGCCTCTTTTGCGGATTTCCTCGAACCGCTGAATGCCAATCGGTAAAATTAATCGTTCCATTTTTGATTTTTTATAAAATTCAGAAACGCCTGCGCCTGGTTTTCTAAAAATATAGCGCTTGTTGTCAGAACTAATCGTCCGTTCCGGTCAGTTTGCTGTATAGCGTTTGGTATAGTTAAGCGCGGTTGATTCATAACTTTCATGTTTAGAAAACTTAAAAGCGTCACAAGATGATCCTGTGCTATTCCTGTTCCCGACATTCCGGGCGTAATACCGCTAACGGCTGCAGGTTTACCATCAAGAACCTGTTTTTCTCCGTTGCTGACTGGTCTTGACAGCCAATCAACAAGATTTTTAAGCACGCCGGGGAAAAAATGATTGTATTCCGGAGAAAAAAACCATACCCCGTCAGATAATTTAATCAACTCGCGAATCCGACTGACTGCATCTGGCGCTGGATATTCATTATCCTGATTAAACAACGGAACATCTTCATAATTTAGCAGTTCGAAATCAGCACGGTCGCCAAGTATCCTCCCAGCTTCGACAGCTAATTGACGATTGTAGGAATGTTCTCTGAAAGAACCTGCTATCGCTGTGATTTTGACCCTTTTCATTTAGAAATTTATTAATTTTTGATGATACAAATTCTATTTTCACTATACTTTTTTTGCAAAAATACACAAAAAAATCATTCAAACAAAAAAAACGATTATTTTTCATATTTTTTTCTGTATGGATGATTAGAACAGTGCAATATCATAGCTTACAACGCTTTCCTGCTACTGCACAATAACCGTCGCCACATTGGAATTCACACTTACCGGTGGTGTTGTGCCGTCAACGCTTAAGACACAAAAGTAATAATATGTGCCTTCTGACTGATTTGATGGTATTGCAAAGCTTGAGTTTGTTGCGCCTGAAATAGCCGCGCCATTAGCATACCATTGATAATTGAGCGTTCTTGACGGCGTTACGCTTGCCTCTATCTGCAATGTCCTGCTACTATTACTACTGTATTGCGTTACAGTGGTAGTTAATGCCGGCTGGGTAGATATCGTTATAACCGGATGTGAAACTAAAACCGTAGCCACATGAGAGCGCACAGTAGAAACGCCGGCTGCGCTTATTTCGCAGTAGTAATAATACGTGCCAAGTGCAAGATTTGTGGGTATTGTGAAGCTTGAACCTGTTGCGCCTGAAATAGCCGTGCCGCCCAAGTTGCTATTTGCTGTATTACGATACCATTGATAATTGAGCGTTCTTGACGGCGATATGCTGGCAGTGACTGACAGGCTGCCGGTAATACTTTCCGGAGTTACTGTGGTATTTCGTGCAGGGTTTGAGGTAATCGTTATAACAGGAGGAGGAGGAGCCACAATTACCGTCGCAACATCGGAGCGTACTGATGAAACGCCCGGAACGCTTACTTCGCAGAAATAATAATAGGGACTGTTTGACGCAGTAAGCGTTGTGGGTAAATTGAAAGTACTACTGTTTGCACCCTGAATTGCCGTTCCTTCGGCGTTGCTGTCTGTTGTGGCTCTGAACCATTGATTCGTTACAAAGCCAGCAGCAGTTGTGTTTGCAGATATGCTAATATTGCCGGTGATGCTTCCTTCCGTTACGTTTGTTATTGCAGTCGGCTGGACGCTAATAATGATGCGGTGCCTCACATTTACACTTGTGATGTCGGAAAAAACAGAATTTGCTCCGTCCATTGTGCGTATTTCGCAAAAATAAAAAATAATGGGGTTATTTGATACCGTGAGATTTGTGTGTATCGCAAAACTTGAATCTGTAGCATCCGGTATAATTGTGCCATCTGTGTATTTGTCAGTCTTGCTCTGATACCATTGATATGTTAATGTTGCGTCAGCAGTTGCGCTTGCTTCCACTGACAGGACTTCGTTAATATTGCCTTGGACAACATTAACGCTTGCTTCAGGCTGCGAGGTAATAGTAATAACCGGAAATCCTGTTACCGTCACATTGCAAAAATCTTCAAATTCGCCCTCCATAGTACTAACGCGAATTGTTGCCTGGCGTATTCCTGAATTAATATTGCGATTAGCAGCAGGTGTCCCTGCTGTTACACGTCCGCGACTGTCTACGCTTACTGCCGGATTATCGCTCTCCCAGTACACAGTTATTTCAGAGGCGTTTGCGGGCGCTACCGCAGCGCGCAATATCCTACTTTCGCCAACGCTCAAGGTTATTTCTTTTTCGTCAAGCATAACGCCCGTCACACGGACATCCTTGTCGCAGGCAGTCGTTATAAACATTACGACTGCAATCAAATAAAATGCTATTGATGTATTTTTCATTCCCTTTTTAATTTATCCAGTTAATTATGTTATTTAATTGTATTATTTAATAATGTTATTTAATAAAGCTATTAATTGTTCATTGTTCACTGCTAATTGTTCACTGTCAAAAGTTTAGCGTCAGCCGCATGTCATTTCCGGTAAAGTCAAATTTCAATTCCATATTCGACGCACTGCTGTATCTACTGTCTCTATTGTGCATATCTACGGCTCGTCGTATTAAATTCTTGCTTGTTCCTTTTTGTATTGCTCCGGTAAGAAACGCCACTGCGCCTGTCCCTACAAGAACTCCTCCGATGCCATAAACCATTGCGCGATTAGTTTGATAACGGTAGTATTGTCTTAAATTATAATTACCATCGGATCTGTAATAATAATCCTTCTCCTCAAAAGGTTTAGTAGCCATAATAGCCACGCCGCTTGTGATAGCAGCAACTCCGGCGAACATCCAGATATTTCCGTTTCTGTTTCTCTTTATACCTCTGTTATATAAAAGAAAAGCCTCTCTTGTGACCGTCATCATTTCGCGCACTTCGTGCTGTGATAATTCGCGACCGTTTGCATACACTGTTCTTTTGTCTGCAATAAGTACATTAGCAACAGGCTGCGGTGTTTGTGCGGTTTGCGTCTGAACAGGCTCCGGTTGCGTCTGAACGGGTTCCGGTTGCGCCTGAACGGGTTCCGGCAACGTCTGTACGGGCGATTGCCGCATGGAAGCCATTATTTCACCCGTCTTCGCACGAACAGCTACAATCAAACTTTGCGGATCATTACTCGATTGCGCAGTTCTTTGACTTTCTATGTGTCCGGTATGCGCATCAATAAATGTGCAGGAAATGTTAAAGTTGCCATCTGCGCTTTCTATGTTTGTTGCAAACAGAAATTCGGCGCCCGATTCGTTTATATTCTGGTCGGTCAATTGCCTGTTTATCAAAACGTAGCCATCGGTGTTGGCGATGATGTAGCTTATTTCGTCGCGAACTATTCCTCTCATGTTTGCGCCCAATACGCCTGTGGGTTCAAGAACCGCCACTTTTTTGTCGTCTGCCATTGCCGTTGCGCAAATAAGCAACGCAATGTTAATGACGAAAATGATTTTTTTGATTTTTTGCATGATTTTTTTGATTTTAAAATTTTTAAAAATTAAAGACTATACCGAATGAAACCACAACGCCGCCAAATTCACCGCCCATTATCATATACTTCGTTTCAGTATTGAGTCTGACTGTGTTGCTTAATTTTAGGTCAATTCCGGCGCCGACATTCAAAGCAGCTTTCGTAAGGCTAACAGTTTCAGTTATTCCCTGCGTGGTTGTGCTAATGGTAAATCCGTAAACTCCCAAGCCAACAATAGTATATCCTGAAAATATATTGGATAAGGGAAACAAAATATGTCCATCCATACTTAAGTCCCACAAACTTGTGGTGATTTCAACCGGCACAAAAAATAACCTCGTTGTTTCTGTAAGGGGGAAAAAATATGTAAATGTGCCTTGCAGACGCAAGGGGTCAATCAAATTGATTAGAAGCTTTGCGCCGACGCCGAAGTTGAGTCTTGCGCCGCCTACTGCCGCCAGACCTCCCATACCAATCCTGCTCTGTTGAGACGCGCTCGATTGCTGCGGAGTTGCGCTTGGTTGTTGCGTTGTTACGCTTGGTTGTTGCGTTACAGTGCTTGGTTGTTGCTCTACAATGCTTGGTTGTTGCACTACAGCGCTTGGTTGCTGCACTACAGCCGGAGTTGGCGACGTTTGTTCTACAACGAGTGGCGGGCTTATGTCTGTTATTACCTGCGGCGGGAATTCTGGCGATTCGCCGAGAACCAGGCGGAAGCCAAGATTGTTGCTTCTTGTAGAGGGAGAAAAAACGCTCCTTGATGTTGTTCTGTTACCATAAATACCATCAACAGGAGTTCTGAAGCTGCCACCACGTAACACACGGGACGTAAGATCAACCATGTCATGACACCATTCCCATACGTTTCCACTCATATCATGGATACCAAGCTCATTTGGTCGCCTTGTACCTACCGGTTGCACTCTATTCCTGTCATACCATGCAACATCGTCGATGTAATCGCTACCGCTGTATCGATAACCTCTGCTGATGGTTCCACCGCTCGCTGCAAACTCCCATTCAGCTTCTGTTGGCAGGCGGTAATTTCTGCCTGTTGTCGCATTCAATCTGACAATAAACGCCTGCGCATCAAGCCAGCTTACCATATTTACAGGCAAATTGTCGCCTTTAGTGAAGGATGGATTTGTGCCCATAATGTTTTGCCACTGCGCCTGTGTTACCTCAAACTTGCCTATGTAAAAACCAACGCTACCATCTCTGCCTTCAACATAAACAAGCTCTATGCCGTCAGGATTAAAAATTTCACCGTTGCGGCGTATTTCGCTGCTCTGCGCTGCAAATGGCTGCGCTGCGGCTTGCTGCGTTGCAGCGTCTCTCTCAATCAGCTCTCTCGTACCGTTTTCGTAGATAATCATAAAAACGTCCGATTTTTGTATCGAAAGGGTTGGTCCAGCTTCAATGCCAAACAATTTGAATCTGACTTCGGTAACGCCAGATTCTTCAATTTTTACTTGAAGTTCTTCGCTGTTAGTTGTAATGATAATGTCCTGGGCGCGAAGAAATACAGCCATTAAGAAAAACGTTATGCATAAAACGGTGAACTTCAATTTATTGTTGCAATTTGTCATTTGTTAAAAAATAAAAAAAAATACTTACAAACCTTGACAAAATAAAAAAACGCGAAACTTAATTGTCTCCCGTTATCCGTGGTGTTTGGCGTAACCTTAACAAACAAAGAAACCCTAATAAGTTCACGCTACGCACGCGTACGCCTGACTTTCTTCTTCGTTTGTTTATCCTTAAATCGCCAAACTTTCGGATAACAAAGAATAAAGCAAATGTGCTTTTCCAAAATGTCTTGACAGCCCAATATACCACACACTTGCAACCCATTTTTGCGACTGCAACGCGACGAGATACCTCCTGTCATCCTTATTTTACGTAAAAACGGGAAAAAGGTTACATTTTTTGCGGATTTTTTTCAAAATTTTGATTTTTGTTTTAGTGCGCGCTAACTCATAAAAAAAATCGACTTACAGCGCGCTATAATTCATAATAAATTTTGCTAAATGATTGTTAAACACATAATAATCGGATAAATTCATTCTTCATTCTTCATTCTTCATTCTTCATTCTTCATTCTTCATTCTAAACTCCGTTATCTCCCTCTTTTCGTCGTCAATAGCCATCCCCACCCACAGCGCATCGGGATAAGCCTTCGCATAATTTTTTTCTATTTGCTGGTATGCTTCTTCTGCTTTTGATTTTGCGGATACTCCTTTTGCGGCTACTTTCAGCTCTATCAGCCAAATATGCCCCTGAAGCGACAACATTATATCCGGGCGTCCTACATTTGTTTGCACTTCGGCGAAGGTAACAATGCCGCAACTTCGCAGAGATGCAATAATACACGAGCGGTAGAGCCATTCCTGAACGGTCAGTTTGTTGCCGGTAAGATCTACGCTTTGCTTTGCAGCATTAGTAAAATCATCGTAAGGTATGCACGACAAAATATAATTAGCGCAATTAATAAATTTTTTGACGTCGTTTGAAACAATAGCAGAACGTAATTTTCCTTCAAAGACGTTATAATCCTGTGTTATAATATTTTGTGTCAGTAATTTAGACATTGATATTAACACTTCGGTGTTCGGATAATCTAACGAAAGTTCGCTGCCGTTAGTTCCGGGGCGCAAGGTCAGGTATCCTGCCTGATGCAAAAAACCTTGAGGCGGCGTTTTGTCCATATCGTCAGGACTGCGGGCAAAATCACGCGAAATAGGAAAATTGCGAAACTGTTCTACCGTTAAATTCCTGTTTTTCAGATATTCGGCAATAACCTTCGAGCGTCCGGTTTCAATCCAAAAATTGTCAAACGAATGTTCTCCAAAAAAGTTTAACGTAGAATACGGATTGTAAAGTTTTGTTCTACATTCTCTATCGAATGTAAAGCCATTGTAGTAGTCGCGCATTTTGTTCAGTAACTCTTCCTTACTTATTTTCATTATTTTTGCGGTATCTTCGATGTATTCGGAGAAATAATTGACGAGTTCTTCGTGTGTCAAGCCGCAAATTTCTGAATAATCGGGCGTCAATGAAATATCTTTAGGATTGTTCAAGGTAGAAAACACACCGAAACGGGCGAATTTGGATATGCCGGTAATGAAAATGAAACGTATATATTCTTCGTTGGCTTTGAGTTGTTTGTAAAACCCTCTCAAAACATCGCGCACATTATCTGCCATAGTGGTATCGTTTACAAATTCAACGTAAGGCGAATCGTACTCATCTACCAAAACGACAACCTGTTGATTGTATTTGTCGTGAACCGTTGATATCAAATCATCAAAGAGGTCGCCAGGTGATAGAGTATCCGATAACGAAATCTTAAGTCTGTTTGCAATTTTCCTAACTTGGTGGCAAATAGAAGCTTTTAAGCCATCCATTCCATTACCGGTCTCTATCTTGCTCATATCTAACCGAATAACCGGACCTGGCTCAAAATCCTCCATAAATTTCTCCGCGTACAGTCCCTTAAAAAGTTCCTTCTCGCCAGCAAAAATAGCCTCAAATGTTGATACTAAAACCGACTTGCCAAACCGACGCGGACGGGCAAGAAAATAGATACCGCTATCTTGTATCATTTTGACAAGATATTCAGTCTTGTCTACATACAAGAAGCCCCCTTTTCGTATCTTTTCGAACCGCTGAATGCCTACAGGCAACTTTAATCTATTGCTTTCCATTGCTTTAATCTTTTCGTTACAACCAAAAAATATATTTCGATGCAAAAATACGATTTTTTTTCATTTTTTTAATTTTTTTTGAAAAATATCTGTGCAAATAATAAATCACTATATTTCGCGTTAATAAGTTTAGCATAAATTCTGAAAAATAATGAAGAAGTTTCAAATTTTATTAATGTCTATTCCGGTCATCTGCGCTCTGTTATCGCAAATGGAATATGGCAGTAATTTCAAATACGCAGTCTCTTTAACGTGCGGATGTGTTCTTTGTCTGGTATATGGCAGGCATATTACAAAAGATGTTTGGATTATTGTTGCCGCTTTCTTGTTTTCAATTCTTGGCGGTTGGTTTCTCAGCAACAGGCGTGGATTGGAGATCAGGTTTATTTATGGAATAGTTTATTATTTCATAGCCCATCTGGGTTTTCTGTGGTTTTCGTTGAAAAATGGAGAAATTAAAAAATGGATACTGTATATCACGCTGACAGTATATCTTATTTTTTATATACTGGCCCTCTATCCTGGTATAGAAAGCAAAGCGCTGGCATTAGCGGTACTTTGTTACCTGTTGGTATCGTGCATCTCTTTTGCAGCAGCAACAGGTCTTCGGTTGACTCCGCTGTCAAAATGGCTCTTTGCGGCAGGTATATTTTCCCTGCTGTTTTCTGATACCATCATAGCTTTTAAGGAGTTTCTTGATCATCGGGAATTATATTTCCTGATGATGCCAACTTATTTTTTGTCGCACATCCTTATAACTTTTGCATTATTACCGGTATTTCGTTCTGCAGAATAACTTACATAACTTATGTGTATTCTTTTGTAAGAATTTCGCCCGATAACGCCATATGCATGTTCATTGCCAGCGCCGCCATTTCGTCTTCACCCGGGTACACGCATACAGGGGCGATGAACCGTATGTATTACGTGATTTTGTCGGTAATCCATGCACTGCCTGCGCTATAGCAAACACTAATCCGGGCGTCGCTACAGTTTCTTGTTTTGTCGGACGATAACCGAACTGCGAGCTGAACCAGTCAGACACTGCGTCATAGTAACTGTCTTTCGGTTCGGTATAGCCAAATATAACATGAGCGACAGATTTATGAACATCGTCCAAAACCTCCGGCGGAGCGGGAAAATCCATGTCGGCAACCCACATCGGCAAAACGTCTTCCGGTTTGCCTCTTTCGCGGGCAAAATCGTATTTGATGGAATTTGTGCCGCGACGGTCAATAATAATATCAAAATCGTACTTCATCTAAAGATCATAGGCGTATAAATTAATTTTTGATAAAAAAACAACGGGTTACATAAGGCAAACAGATATATAACGCCGATTGCCAGTATTCCCATGTATGTCCGCCATCTCTGACGCGAAACTCTAACGGTATTTGCGCTGACTGCATTGCGCGAACGAAATTTATGTTGGCATCGAAAAGGAAATCATCATCTCCGCAATCGATAAACCATTTTACGCTGCGCATTTGTTCTTTTTGCGCAGCGTTTGCGTTGGTCACATAATTAACGCATGAGTGATCCTGCACCGATTTTGTGAGTATCGCCATTTTGTCGTCTTCTCGCTGCGAAGGGGGCGCTCCCTGTCCGGGAATATCCATCAGCGCGCTCATAGCATAGACTGCTATAAACTTGTCGCTGTGGCGTTGCGCGTAGGATGTAGCGCCTCCGCCACCCATCGAAAGACCGGCGATTGCGCGATGCTGCTTGTCGCCAATAACGCGGTAGGTATTTTCTATATGCGGCATAAATTCGGTAAAGAAAAATGCTTCATAGTTCCATCCCGGCATGTTGAAATATCCATTCCATGCGCCCGCGTTAATGTTGCCGCCTGCGTTGGGGGTGACGATAATCATTTCGGACATCTCGCCGCTGGCTATCAGCTGGTCGGCTACGTCTTTCAGATGCCCGCGCTGATACCAGCCCATGTTGGTGTCGTTCATGCCATGCAGAAGATAAAGTATGGGGTACCTTTTATTGACGTCTGTATCGTAGCTTCGCGGCAGAAAAATGTTGTATTCACGCTCGGCGTT
>Ga0099364_10014869_pt1 | contig 10308 bp, 7 predicted proteins | sample TergutTh196P3_FD_73070 | JGI IMG/M metagenome (GOLD analysis project Ga0099364, IMG submission 73070) | Microcerotermes parvus P3 segment gut microbial communities from Pointe-Noire, Republic of the Congo - Th196 P3 | ecosystem: Host-associated > Arthropoda: Insects > Digestive system > Gut ...
CGTTGTATGTCGGCTTTTTTCAGTTTGTTCACAATGTTCGTCGGCGAGGAAAAGCACTACTTCGCTCGCTGGTAGAGGCACTCGTAGCCACCAACCCGGAATAGGAATTGAGACTTCTTTTTTTCGTGCCGCAAGGGGCGCAAAGGAATCGCAAAGTACGCGAAGATGTTTGTATTTTTAGAGGTTCCCATAAGTGCATCAGTGCAAGAGCAGGGAACTTTGGGTACGCTCTTTACGCAACAAGAGAATTGACAATTCGGCGGCAGTGGTTTATCATGCGCACCATGGTTTTTTCTCCCCTACTGCGATGACTGATTTCAACGTTTTTACCCGTATGATGGCGGCGGCCTCCTCCTTTCAGGAAGCCTGTCTGTTGCACACAGCAGCCGATTTTGATCTGGGCACAACAATCCTCGAAAGAGAGTCGAGAACTGCAACCGCGTCTGACCTTGCAGAGTTGCTCCAACTCGACCTTCGGGCATTGACCATGACGCTCGATGCCCTCGCAGCACTCGGATATTTGGTCAAGTCGGAAGATGCCCGATATTCCGTCGCCGAACCCTTCGTTGAACTGCTCGACAGCCGACATCCGGCAACCTTTGTTCCGATGCTTCGGCACATGGGAAACTGCATGCGGGAATGGTCTCAACTCGCTCGAATTGTTACCGAAGGAAAACCGCAACCGAAACAAACCAGTATTCTCGGAGCAGAAGCGGACAATGTCTCCTTTATCCTTGCGATGAATTCCATTGCCCGGGTTTTCATTGCTCCGATGATCGACGATCTGAAAAAGCACGGCGTACTCGATTTCGGCAAAGAGAATATCCGATTTCTCGACATCGGCGGTGCGTCAGGAACGTACACGATTGCATTGTTGGAGACGCTCCTCCAATCGGAAGGAACGATTTTTGATCTTCCGATTGCCATTCGGGAGGCTCGGCAACGATTTGCCGGTATGCCGTTGGAGAGCCGGGTGTCGTTTGCCGAAGGGGACTTTTACCAGAATGAATTGCCGACAGGTTTTGATTTTGCGTGGGTCAGTGCAATCATCCATCAGTTTGGTCGAGCCGAGAGTCAAGCCCTTTACGCGAAGGCATATCGGGCGTTGAATCCGGGCGGTCGCATTGCCGTCCGTGATTACGTGATGGAACCGAACCGTATATCTCCGCCGTTGGGTGCGATATTCGGAATCAACATGCTCGTTCACACGAAAACCGGGATGGTTTATACATACGACGAGATACGCGCCGACTTGGAAGCCGCCGGTTTTGTCAACGTTAAACTTGCGGTTCCTTCAGCGACGATGTCTGCCGTTGTTACCGCCGAAAAGCAATGACGGACACCTCGTTACGATTAGCCGTTTGCTCTACTCTACTGCGATAAGGTTTGTTGGGTCTTCGATATCGTTTTCGATTTCGACTGCGATGTATCCTTTGTGCTTTCCCGGCGATGCCCAGTATTTGGGGATTCCGGCGACACTTACCAAGAGCGGCGAAGAAGCGTTCTTTTGAGTGCATATAATATCACCGACACGAAGATTGATGAACTCATGTACCTTCATCGTCGCTTCTGCCAGTTTTACCTTCACCTCGGTTTTCATGTTCCGCACGTCTTTGCTGATTTGCTTGATCGTTTGCGGTGTTGCCTGTTTTTTGCTGCTGTATCCCGTCCAGTTTCCTGAAGTCAGTTTATTCTGGATTCGCTCGAATGAATTGTAGGGAATGCAGAGCGTGATCGTGCCGCGAACCTCAATTAGGACAACTTCAAAACAAAGTACAATGACCACTTCGTTCGGCGGGACCACCTGAATTAACTGCGGATTACTCTCGGTTTGTATCACCTCAAATTCGAGATCAATGACGTTTTCCCAGGCGCGTTTCAGTTCTTGGAGAAACATCTTCGTTACCCGAAGGACTAGCCGCTGTTCGATTTCCGTGAGGGGACGACGTGCTGTCATTGCCGGTTCGCGTCCGCCTCCCAAAAGGCGGTCGATCATCGGGTATAAGATAGAGGGACTGACATCGAGAATCAGGTTGCCTTCCAACGGTTCCGCACGAAGAAGATTGAAACATGTCGGATTATCCAACCCGAATGTGAATTCACTGTATGCCAGTTGATCGACACTTGTCAGTTTGACATCCACGATTGCCCGAAGCAGTGCGGAGAGACCAGCGGCAAATTTTCGTCCAAATCCCTCGTGCATCGTTTGGAGTGTTTTCATTTGCTCCTTGCCGACGCGGTCGGGCGTTTTGAAGTCTATAGATGTAACTTTTTCCTTGGGTGCCCAGGCAGGAGCCGATGTTTTGAGGGTATCTTTCCTATCGATGATGCCTAGTCCAGCACTTCCGACGGGGGACGAGCGGGAACTGGTGTTATCCGACGACATCATATTGAGAAGGTTTTCAATGTCATTTTGGGAGAGAAGTTCACCTGCCATTAGCGATTTTGCGGAAAAAGCGAAACGTACGACCCTAACTGTAACAACATCGGCAAAACATTGCAAGAGCGTTTATGCTCTTTTGCACTCAGGTACCTCCAAAAACGCCCCGTCTTCAGTGTGACTCGGCATCAAACCTCACTCGAAGCCGAAGTAATTCTTCGCATTGTAATAGCAGATGTCCTGCACCATTTTGCCGATCAGTTCGAAATCGGTCGGCAACAGACCGGTTCGTATATCTTCGCCGAGAAGATTGCATAAAATCCGACGGAAATACTCGTGCCGAGTGTAAGACAAAAACGACCGGCTATCGGTCAACATGCCGACGAATTGACTCAACAAGCCCATCTGCGAAAGAACATTCATCTGCTGTTCCATCCCGTCCTTCTGGTCAAGGAACCACCAACCGCTGCCGAACTGCATTTTGCCCGGCGTTACACCGTCCTGAAAGTTGCCGAGCATCGCTACCAACATTGCGTTGTCCGACGGATTCAAGTTATACACAATCGTTTTCGGCAACTTTGCCTCCCGATCCAGTTGATCAAAAAATCGGGAAAGCGATCGGGCGTACCGACCATCCGTAATGGAATCGAAACCGGCATCCGCACCGACTTGCCCATAGAATCGGGAATTGTTATTCCGAATAACGCCGATGTGCAGTTGCATTGTCCAACCTTTTTCGGCATTCATTTTGCCGAGATAGTACAGGATTGCCGATTGCAACGCAGTTACCTCACGTTTGTCAATGATGCCTCCGCTTCGCAACTTTTGGAAACAAGAGACGGCTTGACTCTCGTCGAACGTCACGAAATTAAAGTATTCAAATCCGTGATCCGACAGTCTGCAGCCGTTGGCGTGAAAGAAATCATGCCGGTTTTTCAACGCCGAGATGAGTTCATCGAACGTCCGAATCTCTTGTGCGGTAACTTCCGCCAGCCGGTCGAGATAAGTGTTGTACGTTTGAACGCTTTGCTTGGTAATTTGTCCGCCATCGGGGAGCAGTGCCGAGAACTGCAAGACTTTATCCGGTCTGAACGTCGGCAATACTTGAATAGCAAAACTGCCGTCTGACGTCTGCCGTCTGATCGCTTGATGGTATTCCAATGAGTCAATCGGATCATCTGTGGTGCAGACAAGTTCGACGTTCATCTGCCGCATGATGCCGCGTGCCGAAAATTCGGGCTGGTGTAACTTGGCGTTAGTATCATTCCAGATACTCTTCGCTGTTTCTGCGGAGAGGAGCCGATTGGTAATTCCGAAGGGGCGGCGAAGTTCCAGATGTGTCCAATGGTACAGCGGATTGCGGAGCGTTTTTGGAGCGGTCTGAGCCCATTGTTCAAACTTTTCCCAATCGGCAGCGTCGCCGGTGATGTATCGTTCGTCCACTCCGGCGGCACGCATTGCCCGCCATTTGTAGTGGTCGCCGGCAAGCCAAATCTCGGTGATATTGGAAAAGCGTCGGTCTTCCGCCACGTCTTTTGGCGGCAGATGGCAATGGTAATCAATGATCGGCAGCGCAGCGGCGAATTCGCGATAAAGCCGAACGGCGGCTTCGCTTTGGAGCAGAAAATTTTCGGTAAGAAATACGGTCATTGCCGGAAATAGGGGAAAGAAGGACGCACGGCTCTTGTCATTGTATCAAAATTGTGAATGGGTTGCTACACTGCACTATTCAAGAGGGTGTGTAAAGACGGAGTGCAACGTGCTGCGTCCGTCATTGCGCTCCGCTCCATTCCGGCTTTTGTTGTTCGGGACACTAAAAACTCCAGGGAACCTCTAAAAATACAAACATCTTCGCGTACTTTGCGATCCTTTTGCGCCCCTTGCGGTAAGAAAAAAGACTTAACCGCAAAGTGCGCAACGAGTCGATTCGTTGCGTTTTCGAGACAAATCAATAGACTTGTTCCATAACCCCAAAAACAAGGGAATAAATCCCCTTGTCAGGGCAATAAAAGGGATAAACAAGGGGCTTCAGCCCCTTGATACCCGCGAAAACAAGGGTTATGGAACAGGTCTAATATAAAAATTCGATTTTTAGAGGTTTCCTCCAACTAATTTTTTACACTCCCTTCGGAACTCTGCCGACTACGCGCACCCTTGACATCTTTCCGGTTTTCCCATACAATTCTGCTATAACTTGGTCAACTGTGAGGAAGTTTGTCTTCTCTCGCTCATTGCTCTGTTCCGATGCAAACAATTTTTGGAATTCCCGCCTCGCCCGGTATTGCCATCGGGAAGGCGTTCGTACAGGCAATCGAAGGCTTCCGAATCCCCGCACAAACTATCACAACCGATGCTTTTGAAGCCGAGATCCGACGTTTTCAAGCCGCCGTTCATCTTGCCCAAGAGGAAATCATCGTCAACCGGGAATCCACCAAATCCGCACTGGGGCAAACATTTGCCGACATTTTTGAGGCGCAACTGCAAATTCTGATGGAACCAGCACTTCAAAACGAGATGGAGTCTCTCATCCGTGACCGTCTTTGTTCTGCAGAACATGCCGTTGCTGTGGTTATGCGAAGAAATATGGACATTTTCCGGCAGATCGAAAACAGTTACATTGCCGAAAAAGTCAACGACCTTCGGGACATCGAAAAACGCCTACTGAGACTCCTTCTCGGTGCAAGGAAAGAGACACTCGACCAATTGAGTTCGCCGGTTGTGTTACTGTCTAGCAACTTAACGCCGAGCGAAACCGCCAATCTTGACCGGCAATTTATTCAGGCAATCGTTACCGAACAGGGGGGTGCCGTCGGACACACCGCCATTTTGGCGGCTGCTCTCGAAATCCCTTGCGTTGTCGGAACAGGCAAATTTATTGCCGACGTGGACGGCGGAGACACCGTAATCGTCGATGCCAACAGCGGTTGCGTCGTGGTTCGCCCCACCGGAGAAACTCTCGAAAAGTATTATCGCATACAAGATGCGCACTCGAGCCGAATCGTGTGTTTCGACTCCTATCGCGATTTACCGGCTGTTACTACGGACGGCACGGCAATTACGATCCACGCAAATATCGAATTTCCCCATGAAGCCGAAAATGCCCTCCAGCGCGGGGCAGAGGGAATCGGACTCTTTCGCACCGAATTCTTGTATCTGGCACAGGACAGAACCCCAACGGAAGAGGAGCATTTTATTGCATACAAACACGTTGCAGAAACAATGCAGGGAAGACCCGTCATCATTCGGGCGTTTGACTTCGGCGACGACAAATCATTGGATAGACCAAATGTCATTCGGGAGTTCAATCCAGCATTGGGGATGCGCGGCGTGCGTTGGGCACTAAAACATTGGTCGCTGCTGCGGTGTCAACTTCGGGCAATCCTCCGGGCAAGTGTTTACGGAGATGTTCGTGTCATGTTTCCGATGGTTACAACGGTCAGGGAATTCCGACAGGCAAAGCGGACTGCCATACGGGAAGCCATGGATGAACTTCGGGAAACAGAAATTCCTTTTAACCAAGACATTCAGGTCGGCATGATGGTCGAGGTTCCCTCGGCAGTAATTATGCTGGACAGATTTGCAGAAGATGCCGACTTTTACAGCATCGGAACGAATGATTTGACGCAATACACATTGGCAGTTGATCGGGGAAACAGCACTGTCAATTATTTATTCAACGCAGATGATCCAGCCGTGTTGCGGATGATTTGGCATACAGTCCGTGTGGCGGGGCGTAAAGAGATCCCGCTGTCGCTTTGCGGACAAATCGGAGCAGACGTACACAACATCGTCACGCTCATCGGGCTTGGGCTACGGGCAGTCAGTTGTCCGCCGAGTAGTATTGCTCCGCTTAAACGGATATGCCGTCATGTTTCTCTTGATGACTGCAAGGCGATAGCCCGGCAAGCGATACGGATGTCCGAGGCAAAGGATATTCGGGACTTCGTGCGAAATTCGCTCCAAAAAGTTGCCCCGATGTTGTTTGAACCGGAGTTGTGATACCATGCAATTCGTCCCCGTTCACGGCGTATTGCAGCAAAGGGATTGTACGGTTCATACAGATTTTGCCGACGTTGTGCTTCCATACGGCACTCAAAGCGTTACAATGCCGATAACGTAACCGGGGGTTCGTGTGCGTCGATCCCACCGCATAGAGTTCGTCCCTGACCCGCCTGCAAAGCCATGCCGGAACTCAATTTTTCTGCTGTTGACAGTTTTATCGAAGCGGTAAAAAACGGTGCCGAAGAGTCCGCATCTGCATTTGCCCGAACATTCGATACTACCATTACGCTCGCACCGAAAGAAGGGGGACAATTCAGTGTCGAAAAGTTTACTACGCTCCTCAACGAAAAAGGATTAGCACTGCTCTTACAAGTTGGCACGCAAGGAATTGCCCTCTTAATTCCCACTTCGACTGGTTTGATTCCCGATTGGTGCGATGAACCGGATGCTACCGGCAAAAGCAAGTTATCGACGTTTGCCCAAGAATGGGCGATGAATCTTGTTCCCGAAGACTTTTTTGCCGACGATTTCAACGTTGCCGTCATTCAAAACCTGTCGCAAGGGATCCTGCGGGCAATGCCGGAGTTGGATGCGGGATACTTGGAACTTACCCTGGGCAAAGCGGATGGGAACACCGTGTCGGCTTATATGGTTTGGGCATTATCCATTCCCGGAGAACTGTTGCTAGAGCCCCAGCCTGCCTTTGATGAAATCCCACAGGCACCGTCGATGGGGAGCGTTCCGCCGACGTTTGGAGGGCAAACAGACCCCTTTGCCGACACGAATTTTGGCACGCCAAACTTTGCTGGCGGCGGGATGCCTCCGCCTCCGCAACGTCATCGTCTGGAAGACCTGCCGGGATATGCCCGAAGTGTCCTGAAAGTGAAGGTTCCTGTCGCTACGATACTGGCACGAGCAAAAAAGCCGGTCAAGGTGGTCTTGGAACTCGGCGTCGGCTCGATCATTCAATTTGACAAGTCGTGCGACGAAATGTTGGAGGTCGAAGTGGGGCAATCTGTCGTGATTGCGTCAGCGGAGGCTGTCAAAGTCGGTGATAAATTCGGATTTCGTATCAGCACGGTCACACTGCCGGACGAGCGGTTTCGTCGGGTGGAAGTCCGTCGGGAAGGGGAGTATCATGTCAAATCGGATTCTCCGCAGATCATCGGCAAAGCCCCTATAAAGTCGTTTGATAAAAAACGATAGAGAGTGTTCACCTAAATATACCTATTAGTTTTCCCTTTAGGGTATCGAATAGTTTCGTCGTGGTCACGGCGTGCCAAATTCGTAACGAATAGTCCACCATCTTTTCGCACTTCGATACCACCTTTGTCTTGCGTGTAAAACGCCCCAAGTGATGACGCACATTACTGTTATCGCGCTCAATGCACACCGTGTGTTTCTTGCCCATCAGTGTGAACTATTACACCAGGCAGATAGACCGGGAATATCTGGATCGGCTTCATCGTTGGTCGGGCGGCAAGCCGCTCCTGTTGAGTGAATGGCATTTCACTTGCATCCCGGAGAGCGGTCTTCCCGGCGGACTTGGAAATGTTGCCACTCAACGTGAACGCGGTCTTGCGTATCGAAACTATGTCGAGCAGGCGGCGGCAATAGACTATGTGATTGGTGTCGAATGGTTTACGCTCATTGACCAAGCGAGGTCGGGTCGTTTTTTTGAACGCAATACGGGCGAACGCGGCAACACAGGCATTTTTGCTGTAACAGATCATCCTTGGATGGACTTTGTTGCTGAGGTGGTCAAGACCAATGTGCGCATTGAAGACATCTTACATCGCCGAGTGGAACCGTTTCGGTTTGATGTGCCGTGATTGGATAGAGCATTGGAGAAAAAGCGTTACTCATTAAACCGCCGGATTTCGTTCCAGAGTTCATGCAGCGAATCCGTCTTCGTGTTGACCGAAATGATCCCATAATTCGTACTCGGAGGATGATATTTCGCTAACGGTGAATTGTGAAACCGAAATACCAACCGCTCGTCCCCATCGCCGACACGACCCTGTAAAATCCAAATCATCTTCGGCGACTCCCGCGTCTCTATCGACGCAAATTGAGAAGAGTATTTCAGCACAACCTTGTCGAGATAATTCGTCTGACTATTATCCTCGTGCCGACGCAATATGCTCAAGCGATTGGAATACTTGGAGTCCAGCACCACATAGACCGGCGACTTGTTGCCTTGTGTGATTTTCAACAAAAAGTCCGGCGTATAATAACAACTCGTTTGAGTCCGGCGGGGAATCGTCGTCCGAAAAATCGTCAGATCATTCTCAAAGCGGTCCGAATGAACTACCGGCTGATAGTAAAGCGTCAATCGGCAGTCCCCCTTTTTAAGATGGTACGTGTTGGCAACGTCCACTTCGTTTTCGTACCAACTGTCGAGAACTCGGTATTGATACGAAATGATTGCCGGTTTATCCTTCACCGTCTCGAAACCGGCATCGCTCACCATTTTCAAGAGCCGATAGAGACTGTAATACTCGAAAAGTTTATCCAGCGTCCGCAAATTGAATATAATTCGGTTCTTCTTCATGTCGAAGTCGCCGAACTTGAACCATTTCATAATCTGCTCAAAAACCTGACTGTACGGTTTGACATTCTGGAACGTCTTGGTCTTCTGCGGAAACGTCCTGACCTCGAACTTGGTGCACTGCAAAATTTCGTTGTACTTTTTGTACAACGATTCCAGTTGCGATATTGCCACGTTCAATCTTTCGCAAAAGCCTTTCGATTCTTGCAGAGGCAGTTGCCAAATCGTTGAAATTGCCGGCGGTTGATAACCTTCACGAACCGTCCCCTGAATCTTTTGCAATGTACTTTCCCGTTCGATAATGTCCGCCTGCTGCATCGCCTGAACCAGCCGGGCATTTTTCAGTACCAGCATCAGAAAACTCAAAATGACTTGGTTTTCATACACATCCCGATTGCTTACCGGCTCTTGCATCAGGATTTTTCGAGGAATGTAATAGTTTCCGTTTCTCAGCACTGCCGTCCGTTGCGGTACGGTAACAAGTTGATCCGAATTTTGCATGAGCCACTGAAATCCGGTGATCGATACATCTCGTGCTTTGGCGTATTCCCGAACGACATTCGTTTTTTTGATGCTGTGCCGGGCGAGCGCATTGAAGTATTGCAGATTGCTTTGATAGCAGATGGCGATGGACTCGATCAACTGGATGTACGCCGTCGGCGATCTGTATGTTTGCTGTTGCAGTCGCATTTCTCCTGTGCCGGGTCGGTCTCCGTCGAGGGATTCGGTCGTTCGGTCTCCGAACATCCAATTTCCGATTCTGTCGTCTTCAAAGTTGAGGAGCGACTTCAGCATATCGACGGCGTTTTGTGTGTCTTCCGGTTGTTTGCTGATACATGCCATGTAACGGCTGTACAGGACGGTCGGTTCATCTTCTCCGCGTCGGGTGATACGCAGGGAGAGATAGAGAATATCGTACAACAGTTGAAACGGCTGTGTTGTTTCGTTATTTCGTTCGTCTTCAAATCGGAGGACGTAGGCGGTTCCGTATCGGTGCACGTGTCCGATGGGGGTGTCGCCGTTGAGAAACAATTCGATGTTTTCGATGTCGCCTGCCGTTTCGTCGGTGTCGTCTTCGATGTGTAGTTCTCCTTGGTAGTGTCCGTCTTCAAAGACGACATTTCGTTCGTCGATGTCTCCGCCGTCGGGCATTTGCGGGGAGAACTCGACTTCGACTGGCGTAGCAATCCTGAATCGATCTGAAAGGAGGAGCGTGCATTTCATCTTGCTCCTAGTGTACGCTGAACGGAGACGGTTGTCAAGGCAGTAGACGTGCAAGTTTCGTTTATTTTGTGAATCCGAGTCGTTTTAGGATTTTTTTGGGCTTGTCTCTCACCCACGCCGCCACTGCTGTCAACGGCTCCTTCCCCTTTTT
>Ga0099364_10014870_pt1 | contig 10308 bp, 11 predicted proteins | sample TergutTh196P3_FD_73070 | JGI IMG/M metagenome (GOLD analysis project Ga0099364, IMG submission 73070) | Microcerotermes parvus P3 segment gut microbial communities from Pointe-Noire, Republic of the Congo - Th196 P3 | ecosystem: Host-associated > Arthropoda: Insects > Digestive system > Gut ...
CACCGGAATCATTCCACACTTTTTCGCCTTCGCACGACACACGTCACCCTCATACGCCTTATCCATTATCAATGGTTTGCCATTCGCTACTTCTACTATCAACAATTTTACTTCAATATCTTCTGCTACTGAAGCCAATAGCAAGATGCAGACAATCGGTCACTTTCATGTGCTACTGTCGAAATTGTATTAGTAGTTAAATTTCTTTTACTTTTTGCAATGGAATGCGGTCATTTTTTGGACATACCCGTACCATCAGGATGAACTTTGATGTAAGTTCTATCTAATGCAAATATCTTAATTTTTTTGATATTAACGGCTTGCGACTTGAGATATTTTTCGATGCGGTCGAAGACACCAATATCGATCCAGTAATGAAAACACCGATAGAGTGCCAACCATTTGCCGAATTCTTTAGGCAATGCCCGCCATCGGCAACCGTTTTCTGCCATGTATTGCATTGCACGCAGAAAAGTCAGATGGTCGAGTTTAACGTTACCGCGTTGCACCGAAAGCAGGTGTTGATATGGTCATAGTGTTCTTGTGTCCATTCCATGACGGAGTATAACGATTGACGAAAAGCAATGCAAAGTTGGTACCAACACGCCCTAGTACATCCAGTGAACAGTACCAATACGGCAGAATGTTGAAGGGCAAAAACGAAAAAGGCAAAATGTGGGTCTGCTAGCATCAATTGTGCAAGAGAAGTATGAAACTTGCGAAGTGCAGTGGTTGTCAGTCATGTGCCACAAGAAACATACAAAAACATTCTGCAACTGACGAAGGCGATTAAGTCGGAACTCAAAAAAATCCAGCAAAAAGTCGACACGCCGTTCCTTTTCACGGAGCGATGCGGACGCGGTGACGGTGCCTTGCGTGGCGGGGCAAGCAGTTGACGGTATCTCTCCGCCGCCGTCTGCTCCTGATGTTTCGCCTGAATCGGATGAAGCAGGCAGTCATCTACTTACTCGCATCGCGGAGAAGGTCGGCGAAAAGCGATTTGCATTATGGTTCGGCACGGATACCATTTGCAAAGTAGATGAAACGAATATGCAAGTAGTATTTTCCGTGCGGAATGAGTTTGCGATAAGAGTATACGCACGCATTTAAGCCAGGAAGTAAGAGAAGTGATCGCAGAGCATTTGCCGAACGGCTTTCGCGTTTTTTATGAAATGAATTCGGCCAGTGTGTCGGTGGTGCAAGTAGAGCCCAATCGTAAACCAGAGCCCGTGGCGTAACGGGTTCTGTAAACTCTCAGCCCCCCAAGACATACAGAAAGTAATCCCTCGTAGCGTAGAAACGCATGGCGGTTCCCGTAAGGTAAAGTATATATTTGAACATCAACACTTTACCACAATGGAAAATCAACCATGCTATACCTTGCTATCAACCAACACAAGAACTATTTAACCATCAACATTTGAAATGAGCAAGGCGATGTCCTTCAAATAAGGACAAGTCAGTACAAGTCCTGACGGTATTGACGAATTTTTCGTCGCCTTCGCCAAAAAAAGCCCGAAAACATCGCGGCTCCATGACCATCGTTGAAGTTTGTGCTATAAACTATGCTACTAACAAATTTCGCAAATGGATTAAGAAAATTCTACTGCCGTCGTTGATCACCTCGAAGTCGATATGATCATTGCGTCGTGTGAATGATATGACAAGCAGATTGGAAAAGTAGAAGTAGAACTGATTAAGTATTCGGAAGAGGCATAGGCAAGAGGAATCATTCTCGGAAAAAAGAAGGAATGGCTTTGAAATGCAATAGCAAAACAAAGGCATGATGAGTAATAGTAGTAACATAATAAATTAACGTTAGCAGTATAACAAAATTACGAAAGTAGAAAACAAAAAACAAGATAACAAGTGAAATCGTTTGTTAGCCGAATCGTCTTCGGACGATTCCTTGGAAATCGACGAGAACCGCCTTTGGGTTTGGCATTGGAGAATGCAAGTTCTGTTGAACGTCCCTTAGATTTGGTTCCGCAATACTGTAAAATTTACAGGGTAAAACATCGGTGAAGATCATCAGTGTCGGCACACTGTGTCGAATGTTTCGTTGGAAGTAGCGGGCTGTCCTCATAAGTAGTATAGTATACTATAGTATAGTATGAAGAAAAAAGCTTGGGACGCAAGCGGCAATAGTACCGTGAGATCATCTTGTTCAAGGTAGCTTCGGTAGTTTTTGATAACGAGCGATTGAATGAGATTGAGAAACAAGTTTTTTATGAGTATGGCACTACTGCCAGTAGGCATGATGGTACTTACGGCTTTGAATCCAATAGGCTGAGCAACGGCCATCCTCGGCGGCGTTGCTGTTATTGGAAACTACTTGCCGACACTCATGTATAAAGTATACGATGGATTCATTTCACTTTTTTCGGAAGAGAACATGAGCAAGATTTGGGATTTTTGTAAAACATCGGCTATGTCGATGTTCGAAAACTTTATGAATGGCTCGGCAAAGGACTCTTTGATATCGGACTTGTTTTGGAAAGTATTTTTTATACTGCCGTCAACTCGCTGGGCAATGGATTACAAATGATGATCAAAAGCGTTACTCTGGGAGCCGTTGATATCGGCAAGTTTGAGTATCAGTCGTCGAGTTATGCTGCCTACGCAGAGCAAAAGAATGGATATACAGATATGTTTTCGCAACTACGCGCTGCACCCATGATTCGCAAGGCAGAAAAGATTCTAAAGTGATTGTGATTTTACGCCAGCGCAAAGTCAAACAGGGATGGTCAGTGTTTGTATTTCAAGACTGCCCTATCCTATTGCAACGGATTCTGCGGAAGCGGCGATACTTCCTGCTCGAGAAGGTCTCGTTGCCGAAATTGATGTGTTCAATTTGAGAGACAATGTTTGGGAGACCGATTGGAAAGGGCTTGATCAAGGAGAATTAGAAATACCGCCTGGCATGAGCGGCGGTACGACGATTGTCATTCAAGGCGGCGATGGCATCCAATCGATTCGGCCTGGGGAAGGTATTTTGGTAAGCGGCGATAGACGAAACCCGACAGTGTCGGCAAACATTCAGGCCATCGTCCATCGAATTGTAACGAATGAAACGTTTAAGACTGAAATTGCCAGCACACTTGCCGGAGATGCTGTTTTCCAAAGTTCCGTAGCATGGAATATCATTGAAAATATTGCTACAGCGATACTGAACAATACAGAGGTTCTCAATCAAATCATCACCAGTATCATTAATAATGAAGAACTCATTGAAACTATCATCACGAATATTGTAAACCATGAAACACTTTTGGAAAATATTGTCCCCCAGCAGTGAAACGCTGATACAAGATATTGTCAACCAAGTTGTCCACCATGAGCATTTCTACGAGCAGATTGTGGAAAATGTGTTGATCAACCAAACGTTCATCAATTCTATAGTCAATGAAATTGCGAGCCAAGAGACAATCATTATTAGCATTGCCGAAGAAATACTAAAAAATGAAGTTATCTATGAAAAAATTATAGAACTGATCACATCAGCAGCTATTTCGCTTGTTGATCCTGACGGCAACAGTATTGCAACGAATGAGCAATTTGGGATTATCAAAGGACAAGATAACGTTCAACTGCTACATGGCATAACGCCAGTGCTGATGACGGCCTGCTTTCGATTAACAAAAAGCAAGCCGAAGCCGTGATGTGTGAAACGATTACCGCAAAAACATTGGCCGATGTTGGCAGTCATACACATCTGCTTACAAGCAGAGAGATCATATGTGCCGATAACATAAGCATTGCTGCAATAGACTCTGGCGGCAATGTCGCTGTTCCTGTTCCCGTTATATTAGCGAATCCTACTGCTATCACAGAAAGTCCGGCAGGCTTGTCTTGCTGCTGTTACATCAATTTTTCCAACATCTACAAGTACAGCCGCAACGCAAGTCATGCCTTGGGTCATGACATTACCCAATACAAATCTAAATAACATTAGAGCACCAGGATTTTATTATATCCGTGTTGCGACGACCAATGCACTCGTGACCACAAGTTCAACAAACGGCAATGAGGGCAATCCGATCGTACAATCGGGTGTCAACACAAGATTATTGCAAACCTTTTACCACAATAATGCTCAAATATGGTATCGAGTATTACAAAATACTACATGGACAACCTGGACACGGTTAACAACTGCCTGGATAGGAACCCAAGCACAACTTGACGCAGTAACATGTATCGCAACCGGCTCACTGATTGTGATTCACGAACCGTAATGATCGCAACGATTAGAAGGAGTATGTAAACGGCACTCAATGTACAAATAACAGGAACCGCAACATCGGGACGAAAGAACGGCACGGATTATAAAGTGCAGTTAGACGGTACGGCTACGGCTGGCCGAAAAAATGTGCTCGAAATATGGCAACAAGTTACAGGAACAAATGCTGCGGGCAGACGGCTGGTGTGGAGTCGTTCATCAAATATGTTTGAGCCAACTTTCAAATGATACAAGCAATAGTTGCAAATCATACCAACGTTACTTATGGCACCATTTCCGAATTCGGTAACATTTTCGGTTCAAGAAAATAGGTTGGTGGAATTCTTGCTCCAAATGGAAAAATTTATGGCATACCGTGTAACAGCACCGATATATTAGAAATCGACCCCATAGCAAGGACAGGAATTCATGTTTAACACATTTGATCCCGACTATGAGCAGGAATTTCTGTTTAACGTCGTGCCGCCGCCCATTGTGCCGTTTGTATAAGAATTTAATTTTAACACCTCACAACCAACGCTCAAACCTTTTGAGCAAGATTTTAGTTTTAACACATTTCATCGAGTCGATGCTCATGTGATTGCGGCAAACCATAGTACCTTTAGAGATTCGATTACCATCAATGTTTATGTCTGCGACACGGTGTCCAATAGTAGCGTTCGGGTATCTCCCTGGCCGCCTTGGCCGCAAATTGAAAACATAACCACACCAGAGGCATGGTCAATTTTTATGAATGATGCGATTGAGCAGAACTTTGAGCTGGGAACTGCCCGGCGAGGCTCGCTCTATCGGTCCGATGTCAATCACAATGGTGTCCTTAATGCGATTCCACTTGCGAACTATGATTTACACTATCCCACTGACATCTTTCTATTTATCAATTCCGTATTTGCAAACAGAGTCTTCATCAATCTACGCTTTGTAGAACTCGCCGCATTCAGGCAGCTCCACTTTGAAACGCCTGCAACCCGTACAAGAACCCTATTTCCTTCCGCAAAGTAATCATCACCATTTAGAACTGTGCATGAACGGTAACATAGCCGTTGCCTTGTCGCAATTTATCCCTGTAGTCCGCACGGTGACTCTCCGCGATGAAGATCGGTTGGCCATATCCAAGCGTCGCCGAAAGATATTGTCCTAATACCATATTCAAACCAGTTCCCACCGAAAACAAAAAATCCATAGGACGCTCATCAACCGGATATACCCGATTAAACACACCACCGTGATCAAAAAATCCAAACGCTTCAACTACTGTTTTATTTCGCCAATTCACAAGTTGCCGCCGACCTTCTAAATTGAAAAAGTATCCCGAATCGCCCGTCGTCAGGCCCTCCGGCGCACCACGCACCGTTGCCATACCGCCGATTTGGAAAATGCGACTTTGCGAAAGACGAGTCAACCCCCACTGTGCATTGCCCTTGGCCATAAATGTCCATTGCTTAGTAGGATACCAAACTTTCGTCAAACCGCCCTGAAGAAGATGGTAATCCCGATAAGAAAAATCTTCGAAAATTGGATTCGAGCCAACACCTGCATTGCCCGTCTGCCACCCAAGCGAAATAAACCGCACGGATTGTTTTGTGCGATAGATGTCGGAAATACCAACTGCATAACTTGTTACGTGTTCCCGATAATTTACGAATCCATCGAACGAATCTAACACATTTTTTTGAGAAAATGATTAAAAACATGATTGTGCAACGTTTCGCAAATTTCCTCTTCTCCATCAACAATAGCGAGAGATGAGTAATTCCTTATAGCAAAAGGATTTGCGTCAACAAATTTTCCGGCAATTTTCTCGCCGTTGTGCTCGTCGGAATGCTATCAACGGCCAATGCCCAAGACGCTTGCACGCGAATCTACTGAACCCGACACAGGTTTACCTGCTGAGGCGGCAATTGCGCAACTGTATCAATTACGCGGAAATAGGAAAAATGTCCAAAGGTATCTTGCCGAGGCTCTAGAAAAATATCCGACATCCAGAGAAGTCGTTGTTTTGTCTATCCAAGCCCGAATCAATGAAGATCAGTTGGAAGAAGCACGGCAATTAGCGGAAAGCCTGCTGGCTTCGGATACTACTTGGCAACCGGCCAAGCGCTTGCTGGCGACCGTTGCTTTATATCTTGGCGATTATGTTGAAGCAGAAAGACTATTTCAGGAATTGATACTCGATTCGCCGATGGATTCGCAAGCAGCAAACGGCTTGGCTTTAGCCCAGGCGGAGCAAGGCGATCTGCAAAAATTACAGCGTGCATTGGAATATGCACGTGAGAATGTCCGCAGGAATCAAGAAGGATCCGATTATTGGGCAACACTCGGCTGGGTCTTGTATAAAGCGAACCAGTTGGAAGCCGCTGGTCAGGCATTACGACAGGCCGCAGCAACAGGCCGTGTTAATGCCGCAACGGCATACTACTTAGCGCGTTTAGCAATGCACACGGGACAGATTGCAGAAGCACGGCAATTTCTCGAAGCCGCTCTCAGCAGTCCTGCACCATTTGCAAAACGCCGCGATGCCCTTAGTCTTTTGGAAGTGCTGAGAAGATAATTGATTTCCAAAGGGAAGGTACGGCTTGTACCTTTTCCTCTGCGTGTTTTTTGCGCCCTTTGCAGTAAAAAGATAGAAGTTTACTGCAAGCGGTGCTAACGGTTTGTTTTTTATTCCTTTTTTGAATGTTACTGCAATGAGCAAGGCCTTCCGACATAAATTTTTCGTACACAAACTACTCGTCTATTTGTTAACGGTTTCAATGGTTTTCGGGCCTATCCCGTCTATGGCATTGGCACAGTCGGATGCGCCGATTGTTACCGATGGACGCACTCAAACGTCGGTGAACGTCAATGGTTCCATTACGGATGTCCGCACGGAAACCTTACGCGGAGCGACCGGCTATAATTCTTTTAGCCAATTCAATGTTCCCGGCGGAACAACGACGAATCTGCATGTGCCCGAAAGTGCAAGGAATCTTGTCAACCTTGTCCACAATGAACGTAGTTTCATTGATGGAACATTAAATTCGCTTTTGAATAACGGACAGATCGGCGGAAATGTCTATTTTCTGAACCCGCACGGCATTGTCGTGGGGCAAAGCGGCACGATCAATGTCGGCTCGTTGCATTTGTCGACTCCTTCGAGACAGTTTATGGAAGACCTGATTTCGCAAGGCGGGACGATCAGTGCGTATCACGAACAGCAACTTTTTGAGGGGAATATTCCGTTGAGCGAGTCAGGCATTATCAGCGTGAGGGGAAGAGTTAATGCGGTGGATAGATACTGTTCACATACAAGGTGATGGACTACGTTCCTCGGCGGGCGGAACGATTTTGATTGATCCGCAAGATATTATATGGGAAGGATCGGGGGATGATGTGTTCACAGACGGGGCAGACTATGCACTAGTAGCAACAAATTCTATTTCGCTAGTGGATGTCGTTATTTCATCCCGACAAGTAGCAGGAAGCGGTCGGAATGCCCATTTGACGGAAATGTCCACAGGAGATTCTGGCAATATCACTCTGCAAGCACCGGACATCGAATTAACCAATTCGCGCATTCTGTCTTTTGCGACAGGTACGTACAATGCCGGTAATGTTACTCTTTCTGCCAATTATAGTGTCATTTTGACAAATACACAGATAGATGCCAGTGCAGTAACAGGAACGGCGGGAAATACGGCGGGAGATGTTGTTATTGAAGCCATAAACAAAAGTTCGACAGTGCTTGATGATTTTTTGCCAGTAGCCGTAAAGGACAGTAGGATCAAAATAGATTCGCAATCTGTAATCAGAGGAAACGATATTGTAATTGAAGCACTGACAACGGCGGGAGTACGGAATGAATTTCTGGAAGATGCCTTTGACTTTGTTGAACACTCCGTTCATGATTATATTTCCGACCTGGACGGCGACCTGACTGATGTTCTAGATGAATTTCTGGGGCTTGATGTAACCTTTGGCGTGATGCAGGGCTTCGATGATGTAGCGGACCAGTTTGCCGGATCGTCCGGTGCCGATTTTTTACTCGGCGATGCGATTCCCTTTGACGTTTACGATGTTGACTCATCTGTCCAAATTGATGGCATCTTGCAAGCCGATGGAGACATCAACATTTCATCAAGCGCAGTGGTTGAATCCACTGTTCGCACACTCGCAATTAGCGGTTTTTACGCCAGCGTTTCTGTAACATCGGCAGATTCGACGATTTCTATTGGCGGAAAAGCAGTCCTCGAAGCCGGGAGGGATATTACAATCGAATCCATCGTCGAAAGTGGAGTTGAACACGAAAAATTTCACGATCTTTTTGGAGACGAGGATCCCTTTGCGGTGTGGCCTTTGGACCTTTCGGTGGGAGTCGGTGTAATGACGGGGAACAACAGAATTGACATCGGAGAAGATGTGAGGTTAACTGCCGAAAATGGCCGCATCGACATACTCGCAAATACGGAGCGTTCTGCATCAATTAGTGTTTCGGGAGGGCGGAGCAGTTCCGCCGCGGCACTCTGGCATTGGTAAAATTAAGGATGAAAAAACGAACAAAGAGGTCGCGAAAGAGACTGGTGTTGCCGTGTCCGTACCAGTTACGGTGCTTAACCAAAATACGCACGCAATCATTGCCGACGGAGCACAAATTAGAGTAGGAGAGGAACTTAACGTTAACGCCCTGACCGAGATGCCTTTCAGCATCGACCATCCCATTGGCAATTTGGTTACGGCAATTATCGAGATGGCAGAGGAAGGTGCCGATGGCGAGCAAATTGTTGATTTGTACTACGACACACTCGAGGACATGCTCAACAATATGGTATCCAGCAGCGACTTAGGGATAACGGGATTGGTTAATTCCTGGTCTCAAACTTCAGTGGAAGCAGGTAAGGTAGCCGTTGGAGCGATGGTTTCTGTTTCTATTATTGGCAACGATACCATTGCGAGGATTGGTGACGGGGTAAGTATCACAGGAATAGATTCTTCCAAGCCGGATGTGAGCGTTCGCGCAGAAACAAAGACGCAACAGATACGTTTCACAGGAAATATAGGCTCATTCTTCGGGGGTTCAGTGGATAATTTTCTCGACCCAGATAAAAAAGTAATACAAGATTTTGCGATATGGGGAACCGAAGGAAAAGGCGGTGTCGGAGCAGGACTCATGTTTAATTGGCTTGATAATTCCGCCATTGCAGAAGTCGGTGCTGCTACTTTGGATATCAATAACCTTGAAGTATCCGCCGAAACGACGGGTTTTGACATCAGCCTCGGAATCGGAGCAAGCAAATCGGAAGACTTTGGATTATCGGGAACCATTGGCATTCTCGTGGCGCAGATGGATGCCTATGCGAAAATTGCTGAAGGTGCTGAAATTACAGCACTCGGCGATGTGGACATCAACGCATACGACGGAACCGTCATCATCGGAACCGGAGGCAATATCACCGCCAGTCAAAACCATGCGTTCGGAGCAACTGTCATTGTGCCAGTGGTCGTGCGTCACGTCTATGCTGTTTGGGGCAACTATCCCTGGCAGAACAACATTGCTCCCGCTGTTGTCCAATCAACAGTCGGCGGGACGGTTTCTGTAGATGCTCATGCCTTTGGGCTAACCGCAACATTTGGCCTTGCCGGAGCAATTACTGGAATGCCGGAAGAACCGGAGACTCCAAAGCCGCCGACAGTCATTGACCCGACGGAACGGCTAGCCAGTCTTATCGAACAAGTAAAAGAATTTCATGCTCTTGTCCCCAAAGACGACAAGACTGGGCAAATGGCCCTTGGGGATGCAAATAGTAGAGTTATCGGAGATACTGCTTCAAAACTCCAAAAATCACATACAACGCCAGGCAGCACATCTCCCGGCAGTTCGGCTGACGGCAGCAACGATTCTGATATAGGGGTTTCCGGTGTGATTTTTGTCAATATCCTCATCGAAGATGTTCTTGCAGGCATCGGAGGCAATGTTGTAATCTCCGCCGAAAGTTTTGACATCAATGCCAGCAATACATCAGTAATCGGTGCCCTTGCTGGAGCGGTTACTGCTCAGACAGCAGGCAGTGGTTCTGGGGACACAGGAT
>Ga0099364_10014871_pt1 | contig 10308 bp, 10 predicted proteins | sample TergutTh196P3_FD_73070 | JGI IMG/M metagenome (GOLD analysis project Ga0099364, IMG submission 73070) | Microcerotermes parvus P3 segment gut microbial communities from Pointe-Noire, Republic of the Congo - Th196 P3 | ecosystem: Host-associated > Arthropoda: Insects > Digestive system > Gut ...
GCCCGTACAACGGTCGCGTTTTCACATGAAGCCGAGCAAGCGAAGGCATTATCCGCAGAAGAAGAAATAGCGGCATTCAAAAGAGATTTTTATACGGAAGTTGCAAAAATTCCGATTCATAGCACGGTAAAAAACGTGGCGATCAATGTTTCAGAAGACGGATTTTTGAGAATGAAAGATGACCCCAAATATAAAGAGGAAATCTTGGGGTTACTGAGAAGGGATTTATGCGCACCATTCATACATTCGGTTTCCTCGCTGATTACGATCGGTGGTTCAATAAATGAATACTGCGCTACCGCATGGTCAGTTTCGGCTGATGATGATTTTTGGACACGTTCCAAAAACAGCCATTTTATTAAGAAGACAAACGCGAGAGACGGTGACGAAAATGATTACGCGAGGTATTGGGCTGATATGGCTGCGGAAAGACATCTTCTTGCATACAGTCATCAAGTTGATATGCAAAATAGGGAAGCCATAGAAAAGAAGCTGGAAGAAGCTCAGTTTGAGCAATCAATGCTGCGGAAAAAAGCAACTGAACATTACGAGAGCAGCAGTTATTACATGACGACGGTTACTTTGAGGAAACAGTCTGATGGACATCCAAATTAGAACTGATTACGAGCATCTTGATGAAGTGAGAGAGTTTTAGTTTGTCAATAGTTTTTATGTAATTTTCCACCTCGCAAAATTCAAAGGGAATATGGTATAATAAACAGTGCCAAAAGTGAGGAATCGAAAATATGCCGATTGATTTCAAAAAAGAACCAAATAATACGATAATGGAAACTAAACGCCTAATACTCCGTGAAATGGTGATGACCGACCTGCCTGCTACATGGGAAATCGTTGGGGACGATATAACAATGGCGGCATGGGATGGTGCGTGGAGTGAGGAAGAAAACCTAGCGGGGCTTGAAAAGCAGATTAACGGCTATCGAGAAAACGGGTTCGGGCGTTGGGCAGTCGTTTTAAAAGACACAGGCCGGGTAATCGGGATATGCGGGCTGCAATACTGCGATACCGATAAAGACAGCGTCCTTGAAGTTGGCTATCTGTTCAACCGTGAATTTTGGCATAAGGGATACGCTACCGAAGCCGCTATTGGAAGTAAGAGGTATGCTTTTGACGTTTTAGGAGAACCGGAAGTATTTTCACTCGTCAGAGATACGAACCTCGCGTCAATAAATGTCGCGATACGAAACGGTATGCTTGTTCGCGGACGCTTTATAAAGCAGTACAAAGGCGTAAGCTTACCACACTATGTTTTTTCAGCAAGAAAAACAGAGGAGCGAACTATGCTGAAAGATAAAGTATATACGGAAAATCTATTGCACGATAAAACTGTTGAGAATTTTTGGAAAGCATTTAACAATTGGAAGAAGGTGTATCTTGAACGGAGGATATAAAATGCTGACATTTATCTGCTACCCCAAATGCACAACCTGCCAAAAGGCTAAAGACTTGTTGGACAGTTACCACGCCCAATACGAAACCCGCGACATAAAAGCTGATAACCCAAGCTGCGACGAATTAAAAGAGTGGCTTGCACTAAGCGAATTGCCTGTCCGCAGGTTCTTCAACACAAGCGGTCAGCTTTATAGATCGTTGGGCTTGAAAGACAAGCTGCCGACAATGAGCGAGGATGAGTGCCTGAAACTGCTCGCAACTGACGGTATGCTTGTCAAGCGTCCTCTGCTCGTAGACGAATACCGCGCACTGGTCGGCTTCAACAAGGTTGAATGGGAATCCGTGTTGACTGAATACAACCACAACTAGAGGCTCACATCATGCCGGGGAACGAGCGAAGCACTGCGGGTTATAAGGCGGTTCTCCGCAACGAGAAAAAGTCCGACTGGAAAACTGTCGAGCAAATCACATACAGGGCGTTTCGTGACGCGCCGCCGACCGGTTCAGATGACGACGGCAACACAATGTACTACCCCGGCGGTGTGACTAACCCGGACTACTGCGTATTGAAGTTTACGGCGGTCAAGGGGCGGTATTACAGTAATTTCAAGAGCGAGGATTTTGAGGTATGAAGACACAACCCAACCCAAACACGCGCTACCCTGTTCCGGGTGAGAACGGACAAGACCCCTATGACGTGACCTACATCAAGCCGACCATCACACGCCCGAACATCATCGTCGGCGATTTCAGTTATTACAGCGGTTTGGATTTTGAGAGCCGTGTCACACATCATTATGAATTTTACGGCGACAAGTTGATTATCGGGAAATTCTGTCAAATTGCGGCAGGCGTTGAGTTTATTATGAACGGCGCAAATCATAAAATGGACGGCGCGTGTACTTTTCCGTTTTATATTTTTGAGGGTTGGGAACAAGACGTTCCGCCGCTGTCAGCTATGCCGCATAAAGGCGATACCATTATCGGCAATGACGTGTGGATTGGACAGAACGCAGTCATTTTACCCGGCGTACAGATTGGCGACGGCGCGATTATCGGAGCGAACAGCGTGGTAGGAAGCAGTGTAGAACCCTATACAATCGTAGTTGGCAATCCGGCGAAACCAGTTCGCAAGCGATTTGATGACGAGTTGATTACGCTTCTGCAAGCGTTCAAATGGTGGGATAAGCCGATTGAGGAAATACAGGCGTTGATTCCGCTACTGCACGACAGCGATTTGGAGCAGGTTAAGCGCGAGATTGAGAACCGGTTCGACATGAGAATAAAAACAGGAGGCGTTTGAAAAGCTATTAGTGGAGGGATAATCGGTATGCCAAAATACCGTAAAATGTTGAATGATTGGCAAGCGCCGTATATCCAATCGCTAATGCGGCTGATTGAAACACAAAGTAAAATCAATCTCGCAAATTGGTGTCTTGATTACGCCGAGCGGGATTCTCTTTTATCGGAGGCGGCAGAAGAATGTGCGAACATGGAAACGGCATTCCGAGCAGTCGCCGTAGAAAATGAACACAATCCGGCGAAGATAAATTGGAATTGCTGATGGAGGTATGTAGATGCTTGAAAGAGGTAAACGGCGATATGCTAATACTAATTCTCGAAGATGATACCGCTCTATGCAGCGGCATCGAACTGGCTCTCGCCGCTCCCGGTAGACAGTTTGCATCGTGCCATAACATCGCTGCGGCAAAAATCGCTGTGCAGATAAACACGCCCGATTTATATATACTGGACATCAACCTGCCTGACGGTTCGGGACTTGAATTTTGCAAGGAACTTCGTGCGGCAGGATTCACCGCGCCTGTTCTCATGCTGACCGCAAACGACACGGAACTGGACATGGTGACGGGACTGCAAAGCGGTGCGGACGATTATGTTACAAAGCCCTTTTCACTGGCCGTCCTTCGTGCGCGCATCGATGCTTTACTAAGATTTTATGTCAGGGGGGACGGTTCTCTTGACAGGTTCAATAGTGAAGGACTAAGCCCTTTAACCTGTCAAGAGAACCGTCCCCTTGACACTTTTCAATCAACCCCCGCAAGATTTACCACAACAGAAACAGCTTTTTCCATGGATTCCAGAGGGACAAACTCATGTAGACCGTGGAAATTATAACCGCCGGTAAAAATATTGGGCGTAGGTAATCCCATCTCCGATAGCCAGGAGCCGTCTGTACCGCCCCGTGTGGGGATAATTATTGGCTCAACACCTGCCTTGCGGTATGCGTTTACAGCATATTCAACAATCCAGGGGTCAATCATTTCTCTCATGTTGGAATATTGGTCCGTTAAATTTAGCTTTACCGTGTTTTCGCCGTATCTTTGGTTGAAAGTGTCTACCAGGTTTATAACGAGGTTTTTACGGCGCTGAAAATCATCGGCATCAAAGGTGCGGATTAGCATATCCATTGTGGTTCTGGCTACACCGCCCTGGATATCATCGATAAAGAAAAAACCATCGTAGCCGTCTGTGTTTTCCGGCCTCTCGTCTGCCGGCAAAGACAGAGCCAACTCCATTGCAATAAGCGCCGAGTTTACCATGATGTCTTTTGCATCACCGGGATGTACATTGAAGCCTGTTATTTCAAAGTGTGCGAATGCTGCATTAAAATTTTCAAAGCTCAGCTCCCCCAGAAAACCGCCGTCTACGGTAAACGCAAAATCTGCGTTAAAAGCTTCTATGTCGAAAAAGTCCATTCCCAGTCCGATTTCTTCATCCGGGGTAAATGCGATATGTATTTCCCTACGTGGAATCTCCGGGTTTCTCATTAAGTATTCCATGGCTGTCATGATTATCGCAATTCCCGCTTTGTCATCCGCGCCCAAAAGAGTGTCTCCGCTTGCGGTAATGATAGTCTGCCCGATGTAATTGTTTAAAGCCGGGAATTGGGATGGAGATATTACCGTTCCGTGACCCAACACCAAATCCCTCCCGTCGTAGTTTTCAAACACTCTGGGGACAACGCCTGCACCGGGAGCGTCCGGCGCAGTGTCAATATGGGAAATAAAGCCTACAACCGGCAGATCATCGTCAATGTTTGCCGGAAGGATGGCGGTAACAATGCCAAAGTTGTTTAACTCAACATTGGTAAGACCGATTCTTTTACATTCCTCAGCAAGGAGCTTTGCAAACTCCATCTCTTTACTGACACTTGGCGATATTTCCGCATCCGGATCGGATTGAGTGTCAATGGCAACATAGCGTAAAAATCTTTCTTGCAGAGCCGACAGTATTTCAAAATCCCCTTCCGACTCTACGGATTGCGGGAGACGGTTACATGCCGCATTCAGAATCAATACCGCAGCCAGAATGAAAATAATTCCTTTTTTCATAATCGATCTCCTCTTTTAAAAAACGTAGTGTCAAATAGACACTCTTTTTATTTGTCAATAACCTTCTATTTCTAAGGGTTTCTGCCACTTTCCAACGAAAAATAGCAATACCCCCCGTTTTGGTGTACAATGGCAGCTGTCAAACCGAACCAAACCCCAAAAGAGAAAGGTATTGCTATGCTGCTCATTATACAATATTTATGCCTATACATTCAACATCTCGAAAGAACTATTATTTCTCTCGTTGCCTTTATCGCGAAATACATCCCTCTCGGCCAGCTTGCTTTCGATGACCTGAACTCGCCGGCTTATCAGAAGTTCAAGACCGACATGCTCCCGATAATCAGGAAGTTTGAGAAACAGGATTGGCGGTTTCTGCAAGAATACTATACTTGGAAGTATGGCAAGCCGGTCACTCCTGTCGCTCGACGCGTCGAGAGCAGAGTTCCTGAGTCTGCGGTATGCCCTCGTTGCGATGCCCCGCATCAGTATGTATACGACAACACCGGCGGCAGGGGCTCTTATCTTTGCAAAGTCTGCGGCTGCGTCTTCGCAAGCGGAGAGAAGGTTACCAGGCCGCTGACGCTAGCATGCCCCTACTGTGACCATGTATTGCAGCCGAAGAAAGACCGGAAACATTTTGTCGTTCACAAATGCGTAAACAAGAAGTGTCGCTATTATCTTGATAACCTCAAAAAGCTTCCTGACGACCTACCAAAGGCGGAACGCCACAAGTACAAGCTGCACTACATTTATCGCGAGTTCAACATCGACTTCTTCAAGGTTGACTTGGACTCCATCCCCGACCGCGCCTTCTCCTTCGTATTCCGCAGGCAGAGCGCACACATCATGGGGCTGTGCCTTGCCTATCACGTCAACCTCGGCCTGTCCCTGCGGAAGACCGCGCTTGCCATGCGTGAGATCCACAACGTCAAGATTTCTCATGCGATGGTTGCCAACTACGCTAAAACCGCCGCCGCCGTGATTAAGCCATTGGTCGATAACTTCGACTACAAGACTTCCGACACCTTCGTTGCAGATGAGAAATACATCAAGGTCAAGGGCAAAAAGGGCTTTGTCTGGTTCGTCATGGACGCGCTCTCACGCTCCATCATCGGCTACCGCGTCTCAGACAACCGTGCCGTCGGCGCGTGCATCCTCGCCATGCGCATGGCTTTCAGTAAAATTAAGGAACTGCCTAAAAATTTCCGCTTCATTGCCGATGGCTACAGCGCCTACCCTTTGGCCGCTCAACAGTTCGCCCTGCAAAAAGAGAATCCTCTGCATTTCGAGATTACGCAAGTTCTTGGGCTGACTAACGATGATGCCGTTTCCGCCGAGTTCAGGCCGTACAAGCAAATTGTCGAGCGCCTCAACCGTACTTTCAACGCTTCCTACCGTGTTACCTGCGGTTATGACAATTTCGATGGTGCCAACTACAGCGTTTCCCTCTGGGTTGCCTACTACAACTTCCTGCGCCCTCATCCCGTCATGGGTTTCAAGCCGCTGAACAGTATCGATCATCTCGACAACGCTGACACCATGCAGGCCAAATGGCAGATCCTTATCTTCCTCGGACAGCAGACTATTGAACATATGAACTCTAAGAAAAGCCTTTAATCCTTTTTGCTTTGTTGTTACCTTGTCAAGGGGAAGGTGGAGATTTGCGTCTCACGCAAGCAAATACTACCTGACCTTGACAACGCTCTAAGCGATAATTTGCATCGGTCTTTCGACACTCTGTGGCGAAAGGCCTTGTTTACTATTCGCTTTGTTATCGCTCCTTCAAAAACCTATCGCTTTTGCTCTGTTTTGCTTATTTCGTGGGTGGGGGCGCGGGCTCGCCTCAGCGAGGGGGCGCATAATGCGGCGTACGCTGTTTTCATTGTTTACTTTACACTACCCCGCACCATGCGGCAATCTCTAATGGCGTTTTGGCAACAAAAATCGCAACTGCAATATTATGGTATTATTTTGCGTATTCTCTCAGCAAAATAATACCATAATATTGTTGACGCATCATATTTCTGTATGCTAAAATAGAAACAGACAACAATCCAAAGTTTAAGTTGGAGGTTATTATGCAAAGAGTATTGATGGATAAACTGATTGAATGGAAGGAAAATCCGCATAAGAAACCGCTTATTTTACAAGGCGTACGCCAATGCGGGAAGACATATCTCCTTAAAGAGTTTGGCGCCCGGTTTTACAATGACGTTTTCTATTGCAAATTTGATGAGGATGCGTCTCTGGCAGGTTTTTTTGAGCAAAATCTAGAACCGCGCCGAATAATCAAGGATATGTCTGTTTTTCGTAATAAAGACATTAAGCCGCAGGAAACGCTCATTGTCTTTGACGAGGTGCAAAGCTGCGGCAAGGCACTTACTTCGCTGAAGTACTTTTTTGAAGAAGCGCCTGAGTACCACATTATCGCGGCAGGGTCGCTTTTAGGCGTGGCAATACCGAAAGGCACTTCATTTCCCGTTGGAAAGGTAGAATTCCTGACGCTGTTTCCGATGAATTTCTACGAATTTTTACTTGCGCAAAATGAGATGCTCGCAAATACTTTGAGGGAGAGTTCGTTTGAAGACAGCGTTTGGCACTCATTTCGATTGCTGCTTGAGGAGCAGTATCGAGATTATCAAGTGGTCGGCGGTATGCCGGAAGCGGTTCAATGCTGGATTGATTCGCATAGCATTGAGGGTGTTGAGAAGCTACAAACGCAAATTATCAACAGTTACGAGAATGATTTCGCAAAATACGCCCCTATTTCATATTTCCCAAAACTATCCGCTGTTTGGCACGCCATACCAAGCCAGCTTGCGAAGGATAATCGTAAGTTCATATTCAGCCAGGTCAAAAAAAGCTGGCGCGCGAAGGATTTGGAGGACGCTTTGGAGTGGTTGATCCGTTCAGGTCTGGTTTATAAGGTTGAAAACATTGAAAAGCCTTATTTCCCCTTATCAGCTTACGCAAACCACACGTTTTTTAAGCTATATATGTCCGATATCGGCTTGCTCCGCCGTATGGCAAATCTGCCGGCGTCAGTATTATTTGACAAGACTGATAATTACAAAGAGTTCAAGGGCGCTATGGCGGAAAATTTTGTTTGCTGTGAGCTAAAGAGGATATACGAGAAAGATATTTACTATTGGACAGCCGAGGGTACAGGCAAGGCGGAGGTTGATTTCATAATTCAGGACGGAGCACATATAATACCAATAGAAGTTAAAGCGGGAACAGCCGGACGCGCACGTTCGCTTAAGCAATATTGCATGAAGTTCAACCCGGAAAAATCCGTCCTTACGTCTTTAGACCACGATAAGGAAGACGTTCTACCTCTGTACGCTTTTTGGAATTTGAAACAGTGGCTCGAATAAAATTGATGCGCTTGTCCTGCTGTCCTGTTTAATGACTGTTGAAATATTTGTCGCTCTCGTGTATAATGCTAGTAAGGGTTTTTATGCCCGTATGAAAAGTGCCCTGCCACTTCAAGAGCAGATTATCTATGAAAAGCGCCCTGCCGCTTTGAGCGCAGATCATCTATGAAAGGTGCGCCACTACCTTAAACGTGGCTCTTAATGATAATGAGGGGCGGCTTTTGCCCCTCGTTATCATTGGCGAAAGGAAAACATGGACAAACTAAACTTTTACGCCGTAGATACGGATTACACTCTGTATTTGCAAAAAGCGGAACAGGATAAGCGAGGGTTCAGTCGTGTTCCAAACATGGCATACAGCGAAAAATACAAGCAAAAATTTCTTTGCGGTATCGTTTTGCAAGTGAACGGTGTCGATTATTACGTCCCGTAACCTCGTACAAACAACAAAAGCCCGATAACTTCTTGATTGCCGCTGACAATGGGCAGATTGTCAGTTCATTGCGTTTCAATTATATGTTTCCCGTTCCGAAAGAGCTTGTCACGGTTCGTGTCATTATTGAGGAACAAGACCGAGCGTATCGCGCCTTACTCGCGCAAGAGTTGAGATACTGCATAAAAAATCAAAGCGTCATTCAAAACCTCGCAGAGCGTACATATAAGCGGGTATTGTTGGGAAAAGACATAGGGCTTGTTGTGAATAGCTGCGACTTCCTTTTGCTTGAACAAAAATGCGTTGAATACGCTAATAAGTAATGAAAATCGGCGCGGCAGCAATCTTGAAAATACTACTCAAACATCGTCTGCCACTTCGATTACAATGCAAACAAAAAGCGTGTATACCGCAAAGACTGCTCTGCCAGTCAGTCCAGCGCGGTTGCCTTCGATTACAAAGGTATCGCGCAAGGAAGCTGTTCTACCTCTGTACGCTTTTTGGAATTTGAAACAGTGGATCAAATGAGTCTGCATATGTGCGGAACAAGCGCTTAAAAACAGGCATAACGCAGAAAAAAACACTGTCACAAAGTATACATTTTGACAGTACTCTATTTTAGTTTTGCCGCCCGCAATTCCCGCAAACGTCTATAAAACATGGATTCTTCAATCCTGTTTGTTCAAAAATTGTAAAAAATATTTTTCGGGAAACGGTTGACTTTTACGGATTTTACACTATACTGGGTAGTGATAGAATCCCTCGCACCTCTCCGCAGCAATGCGTGATGTGACCCATGAGGGGACAGTTGTTATATGGGGTAATTGTATGTTGAAGTCACCTTTGCTTGTTCTATGGTAATTCTTTGCGAAGGTTGTTCATGAGAACCGGGCAGAAAAGGGAATTGACTGCTTCGCCGGATAAACGGCTGCACAGTCAAGTCCCTTTTCTGCCCTCGGTGGGAGCAGGGGCTTTTTATGTGAGTTTGGATCTTCTAAAAGCCTGCCATGTTGGCGGCAGCATTACTTCATTTACTCAAGTATATTCCTTATGGCGTTGACTTGGCTTACTGGGACGATAACGATTCCGCCGACTATGGTTAAGCTCTTGACGCTTTCTTGGTTTGCGCGGAAGAAGGTTTCTGTGGCGGTTGGCAGGCTTGCGCCGTGATCGGTCATTAGCAGCGGGGATTTGGTGTGTGCCGCCAGATTGCCTGCTACCAGGGCGTCGGCGAAGTCGAGGGCGGTTACTACGTAGACGTTTTCCAGGTTCAGGTTCAGCGCGGGGGCGGTGGCTATGGCCGCCGCTGTTTCGTAGGCGTCGTGTCCGGCGTAGCGGGTGGGGTTTGGCAGGGTGGCGTAGACTCCGGCGCCGACTACGCCCGTGCCTCCGGCGACTATGGTGTTGGTGATGTTTAGTCTGTTTAATGCCGCGGCTGTCGTGGCCTGGAGGGTGTCTCTTTGGGTAAAGAGAATTGGGATGCCTTGATTGGCGGCATAGCTGGAGATAGCCAGAGCGTCTTGATAGCTGCTGCCGTTGACTATTATTGCGGTGTGGGTGATGTTGTTTGTTGTTTCGGTGGTTGCGTTTGATGTTGTGGTGTCACCGATGGTGTCATTGGTGGTGTCATTATCGCCGTTTGTTGTGCCTGTGGTGTCACCGACGGTGTCGCTCGTGGTGTCATTGCTTTCGTTTGGTGTTGCTGTGGTTGTGGTTCCTATTACGGCGT
>Ga0099364_10014872_pt1 | contig 10307 bp, 6 predicted proteins | sample TergutTh196P3_FD_73070 | JGI IMG/M metagenome (GOLD analysis project Ga0099364, IMG submission 73070) | Microcerotermes parvus P3 segment gut microbial communities from Pointe-Noire, Republic of the Congo - Th196 P3 | ecosystem: Host-associated > Arthropoda: Insects > Digestive system > Gut ...
GGGGGTGACGCCGGAGGACAGCATGGAACGTTCGGTTCAGGACGGTTTGAAGGAGCCGTCGAAACTGGGGGCTGCCTTGCCGAAGGCGGCGGAGAACGCCCTGATGAATGCGCTGAACATCCGCGCGGAGCACAGGACGCGGACGATGGGGGAGTTCATGGCATCGTTCGGGGGCGAGGAAGTGACCCGCACGAAGGTAAAGCAAAAGCGGCAAGCCTCGTCGAAGCTCCCGCTTGGGGCGAAGATCGCCATAGGCGTGGCCGCCGCCGCAATCATACTGTTCGCCATACTGAACGCCACCGGCACGATTCGGTGGGGCGCAGGCGCTCCCGGAGACGGCACGTTAGGCTCGGCGGAGGCGGAGCAGGAGGGGATCGGCGTGCCCGAAGGGTTCGTCAACGCGCCGGGGCTCCTTAATCGGATGGAGGACGAGGCCGAGCAGCTTATCGGGGACGCGGGCTTATTCTACGCCATAGCAGGCAAGGACTTCAACGACCGTGTGGACGAGGGCAAGATATTCATGCAGGAGCCGATGCCGGGCGCCTTGATCGAAGTCGGCGGCACGGTCCGCCTGTGGGTGTCGGGCGGCGCAGAACGGGATTTCAGCGCGGACGCAATGCTGACGGGCGAGAGGATCGACATGTCGAAGATACCCGACCTCACGTCCTACACATGCGAACGGGCTTGGAGCATCCTTGCCGCAATCGGCGTTGGCTCCTACGAAACTGCGGAGTACAGCGACGTCGTAGAGGCCGGGCTTGTCATCGGATACCATCTTGACGAAGATGCCCAACTGATAGCGCTCACAATCAGCGCGGGCAGGGCGCCCGTCGAAACAGGCGACTTATCGCCGCCCATATTTCTGGGATATAAGCGCGTCATCGCAAACGGGAACACGGTCGCTGGCGAATTTGCGCTGATTGTTCCTGGAGACAGCAGGGTGGCCGCTGTCCAGCTTGGGTTTGAGTATGACAATCCCATGAGACCTGAACTTCCATACGCATCAAGCAAACCGTCAGTAAACGCTAAACCGCAAGTGTACTCTTGGGAAATGGGCGGCTATGTAATAAAAACGCTGATCGGCCAATCTTTGGAAGAACTTGGCAGATACAGCGACATAGAAATGAAATTCATGTATGGCAACATCGACAACAGTTGGGTAAGATCCGACAACATTTTATATTCTTTGGATTATCCCCGGCATCTGCGGGTCACTTTCGCTGACGGAGCCGAATCGCCTGAAGTGACCGGCATCGAAATATCGGCTATAGACGAGGCCGGCATGAGCGACGGCCATATAGCGGTTGAATTCACGATTAGCGGAAACTTCCGGAATAACGGGTATTACGCCGTAATCATCGAGGGGAACGGGATGTCCTACGATGGCGGCGCCATGTGCAAATCCGACGGCATGCTTATCGTTTCAGGATATGCGGATGAATACGGCCTTTTAAGCATCGCTGCGGGAGAGCTTCCGGAGCGCGTCATTGTGATTGAATGCATCGGGTTTTTCGTGGAAACTGAGCAAAGCATCATGACCGCGGCCGTTGCTGAGTTTTCGCGTTTGTATGTTTTCAGCCCGTCATCTGTCGAAGAAGACGCCATCCCCGACGTAACCGGAATGGGGTTTTCGGAAGCTGCGGAAGCCTTGAAGGGGTTTGATATTGAATTGCGCTATGAGGCCGCGCACAGCGCGTCAAATTTGGCGGGAACTGTCGTCGCACAGGAGTTTAACCCTGATTTCAATCGGCTGACGTTATCGTTCGGGGCCGGGCCTGAATTGCCGCCAAATGATTTTCCAACGCCTATCATACTTGGCCTGAGCATTGAATCGGATGACAGCGGTTCAGTCGGCGGAGAGGTCACATTGCATTATGTTTTGCCAAAAGCCAATCGCGAACAGTTTGCGGTGGGCATAATCCGAACGCCGACTACAGGGCCGAATGCCGATACCTGGGCAAACATTGAGAATTACTGGGATATCTATACCGAGAGCGGCCCGGACGCAAGCAGGCCGGTCGTTCGCAGCATGCCAATCAAATTGAACAGAACCTATATGCACTGGAATGCCCCGGGGGGAATAACACGCTATGAAGGCGACGGGTTGGTGTTTTTTGGAATCGAAGTTTACACGTTGGGGCATTACGCCAATGAACCGGGGTATCGGCGTGAAACGACGGAGTACGGAGTGCCTGTACGCCTGACCGTTACGAACAAAGCATTCCTGAGCGAAGCGGGGTATATAGGGGACGCTATAGTAGAATCATTTGAGGAAATAGGCGTTGACCTGCTCCTGCGCAGCTACACGATAACCGGGAATTTAAATGATCGCGCAAGATATGCGTTTGTGTCCCTGGGAGTGGACGGCATGTGGGGGCCGGGCATGTATGAAGCAAGCGTCATCGGCAATCAGATTGAAATCAGTTTTGCGATGACTGAAGGTGACCTTCATTCAGTGCGGGGGGAGCCTGCAGGGGTGGTCGTGATTTGCGAAGAGAGCATCGAGGACGGCCCCGACGGATTGATTACGATCATCATGTCATACGACATTATTGAGCTGTCAATGTGAGGGGGTTAATCTGTCAAAGTCGATGATGGCATAATTCGCGCGCCAGAGGGCATAAATGGAATCATCGTCCGCATTTTCGGGGGCGATTATCAACTCAATGGACTTATCGCCCTCGTAGTACCAGTTTCCTCCAGTGCTGTAAATCAAGTTTTCATCCCAACCCATATAGGTAAGCAGGGCCCTTGTCAGCATGGAATAGCCTGCCCCGCCGCACATCAGGAAAATCGCGCGGTCTTTGGGGAAAAGCTCGCTCAGGATGAGCTCCGACTCCTTAAAGTTTGACTTGCAAGTGAGGACTTTGCCTTCTTCGCTCCATTCGATCTCGAAAAGCCTCTCCCCGTCATAGACTCCGTCTATAGGGGGCATCATGCCTGTCAGGTTGGCAATATGCGGCAGGGGCGTGATGCGGTAGCCGGGCAGCGTTTGCGTGAGGGGCGATATGCCGCCGATGGATTCAAAATCAGCAGGATCGAAGAGCAGGCGCATGTCGCGGTAGGCGACGTCCGGGCGTTCCAGCCAATCATCGATCGTGTCCATGTTAATATTCAAGTCCACTCCAAAAGGCCCTCCGTCGGGTTCTGGCGGCGGGAGAGGAGCAAGGGGCGCAGGAGAATCAGCGGGGTTGGGGCTGCTTGCAGGCGTGGCATTGCAAGCCGAGATAAGCAACGCAAGGCAAAGCAGGGCTAAAAGTAAGGATAGTTTTTTCATCGGTAACACCTCAATGCAATTTATTATTATTCGTACAAAACGTTCCGCATTTCTCAATCACATTAAATTCAGGATACCACATCAATGCGCTGAAAACAATAGCGATTTGTTTTATTTGTTTTGAGGGCTTTTCGCCGTGTCAAGATATTTATGGAGCACAAGCAGCACGTCGTTGAAGTTCAGAGGTTTGCCCAGATGGTCGTTCATGCCGGCTTCAAGGTACTTCTCGACGTCCTCGCGGAAGACATTGGCGGTCATCGCGACGATGGGAATCTTTTGGGCCTTTGGGAAATCCAGGGTCCTGATTTTTTGGGTGGCGGTGACGCCATCCATTTCCGGCATGTTGATGTCCATGAAAATCATTTCATACGATTCAGGGTCTTCCAGAAAGCGTTGATATGCCTGCAAACCATTTTCCGCGCAGTCTATTATGAGTTCCGTGCTTTCCAGCATCGTCACAACGATTTCGCGGTTTATTTCAACATCCTCGGCTAGCAAAATGCGGCAACCGCTAAAGCAGCCGCACCATCCCAATTCGCTTAATGATTCCGCCGTATCAGGCAATGCGTCGGTGCCGATGCAGCGTTTGGTATTGATGGTGAATGCAAAGACGGCGCCTTGCCCCGGCTCGGACTCCACCCAGATGCGCCCGCCCATCATTTCTATGATTTTTTTTGAGATGGTCAGTCCAAGGCCGGTGCCTCCGTATTTGCGCGATGTGCTGCTTTCCGCCTGTTCAAAGGACTTGAAAAGGCGGGTTTGCTGTTCTTCGCTGATGCCGATGCCGGTGTCGGTCACATCGAACCTGATGACGCAGCAACCGTCGTCGTCTTCGCTCAGGAGGACGGCGTCAAGGCGAATATTTCCGCGTTCGGGCGTGAATTTTATTGCGTTTGAGAGCAGGTTGTAGAGTACCTGGGAAAGCCTTTGGTCGTCGCTTATCAGCTTTTTCGGTATTTTTTCGTCGGTATTGACATGTAGTGACTGCTCTTTTTCTTCCATGCTGAAAGTGATGACATCAATCACCGAAAGCAGCATTTTTTCAAAGTCGAACTCGACGTTGGAAAGCTCGAATTTGTTGGCTTCGATTTTTGACATGTCAAGTATGTCATTGATAACTCCCAGAAGGTGGAGCGAAGCGCTTTCGATTCTGTTCAGGCAGTAGTTTTTCCTTTCTTTTTCGTTTGTGGACTGAGCGATGCTGGCCATGCCTATTATGGCGTTCATGGGTGTGCGCATCTCATGGCTCATATTGGAAAGGAACTCGCTCTTGGCACGGTTGGCGGCTTCGGCCTCTATGCTGACGTTTGTCAACTGGGTGGTGTCCGTGAGAAGGAGCATGACGCAGACAAAATCGTCCGTGCCGCACGAATCCGCTTGCTTGACTTCAACCCGCTTGAGGGTCAGGGAGTAGTATGAGGTGCTTTTTTCGCCCACAGCGTCGCCTTTAAGGACGATATCGGCGTTGAATACCTTGTTGCTGTCGTAACCGCCCGTGAAAAGGTTTTTGACTATCGGGGGGAGTTCTTCCGATTGACCCGAGGTGACGAGCATCGCCAGCCAGCCGCATTTTGTGTCGTAACCGTTGTGGCGCGCGAATAGGTTTTTCAGGCTGGTATTCTGGAAGATGCTCTCGCAGTTTTCATTGAGCAGGGCAAAAGCGTCGGGCATGGCGTCGAGATGCAAACAAAAGGCGTCAAGGGCAGCGTTCATTCCGGATATGATCAGGTTGAAGTCCCCTCCGTATTTATCGATGTCGGAACGCATCCTCAGCGCCCCACGGCTTGCCATTTGCGTTATAAGCGAGATGTCGCTGATAACCTGATGGATGGAGTCGGACACGGTATTGAAGCCTGCCACCAATTGACCGATCTCGTCGTTTCGGCCCGAGATGCTTTGAAGCGCGCCGGTATCGAATATTCCGAGCGCCATCGACGCGGCGCTTGCGGTAATCCTATTCAGCGGGCCCGTAAGCATGCGCGAGAGCAGAAATTTGAAAGAAACCACGGAAACGAGCAGGACGATGGCGCACAAGGCAATGCTTCTGGTTAAGGCGACGTTTAGCGGGCCGATATAATCGCTGCGAAAGGCAACGATGCCCAGCGACCAGTTCGTTCCTTGAATAGGCATATAGCTGACGTACATCAGGTTATTGGCCGAAGAGACCGTCCGTGAGCCTTCCTGATGCGCCCTCATCGAGGCTATGACCTGAGCAATATCCGGGCCGCCGCCAAGCCCGGCGACGATATCGCTTTCTGCGGCGACCATTTCAATTTCGCGGTTGTGGGCTATCAGCGATCCTTCGAGGTCTATTACAAAAACGATGCTGTTTTCGCCGATGCTGATATTATGAAGCACTTCGCCCAGGAGGGAATACCTATGGCCGGCGACCAGATAGATGCTCTGCAGCCATTCTCTGTGCACGGGCAAGCCCATGACTATTTCCAAGCCGGCGTTGCCCAGGGTGGTGTTCTCGATTGAGAGGTCATTTGAACTCTGCAATTTTGGGAACAAGACGCGCTCTGAGATATTCTCCGGGCTGCCGTCGCTGCCTGCGATCAGCTCGCCTTGTAAGTCGTATAGCCCCGTCCATTCGAAATTCATGTCTATGCACGTGTTTTCGGCAAAGGCCAGCATTTCTTCAAAGGTAGCGACCGCCGAGGTGATTACCCTGTCGCTTCTGGTGAGGTAGAGGCGCTCGGCAATGTGGTCCAGATTTTCGCCGATATTCTGCGCCGCGGCCCTCGCCATTGGCTGCATGTTGCCGAGCATTACCGAATCCGTCAGGCCGATCATGGAATAGCTCATCACAACAAGGATGATGCCAACGATGGCGATCAGCACCAATGATGAGACAACCAATATTCTATTTGTGATGCTCCTGCCGCTTTTCATTATCAGCATACCTTCGGTTTGTGAAAATATTGAACGATGCCAGTTTAGCACACTGAGGCCAAGCATGCAAGCTATTGAGGCGTATTGTTATGAGTATTGTTACTTTCCAAAAAATTGATTTTGTAGATATGGCATTTATTGCGCGGATGTAGTATACTGGCTCTTACAGAGGATTCAGGCAGCAGACTGTAGAGAGAGAGTTTATCAAAATGATGTTACAGGCAATCTCGCCCGTGCTGATTATTCTATTGATGGTGGCGTCAGGTTTCTTTTTCGGAATGAAAAAGTGGATGCTTGCGGAGCATAAACGATTTTTGGAAAAATTCCTGATCAATCTGGCGATGCCCTGCGTATGCGTCAACGGGTTTGTTAAAAATCTGTCAATGGAAATACTGAGTGGTTCATGGAGAATCCTGATAGTGACTTTGTTGGGGATGTTGATTTGCACCTTGCTGTCCGCGGCAGTCGCAAAGCTGATCCGATTGCCGAAGCTGCGCGTCGGGGTGTTTGTGGCGATGTGCGGGGTTTCCAACGTTCTTTTTGTCGGATTTCCCGTAATTACGGAACTTTTGGGAGAATCGAATTTGGTTTACGCGATGCTGTTTTTGACCGTCAATTCCCCATTTAGCTTCATTTTGTGCTTCTCCATCCTTCCGTGGTCCTCGAAGGGCGAATTCAAATTCGGGCGGAAAGAGATAAAAAGGGTCTTTCTGAATCCTCCGATGATCGGCATAGCGTTCGGCATTCTTCTTGTTGTGTTCGATATTCCTCTGCCGGCCCCAATAGGCAGGACCATAGAATACTTTGCCCACGTCGTCTCTCCTTTGGCGCTGCTGTATTGCGGATTCATTATCTATGAAAGCGGGATAGAAAGCGTCAGGTTTGACAGGGGCATGATCGCCATGCTTGCCATAAAGTTTCCCATAGCCATTCTTGTCGCATTTTCGTTATGCCGCGCATTTGGCGTGACCGCGCCTGCATCGTCTGTCATAATCATTGAAATGGCCATGCCCGTCATGACGACGCTTGTCGTGCTGGCAAAAGAATTCGATGCGGATGCGGAGTACGCGGCAAGGGGGATAGTCTTGTCCACGCTTGCCTGTTTCTTAGTAATACCTATTTTGAGCGTGATTATTTAGGGAGATTGGAATATGAAGTTTTTTGAAAAGCAAATAAAGACAAAGACCGTGTACGAAGGCTTGATCGTGAACGTCAGAAGCGACGTGGCCGAAATACAAAACGGCAAGCGCGTGCCTCGCGAAGTGGTCGAGCATCCCGGCGGGGTGGGCATAGTGCCGGTTACGGACGACAAGAAAGTGCTGATGGTGCGGCAGTTCAGGTATCCGATGGAGGAGGAATTGCTTGAGATCCCTGCGGGAAAACTCGGAAAAGGCGAAGCGCCCATTGATTGCGCCGTGCGCGAACTGTCCGAGGAAACCGGATGCACGGCAGGGAGAATCGTAGATTTGGGCGCGATATACCCGTCACCCGGGTTTTGCAAGGAAACGTTGTACCTTTATCTGGCGCTTGATTTGCAGCAAGGAGAGATGCACCTTGACGAAGATGAGCTGCTGAGCGTGGAGGCGGTCGAAATAGACAAGTTGATCGATTTAATCATGGCAAACGAACTGCCGGACGCAAAATCAGTAATCGGGATACTGAAAGCAAGGGAGATCCTTGCGCGCAAAGCGCATAAGGAAAATTGAGAAATGAGATGGAAATTGACGATAGATATATCTGTACACTGTACACTGTACACTGCATATAGGGGGTTGTGATGGGCAAGAGCGTATTAATAGTTGACGACGAAAAGAACATTGTCGATATTCTCAGCTTCAACTTGGAAAAAGAGGGCTTTGAGATCATAACGGCGTACGACGGAGAGGCCGCGCTTGAAAAATACATGCAGAAAAAGCCGAACCTCATACTGCTCGACGTTATGCTTCCGCTGCTCGACGGGTTTGAGGTTTGCCGGCGGATTCGCGAGAATGACAATACCACTCCGATAATCATGCTGACGGCGCGCGAGGAGGAGACTGACAAGGTGCTGGGGCTTGACATCGGAGCCGATGACTATATTACGAAGCCATTTTCCTTGCGTGAGCTCCATGCGAGAATTAAGGCAAACCTCCGCAGGACCGACGCTTCCGCGGCAGACGAAACCGATGCGAAAGCCATTGAAAAAAACGATGGCCTCGTAATCGACCATGAACGTTTTGACGCGATCGTGAACGGACGGGCGGCGGAGCTCACTCAACGCGAGTTTGAGCTTGTCAGCTTTCTAGTGGCAAACCCGGGCAAGGTTTATTCGCGCGAGGAGATGCTTCACAAGGTATGGCTGTATGATTATTTCGGCGATTTGCGGGCAGTTGACGTTGCGATCAGAAGGCTGAGGGAAAAAATCGAAGAGAATCCAAGCCAACCGAAATACATCATGACCAAAAGAGGGGTAGGGTACTACTACAGCAATGAGTAGAAGTTTACGCGTCAAGCTAGTGTTTATAATGCTTTTGATAATCGTGCTGCTGATGATAGTCGTGCTTGTCTTTCTCATACTTGGCGTGCAGGACTTCTATACGGCTCAGTTTTACGAGCAGATGGAGTCGGCATTCACGCAAACTGAGCTAGTCAACGAATTGCGCCTGGCAGCGGGGGATGGCAGCGCGGTTAGGCTTATGGATGGGATATTGACGGTGTTTTCCGGCGAGCTCGGGATCGACAGGAACACAAGAAACTATTATATACTGGACGGTTCAACGGGCGAGGTTCTAGGGTCGTCGCTTATGGAAGAAGACTTGCGCATTGAGATTACCACAAACATACTCGTTGCCATTGAAGGCGATAACGCGCTGAAGGACAGCTCAAGAAGCGGCTATATGGACGTGGCGGTTCCAATCGTCGCTTCAATGGCGGAATCGGGATATATCGTCTACATCATCGACAATAAGCATACGGTCCAAAGCCTGAATGCGGAGATATTCGCGCTGATATTCCAGGCTGTCATAATAGGGTTTGTAATAGCGATAGCGATAAGCCTTTTCATTTCAAAAACGCTTCTTTCGCCCATCAAAGGCATGACGACGGCTGCGGAAGCCATGGCCGGCGGCGATTTTTCCAGAAAGATAATGGTAGAGTCGGAAGATGAAATAGGCATATTGGCCACGACCTTCAACGATATGGCGATGCAGATAGAGACTATGCTTGAAGAACTGAAAAAAGCGGAAAAACTTCGCCGGGAATTTGTCGCCAATGTTTCGCATGAGCTGCGCACCCCGCTGACAAGCATACGCACATACGCCGAAACGATTTCCGAACACCGTGAAATTCCCCAGGAAACTGAAGAGGGGTTTTTGCGCGTGATAATCAACGAAAGCGACAGGATGACGAAAATCGTGCAGGATTTGCTGGAGCTGTCACGATTCGACTCCGGAACCAGCGTTTTGACAATCGAGGAGTTTTCCATAGAAAACTCGGTCCGCGACGTTTGCGCCGCAATCGCGCTGGAGGCAAAAAGGCGCAATCAGGAATTAAACCTTGAGCTTCAATGGAAACTGCCGAAAATCATGGGGGATCGCGCGCGTATCGAACAGGTTTTGATGAATACCATGTCAAACGCGCTGAAATACACGCCGGATGGCGGCAGGATCGATATCTACGGGGGCAGTACCGACACTGATGTATGGATCAAGATAGAGGACACGGGAGTGGGTATCCCCACGGAAGATCTGGAGCGCGTGTTTGATAGGTTTTACCGCGTTGACAAAGCGCGCACCCGCGAATCCGGAGGCACGGGGCTTGGACTGTCGATAGCAAAGGAAATCGTCACAAAGCATGGCGGGGAAATCAGCATTGAGAGCACGCCGGGAATCGGGACGTCGGTAACGATAGAATTGCCGATTGTGTGGGATAATGAGAGTTGAGAAAAAAATCTTTGAATGGTTGAAAACGGGGCTGATCGCGCTATTGGCGGTGAGCGCCTTGCTTCTCGGCAGGCGGACGGAATTGTTCAATGAGTTTTTTGCCGTCATTCCGCTTTTCGGGGATGTCGCGAATCTGATGAGAGGCGCGTCCGGGACGGGGGCGGGCAATATCGGCGGGGGGTCGTTTATGCGAGCGGCGAGTCCCTTTTCCATCC
>Ga0099364_10014873_pt1 | contig 10306 bp, 9 predicted proteins | sample TergutTh196P3_FD_73070 | JGI IMG/M metagenome (GOLD analysis project Ga0099364, IMG submission 73070) | Microcerotermes parvus P3 segment gut microbial communities from Pointe-Noire, Republic of the Congo - Th196 P3 | ecosystem: Host-associated > Arthropoda: Insects > Digestive system > Gut ...
GGCGCAGTTAGCCGAGGGCCTTGGAATTGAAATGGAAAATTTCGTAATAATCCAGAACGGAACAGGCGGAACATTCGGTTATAAGCTTTGCGCGACAGTTGAGCATCTTATTGCCGTAGCGGTAATGGCTACAGGGCAGCCCTGTTATCTTGAGCTGGATATGGCTCAAACCATTTTCTACACCGGAAAACGTTCGCCGTGGTTTATGAACATTAAATATGGGGCGGATAAAGACGGGAAACTTTTGGCCCTTGAATCAGAATATTACTGTGACCATGGCGCGTACTCCGAATTGGGCGACCTCCTTATAACCAGGGGCAGCCAGTTTATAGGTGCGGGATATCACCTGGAAAATATCAAGAAACACGGCGGGGTTGCGTTTACAAATCATGCGTATGGAGCTCCCATGAGAGCTTACGGTTCACACCAGAGCTTTATGGCCAGTGAAAGCGCCATAGACGAGCTCGCCAGAAAAATCGGCGAAGACCCCTTTGAATTCAGGTACAAAAACCTCTATGACGAAAAAAAGGGTTCAACGACGCCTACCGGTCAAATCCCTGACGTATACTGCTTAAAGCCTCTGTTCGACATGATAAGACCAAAGTACGAAGAGGCAAAAAAGAGAAAATCCTCACCGGCTCCGGATGGCGTCAAAAGAGGCGTAGGCATTTCGCTGGGTGTTTATGGCGCAGGTCTTGACTGTGCGGACGCCGCTGAAGCAGCTGTAGAGCTTCTTCCCGGCGGTAATATAGCTGTATACAGCACATGGGAAGACCATGGGCAGGGCGGTGAAATGGGCGCCCTGGCGGCAACTCACAAATCTCTTGAGGAGCTGAAAATCAGGCCGGATCAGATTAAGCTGGTGCTTAACGACATGGCAAAATGCCCTAACTCAGGCCCGGCGGCAGGAAGCAGAAGCCAGCCTGTAGTGGGGAACGCCATTCATGAGGCATGTGACATGCTCAAGAAAGCCATGAAAAAAGGCGACGGGACTTATAGAACTTACGATGAAATGGTTAAAGATGGCATTGAACTGTATTACAAAGGAAGCTATAACACCGCGCCGGTCTGCAGCCCGATTGTCGAAAAAACCGCCCAGTACAACCCATTTGCACAATACATGTATGGCGTATTTGTCAGTGAAGTTGAAGTTGACACAAAAACCGGAAAGACAAAGGTGACAAAAATTACCGCAGCTTACGACATTGGTGTAATAGGCAACAGACTGGTAGTTGAAGGTCAGGCCTACGGTGGTTTACAACAGGGAATAGGACTTGCCCTTTCCGAAGATTTCGAGGACATAAAAAAACAAACAACCCTTATGAATTGCGGGTTCCCGACAATTAACGATTGTCCGGACGATGTAGAAATCATGTTCCTTGAAACACCGAGAAAGAACAGCGCTTTTGGCTCATCCGGCGTGGGTGAAATTGTCACGACTTCTCCGCATGTATCAATTATCAACGCGATTGACGATGCCTGTGGTGCAAGGGTACGGATCCTTCCGGCAACTCCCGATAAAGTGCTGGAAGCACTCAAGAAATAAAGTCAGTTTATGTGAGGGGAGGATTATATCCTCTCCTCTTTTTCAAATTAATCTTTTTGAAGCGCCCTATGAAACCTGCCGAGATATTGGAAAAAGAAAACCTTTGCGTTGAAGAACACGCCCCTTTTTGCATGGCTGAATGCCCGGTGCATTTTGACGCAAGGAATATGAATATACTCATTGAAAAGGGCGATTACAAAAGCGCTTATGAACAGTATCAAAAAGCTGTCTTGTTTCCTAACGCCGTTTCTTCTAGCTGCGAAGCCCCCTGCGAAAAAAAATGCAAACGTGGGGAAGCAGGCGAAAGTATTAAAATCAGGGAATTGGAATGTGCGATAACCTTGCGCGGAAAGTATAAAATCGAAATTCAGAAAAGTGATATAAAAATAGCAAAAAAACTGGCCATTGTAGAAGATGTTCTTGACTCTATGGCGATCATATATACATTGCTCGGCAAGGGCTACAGTCCGGATTTATTCACATCAAAACAAGAAATAAAAACCGTAGACGATGACTTTGATTTCTTAAAGGACGAGCGGATAACAAAATATACAGATAAAAAACTTGATAAAGCTTTAATAGAAGAGCTTACAGAACATTATGACGCCGTGTTTTTCAGCGGACATACAAAAGAAAAATTTTATGGTGTTTTTGAAGGAGTTTTGGAAAACCCAAAGCACTTTTTCTCTGCCGGAACGGATTCAGTTATTAAACAAATTTCGCATGGTAAACAGGTAGCTATCTCTATTGACCGTTTCCTGAAGGGTGTTTCTATAACTGCAGGCAGAAAAAATGAAAGCTCGTATGAAACACAACTTTTCACGTCAGTTTCAGGCATTGAGCATAAGCTCTCTACGCCAAAAACGGGAAAAGTCTACTCGGAAAAAGAGGCGACGGCTGAAGCGAACAGATGCATAAAATGCAGGTGTTTGGAATGTGTCAAAGAATGCGTATTTATGAAAAAATACGAGAAATATCCCAGAAAATACATAAAAGAAGCATTTAACAATTTGTTAACCGGCGGAATGGGTTTCAGGTCTGGGAAGCCTATAATCAATTCTTGCGCTCTTTGTGGCCTTTGCGGCGAAATTTGTCCTAACCATATTCCTATGGCTGAGATCTATCGGTCCGCACGAGAAACGCTTGTAAGCAGAAAAGCGATGCCCCCAAGATATCACGATTTTCCAATTAGGGACATGCTTTACAGTAACAGTGATACGGCTTCGTTTTTTAGGCACCCAAAAGGCAAAGAAGAAAGCAGCTATATGTTTTTTCCCGGATGCCAGCTTATTGCGAATACGCCTGAATATATACAAGCTGTGTATGAGTATTTATCGGAGATATTAAACGGAGAAGCAGGGCTGATGCTCGGATGCTGCGGGGCTCCGGCTATGTGGGCAGGACAGAGTGACATATATTCACAGGTCATTGGCAAATTCAGGCAAATTTGGGAAGACGCGGGGAAACCTGTCATAATAACGGCATGTCCCACATGTAACAGGGAATTTACGGAGGCGCTACCGGAAGCAGAAGTAAGGACCGTATGGCATTACTACAGCACATTCGCCCTTCCGAATAACGCTACCGAAACACAGGAAAGGACAGCCATTTCTGTACATGATCCCTGTACCAGTCGCTACCGTGACGATATGCATGGGGAAATCAGGTCTATTCTAAACAGCAAAGGATACCTGATTGAAGAATACGAATATTCAAAAAATATGACCAGATGCTGTGGTTATGGCGGTCTTGTAAGCTATAGCAACAATCCCCTCGCAAGGCAATTTGCCGAAAAAAGGATATCGGAAACCAAAAACGCCATTGTCACCTATTGCGCGGTTTGCAGGGATTTCTTCGCAAACGGCGAAAAACCTGTATATCATATTCTCGATATTATTTATGGCAATGATTACAAGGAAAGAGGTTTTAGGGAAAAAACTGGGATATCAGACAAAATAAAAAACCGGGCGGAGCTTAAAAAAACGCTGCTCAAAAATATTTGGGGAGAGGAACCGGATGAGCATATCAGGGATCACGATGAATTGTCGTTAATTATTGGCGATGAAGCTCGTAAGAAGCTGGAAGAACGGCTGATACTTGAAGACAATGTAAGAGAAGTCATATATAAGGCCGAAAAAACAGGCGAAAAAACAGTTAATCCCAAAACCGGACGGTTCACTGCACATAAAAAAATTGGAATTGTGACATACTGGGTGGAATACGAGAAATCAGGCGAATTATTCTGCGTCCACAGCGCTTACAGCCATAGGATACAGATTGTGGAGGAGAACGGTGAAAACAGGGTATGATGAAATTATTACCAACGAAGACGGCCGCTTCTGCTTTCGCTGCAATGTAGCCTTGATTTCAAATAAAGTGTTCTTAACCTATCTTAAAAGCACCTTCCCCACTCAATTGCTTAAATGCCCCGAGTGCGGGCAGGTTCACATCGACGAAGAAATAATAATGAAAAAAGCCGCGGAAGTTGAATTGATCCTCGAGGAGAAATGAACGGACAATGAGACGAAACCCTATGGAAGAATGGATTTTCAGTAAAACAAGCGGTGAAAGCATAAAAGAGTATCAGCTCAGGAAGATCAGGGAAACGCTGGGGTTGGTTTCAGATAATAGCGTTTTTTATAAAAAACTGTATCGTGGTTTAAATGTTGACAGGATAAAAAGCTTCGAAGATTTTAATAAACTTCCGTTCGTGACAGCAGAGGACCTAACTGCCTATGGGCCGCAAATGCTTTGCGTTTCACAAAATGAAATAGAACGCATTGTTACACTTCAAACCAGCGGAACGGTGAACAAGCCCAAAAGGATATATTTCACCGCTGCCGACCAGGAACTGACAATAGACTTTTTTAATATAGGTATGCGGTGCATGATAGATGAAAAAGATAATTTTATGATCCTGCTGCCGTATAACACCCCAGGCTCGGCGGGCGATCTTTTAATACTGGGCCTTGAACGTATCGGCTGCGGTGTTTATCCCTACGGCCTTATCGAAGACTATAAAAACGTAGGCGAATTTATGTGTGAAAAAAACATTACTTCGCTTGTTGGAAGCCCCGTGCAGATATTGAAGCTGGCGGAGCTTACGAAAGCACTAGGATTTGACATAAAGCCTAACAGCATTTTACTGACCACAGATTATGTCCCCGATGCAATCATAAAAAGGCTTGTCGCGCTTTGGAAATGCAAGGTTTTCGAGCATTACGGTATGACGGAAATGTGTTTTGGGGGCGGCGTATACTGTGACCGCCTTGCCGGGTATCATTTACGCGAAGCAGATCTGTATTTTGAAATAATCTCAGACAAAGGGGAAACTCTTCCCGAAGGGGAATACGGGGAGCTGGTTTTCACAACGCTGACCAGGACGGGAATGCCTTTTGTCAGGTACCGGACCGGCGACTACGGCAGGTTCAAAAAGGAACGCTGCAGCTGTAGCGCTGAACTGATGCTGATGGAAAAAATAAAAAGGCGTGTGGAAGGCGGAATTTCCATAGGTGGCAAAGAATTTTTTATTAGCGATTTCGATGAAATGTTCTTTTCATGTGATAAAGTTGTGGATTATAATTTGGGATTAAATAACGGGAGCTTAAATATTAAAATCATGACAGCAAATGATGTCATGGAAAATAAAGTATCGGAGGAAAGGCTGATAAAACGTCAAATTATTAAGATGGAGGAAAAATGAAACAAACTATTGACGCCAGAGGCTGGGAATGCCCCAAGCCTATCATTGAAACAAAAAAACTTCTTGATACCATGAAGGAAGGAACGGTCGTTACGATAGTTGATGATAAACTCGCCGTTACCAATCTAATGAATTTTTCTGAAAGTATGGGGTATCAAGTCAGTTGTACGGAAGGGGAAAAGAGTGGCGAATTCAAAATTGAAGTAACGAAAACCAAATCGGAATACGATGAAAGCGTTTCTGCAACAGGCAGCATCGTAATACAAATTACTTCCAATGCTTATGGCAGCGAATCGGATGGGTTGGGAGAGAGCCTCATGAAGGCATATTTATACGCGCTTACGGAGGTCGCGCCCTTGCCCCAGACGCTCTTGTTTATAAATAAAGGCGCATTTTTAACAGCCGCCGATTCGCCCGTTCTTGATAGTATCAAAACACTGGAAGCGGAAGGCGTAGAAATTTTAACCTGCGGCGCATGTATTAATTTTTTCAACCTTAATACCACTCCGGAAGCGGGAGGCGTTACCAATATGTATGCCATGGTTGAGAAGCTGAACAACGCAAAAAACGCAATAATAATTTAAAAGCAGGACGCAAATGAATAGTTTAACGCATCCCGGAGGGCTTGAAATTACCAAAAAGGCTTTTGACTTATGCCGTCTGCCCAAGTCGTCAAAAGTCCTTGATATAGGATGCGGTCATGGAGCTACCGCCGCTTATTTGACTAACGAATACTATTTATGCGTGACAGGCATTGATAAATCCGCTGAAGCCATACTCAATGCGAAGGAAAAGCATCCAGGCATTGAATTCATAGAAGGTGACGGGCAATCACTGAACTTCGAGTCGCTGTCCTTTGACTGCGTATTGATGGAATGTACTCTCTCATTGATGCCAAACCCTGTCGAAGCGATACATGAAGCGTTCTGCGTGCTGAAAGAAGGTGGATATCTGGTTATACATGATGTGTATTTACAAAATCCGACACGGGAAGACCTAGAGCTTCTTGAACAAATCAGGAAACCCAGGGCAGAAGATAATGAAAGTTGCGGCGAAGAACGCCGTTTTTTGTGTACAGTAAACGGTGCGTTAATTATGGATGATATTGACGCAGCTTTGGAAGAGCTGGGATTTGATGTTATTCTATTTGAAGACAGAAAACAGGATTTGGACAGCTTTGTCGCTTCCAGGGTTTTTGGCGGCGATAGTATAGGTGAATATGACATGGCTCAACAAGGAAAGTCCAAAATCAGTTATTATCTACTTGTTGCGCAAAAGGTGAAGAAATGATTGCTTTATCAGAAACATACAGTGTATGCCCCGTGTGCCTGGGAAGAATACAAGCGGCGTATGTCAAAAATGGCTGCAGTGTTTACCTTGAAAAAGAGTGCGGAGAACACGGAAAGTTTTCGTGTCTTATTTCACAGGATGCGGACGATTTTGAGAACTGGAAAGCGGATACGATCAGTATCAAACCTAAAGAGGTTTTAAGGCAGACAAAAAACGGCTGCCCTCATGATTGCGGTCCCTGCGAAAAGCATCTGCAAACGGCATGTTGCGTACTTATTGACCTAACAGACAGCTGCGATCAGAATTGTGCCATATGCTTTGCGTCAGCCTCTCCAGAAAAAAGACGGGAACCCGGTCTTTCTGAAATCGAACAAAAATTCGATGAGCTTATACGCATGTCGGAAACGAGAAAGTTTAACATACAGTTTTCAGGTGGAGAACCCACGATAAGAGACGAGCTCCCGGAAATTATAACAATGGCTAAAGCAAAAGGGTTTGAATATGTGCAGCTTAACACCAACGGCAAGAAGATAGGCACAGAGGAAAATTACGCGCTTATATTGAAGCAGGTAGGTCTTGACGCTGTTTTCATGCAATTTGACGGCATGACGGACGCTGTTTACAGAGTCATGCGAAACGAAGAACTTCTGGAACTTAAAAAAATGGCTGTTGAAAATTGTAGAAAGGCTAGGCTTCCAGTTGCGCTTGTCCCCACCATAGCCCGGGGCGTAAACGATTGCGAAATAGGCGGTATCATTCAGTTCATGCTTGAGAATGTTGATGTGGTTAAGGGTATTCATTTTCAACCAATGAGTTTCTTTGGGAGATATCCTTCTGGCTTTGGTGAAGAGCGGCGCTTTACGATGTTTGACACTATAAACGAAATCCATCGACAAACAGGTGGAATGATTTCAAAAAGCGATTTAAGTCCCATATCCACGGGACATGCACTTTGTTGTTTCTATGCCAACTATGTTAAACAGGAAGACGGAAGTGTTTTATGTACAAGCGCGAAAGAGAGTAAATCTGGCTGCTGTTGCGAGGAATCCGCCGAGCCCGAAGGGCAAAGTTCCTCTCCGGTAGAACCATGCTGCCCTCCTGACATAGAGATTATTTCTAAGGACCGGGACTATGTCCTAAAAAAATGGAAGATGGCAGAAACGTCAAACGAAGACGGATTTGATGCGTTTCTCAACAATTTGCGGGAAAACAGCTTTACACTGACCGGGATGGCGTTTCAGGATGCTGTTTCATTGGATACAGAAAGGCTTAAGAGATGCCGTGTGCAGATGCTTGTGGACGGTGGCGGATTAGTCCCATTTTGCGCGTACAATGTAACCGATATAGACGGTAATTATTTGTACAGACCTTAAACTGGAAAAAATGGCAGATATGAACGAGGGGTTTTATTTGTTGGCTTTTAATTCGACCAGTCACAGCATCCAAACAGAAAAAAAAGCGAGCGAATTGTTTCGGATAGCTGTAATCCCGACACCGAGGGAGCTTACGAACGATTGCGGCCTGGCAATAAAATTCCAGGATAGCGATTTCGCCGCGATAAATAATTTTTATAAAAGCTTAACGATTCCGGCAGATCTGTATTTTCTGAGCGCTGAAAAAATCAACGGAAAACGAACGGTGGAAAAAATCCCATGATTTATCTGGATAATGCGGCAACAACGTTTCCAAAACCGAAAAAAGTAATCGATGCGGTAAATGACTGTTTAACCAATTACTGCGCAAACCCGGGCAGAAGCGGTCATAAGCTGGCATTAAGGGCTGGTCGTGCTGTTTACGATGCAAGGGAAACAATAGCCGGTTTTTTTAATATTGCCGACCCGCTACGGGTTGTATTTACCTCCGGAACGACAGAATCACTGAATCTTGCCATGAAAGGCTCCCTGAAAAAAGGAGACCACGCTATCACGACTTCCATGGAGCATAATTCTGTATTGAGGCCCCTGTCAAAGCTAAAGGAAGACGGTGTTGAAGTTACAGTAATAGCATGTTCAAAAGAAGGCTTCCTGGACATGAAGAATATTGAGAATGAAATAAGGCCGAATACGAAAATGTTTATTTGCACGCATGCCTCCAACCTGACGGGAACAATAATGCCGGTAAAAGACATCGGTCGTTTATGCAGAAAGCATGGGGTTTTGTTTTTGGTTGACGCGGCGCAAAGCGCGGGAGTTTTGGATATTGATGTAATAGATATGAATATAGACCTGCTCGCCGTGCCGGGACATAAAGGCCTGATGGGGATGGAGGGAACAGGTATTCTTTACATCGGCGATAGGGCGGATCCAACCCAGCTTCAGGAAGGCGGGACGGGAAGCAACTCCGAGCAGATTGTTCAGCCTGATCTCATTCCCGACAAATACGAAAGCGGTACATTGAACTTGCCCGGAATTGTTTCCGTTAACGCGGGCATTTCGTTTATTAAAGAGACCGGACTTTCAAAAATCAGGCTGCATGAAGAAAACCTTACCCGCATTTTTTTGGAAGGAGTAAAAAGCATCAAAGGAGCTGTTGTCTACGGGCATAAAAGCCCGTCGGTGGCGGTGATTTCCTTAAATCTTGATAATGTCAGTTCTTCGGAACTTGCCTATATGCTCGACGAAGAATTTGATATTTACACACGGGCAGGACTGCACTGCGCGCCATATGCCCATAAGACGATGGGCACGTTGGAGTCCGCCGCTGTTAGGTTCAGTTTTGGCTTTTTTAATACTGAGGATGAGATAGGGAAATGCATAGACGCATTGAAAAAAATTTCAGCAAGAAGCCATGCATAGTTTTTAAAATTTAAATCTTTCCTGTACAAGTTTTTGCGCAAAGTCTACTATTTCGTTTTCAATCTCCCGGTATAATTCAAGAACTGCCCTGCCTTTTTCGGTGAGCTGTGACCCTCCGTGTTGGCTGCCTCCCTTTTCGGAAACAACCGCGTCAAAACCCAAATCATTTTCGAAGGTCTTTAGTTTACGAATAATCTTGGGATATGAGATTCCTGTTGCCTCGCTAGCCTTTTTTATGGATTTATGCTCATCAATGGCGTCAAGTATTTCTCTTACGCCTTTGCCGACAGAAAAGCATTTTTTCCCGATTCGCAACCGTGTTTCAACCAGCATTTTCATTACCGCATGCCATTATAAAGCGTTCAAAATTCGGGGATCATTCATGTAATCATCTAAGGTTTTCATAATTCCAGTACCTCACATTCATAATATTTATGGTGGTGCATAAGGGTTGTTCTGTCAATGTAGCACAACAGGGCATGCTAAATAAAAAACATGATATTTGTCATAAATTTAAAAGCATAATGCAGGCTCGTGCCATATATGGTTATCAAACACAGCCAGGAGGCAGAATTATGACAAAAATTTTCTTTCATGAAGACGATGACCTAATCGACATACGCTACGACAATGTATTCAAGGCAGTTTTTACCAAGGATAGCCAGCTCTCAAATACTGCACTCTCAAAACTCATCTCGGCTCTAATCGGCAGAGAATTGTCGGTAGAAAGTCTTAAAGTTAACGAACCTCCCATAGACAATCTTAAAGACCGTCAAATCCGCTTTGACATTAACTGCAGGGCTGAAAATGGAGAACTTGTTAATGTTGAAATGAGCCTAAATCCGGATAAATTTGAACTGGTACGGCTTGAGTATTATTCCGGGAGGCTCTTGTCTGGTCAAGATATAAGCGGACGAAATAGAACTTACAAAAATCTAAACGAGTCTTATCAGATAGCAATATTAGCAAATA
>Ga0099364_10014874_pt1 | contig 10306 bp, 10 predicted proteins | sample TergutTh196P3_FD_73070 | JGI IMG/M metagenome (GOLD analysis project Ga0099364, IMG submission 73070) | Microcerotermes parvus P3 segment gut microbial communities from Pointe-Noire, Republic of the Congo - Th196 P3 | ecosystem: Host-associated > Arthropoda: Insects > Digestive system > Gut ...
TTCCGCCGACTGCGTACACCTGCGGCAGCAAAAAAAGGGTTCAGTGGCATTGTTCCGAAGGGCACACCTGGGAAACGGCAATCATAAGCCGCCACAAAGGCAGTAAATGCCCTGTGTGCGACGCACTAAGGGATAAGCACATCATCACAGTCGGGGTGAACGATCTCGCTTCTCAATATCCGTCTATCGCCTCGCAATGGGACGCATCAATGAACAAAGGGCTGACCGCCGAGCATGTAATGCCGGGGTCAAACGTAAGGCCTTGGTGGTCGTGCAAACGCGGACACTCCTGGCAAGCAAGCGTTTTGTCGCGGACGCTCGGTTCAGAATGTCCCCGCTGTAATGGCAAGACGCCTATGCGGACTCATTTTGTGAGCTGATTTGCGGCACTGATTAAAGATGTTTGTTAAACTTGGGAATACAGATTTTTCGTTCAGCGGAAATTGACGCTAAACTGGCTCTTGAACTTCATGACTTTATTCTGTAATACCTGAAACAATAAAATCATCGTCATTAATAAAATATAGCTTTATAGAGTGAAATCTGTTAGAATTGCACCAGTTTTCTGTTGAGTGGTCGAGAGGTCAATACAAGGTAATGTTGATTTTTTAAATTTCAGTTTTGCCTATTTGAAAGGGCTGGTCATAAGCATGATAGCACAATATTGCACAGACTTTTTGAATGAGCTGCAGCTTGGGGACAAGGGGAGACCAGGATCGCTTCGACATCTCACTTTTGTTATCGGCGAAAATGAGTACAACGCAGCAAAAAATGCCCCTAAAGAGCAAGTTGTCTCCTTGTTAAGTGAGTACTATTGCGCACCAAACAGATTTGAAGAATTGTGGAAGCGACTAAGTGACGCCGAACGGAAAATAACCTCGCTACACATTTGGAGCGCCGGCTCCGAACCTACAAACTATGCTGACGAAATCGCCAAGGAGTTTGGCGTTACCGATAAAAAGGACAGGACATCTTACCATTACTATTATTCGTCGAATGGTTTGGACAAATTCATGAAAAGGTACGCTGAAGACAAATCAAAGTTGTGGTTGCTTTTTCCCAGAAGTAGCGATAGTCGAGTGTTTCGCGCTGAACTACGCGATGCCGTTGGCGAGATGAAACGCGTGTATTCAAGAGTTCCAAAACATCTTGTGTTTTCAGCGTGTGAAAATAGATCGGCTGATTTTGCGAACATTGTCCGATTCGCCAACTCTAATAGACTAATAGCTTTAAAAAATGGACTTCTTAGCAAGCCCTCCGCATTGAAATTGTGGGACTTTTGTGGCTATGAGGAGTATGCTGCCGACATAAAGGCCAAGCCCGAGGATGTGAGGACATCTGACAGTTTGCTAGTAACGCTCCCCATGATTGTTTTGTGTACTGTCGGCGGATTGCTTGCTGTTACAGAAGGCGCGTATGTTCCTGGAGGAAAGTCTCTATCTTTACTAGATCTACCGCATGAGCAGCTTACGAAAAAGCTGTTTGAGGCATACGTACAAAGCAAAAGTTTCGACGAAATTTCGATGATGAAAGGAATTAAATCAAAGCGCGGACATAGTCCGGTAGCAGCAAGGCAAAATCTTGCAGGAGAACTGAAATATTGCCCACCCGGGCAGCCCATATACACAAAAGAATTTGAAAGGTATTTGCGTATCGCGGCAAAATCATTTGCAAGGAAAGACGAAAGATATGTTGTCGAAACCGGAAACAGTTACTATAGCAGTGCAGTTGAATGGGCGCAATATGAACACCCGTTAATCAATATAATCCTGTCATTTTTTGGCGCATTAGGAATAATAGACATCGCATGGGGCGAGAATAAGGCAGTTCAATTCGACATTGGCCGTCGTACGCCGGTCGCGTTCAGGATCAACCCGCTAGGCGCACACATTCTTGGGTTATCCAGCGAATTTTCCGCGCCGATTGATTCTAAAGCAAAGATGATCGGGGGATTTACACTGTTACCAGACTATACGGTTATTGTACCCGACAGCCCGAACAGGCTGAAACACGAAATATACTTTGAAAAGCTGCTCACCAAAGTATCGTCGACTGATGAAGCCGTCACATACAAGCTTGATTTTGAAACAATGGTTCGAGTCATCGACAGCGGCGTGAGTATCGCCAGCCTGCGCAAGTATCTGTCCGCCTCGGACAAGCCGATACCGGATAATGTTGCCCGTGCCTTAGCCGATTGGGAAAAACAATCTAGCCGTATCAGAATCAGACAAGTAACAATACTTGAATGTGACAATGCCGCGTTGCTTGAGGAAGTCCTGCACTACAAAGGTGTGGCGGAATTGGTCAAGGATAGAATCCCTGCCGCAATTGTGGTTGATGGCAGCGCGACGAAAAAAATCAAGAAAGCAATTGAGAAGAATAAGAGGTTTTGCAAAGATGTCGTCTGAAACCAAACCGTCTGGATGCATAATTGTTCAAAGCGATTTAACAATACTGCTTGAAACTGACCACCAAATGTACGAGGACGCACGCGATGCGTTATCAGGCTTTGCCGAAATGGTAAAAAGCCCGGAGTATATTCACACGTACAAACTGACCCAGTTGTCGTTGTGGAATGCGGCATCATCTGGGATGCCTCCGGAACAGGTTATAGAGGAACTCCGGCGCTTCTCCAAGCACGAACTACCCCAAATCGTAGTCAGCCGCATAATCGACTGGGGAAAACGTTACGGTCGTGTAAAACTGCTGATTGAAGATGGCAGATTTATTCTTCGCTGTGACAATAAGTATGTCGCCGCCGAGCTTGAAAATACCAAAGCGGTTGCAAAATATCTCATTAAGCGGCTTGATGAGGTTACGTTCGAGGCGGACATTGCCTTTCGCGGCCACATCAAGCAAGCTCTCATCTTTGCTGAATACCCTGCCGAAGACTTGGCCGGCTACCGACAAGCCGCGCCGCTTGCGTTTGAACTCAGGAATACCTCGCTATCTGGGCAACCATTTGGTCTTCGGCCATACCAGTCAGAAGCGGCAGATTTGTTTTATGCAAACGGCGAGGCGCGTGGCGGACACGGCGTCATTGTGTTGCCGTGCGGTGCAGGCAAGACCATAGTCGGCATGGCGGTGATGGATAAACTGCAAACGGAAACGCTTGTACTCACCACAGCGATCACAGCTATACGGCAATGGATTGTCGAGTTGCTCGACAAAACCACGCTTGCTGAAGACCAAATCGGAGAATACAGCGGCGAAAAAAAAGAGATTAAACCCATAACTATTTCAACATATCAAATCCTTGGGGCAGCCGAAAAGCATCGCGAGCTAATCAACAGTCGCGAATGGGGATTGATTGTTTATGACGAGGTACACACGCTGCCGGCGCCTGTGTTCCGCATGACGGCAGAGTTGCAGTCCAAGCGCCGGCTTGGACTCACGGCAACGCTGATCCGCGAGGACGGGTTACAAAGCGATGTATTTACGCTCATAGGTCCGAAGCGGTGTGATGTGCCTTGGAAGGTCCTTGAAAAGAGCGGATATATCGCGAAAGCCGAATGTTTCGAAGTGCGCGTACCACTTGCTGAAAGTATGCATATGGACTATGCCGTTGCCGACAAGCGGCAAAAGTTTCGCATAGCCGCCGAGAATCCAAACAAAGTACGGATTTTAGAAAGACTTTTGAAAGAACACTCTGGTCGGCATATTTTGGTTATCGGCTTGTATATCAGCCAACTCACAGAAGTAGCCAAACTGTTGAACGCGCCGATTATCACAGGTAAAACCAAAAACAGCAAACGCGACGAGCTGTATCAGCAGTTCAGGGACGGGGATGTTCCAGTCATAATTGTGTCAAAAGTCGCAAATTACGCTATTGATCTACCAGATGCGAATGTGGCAATAGAAATCAGCGGCACATTTGGCTCACGGCAAGAGGAAGCGCAGCGGCTCGGGCGCATACTCCGCCCCAAGCCCGGCGAAAACAAAGCATGGTTCTATACGCTTGTGACATCCGACACTGTGGAAGAGGGGTTCGCGGCACACAGGCAGCTGTTCCTAGCAGAACAGGGATACCCATACAGTGTCGTAAATTGACAAAAAACAACCGCCGCTTGTCGAGCTAAAACAACCGGCGGTTATGTGCAGGTTCATGCAACCATCATTCCACTTGGCTTACCCTCATTTGGACGATCCGTGTCGCTACGGTTGTCTCTATCGTCAGCATAGGTAGTTTGTCGAGTATTAGTATTCGCGCCAGAAGCGTAAATACGGCGGCTATCAACCGGTTCCCATTCCCACTCACTCGATGGCGGAACTTCCGAATACTTCATCTCCTCAAGGTAACGCTCAGCAAATACTTTCATTATATATCCTCCTCGTTGCTATTTATCAACCATTGCACGATGGCATCAGAGATTGCAAGACCGGTTAGCTCCTCGATCCACAACCACTGCCCCATACAATTGATTTCAAGAAAAAACCAGCCCCCTTTTGGCGTAACGATAAAATCAAGTGCGCCATATGGAATTTGTAGCAGATTCATGAACATCTCAACTTTTGAACGGATGTCTTCCGGTGGGACTATCATACTGTGCGGCGTATGTGGCAAGTCATACCTTCGCCAATCATCTTTGGCGATATCTGAACATTGCGAGTCAATCCTGCATACAAAATGCTTCTCCTCAACAATTGTATATCGCACTTCAAAATCCTTCGGGATGCGCTCTTGTATAAAAACAGGATTTTCCTCATTGCCGAACTCCGACAGGGCACCTAATGTTATTTCGTTTACATATGCACCGCAGAACTTTCCTTGCTTGTCTTTAAAAATGTCTTGATTCATAAATTTTATGACTGATCCATTTTGACGTCTAACAAACTGCTCAAGAACACTTCTATCATTCGATACCGTATAATCTGGTAGGTTAAAACCAACCTTACGTGCGCACTGCATTTGAAAATACTTGTTTTCGCCTTTATATGCTTTCCTTAGTGGATTGAGCCACCGCGCACTTGCTAAATCGGTGTAAAAGCCATTTAGATGTGAATTCCATTCTCGTCTCCAGATTTGGAATCCAGTATCCATATCGAACTCTTCTTCAAGTAATAATTCCACAAATGCGCGTCTGCACCACACCGCGCGTATATCAGAACTCTTGAGTATGCCTCTCTCGTTTTCGAGGAACCATTCGCCGTTATTGCAAGTAAGCTTAGCTTTCTTCAGCGAAGCGACATCTAGATCAAAGCGAAATACTTCTGCATTCAATGCTATCAGTTTGTCGCATACCACATTGGCATGAAAATCATGCATATCTGAAAGAATCAAAATCATACCGCATACCTCACCATAATAATAATGCAAGAGAGGTCTTAAGTCAACGCATATATTGCAATTAGCTCCTGTTATTCGAGTAAATACCCTTGAAAAGCCTGTAAAGTAGGACACTTAGTAATCAATATTCATGAATAACGCATGATTATTGTAAATGCTTAAACAAAAGCAATCGACGTTAGCTGGCTGTTTTGTGCTTTATGGGTGGTTTTATTGAAGGGTTGTGGTCTATGCTTATCTCATTGTCAAGCTACTGTAACTTCGCACATGAAAAATGTAATCCGAGCCTTGAAAAATCAACTGGAAATTCTGGACTGCAGGACCAAATTCACGGACAATTAGACACTCGTCTGCATAAAATCTCCTTTTTCCCAATGACGTACATTATTACGCTACAAATCATCTTAGTTTTCAAGAATTAATTCAGCATTTCGTTGAACATTTAAACAATGTGAATAGGCAAAAGTATTTACTTCAAACAAAACCGCAAGCAAAAAAGCTTGCGGTTTTATTTTGCCTAAAAAAGAAAGGAAACCGCTATGAACTCATCCAGCAAATCCATCCGGGCACCTCCATCAATTTCAATGGCAAAAAAGCGGGATAATCATTCTTCAAAACAAAAAAATAGAAAGGAGAAGTCAGACAGCAAAATTTCGCAATGTACAAAACTCACCGTAATATTGTATTGGGTGACTTCCCGTATTTCATCCAAAAATACAATATTGTCGCAGAAATTTTTGTCTGACTAGGTGAACTACATGGCATTTTTTAACGCAGCAGTTGACGTACTGCAAACACTCGTAATCGCGCTTGGCGCGGGTCTCGGCATCTGGGGGGTCATCAACCTCCTCGAAGGCTATGGCAACGACAATCCCGGCGCGAAAAGCCAGGGAATGAAGCAGCTCATGAGTGGAGGCGGGGTTGCCCTCATCGGTCTCGTCCTCGTACCCTTGCTCGCTGACTTGTTCGGTTGATGCTAGGGCTGTTCGATTCAATCGCCGAATGGTTCAAGGGGTTGTTGATCGACGGCATCACATTCAATTTCACAAGGATGTTCAATGAGGTAAATCGGGGCATCGGTGAAATTGCGTCGCAAGTGGGACAGACGCCGGAGGGCTGGAACTCCGGCATCTTCTCCCTCATCCAAACCTTGTCCCAAACGGTGGTCTTGCCCATCGCGGGCATGATACTGACTTTCATACTCTGCTATGAACTCATCCATATGATTATGGAAAAGAACAACATGGCGGATTTCGACACATTCAACCTGTTCAAATGGATTTTCAAGACCTTTTGCGCCGTGTATATCCTCACGCACACCTTCGACATCGTAATGCTCATATTCGGGCTTGCCCAAAACGTCGTGAACGGCAGCGCAGGCATCATCTCCGGGAGCCTCGACATAAACTTGGCTCTGACAGACCTTGCCTTGCAACTTGAAGCGATGGGCATAGGCGAACTTATCGGGTTGTACTTTGAGTCCATGATACTCAGCTTTTCGATGAACGCGATGTCGGTCTGCGTCTTTCTCATCATATACGGCAGGATGATCGAAATATACCTCACCATATCCATCGCCCCCATCCCGCTGTCCACAATGGCAAACCGCGAGTGGGGCGGCATGGGCAACAGCTACCTCAAAGCCCTGTTCGCAGTCGCGTTTCAGGGCTTCCTTATTATGATCTGCGTCGCCATCTACGCCATTTTGATTCAAGGCATCACGAGCGCGGCGAATATCCACGCAGCCCTGTGGGGATGTGCCGGGTACACGATTTTGCTCTGTTTCACCCTCTTCAAGACGGGGAGCCTCGCGAAATCGCTGTTCAGCGCACATTAGGAGAGGAGCGAGCGATGGGCAATACAAACACAGACCAACTGAATATCGGAGACCATGTTTTCTCCGAGCCGTCGGGCGACTACGGCTGCCTTGTCGGAAAGGTCATCGCCATAACGCCCCTCGGATCGCCGGAACACGTTACCGGGAACGAGACGGACGACATACACGTTGACTTCTTTGCGCCGTACAGCATTGCGTACTCTGAAACTAGAAAAGCGGAGATCGCGCAGGAGTTTACAGGACTGTACGGCAGGCAAATGAAATTCGATGAGCTGCCCCTTGACGATGTGATCATGCCTCCTGAGAGCCTGATAAGTCTGTATGGCGCAGACTTCACATGGAAATCATCGTTGTTGAAAAGCCGCCAAGAAGCAGAGAGCTTCTATGAGAAATACCTGAGCGGTACGGTCAAACAGTTCCGTGAGCAGCTTTTCGAGCGCATTGAGAAAAACTTTACGGACTACCACGCTTTACTCGATGGATTCGGCAAACAGGAGCTTATTGGCATGGCGAGCAAGATAGCCGCCATGTCGGACGCTCGCGACTACATTACCCAGTGGCACAGCTTTGGCTTGGACGAATTGCAATTTTACCTGCAACTCCAGAACCCGCTTGAAGTGTTAGCCGAGGAGTGGCGCGAGCGCAATACGAATCTGGAGGACATGGGCTACACGATGGACTACATCAACGAGCAAAGACCGCACCTGTTGACGCAATACCCCCTCGTCGATGATACCGACGAACTGCATGACACCGCCTTGCGCCGCTTCATGGGCGTGGACATCATCGCCTTCCTCGGCAAAATAGCCGAGAAGGTCATCGTCCACTACCCAAACGACTGGAACATCGACAAGGAGCAGCTTGCGGACAAAGCCGTTTCAGGCAATCCCGAGGACTTGCGGCTCATCTGGCATGTCTGCTCTATGGGTACGCATATCAGAAACGAGCGCGACGTATTCATCAGCGGCAGCGGCGCTTTTGAGTACATGACGGACTACCGGCAAAACGACCCAGACATGTTCGGCTATGTCGTGGAGATCACGGGGATGGACGGGGACAGAATCTTGGGGAACGTATTTGATGTAGGCAACTATGCCGAGTACGCGGCGCATATCCGAGACGTATCCCTGCCCCTTGCAACCTTAACCTTGACCTATTCGGATTCCTGGGGTGTGAACGCCGGCAGAGCCATTACGGTCAGCCGGAGGGAGTATGACGAAGACCGCCCTCGCCTGATGTCCGAGAGCGGCGATGTGAGGCGCATCCGCTGCCATCCCGCCGACGAAAACGAACTCGCCGAGACGCTCAGGCTGGAGCGGTCAAGGCGCATGGCTCTCCCCATCGGAAGCTGCGAGGCTCATGTCAGCCGTATTATCGCAAAACTGGACGAAATCCGCAAACCGCAAGTGGACACGCCTGCCAATGCGAAGTCGAAGCTGTCCGACAAGCTCCAAGCCGCCAACGACAAAGCCAAAGCGCAGGGCGCGCTTGCCAACAAATCAAAGTCCCGCAAACGGGAAGAAAGAGAGTAACAATATGAGCGATATCAACATCAATGTAAGGGTGTTCCCCATCGACGAGCCTAAAGGCGCGACCAAGGCGTATGCAAGCGTTTCCGTAGACGACCTGATCGCCATTCGCGGCATCCGTGTTGTGGAGGGCGAAAAGGGTTTGTTCGTGGCAATGCCCCAATCGAAGGACAGGGAAGACAATTACCACGACATTGCTTTCCCAATCACCGGGGATCTGCGCAGGGGCATCACCGCCCTCGTCATTGACGAATACGACCGCGTGGCGGCGCTCGCGCCTGAAGACCGTGGCTATTCGGCGCAGAAAGCCAACATGGATGAAGTCAAGAGGGCGGCTGATGTCATTCTGGATGTCAAGGAGAAGGAGGAGGAGTTACACGTGTCGAGTTCTGGCGCCATGACAAGCTTAGGCGCGCTGCTGCCGTTGCCATTCTGTCCTTCCTCGGCTGCATGCGACGCTTTCCCGCTGGATTACTACGTAGAATGACAGGTAATCCTTTAGGTGCCTCTTATATACTGCTGGAACAGACAGGTCGTATGAAGTTATTAGTTTTGTTTTATACCTGAAGAAAACATGGCGGTGTGACGCGTTATGTCTTTTGGGCACCTGACATATTATTTCGTCTTAAGATGGTAGTCTAGCCAATTGTATAGAGCATGCGCGTGTCTTGCCGCGCAACGAATATCAGAAAAATTTTTGTGACACGTAAGGTAGCTTCTGTAATCAGAATTAAGTTATGAGGGTCCGGGTAACGAAGTGTCTATAGATCGTGAAACGGAATTTGTAACATTTCTTCTAGAAAATGACGTGTTTCGGTGCCGAAACAGTATGCATGGCGAAATTGGAAATGCTGTAGCTTAGGACCGTATATAGCTAGTCGTAATTTAAAAATCCGTCTTTCCAGGTAACACTTTTCGCTGAATCGCCATAAAAGTAGACCACTCACAAGACGCATCAAGTTTTGCGTAGAGCAATGTGATGTTGCGATCATTATTAGGTATTTGACATTGTAAAATATTCTTTCACTGAGGGTGGTTTTCACTTCAGGGAATAGAACAAATATAGCTGCAGCGAATTCAGAGAAGAAGCGAAGCTGAACTACACTATGCAGCCATTTGACAGAGATATCTTTGTTGACATCTTACCCGTGGAACTGTGTGGAAGAAACTTACAGCAAGTCTTCTTCTGTCTAAAATACGGATGAAAATCTGACAACTTAAATGCCTTTTATTATGCATTCGACCCTTCATAAATTAAGAACATTCGAAATTCCCTGGTAACCATTTCACACAAACAGTTGCAGCCGTTAGGAGAATTGCGAACTTTACACACAGCAGGTACTAACAAATGTGCTCGTATTTGATCTCTCAATCAATTGCTAATTTTGGGGTCACTACCTTGGATGAGTGAGATGGATGTGCAGCGTATGTGGCTCTGCGCTACAGTGACGTCTTGTAGTGACGTGCGGCACTACGTCGATATCAGGTTCTTGTAGTGATTGCTGATATCTCTTGTTCAAAACCAGTGATTTCGTCGAAGTTACCAGCAACAGGCTTCCAGACATGTAAATAAATAAATAAATTGTGATACTGTGAGTACGTATCAGTAGGAGAGTGTAGTTTAGAGGGGTTTAAAACGAAGGGAAAGGGAAG
>Ga0099364_10014875_pt1 | contig 10305 bp, 6 predicted proteins | sample TergutTh196P3_FD_73070 | JGI IMG/M metagenome (GOLD analysis project Ga0099364, IMG submission 73070) | Microcerotermes parvus P3 segment gut microbial communities from Pointe-Noire, Republic of the Congo - Th196 P3 | ecosystem: Host-associated > Arthropoda: Insects > Digestive system > Gut ...
GGTTTGGTGACAAAAATGTTTTGGTATTCCATGGGAAACTTGAGATGGAATTTCAGGGAAAAAACATCCAAATGGACTACAAACTTTGCATTTTACATCCACAAAATATGATAGTACACTGGGAAGGTTCTATGGGTGAGGATAGTTTATCCTATATCGTAGAAGATGTCGGTATTTTTGAGGGGATATGTTATCCACGAAGAGGGAGATTCCACCAAAGTCAAACAATGGGATTGGTAGATAAAATTGACTATAAGTTTGAAGTAACCGATGTTCGCCGGTACAGTTCTGAATTATTGAGTAATTGGTTTCCCGAATGGCCATCTGGAACAAGCGTACAGAACATAGTCACTGGAAAAATAACCCGCATTCCACCCAGTGAAAGGCAACTTGCAAAAGTTGCGAAGATACAGAAGGATATGCTGGATTCGTACGCGATAACACCACGTTCAACAACGTGGCTTGCTTTTCGTATCATACTGGTAACTATCGGGATTGCTCTGATTCTGTACGCCGTGTACAGAATGAGCGAGAAGAGAAAAAAGATTCTATCTAAAACCTTATGCCGTCCTTTCGATCAACTCTATTGTGGTCTTTCATCATTGTTGCGGGAATGGTTTCCCCTTGCTTTGCCGTTAGTGAACCCGCCCGGCTGGGCGAACTGGGAAAGTGCGGACGAGATTGCATCTATTACGTTTGTCAGCGTTTCGGACAGCAGGTGCCTCTCGACGAAATTGATCGACAGTTGAATTATCAAGTGGACATTAGTTTTGCGGATATGCGGAAAGTTTTTGAAGAGCGAGGGTTTTTCTGTCAGTCATTGATGTTCGATGCCCGGAATATCGGAAGGCTTCAACACACCTTCGACAAGTATGGCCGTTCTATATTCGCCATTGCTGCTATGCCGACCTCTTCTGAAAAAGACCATCACTTTATTGTTGTTACAAAATGCACAAGTTCACGTCTTACAGTGTTTGATGTTTCTAACGACCACATCGCCCGGGGTTGTCTTGACTCATATTTTACATGGAATGCCGAGGATTTATTACCCGGATACACGCAAACGATAAAGGGCTGGCCGGCACATTGGACGTTACCGGTCTTACGGCTTTGACGTCGCTTTCTGCCTACCACAACCAACTGGCAGAGTTGGACTTAACCGGCACGCCGTTGTCTATGCAAATTCAGTTACTACAGTCTCAAAATCTTTAAAATTTTCCCGGTTAGCCTATTGACAGTGCCTGAATTGTGTTATATAATGGCCACGGTTGCGAGGGAGTCTCGCTGTTTTTAGCCAGAATAGAGGGTAAGCAAAATGCAAAAAGAGATGTTTCTTCCTGTGGTAATTGCGATGCTGACATGTGTTTGTAATTTTGAGGTATCTGCTGAGATAGTTGCTCGTAGCAAATGCCCGACGATGCACGAATACATGGTTGGGCATTTGGGGATAAGCCAAGGCACATTTGATAACGCAAGATTTAGAAATGAATCGTGTGAAATTACATTATCAGGACCGTCACTGAGTTCCGCCGGTAACGTAAGTTTGATCCATTGGCATGATTCTGACAGTACGTGTATTAGCAAATGTAACGATCATGAAACTAAGGATGAAGTAACAGGTCGCTCGCATGAATTTGGAACGCAACAAACTTTTACTGAAACCATTACTTGGGAGGGAGGTGTAACTCTTGACATTGGAGGTAAAGTAGGAAGTGGAGTTGCAATACCATTTATTGGGCAAGCCAAAGTTGAAACACACCTTAATTCGGCGTTTGCGGGAAAACGTGCTTCGACAAATGGTCAACAAGTGACTGTGACAAGCAAGGGGACCCAATTTGTTGGATCGTGTCGCTACCTGGCATTATACCGGGCAGCGAAAGTTGTACAGGGCAGAAAAGCTGTGGGGCAGTTTACGACAACGCTAAATTTTTAGATGTCATGTGTTTGTGGACAATGTGCCCCTAATTGGAATAGTATGTCCGTAGCGGTATCGCAGGGACATTTTAGCGGAACAACCAGTTTTGTATCTGGAAGCATTTGTACAAGAACTATTGATGAAGGAAGGTGCCCACCTGACCCTGTTTGGACCCCTTTTGAAACCATTAACGGCTATACACTGTGTGGCTTTTCGATGACGCCATAATTTTGAATGTGGTTCTCCTTCATCGGTCCCCGATAATGGTAATTCTGTTGTCCGTTGCCAAAGCATGTGTTTTTTTGCCATTTTGCTTTTTTTCGCCTGTATGACTCGTTGTGACTCATCCAGGCACCGCATTTTGTTGTCGAAGAACTCCCTGTGATTTTTTGCCAACAAAATGGTTTAATATGTCTCACCATCAACCCCAATCCCGGGCGCACGGCCTATACTTTTTAAGGAGGCCGCACCGTGTGCTATACAATGAAACAAAAAAAATTCCAGTTAGGTTTTCACATAATTACTACAACGGCAGTATGCTGTTGCCTTTTTATCGTAACAACTTTGTCAAAGGCGATCGCTTTTGATAACAACGACCGGAGCAGTCACATTTCCCTTGAAATTATATTCGATCAATATGTGCGAGAGAGCAACGCTATTCACAGCAAAAATTTAACGCAAGAGGCAGAGGACCTTTGGCATCGCGATTGGTTGGTGCGATTGCGTGATTCGCTAAAAATTGCCCCAGAAACAAGCCAAATAAGGAATCAGGTTTTGATCGACATCCTAGGTTTAGCAAATACGCTAAATGATTATGCTGTTTCAGAAGAAATGCTGCAAGCATTGATAACTGATGCAAACGATGTCCCGAGTAAATTGCGTTGGCAAATTGCAAGAGGAGCCTTGTATGCGAGGAAGTATTCTGCTTCAAAAATTTTACAAGATCTTGATTTGGCAAATAAAGCGTATACGGAATCTCTTGATTCAATTTTGATTATTTTGAATGATAGCACAAATCTTGAAGAAGATGTCGATCATTATTTCGCTGAAAAGCTGATCATCTATGCACGTTTAGGGCTACTCCACGTCAGCGGAAATGATTATGAAAGAGCTTTAAAATACTTCAAAGAAGGTTCTACTGTACTGGCAGATCTTGAAGAATTGAGTACCATAAACGTAAACGACAATGCTCGCCATAATAACAACCAAAATCATTGTTTCCAAAGTCTCATGAGAGAAAGTCCACTAGAAAGGGTGAAAAGGCTCAATTTTACTAAAGAGTGGTTTTTTCATTATCAGGCAACTTCCTTGGCAACCTTAAACGACATAGATTCATTAGTTTCCGTTTTGTCGCAAATCAAGGAGCTGCCCGAACTAGAACTCCCTTTTTCGTCGCACTTTACGGAGTGTTATGATATCATTTTTGGATTTGGAGAAGACGCAATCCAAGCCTTTTTGTCGAAATGGAAAGATACGGTTCCATTGGATTACCATAGTCTTCGATGGAAACTGATGTTGGCAGGTTCGTATGAAAGAAGCAACAACACTGATGAATTATTGTCAGTGCTTACAGAAATCTTGTCTGAAGAATCTGGCAACATTCTGAGACAACATGAAAGGCAACACTTCATTTCAGGACAAGGAGGATTGTTAGCGGAGACGATGTTTATGGCGGCAAAAGTGTATTCACAAAAGAACATGAGCAAAGAAGTTAGGGAAATTCATGAAAACTTTGCAACAATATTTCCGAATGACACTAGGCTTGCTACGATCGAAGGTATGATAGGTTGGATGGAAAGCAATCCTGATTTCTATACGATTCCTATATCGAAAACATCTTGGAGGGGACGTCATATTGTAGCTACAGTTGGTCTTCTACTAGTGTTTTTTGCCATATTACTGAAACTGATGGCGATACTACGCCCCTCCCCGACAGATGCCCCGACTTGAGTTGGTTTGTTTTGGATACATGATGGCAACATTCGCATTATAAAGACTATATGTCCATAACCTCGCCGAGCGTCAGGAACAATTATTCAGATTGCTAAGTTTATTTGACAGGGAAACAGTGCTACTTGAAAGCAAAGTTTTTTTATTCCAATAAATAGGATATTTAACTTTCTTAAGAATTATGGTGCATCAAAGAATTTTATTTCCAGTTTTAGTAGCAGTGGGACTTCTTATTTTCACTGTGAGTTTTTTTTGCATGCGTGAACCTCAAGAAAAACACTATAAAGAAGAGGAAATTTTTTCCGAATCTAATTTCCCGTTTTTTTTGGAACAACTTGAGTTTGACCTCGGTAATGTAGTAGAGGGTGAAATAATAGAGTTTGAGATTTCTTTTGTGAATGTTTCCCAAAAAACCGTTACGGGGATTAGGATTGATGGCTCATGTGTATGTTTGGTAACAGAACTATCTCAAAACGATCTTCATCCTCAGGCTAAAGGAATAGCTAAGCTGATTATTGACACAACGGGGAGAAAGGGTACAACGGGACTTGTCTTGAGGTTGACTGGTAGTTATGGTGGCAAACAATACTCAGTGTTTCCTAGAATTATTTTTCGCACAATTCCATTAAATCAAGTATCTTTTTCTCAAGAGATACTAAACTTTGGAACACTTCATCCTGGCGATGATGAAATGCTTTATTCGACAATTCGTCATTACGCGTCTGAAAAGCCAATAAACGTACGCATAAAAAGACAGCCTGATTGGCTAAATGCGAATATCTCCCGTACTCAGCAAGAAAAAAACGAGTGGCTACTTGAAGCATCTACAAGCATTACAGGTTTTTCAGGATACCAAACAGATAAAATAGAATTTGAATTTTTCTCAGACGAAATATCAACAACGGTGGAGTTGTCCGTTTTTGCAGACATAATTGGAACATTCTATGCTACGCCGAGTAGTATTGTAGACATGGCCACTCTGTCGAAAGAATTCATCATCGAATACCATACAACAGATAATATCCAAGTGTCTGACATTTCAATTGTGATTGATACGCATGATGACAATTACACGTTAAATCATTTGATTCAAAAGACCGAAGAGAGGGGTAAATTTCTGATTGTGTTTTCACCATGTTTTTCTGATACTGCTCTTTCGTCCACAGCCATACGTGGTGCTATTTTGATTGAATCAATTGATGTTAATCAAACAACGCACAAGACCCGCATCCCATATCTTATTTTTATTCCATAGGTACAAACACAAAAACACACATTTGTTACCATTCACAGTATATGAAGACTACTACAGTTACAAAAATGGGAATAACCCGCTCTGGAGAAATCCCTACAAATTTATTGACTTCTATGATGCGAAATGTGATTGGTACGGGACAACCTTGATAGACGATGTGCGAAAAGATTGAAAAAAATAGTCAAATCCATTTGAGGCGGATGGTACCAGATTCCTGCCGGTGCGGAATGGCGATTTTTGTCCAAATAATTTTTGACTCATTCATCGGGGTTTGTGCAATCAGGGGTTTGTGCAATCAATTCGATTTCAATTTTTGCTCCACGCGGTAAAGCCGCAACCTGGATGGTGCTGCGTGCCGGCCGGGCTTCGCCGAGATGCTGTTCGTACACGGCGTTCATCTTACCAAAGTCAGCCAGATCAATCATATAAACCGTCGTTTTGATAACATGCTTCCAATGTGTACCCGATGCAGTAAGAACTGCATCCAAATTGGCAAGAACCCGACGCGTCTGTTCTTCAATAGTCCCGTCGAGAAATGACATATCATCGGGAACCAGAGGAATTTGCCCCGACGTGAACAGGAGATTGCCGACGACGATACCTTGAGAATAAGGCCCGATCGCAGCAGGGGCTGATGGTGTCGAAATGATTTTCATAGTCGTCATGGTAGTTTTGTCGTCGTGTTTATAGTCGTCGTAATAGTATGCTGATTATTCTATTTCGTCGAGGGCGGCTTGGATTTTATGTTTTGATTGCACGCCGACCATCCGTTCAACGACTTTGCCTTGATAGAAAAAAAGCAACGTCGGCAATGTGTCAATACTGAACTGCGTAAGCAATTCGGGATAGATGGCCGCATTAAGTTTTACAATGGCGACATCGCCCTCGTTTTCCTCGGCAAGTTCTTCTAACACGGGAAGGAGAACCCGGCAGGGCCCGCATGTCGGTGACCAAAAATCAACCAAGACAGGAATATCGGCCTGCAAAACCGAAACGTCAAAATGTTCTTTGTTCAATTCAACAACGTTCCCCATAGCCAAAAAAAGAATAAACGGCAAAAGGCGTCCGTGATTCTATCAAAATTACAGTCCATGGCAACGGGGTATAATTTTTTACTCCCCGTTTCCCCCCCGTTTATGACATTGTTTTCCGAGTGTTTTTTTGATAAAATGCGACACACGAATGAGAGAGCGTCTAGACACAGTACCAAAACATACGGACAAAAAAAGCGCTGGGCACGCATCAGGTACCTACCGCTATGAAACCCGTTATCAAAGACCTCGCATCGGAGTGCGGGAAAAACTCATCGTACTTTTTCTCTTCATCAAAATCATCCCTCTGGTCATATTGGCCTGCATTACCTGGTATGCCCTGGTCATACTGGGGCAGTCCTCCCGGGATGTCGCCGTCGAAGATGCCCGAACCGCCTTGACAGCATCAGCCGTCGAAAATATCGAACGTTTAACGGCCGAAACCGCACAAAGTATCGCCTCTTTCCTTTATCTTCGGGATGCCGACATTCGTACGCTTGCCCAACTGAGCAAGCATTTTTTGACAGAATATCCTGACACATCCTTGCAAAGTCTCGAATCCGTGTTCGCCGACTTTAGCGAGAACAAATTTGGGCTCATCCGTCGGCACGGCGATTGGAAAATTGCCGGCGATGGGATGTCCTGGCAACCCGTTAATCCCTGTATTCCGATGGCCGAATCGGCCGATTGTTCCGTCAATCCCGAAAACAATGCTGTTGTCTATGGAGCAACGTTTCGGCATCGCCCTCCCTACGGTTTCGGCAACGCCGCCGGGAATTTCGATGCCGTTCCGTATTACGATGAAATTGCTTTCCTGGATAAAACCGGCCGGCAAATGGTCAAGTATGTCAATTCCCGATCAACGAAAACACGCTTTCCTTTTCCCTCCGAGTTGCTCGATGTTTCCGATTCCGGCAATACCTTTGTCAAGGCCGAGCGGTATTTCGAGGAACTTTATCATTTAGGCGACGGAGACATTTACGTTTCCGATGTGATAGGTGCCTATGTTCCGTCCCGGTTTATAGGGATGCACACGCCGGATTATATGGCATCGACGTACATAGACGCCAGGATTAGCGAACTTGAATCCGAAGACCATCGGTATCATGCGGAGACGATTTGGCAGTTGCGTGTACTCAATGCGGAATTGCGGAATGATGAGGCGAGGTTCAATAGCCGGCTGGAATCTAATTGCCCGATTCGTGATGAGATAGACCGTCGTCTTGGCCGCAATCAGATTTGGCGTATCGAAAAAAAAACACTCGATCAAGTTGCGGACGAATTACGTTTTCTCGGCTTGGCGGACTTAGCCGACACTATCCTCAACATTCCTTTTCATCCCGAGGGAGATGCGTATGCCGGTATAGAAAACCACGTAGGAGTCCGTTTCGAGGGCATCATTCGCTGGGCGATGCCGGTTTATGATGATGGCGGCGAACTTCTTGGCTATGTAACTTTTGCCTTAAATCATGATCATCTTTTGTCGATGGTTCAGCACATAACACCGATGCCGCAACGGTTTTCCGAGTCTCCCGATGCGTCAGGCGGAAACTACACTTTCATGTGGGATTATCTATGCCGGAATATAGCACATCCCCGGCATCATTCGATCGTTGGTTACGATTCCGAAACCGGCATAGCCGAAATACCCTGGCTGGAACAGACGCTTTACGATGGGATGATCGCCGCGGGGTTCGATATAGCCGACTGGCAAGATTATCTCGCAACCCTCGAAAATTACACGCCCTGGTCGGGCGATGACAACTCGCAGGGCTTCCAGTCGCGGTCGAAACAAGCCGCCGCCGAATTGACTGCCCTGGGGCTCGTCGGCCTCGATGGCCGGTATTCAAATTACGCTCCGCAGTGCACCGGCTGGATGAACTTAACCGAAGACGGCGGTTCCGGCTCTCTGTATATGCAATGGGACGGCTTGCATAAATTAACATCTGCCGCAGCGATTCCTTACTTTACCGGCAAGTATTGTCCAAACGTGCAAGGAAACCGCCGGGGATTCGGCTTCGTAACCATCGGGGCAGGCATCGATGATTTTAACCATCCTGCACAAAGGCTAGGCGACACGCTCTCTATCATGGCCAATGACAACGTTCAGATTTTGACGTTTTATTTAGTTTGGACAACAGTCATTCTGTCCCTTATCGTCATTGGGATCGCCGTTTGGATGGCGTCGTTTTTGTCTAAAAAATTACACTGGATCATCGACGGCGTTATGCGGTTCCAGCGAGGAAACCGAACGTTCCGATTCCTCATCGACCAGCAGGACGAATTCAGTGTCCTGGCAAACGCTTTCAACGATATGGCCGACAATATCGTTTATAGTGTGCATACTCCTGTCGTCATTACGGACTTGGATTTGAATATCATCTACGCCAACGAACCATGCCTGTCTCTGATCAATGCCCTATCGCTCGATGAGATTATCGGGAAGTATTACCCCGACATAAGCGTTTATGGTTTCGGCAGCGAACACTGTCCTATTACAGCACTGCTCACCGGGAAAAAACGAGGTGATGTCATTCATCTCAAAGAAGTCGGTCTTTACCTCTACGGAATCGCCAGATACTTCTACGACGAACACGGACAACGGATAGGATATATCACGAGAAGTTATGACGTGACCGAACAATCGCTCAAACAGATCGAATTGGAAAAAAAACAGGCCGAACTCGAATTTGCGAACCAACATAAACGGCGATTCCTCGCCCGAATGTCTCACGAACTGCGTACGCCGATGAATGCGATGATCGGCTTCAACGATCTGATGCAAGCCCAACTCGGTTACATTGCCGACTTGGAAGAGCAATGGGAGTTGAGTAACTACCTCACCCAACTTCGGCGTGCGTCCTTGCAATTACTTGATTTGCTTAATGACATTCTGGAAGTTGCCGACTTGGAAAGCGGAGAAGCGATGCTGTTAAACAAACCGTTTGATTTGTCCATCATGCTCAAGGAACTGGACAACTATGTTGCGGCGGAATGTGCAGAGAAAAAAATCAAATTCATTACGAGCATCGACGATGAGATGCCGACGGATTTGTATGCCGACGGGATGCGGCTGCAAAGTGTTTTGCTCCATTTGCTGGAAAATGCGGTGATGTGCACGCCGGAAGGGGGGCAGGTCGAATTGACTGCCCGACAAATCGAACGGCAAGGGCATGCCGTCAAGTTTCTTTTTTCCGTTCGGGATACGGGGCCAGGAATTCCGTCGGACCACATCAAAACGATTTTAGAACCCTCGGGGGAAGATGCCTATCCCTCATTCGGCAATACCGTTGGTCATTCTGTTTTTGATCACAATATCAACTTGATGATTGCCCATAAAAATATGGAAATGTTCGGCTCCCAACTCGAAATTTACAGCGAATTAGGTTTGGGGAGCGAATTTGCTTTTGAAATATGGTTAAGCGAACAGCAACCCGAAGATAAGCGGGCGCCCGACGTGTCCGGGACGCTTCCGAGAATGTCGTTCCCGGCAATTGACCGTTGTTTTGATGGGCAAAAGATTCTCGTTGTCGACGACGTTAGGGTAAACCGAATCGTCCTGGTCAATTTACTGCGTGAATTCGGCTTCACGGTAGATGAAGCCAAAGACGGCAAAGAGGCATTTGAAAAGTTTATGGAGTCGCCTGAACATGGTTACCGCATTGTGTTTATGGACATTCAAATGCCGATTATAGACGGCTGGGAATCGACTATACTCATTCGCAATTTGCCTCGGCAGGATGCAAAAACGACGCCGATCGTCGCAATCAGTGCGAATGCTTTTCAGGAAGACATAGACAAATCGCTGGCGAGCGGTCTCAATGCGCATTATGCGAAACCGGTACAGAGAGAAATGTTGGCCGAAATTTTGAGCCGGTATGCGAATACAACGAATACGAATACATAGGGTTAATCCGCAATTTTTGCGATTGCGGCATGGGAAACGTTTGACTATAATGACATTCACCTTTTCCAGAGTTTCATGAGAACATGTCCGAACCCTATCTTTCCGAAGAGCAGCAGATCGAATTGTTTCATGCCGTAGGCCGGCGTTTAATATCGGTTGTTACCGGAGTGCCGGGGAAGCGGCTGGCCGAGCAGGTTGCCGATCTGGCCGATGTATCTTTGCTTGGAGCGTTCGTGAGTCTCAAGAA
>Ga0099364_10014876_pt1 | contig 10305 bp, 10 predicted proteins | sample TergutTh196P3_FD_73070 | JGI IMG/M metagenome (GOLD analysis project Ga0099364, IMG submission 73070) | Microcerotermes parvus P3 segment gut microbial communities from Pointe-Noire, Republic of the Congo - Th196 P3 | ecosystem: Host-associated > Arthropoda: Insects > Digestive system > Gut ...
TCGGCGAATGGTACACACCATAATAATACACTGCCCGACGTTTTCTCGTCAACGTCGGCGCACTGTTAATCACGACGGGAACGTTATCCTGCGCTGCAAAAGCGCACAACCAAAGGAGATTCTATTATGAAAATTCAATTTGAACGAAAAAACATGTTGGCAACCTTGAAACTGGTCAAGCCGGTTACAGCGACAAGGGACATTAGACCGATTTTGCAAAACGTCAAGATTGTATCTTGCAAAAAGCAAGGTGCAATCCTGATGGCAACGGATACCGAGACCGGAATCCGAGTCCGACTTGATGTGGACGTTTTTCCCGATGGCGAGGGAGCCGCTCTCTTGCCTGTCAAAAGAATGATTGACGTTCTCACAGCGACAAAGCAAGAGCGGCTCACGTTAGAATCCGATGGCACGAATCGGATTATCATGCGTGGAGAGGAGTCAGGACAATGGGAATTCGCAACGTCGTCTCATGACGAATTTCCCGATGTTGACGAATTCACAGCGGAGTCTTATCACGAGATTGCGCCCGACGAATTGCAAACAATGATCCGGCGTACGATTTTCGCAACGGACAAAGAGAACGATAGATTTGCATTAAGCGGAGTCTCTTTTGATGCCGAGTCTATCGACGACGACATGGACGTTATAATGGCAACGGCAACGTGTGGACGACGGTTGGCAACACAGTCGAAAAATGCGCACCGGCATGGTACTCCCATGATTGGGGACTCGCCACTTCCCACGAAAAGCCTTGAGTCACCCACAGGAAAAATTGTCCCGACAAAAGTGTTGACGATACTGGACAAAGTGCTGGGTAACAAAGATTACTTTCACGATGTTCACATGGCATTTTCCGATAACAACGTCACGTTCCGATGTGGCAGCATAACGATATTTTCTCGGCTTGTCGAGGGGCGTTTTCCACGATGGCGAGGCATTGTCCCGAAGACCGATGACTTGACTCTTGTAGAGGTTGATTGCGGCATACTACTCGAAGCGGTCAACAGCGTCAAGAGCGGCATTACAGATTTGTTTTGCGGCATTTTTTTGATATTCGAATCGGAAAAATTGACGATTATCGGACAAGGAAAAGAAGTCGGCAAGATGGTACAAACAATTCCAGTAGGCTACGAAGGCAAGGAAAAGCGAGTCATTTGTCTCGATCTCGTTCTTCTTATCAATATGTTGAAAGCCTTACATAACAAAAAGGAAAAAACGACGTTAAACTTTTTCCTACCTACCGAAAGCGATCCGATTTTGATAATGGTAGACGGATACAATGACTACAAGTACGTTGTCATGCCGATGTCTTATGAAAAGAAAGACATGCCCGATGAGTGCCTTGACGAGGCAAGTCTGGCGGAACGGATTGCGGAACGGGAACGCATTGCGGCAGAGTCGGCATTTTCCGATGACGATGATGATAACGAGGAGTCTGATGACGAGGATTCCTACAAGATTAACGTGTCTGATTTCACTACTGTTGTAAATAGATGGAATTCTTCTAGTCAACCGGACAAGAGACTAGTTATTCAAACCATTTACGAGAGAGACGCTGATGTCGCAGATGATGGCAATGAGTACCGTGCCGTTCTCGAAAAAACCGTGATAATCGGTGCTGTGGATGACCCCGATGATGAAATGCCGGACGAATACGTGATTGACGAGGAGTTCGTTCCGGTCGCAGTGGTCGAGCCGGACGAGGAGTCCGACAATGTCGAGGCGGAGTCGGTAGAAAACCTGACGGAACCCGATAGACCGTAATGTGGGACAACGTCGGCGGCTTATGTGCCGGACATGGAGTCTGCTCTTGCCGAAATGATAGAGCATTCCGTTACTCCCGATCTTTCCGCCGAAGAATCATTTTTCGATTTGATACAAGGCAGCAAACTGGCAACGGTAGTTCGGGACAATGGTGAGGCAAAGACCGGTGCAATCCTAAAAACTGACGGACGTGGTGTTGTGTTTATGGAATGGAAAACTAATTTTGTGTACCGCATTCCGCCAGGCAGTTGCAAGCAATCGCAGGGACAAGGATTTACTGTTTTGTCTTTGTCCGATACCGCTCTGTTAAAAAACAATCATCTGATCGACATTTTCAAGGTACAGAGTCTATTCTGAACCGAGTAGCGACTTCGGGGAGAGAGGGTTTTCTTTCTACTCTCTTTCTCTCAGTGTTATAAGAGAAGGAAGCATACTGCGTCGATAGTACGCACTAACTAACAGGAGAAAAATTATGAAAAAAACGATTTACTGCCTCTATGCTTGCGATGCTTGGAAAATGCGAAGTAGTTATGCTGTCATTATGGCAACAACAGATGAACAAAAACTACAAAAGCAAATTCGGCATGAATTGCGAAATAACAATATGCAATTTAATGGTCGGCATGGCAAAAGAGCCGTCGCCGAATTTATGAAAAGCGGTTGTGATTATACAAGACTAAAATATGGCGACGTTGACTGGACATGGGACGGAGAACTCATTGGTTAACACTGCACACCGGGCTGGTGCTTTTATCAAGGTTCGAATCCTTGACTGGTGCTACCGAAACGCAAGCGGTGAAACTTGCGAAATACTAACCTATATGGAGAAACGATTATGAGACCTATTGACATCTACAAACCTACCAAGTTGAAACACATTATCGGAAACGTGGAGGCAATCCAAAAGATTGAGCGAGCCATTGAACAAAACTATGGTTTCGGCGGACTCGTTATTATGCTTGCTGGCAAAACCGGCAATGGCAAGACTCTACTTGCTGATATACTGGCAAGCCGAGTCGATTGTGAAGTGTACCGCCCAGACTGTACGAAGGAAGCTGAGTCCGCTATGTACATAGACATGATAAAACAAAACATTGACATACCATCTATGTTTGTCGGACAGTATGTCTATATCCTTGACGAGGCGGACAAGTTGAGCCCTAACAATATCGCAAAACTGAAAACAACTACTGATGCGATAGACCGAAGGCGACAGAAAAACCTACCTGTCTATGTGAGCGTGATTTTCACATCGGCGAAAAAGAAAGAGCATTTAACGGATACACAACAGAAACATTGGGACGAACTTTGTACCCGGTGTATCCGATGCAACATTGGTGTTACTGCCGAAGAAATGAATGACTATTTTGCATTTCTTACCGGCGGTGCAATTCGGGATATTAGTCGGCGGATTACGGTGCAATCAATGCGAGCCGCATGGGACTATATCGACGAACATGATATTGAGATTACTGTTTAACAAGGCTACTACAATGCGCAATCCAAAGAAAAAATCACAACATCCGCTCTTGCCTAATTTTCGGTGGGAGCGGGTGCCGGTGCGAAAAGTTATCCCGCACAAAAAGGGCGGGATTGTCTTGCGCTTTCGCACGAAAACAGAAACGGGCTATTGTGTCCGATGGGCGGAGAAGCCTGTCAATCAATAAAAAATTGCCTTCCCGACTGGCAGAGAAGCATACTGATCGTTGCTATTAGGTTGCACGAGACTATTGACCGGTTCGCTAATAGACTCTGGACTATTTTTGGATTCTGGAAGAGGCTGTACAAAATAATTTAGAATAGCCTCTTCAATAACCGCCGAGCGAGACATTTGATTGAGTCCTGCATGTTCGTCAACCTGTGCGACCAGTGCTGGATCGATTGTTAACGATACGACCTTCTTTGCACTTTCTGTTGGTGTGCGTCTTTTTCGTGATTGTTTTTTCGTTTCAGTCATGCTATTATGATAATATCATGTTGCTATGATGTCAAATAGTATCCTATGACACTTGCCGAAGTATTACAGCAGGTTCGGGTTGGCGATGCTTTTTATCGTGCGGCGAAGCCGGATATACTGTACGAGCGGATTGGTTCGTTGATAGAGCGGGACGGACTTGGCTGGGCGACGTTGAGATACACACAAGATTACGGCTGGGACATTTTTCCAGAAAAGAGTAATGCGGCGGACAATTCGGCGATGGATTGGATTTTGCAAAAGGATGCCCATTTGAAGGATTTCGACCCAGAGGCAAGACCGGTAAAACTTCGTCCAACTATGATAGAAAAGACTCGTTATGTTTGGACGTTTGACGATCAGGTGGAACCGCCGATGAGGTGAGAGCGGATTTTTGCTTATTTCAGAAATTGAAATAACAAGACCGCTTATTTTAGTTTTCGGCGAAAAATTAAAATAAGCGGTTTTTGGAGTGCTATTTTTCAGGGCTTTGGCGACTGCATGGGAAATTGCATGGGTTGTCGAAAAAAATGGTTAATTCCCGTGTTTTAGTTGCCGCCTGTGCCCCTGTATGGTACAATTGGGTGAGTGATCACGGAAACCGGGAGCGGAGTAACAGGAGCGTTCGACGATTGAACCGGTCGTTCCACAGCATTACGCTCTCGGCTTCCCCATGCAATTTTGAATTCGACAAGGTGCTATTACGCCTTGCCGCAAATAATGCTCATTTTGTTTCTGGAAACCTCTAAAAATACCTTTCAGAGCCGCAACCGGAAGGTTGCAATGTTGAAATTTTCAGTACCGCGACCTTCCGGTCGCGATCTGAAGTGGACAATTAGAGGTACCTTTCTCACAAAGGCACGAAAGACATGAAGGAATCCATAACGATTTTAGACTCTTTTGTGAACTTTGTGCCCTTGTGGGAGGCTAAAATGGGGTATTGATAATGTGGGATATTTGAGGCACGGGATACTACGTTTGTGTCCCCCGTTTGCACTATTCAAACTATGGCTCGCTACACATTTTCCTCGTGCATTCTTTCGGTCATGATATTTCCCGCATTACTGTACGCACAGCCGACGGTTATCACCGCCGACCAATCCGGCAGCAATGCCGAAAGATTTACCCAAATGCTCGACCGCTCCGAAGGTTGGCTCGGTGCCGATGGTATCTATTCCATTCCGCTAAACGGCAATGATCACTGGGGCAGTGCCGATAAAGAGAGTGCTACATTTTTTGTCTTCAGTGATACAATGCTCGGAACCGCCGACCCGGAAACAAAAAGATACCGCGATGTCCGAATGGTCAACCACTCGGCAGCGGTTTTGACAAACTACGAACCGACGCAAAAGACGGATCGTACCGATACTATCCAATTCCTCTACGGTAAAAATGCCGACGGCAGCCGCACCAATCTGTTTGAACGAAAATACTGGCTCCAAGATGGAATCGTCATCGACAACAAACTTTACCTGACGGCTTTCACCCCCGATGATCGATGGAAGCCCACTCATGTTGACATGATCACCATTCCGCTTGCGTCTGCCGAAACTCTTGACTGGGAAAAACATACGATCACGGAACGCTTTCCTTTGTTTGCGGAGAATGAGCAGTACCAGTTGTTGTTTGGAGTCGGAATCCTCGACCACACGGCAACGGACGGTTACATTTACGTTTATGGTTATCGGGACACATTGCGAGGCGGGAGAAAGCATCTTGCGGCGGCAAGGGTTAAGCCGGAGTCCTTTGCCGATGGAGAACAATGGCGGTTTTGGAACGGCAAAGATTGGATACCGGATATTACAGAGATTTTTCGAGATGAAGCGTTGTTAGCAGATCGGGTGTCCGCCGAATTAAGCGTTACACCGATTGCGGAAGAGAAGTTTTTACTCATTTTTACGCAGGATGTGATGTCCGACAGAATTGCTTACAAAGTGGGCGGTTCGCCGATAGGCCCCTTTGGCGAAACGGTGGTCTTTCATCGTGTTCCAGAGCCGCGGGCGATGGGAGAGGGAATTTATGCTTATAATGCGAAAGCACATCCGCATCTTTCTGCGCCGGACTTGCTTTTGATTTCGTATAACGTCAATCGGCTGGGCAGTTTGCCTCGCAATGCCAATGAGTACCGACCGCGATTTATTGAATTGCCGATAAGCGAAGTAAAGTAGTGCCTTGTTAATGTTAAATTGTGGGGATGCGAACAAAAGCCGGAATGGAGCGCAGCGCAATGACGGTGGGAGCGTTGTTCTCCGTCATTCCACTGCCCCTCTTAATAACAATACATTCCGGCTTGTGTTTCAAACACCCGCTAATTTTTGACACACACTGGCAGACCGGCGATAAATCGGGTAGAATGATACGATAGTGAGCCGTATGAGATATTCCCACGTTTGCGTCGAGGCTTTTGCGTATTGTCTGCCGGAAGAAATCGTTTCAACCGAATCGCTGGAAAAACGGTGCGAGCCGCTTTACCAACGCCTGAAATTGCCTGAAGGAAGACTCGAAGCACTGACCGGCATCAAGGAACGGCGAATCTGGACGCCCGGCAAAACGCCTGGACAGCAAAGTGTGCTGACCGTACAAAAATTGATGCAACAAACCGGCTTTGAACCGAACAAAATCGGTGCGTTGATTCACGGCTCTGTCTGCCGCGATTATCTCGAACCCGCCACGGCATGCAGTGTGCATCGAACTTTGAACTTTCCGCCGGCTGGCTTTGTCTATGATATTTCCAATGCGTGTCTCGGTATCGTCAGCGGAATGATTCAAATTGCCGACATGATCGAACTCGGCCATATTGAAGCCGGAATCGTCGTCGGAACGGAAAGTTCCCGTTCCCTGATGGAAACGACCATCCGGCATCTCAATGCCGACTTGTCGCTGACCCGCAAAACAGTGAAGTCGGCATTTGCATCACTGACCATCGGTTCGGGCAGTGCGGCGGTATTGCTGGCACATCGGGATATTTCACAAACGGGGAACCACTTGCTCGGTGGAGCAGTGCACGCGGAAACACAGTTTTGCGAGCTTTGCCGAAGCGATACGGACCAATCCGGCGGTGATGCGATGAGTCCACTGATGCAGACGGATTCCGAGGCCTTGATGAAGGAAGGCGTTGCGGCAGCAGCACTGTGTTTTGACCGGTTTTTGTCGGCAACGGGCTGGACTCGCGAGGATATTGACAAGACGTTTTGCCATCAGGTCGGCCGGGCACATCAAAAATTGCTGTTTGAGACGTTGGGGTTGCCGATGGAGTTGAATTATTCGACCTTGGAGTATTTGGGCAATACGGGCAGTACAGCATTGCCAACGGCGGCCGCGCTGGGCATTGAGACCGGATTCGTGCCGAACGGCAGCCGGGTTGCCCTGCTCGGAATCGGTTCGGGAATCAATGTCGTGATGCTCGGCTTTCATAAAAGCCGTTAGGGAGTGGAACGATTCCATCCACCATCATCAGGACAGACGGCACGAAGCCAATCATCAATTGCAATGTCATCATTAATTGCTTGGGCCGAACCATCCGCAAAACCTGCAACAATCGTTCCCGGATGGCGAGATGAAGGACGAGCACGAACCACCGTACCCGCCATGCCCCGCATCGAAGTATTCACCGACGAAATCGGAAGATATTCGTTGGAACGCGCCCAAACAAAACCAAGATGATTGACATCATCCATGTTCCGAGTCGGAGGATTTGCGATGCCGGAGAGCGATGGCCAATTATGCCTGACGCTGTCAACGATGGTGCCGCGATACCAAAAACCCGGCTCGGAAGCCGCATCCTGATTATTCGGGAACAACACATTTTCCGACAGCAAAATCGTGTTTGTGGCACCGTCAGGAATGTCTTCGATGTTGTATTTTATGTTCGTTGAAGTTAGGGGATACCGGCGGTCTTTGAACAGCATGAAATTCTGGAAATTATTCGTTTCACTGGCGGGTCCGCAGTTGACAATGTAGTTCAGCCGGGCATCTTCTCTGGGATTGTCGCTTGGACAAAGCAAAGCGAACAGCGGAGCAATGGCCTGACTGATTTCGTCTGCGCTGGGTGCCGGTCTCATCAGGATTTCGTAACGGCTGTTTTCGCCGATGCCCGGCATCACGGCAATCGCCCAAGAGTGAATGGGCGTTTCGCCCAGTTGGTTGAGGTATCCCGGCAATCCATTATTGGCAACGGAGTATGCGATCATTGCCAATGCCAGGTCTCGCTGTCGGGAAACGCATTGTTGTCGGCGGGCGGATTCGCGTGCCACATTGATGGCCGGCAACAGGATGGCCGCCAGGAGGCCGATGACAACAACGACCACTAAGAGTTCGATCAAAGTAAACGCTGGCCTTTTCATAATGGTATCGTGCAAATTGAAAGCGTACACTCCTATTTTCGCATAAGACGGAGGAAAATTCTAGTCCCAAACGCGGCTCACACTCTCCTGTGTTTATGATAAAATGACGGTAATGTCAAATTCTGATTTCTCCCCCCTCGCCCAATGTGTCATCGACGGCGACTTGGATGCCGTTTTGAATGAAGTTCAGCGTAACCTTGCGGAAAAAATGACGCCGCAGGACATTATGGATGAACATCTCGTGCCAGCCATGCAAGAAGTCGGCCGACTCTTTGAGGAAGGCGAATACTTCGTGCCTGAATTGATGATTTCCGCCAGGGCGATGCAGTCGGCAATGGAAATCCTGAATCCGCTTTTGACCGATTCCGGCATTCAGAAAATTGGCCGCGTTGTCATCGGCACCGTCCAAGGCGATTTTCACGATATCGGCAAAAATTTGGTGGCGGCAATGCTGGAAGGCGGCGGTTTCGAGGTCATTGATCTCGGCGTGGATGTGTCGCCGGAACGATTTGTCGAGGCCGCCCAAGCGCAAACAGGCACCCTCGTTGCTATGTCAGCCCTGTTGACCACGACGATGCCGCAGATGAGAAAGGTCATTGAAAAATTGGAAGCAGACGGACTTCGCGGGACATCGAAAGTGATTATCGGCGGTGCGCCCGTTACGGGCGAGTTCGCCAAAAAAATCGGTGCCGACGGATACAGCGACAATGCCAGTGCGGCCGTTACGCTGGCGAAGAGTTTTTTTTGTTAGCCGCAGGCTCACATTCCGGGCCCAGAGAATGCCGTCTAGCAATTTCCGTGCCGTTTTTGCCCCCCGCTTGATTTTATTTTGTCCTGCGGTAGAATAGGCAAGCAAGCGGAGACGAATTTTTGACCTTCCAAAACGGGAAGGGGAACTTGCGCTCTCCGTGCAATGACCGCTGAATCAAGTCTTCAAGCCAAACGGGGTTTTCTGTGAGCAACGAATTTACATACGACCGCATTAACGATTATTCTGCCGTCAAAATCAGCCTGGCCAAACCGAGCGACATCCGCGGGTGGTCCTACGGCGAAGTCAAAAAGCCCGAAACTATCAATTACCGAACATACAGGCCGGAACGAGACGGACTCTTCTGCGAAAAAATCTTCGGTCCCGAAAAAGACTGGGAATGTGCCTGCGGAAAGTACCGGGGAATGAAATACAAAGGGATGACCTGCGACCGATGCGGTGTGAAAATTACGCACAGCCGAGTCCGACGCAAACGCATGGGACACATTGATCTCGCCGCTCCCGTGGTCCATATTTGGTTTTTCAAAGCCGCCTCAAGCCGATTGGCAACGCTCCTCGCGATGAAAGCGAGCAGCCTCGAAAAGGTGATCTATTTTCAGGATTACGCCGTCGTTGAACCCGGCGATACAGCGACCAAAGTCGGCGAACTCCTGAACGAAGACGAATACCGAAAGCACCGTGAGACGGACACTTCGGGTAAATTTCACGCCGATATGGGAGCGGAAGCAATCCGAAAATTGCTCCAAAACCTTGACCTCGTCAGACTTTCCGAAGAACTTCGCGGAGAACTCACGGAAACAAAATCGAAGCAACGCAAAAAAGACATCATTAACCGCTTGAAACTCGTCGAAGCCCTTCGGGACAGCGACAACAAGCCGGAATGGATGGTGTTGGACGTGATTCCTGTCATTCCGCCGGACTTGCGTCCCTTGGTGTTGCTGGAATCAGGTACCTTCGCGACCAGCGACTTGAACGACCTGTACCGGCGGATCATCAATCGGAACTCCCGACTCAAAAAACTGGTCGATCTCAATGCGCCCGAAGTAATCGTCCGCAACGAAAAACGGATGTTGCAGCAATCGGTGGACGCTCTGTTCGACAACAGCCGATGCCGGCGACCGGTGCTCGGTTCCAGCAATCGACCGCTCAAGTCGATCACCGACATGATCAAAGGTAAGCAAGGACGTTTCCGCGAAAACCTGCTGGGTAAACGAGTGGACTACTCCGCCCGAAGTGTGATCGTGGTCGGTCCGCACCTCCGGCTGCACCAGTGCGGTCTGCCGAAGAAAATTGCGTTGGAACTGTTTCAACCGTTTATTATCCGCCGCTTGAAAGAGTTGCAACACGCTGATACGATCAAAAGTGCCAAGAAAATGCTCGAACGCCGAGACGAAGAAGTTTGGGATATTTTGGAGGAAGTCATTCAGAACCATCCCGTACTTCTGAACCGTGCGCCGACGCTTCACCGGATG
>Ga0099364_10014877_pt1 | contig 10304 bp, 5 predicted proteins | sample TergutTh196P3_FD_73070 | JGI IMG/M metagenome (GOLD analysis project Ga0099364, IMG submission 73070) | Microcerotermes parvus P3 segment gut microbial communities from Pointe-Noire, Republic of the Congo - Th196 P3 | ecosystem: Host-associated > Arthropoda: Insects > Digestive system > Gut ...
CTTTTATTCTCTGTTTTGTTTGCAGTGACTTTAGTCGCAGTCAAAGCACAGGAACGGTCGGGCAGTTTGTACGCTGTCAGCGGTCAGGTTGTTGATTCGCTGTCGAGCCAGCCGGTGCCTTTTGCTACTGTGGGCGTGGCTTTTGCCGAATCGCCCGGTCAATACGTCAATGCCGTAGCCTGCGATGGCGACGGGAAGTTCGAAATACAGTTGAGAACGCCCGGAAACTATCTGATGATTATTCAATCCGTGGGTACTACCACGCTGACTAAACCATTTACCCTGACAGAAAACAACAGACGTTTGGAGCTTGGGCAATTACTCGTGGAGGAATCTGCGCAGGCTATAGGCGAAGTGACCGTTACGGCGCAAAAACCTTTGGTGAGGGTGGAAATCGACAAGCTCATATACAGCATGGAAGACGACCCGGAAGCTAATGTCAACAATACTTTGGAGATGCTTCGCAAGGTTCCTATGGTGACTGTTGACGGCGAAGACAATATTCAGTTGCGCGGCGCGTCGAATTTCAGAATATACCTCAACGGCAGACCGTCCAACATGTTGAGCGGACGCAACGTGTCGGAGGTTCTTAAAAGCATGCCTGCAAATACGATAAAAAATATCGAAGTGATTACCGATCCGGGTGCACGCTACGACGCCGAAGGAATAAGCGGAATCATCAATATTGTAACCACGCGCAATCTTTTTCAGGGCTATCAAGGCTCTGTTGCAGCAAACGCATCTACATTCGGAGCCTTCGGAGGAAATACGCATTTGACCGCAAAAACGGGAAAATTCGGTCTAACCGGCAATTTCAACTTTTCGCGTAACCGCAACCCATGGGGACGACAGGAGAGCGAGAACGAAAATCATATTAATCCGCAATATTACAGAGAAGACAACACAGGACGCTCCAGAACCACGGGCATATTTATGCTGGGAAACCTTGAGGCGAGTTATGAATTTGACACCCTCCGCCTTTTAAGCCTTGGCGTTAACCTTTGGAACGGACAATTTGAAAGTATTTCCGAGCGGATAATAGAAATGTATAACAATGCAGACGGGTTGGAATACAGCTATAAGACAGACGGCGTTAATAACATGGGATACGGTTCAACGGGAGTCAATCTCGACTATCAGATGCGCACTGCCCGCAAGAGAGATGAGTTTTTTACAATTTCTTATCGCTACAACAGTTCTCCCGACGGCAACGAAAGTTTCACCTACGCGAAAGACATAACGGGCGCGATGCCCATGTACATCAGGCTTGACCAGTGGTATGACAACGTTGCCAAAACGACCGAGCATACCGGACAGATAGACTACATCAATCCGGTGAGTCAGCAACACAGTCTTGAGGCTGGCTTGAAATATATTTTACGACAAAACATCAGTAATGTCAATCATTACGAGGATATTGGCGGGAACTGGGCATTATTGCCGTCAGTAAACAATGATTTTGAACATGTCAGCAGTATTTATGCTGCCTATGCGGGCTATTCACTTCGGATGAGCAAATTTGGTTTGCGTTCTGGCATTCGCGCCGAAGGTACGCGGCAGGATGTGCGGTTTCAACTTGATGAAAACAGAAATTTTGATGTGGATTACTACAATTTAGTGCCGTCAGCAACGATTTCTTATCAACTGAAGCCTACGCAGCAAATTCGTCTTGGATACAATCTGCGCATTTCCCGTCCGAGTATCTGGTACTTGAATCCATACGTTAACGACGTTGACCGTTACAATATTTCTTATGGCAATCCGAATCTGGAGCCTGAAAAAAGCAACGCGTTCAATTTGAACTACAGTCTTTTTTCTCCAAAATTAACATTGAACGTCAGCGCGAGCTATTCTTATATCAATAATTCTATTCAAAGCCACACATTTATTGATCCGGCGCTTCCTGAAGTTAAACAGCGGACGTTTGACAATATTGGTCGCAATCAGCGCACGCAATTATTTGTTAACGCAGGCTGGACGCCCAACCGGACATTTCGCTTCAATCTCAACGCTGGGATGAACTATGCGGATATGAAAAGCGAAGAGTTGAACGTTTCCAATAGCGGATTGACCGGCACGTGTTTTGCAAATGTGCAGATTACGCTGCCCCGTGATTTTAGAATCATCGCCAGCGGACAATATATGTCGGGGTTTGTGATGTTGCAGGGGAATCAGTCAGGATATTATTTTGCCAGCATCACTGCCAACAAGGATTTTTTGGAAAGAAAGATGACTGTTTCTGTTTCCATGGCTAATCCATTTGCCAGATACATTATATTAAATGCCACGCAGACAAATGAATTTTTTTCGTCGTCAATAACCCAATACGCCCCGATGCGTCAGGCTCGTTTGAGCGTTTCATATCGTTTTGGCAACATGACTGAAAGCATCCGAAGGGTGCAGCGCGGCATTACCAACGACGACGTAATGGGCGGCGGCAGCGGAGGCGGCGGCGCAACCGGAGGAGTTGAAATGTAAAATAATTAATAATTAATAATTAATAATTAATAATTAATAATTAATAATTCATAATTCATAATTCTTAATTTAATCCTATGACTTTCGAAAAAATAATGACCGAACTTAATAAGGGGCAATATCGTACGGTTTATTTTTTAATGGGCGAGGAGCCTTATTTCATAGACGTCATTTCCGACTACATTTCCGAGAATGCTCTTACGGAAGATGAGAAGACGTTCAATCAGATTGTTATGTACGGCAAAGACGTCAACATCTATTCCGTATTGGATGCTGCCAAGCGTTTTCCTATGATGTCGCAGCGTCAGGTGGTCATTGTTAAGGAGGCGCAGAATCTAAAAGACATCGACAAGCTTCTTTTTTACATTGAAAAGCCGCTTGAGTCCACCATTTTGGTAATAAACTACAAAAACAAGACGCTCGACAAGCGTTTGAAACTTTATAAGACGCTTGACAAGTCGAAAGATTTAGCAGTTTTAGATTCCTCCAGGCTTTATGACAACAAGGTTCCCGGCTGGATATCGTCTTATTTGGACGAGCGAGGCTATTCCATAGTTCCGGCGGCGGCGGCTCTTCTGACCGAATATCTTGGCTGCGAGTTGAGCAAGATAGTTAACGAGTTGAACAAGTTGGTTATTACGCTGCCTGTTAATGATAAAAAGATAACCCTTGAACACATAGAAACAAATATCGGCATCAGCAAGGACTACAATGTTTTTGAGCTTCAAAAGGCGCTTGGCGAGAAGAATGTTCTCAAAGCCAATCGCATCATCGAATATTTTTCGCGCAATCCGAGCGCTGGTCCTATGGTTATGGTTGTAGCGTCCATCCATTCTTATTTTGTAAAGATACTTGCATTGCATTATTTGACAGACAAGTCTCAATCGTCGGCAGCATCGGCATTGCGTGTCAATCCGTTCTTTGTGAAGGATTACGAGGCGGCGTCACGCAAGTATTCAGCTCAAAAGATAATAGGAATCATTTCTATACTTCGCGAGTACGATCTTAAATCTAAAGGCGTCGGCAGTTCATATCTTCCTGACGGCGAACTGATGCGTGAGATGATATATAAGATTATGCACTGAATCTGTCCTAATTTGTCCCCGGTATCGGCAAAGAAATAAAAAATTTCGTTCCGGTATTTTCGTCAGTTTGAAAATCGACTTGACCATACAGGTATGTTTCGCCTAAAAGTTTCATGCTATATGTGCCTAATCCCTTCCTGCTTTCTTTTGTTGTAAATCCTTTTTCAAAAATTAGCCCTTGATGTTCAGCCGGTATACTTCCGGGATTTGACACATAGAATGTGACTGTGAATCCGGTAATTTCATATCCTATGTACACTGTTTCAGCCACAGGAGTTGCTTCCACAGCATTTCTCAACATGCAACGCAGAACATGTTCAAATATGTTTGTGTCTGTCATTACGTAAACAGATGGGAACGGCGGCGCCAGCATAATTTCTCTACTTTGCTGCATATTTTTTGATCTCGCCATGCTGACTACATTGTTCAATATTGCGAAAGCGCTTAAGGATTCAAAATTAGCTGTAAGTTCACCATTTTCTGCGTCAGTCAATCTTTGCGATTCTGCGGCTGCTTCTTCGGCATGGTCTATGCTGCCTGATTTCATAACATCAAGAAGATTTTCAAGGTGTCCTGTTTCTCCTACATTTTTCAGCAGGTCGCTCAATCCTGACAGATCTTGATTAGCTTCGGCACCTGCCCTTACGCTTGTCATTAATTGCTCTTTTTTATCTTCCTCTCCTTTTATGTCTGTCAGATTGGCTATTACGAAATATTCGTTCTGCAGTTCAAGCGGCGAGCACGAAATTTTGAACTTGAATGGCACAAGTTGACCGTTCATAAAAGAGCTTATTTCACATTCTCCTTCCTGTCTTTTTCGGGATTTCAGACACTTAACTATAGTGTTTACGGCTCCGCATTGTTGACATGCTTTAGAAGTTCCGCAACCGCCTGTCATAACGTCAGAATAGACGCAAGAGACGAGCTCGCCCGGACGCAACCCTAATGTTTTGTCCATATTGCCCAGACCCAACAATGACGTTATTGCTTCGTTGGCGTACACTATTTGCCTGTTACTGTCTAAAATGACTCCCAGATTAGGCGTTTCTTTTACAATTTTTTGAGCTAACTCGCGGTCATTAATTATTCTTTTGTTCTTTTTCCTGATAGAACGCTCCACAGTTCGTTTTGCGGGCGCGAAATGGGTTTTAATAACATTGATTTGTTTCAGCATCTTATTGACTACGCTCATTTCGACATTGTTGAGTATCACCTGCGGAATATGGCTTGATTTATCCATGAAGCCGTACAACAATTCAAGATTTTCGGGTGTCCATGCTCTGTCAGCGTCGCATACAAGGAAGGCGGTGTTAAAATCCCAGAATAATTCGACCGGATAATCGCCGGTAATCAATGGCGGCACTATCATTATCAGAACATCGCTTTTTGTCAGCGATTCGATAGAAACTACTTCTTCGTCGGAGGTATTATGATATTTCAAATACCATGTGTCATCTTCAAAATAAGGCGTTATAACAGTACATTTTTTCCCTTTTCGCAAAAGCCATTCGCTCATGGTATTGCTGACAAAAACACGACCTTCTTCCGGATAGATACTGGTAATCAGTATTCTGTGCTGTTGTTTTTCAGGAGTTTGATGAAATATTGAAAATAGTAGATTATACAACAAACTGTTCTTGATTTGGTCGAAATTTTTGTTCATACTCATAATCTTAGAGTTTGGAAGCACTCCAGAAACTTCCAGTCCTGTTCTTTTTTCTGCTCTTTCAGGCGTTATCAGTTTTCTGCCTACCTTTGTTTTCATAGTAATCAGTCCGAAAGAGAGTAAAAATCCAAACACGCCGCCTACCAGAGCCCATACTGCAGGCATATATACGTCTACCATGCTTGAACTGTACCTTTCTGTTACATATCTGTCTTCAAAACCACGCATTGACAGTTCCATAATTATGTCCAATGATTGCTGGCAAATTATCGGGTCGTCAGACCTGAACGCTAAGGTTATTTTGTCGCCCGTTTCATTTTGGGAAACAGACACAGACGAAAATGCAATCCGACCGTAATATAAGGCAGCAATAGACGTATTTAGAGCTTCAAATAAAGCTGGTCTGCTTTCGACATACGACAGGAGATTGCTGTAGGTCATAAATTCGTTCGCGTCCGCAAGAGCCAGAATGTCCTCCGGGATAGTTCTAAACATTCTTTTGAAACGTTTGGAGGAAAAAACATCAGAGCCTTCATTGAACAAATAAATATGAGAGGCTAACAGTCTCAAGCCGGCTTCATCAGTAAAAGCCCTGTTATTAATGGTTTGCAATATTCCACTAACCGTAATTGCTTGTGCCTGCGGGGAATCAGGCATATCGCCTAACTGCGGAATATTGATAACGTCTTTCGCTTCATATTTTTGAGGAAAGAACATCCAAAATGCACCAAACATAACAAAAGCCATGAATACAGCACATACCAGTTTTATTTTTTGATTTTGAGTAAGAGTCATCATAACGCTACTTCATTTAATAAAAATATCAATTTATTATTTTTTCGCAAAGATAAATAAAAATATTAAATAGTTGTTACTGTTGATAAAAAAATATTATCTTTGCACACTGAAAATAATAAAATTTCGTAAAATAATCAATAATCAATTATCAAATATTATAATGAAAAGAAGAGATTTTTTAACAAAAGGCATCAGCACCGGCATTGCTGCCGGCGCTGCCTACCCTCTTTTAGCGTCAAATTTGGAGTCTGAAACTGTCAGCATATCGACGCTTGATGAACAGTCGCTATTTTCGGGCGACAATTTACCGCTGTTTTGGGATCAGTTGACGGCGCCGGATTTTAAAAAAGCGGTAGAAAAAGCACAAGGAGTGTGTATCATTCCTATGGGCGTAGTTGAAAAACATGGTCCCCATTTGCCATTGGGAACTGACGTGATGCGTGCACGCGAAATGTGTAGACGTGCGGCGGGGCAAGAATATGCCATCATTTTTCCGGATTTTTACGCAGGGCAGATATTTGAAGCAATGCAACAACCCGGAACGATTGCCTACAGTACTGAACTCATGCTTAAATTGCTGGATGAGACTTGCAGGGAAATTTCCCGCAACGGGCTGAAAAAAATTATTATTGTCAACACTCATGGCGGGAATGGCTCATTTGTCGGATATTTTCTGCAGATTCAATTGGAGTCGCCGCGAGATTATGCTGTTTTTTCCTTCTCTCCGCGCGATGACGAAGAAACACAAAGGCGAATTACAGCATTGCGAAGAAGCACAACAGGAGGTCACGCCGATGAAGTCGAAACAGGCGAAATGCTTGCAATACATCCAGAATTCGTGCGATTAGACCAGGCTACAACCGAGTCGGGCAGGAACCTGAATCGTCTTACTCTGACGAATTCCAGTACCGGAATATCATGGTATGCACGATATCCGAACCATTATGCCGGCGAGTCGGAAGAAAGTACGGCTGAATTAGGCGAGGTTAGACTTAGTTCGCGCAGTCGTCAGTTGGCTGAAACTATAAGAGCAGTTAAAGCCGATACGGCAACGTTGAGATTGCAGAACGAGTTTTTCGAGCATAGTCTTAATCCGCTGAAAACGGGCGTGTGGTAATCACATAATGTGAATAACTCTGTGGTCGATAAGAATGAAGACAATTATTATCAGTACAGAGTAGTACATGTACCATGCAAATGGGGTGTATGCTAAAGGCGAGATGCCTAACTTGCGGTAGTTGTATCCCATAAGTATAAATTTTTCCAGAATGTGTATTATACACGATCCGAGCGCAATACCTACCACGCCATAGTATTGCACAAGAAAAAGCGAAAGGGGAATATTCAGGGCTATTTCGATGGCGGCAGCCCACATCAGGATACGCGTCTTCTTAAGACCGATTAGAATGGTTTGCGGAAACAGTACTCTGCTCAGTATCATCAGCTGGTATACCATGAAGACGTCTGCGCTACGGTAGAACTCGGGGCTAAAAAGCACTCGCCCGTAGAGTACGTTGCTAAGAAGCATTATTACGATAGACAGCGGAAACAGTATGTGCATTTGTCGAAGGGATCGTTTTTTGAGTTCTGCCAATATTTCCGGGATATTTTTTTTGATTGAAAATGCCGGAATCAGCGCATTGTTCAACCCCGAAGTCATCATCACAACGAAGGGTAATTCCTTGCAGCCGTAGCGAAAAATTGCAAAATCTTTGGCATCGAACGCGATAGTAGCAACAAGGCTGTCGACATACTGCGTTGAGCCGCTTAGCAAGGCGCTGAACATTATCGGATAACCTACATACAGGTTATTCAAAATGAATGGCATGGAAAATTTAAATTCTGCATGACGGTACAAAATATACAACAAGTAGATGAACCTTAGCGCACTCACGAAAATTAAACCCCAGATAGCCGATTTGATTCCCATACCCAACATTACAGGTACGCAAACCGCAAATATCTGCAATATTGTTGAAATAATGCCATACCAAAAAATATGCAAAGGCTTGTCGTCTATAAGAAAAAAATGCTCTATCAGTGGAGCGCTGTTGCTCAACACAAAGTATATAGCCAGCAGACCCGGGTAAGGAATTTTTTGCATTCCCGTATTTACAGAAAAAGAGCCAAACATTAGCATAATAAGCATCGCAAAGGCAATGCTAAATGCTAACAGCAACAAGAAGGCATTAAACAATTCGGGCGATTTACCTTCGGTTCGCTTGTGCTGAACAAAAGCCATACTTCGCTGCGATAACGGCAAAAACGATTGCAGAATACCTGTGACCCAAAAATAACTCAGCGCTCCGCAAATAAACATCATCATTTCCCAACTTCCGATGTCTTCATTAGCAAGAGGCACCTTTGCGAAGTATATGCTTATGACCAAAAAGCACAAAAATCGCAGAAACTGAAAGGTTTGAAGCGCCGTTACGTTGCTTATTTTGAACGGTAATGACATAATATTAAAAAAAAACGGCACAAAGATAAGCATTTTTTTTTCTTTTTCTTTGCAATTAAAAAAAAATGAATTATCTTTGCGGCTTCGTTCATAATAATTTAACATGGTGGGTGTAGCTCAGTCGGTTAGAGTGGCAGATTGTGGTTCTGTAGGTCGTGGGTTCGAATCCCATCATCCACCCTTAAATGATTTTCAGTTTTTTTTAATAATAAGTAGACATGAAGGTAGTAGCAATCAACGGAAGTCCGCGACAGATGGGAAATACATGGTTTGCCTTAAAGACTGTTGGCGAAACGCTTATAGCCGAAGGGATTGATTTTGAGATAATTCACGTAGGTCATAAAGCAATACATGGCTGCATTGCCTGTCGCAAATGTTTTGAAAACAAGAACAACGAATGTTCTGTCAAAAGCGACAGTTTCAACGATTATCTTGGCTCTATCAGAGAAGCAGACGGTATCATTCTTGGCTCTCCGGTATATTATGCGGGCATTGCCGGAACGATGAAGTGTTTTCTCGACAGATTATTTTATGTATCGGGCGCCAACGGCAACTGGATGCGCCATAAGGCAGGCGCTTCTGTAGTGGCAGTCAGACGTGCGGGAGGGTCTAACACCTGGAACAGCCTGAATTATTATCTGACCATTTCGGAAATGACCGTAGTATCGTCAAATTACTGGAACATAATACATGGCGCTGCACCCGGCGAAGCCGAACAAGACGCCGAAGGAATACAGATTATGCAGATTTTGGGTGCGAACATGGCATGGATGCTAAAAGCTAAAAAAAATAGCGCTGATTTGCCGCCTGAAAAAAAACAGAAAATATTCCTGAACTTTATCAGGTGACGGTGTGTTTTGCTATCCTTTCCTTTCCTGACCATTTTATCTTGAACGCAATATTTTAAACAAAAACTCCAATCCACCTTCTTTTCTGTTTTTTACTGTGATGCTACCCTTGTGGAAAGCAACGGCATTTTTCACAATAGAAAGTCCTAATCCTGATCCTCCTGCGTCTCTTGTTCGTCCTTCGCTAATACGGTAAAACCGCTCAAAGAGGCGATTAAGATTGTTTTCGTCGGCAATGCCTGTTCCGGTGTCATAATACGAAAAGTAATAGAAATCCCTGTCTTCATTATACTTGCTAATTTTTACCGTAATGTTTTCGCCTGCATAACGGATGACATTGTCGGTGAGATTTCGGAAAATAGCATACAGCAGATTTTGATTTCCCTTCACGAACATATCTTCAGGCAAGTTCAATTGGAAATCAATATTTCTTTGTAGCAAAGGTAGAGCAAGATCGGTTTTTAGCGTAATCAGCAGTTGATGAATATTGATGTCTTCCATTTTGAACATTTGGGGCGCTTCTTCAATTTTAGTAATAAGGGCTATATCCTGAATCAATTCCGACAGTACTATTGTCTGATGGTGAGCCCTGGTTATAAAATGCTTTTTTGTACTCTCATTAAGCGGCTGCTCAAGCACTGTTTCCAGATAACCGCGAATGCTTGTTACGGGTGTGCGAAGTTCGTGAGCGATGTTGCCGGTCATTTCCTGTTTCAACAGCCGCGTTTTTTCCTGTTTGGTTACATCGTTCAGAACTATTTCAAATCCTTTGTCCTCAAATATATTTACTCGCAGCGAAAATGTTTTCCCTTGTCGGCGGATTTGAGCTTCATAATATTTACGGTTTTTAAGCGCTAAAAATCTGTTCATTTCATCGAAAGCGTCATCTCTGAAAACTGCCGACGGGTCGCTTTCCGGTTCATCGCCAATGGTATTCACATATTGAACAAACAAGCCATTAAAAAATT
>Ga0099364_10014878_pt1 | contig 10304 bp, 5 predicted proteins | sample TergutTh196P3_FD_73070 | JGI IMG/M metagenome (GOLD analysis project Ga0099364, IMG submission 73070) | Microcerotermes parvus P3 segment gut microbial communities from Pointe-Noire, Republic of the Congo - Th196 P3 | ecosystem: Host-associated > Arthropoda: Insects > Digestive system > Gut ...
TTTTGATTTTGAGAAGGATAAAATCGGTAAGACGCTTATCGTTGATGACCACATTGTTAAACAGATCATTGCTGATTTATATGAACGTAATCCCTATGACTTTGAACTCATTCCCGTAGAAATACTTGGAAGGGCTTACGAACAATTCCTGGGTAAAACGATAACGCTCACACCAAAGCGTCGAATAAGGATAGACGAGAAACCGGAAATACGCGAAGCCGGCGGAGTCTATTACACGCCACCCTACATCGTGGATTATATCATTCAAAATGTGCTAAAAAAATTACTGGAAGGGAAAACACCGAAAGAAGTTAAAAAAATTAAAATCGTTGATCCGGCATGCGGAAGCGGAAGTTTTTTATTGAGGGCTTATCAGTATTTACTCGATTGGCACTTGGATTACTACAAGGCGGATTACCATAAAGGCAACAAGCAATCAAAAGGGTTGAAAACCGATACAATAACTCCCGATGGCAAACTTTCAACATCGGTAAAAAAACAGATATTGCTCAATAATATCTTCGTTGTTGATATAGACGTTAATGCCGTTGAAATTACAAAGTTGAGTTTGCTGTTAAAATGTTTGGAAGGGGAAACGGTAGGGAGTATCGAACATTTTCTTATCTATGATAGAGTGTTACCTTCGCTTGAAGACAATATCCAAGACGGCAACTCGCTTGTAGATGCCGATTTTTATGAAGCACAATTGGAATTCGGTGAAGCAAGGAAGGTGAAGCCATTTAATTGGAAAAAGGCGTTCCCGACTGTTTTTCAGCAAGGCGGATTTGATGTTGTGATCGGCAACCCACCTTGGGTTTCGTTGAAAGGGAAATTCGGACATTCCATTGAACCGGGCATCCTTGCTTATTTGACTACAAAATATCAAGGCAATACACGGATGCCAAATATTTACGAGTATTTTATTCACCGCTGTTTAACACTTATCAATGACGACGGACTCTTTTCTTTTATCGTGCCGGATAGATTAGGTTACAATAAACAATTCATTACGTTACGAAAAAAGATTTTAGAGGATTATCGTATTGAGGAGTTGTTGTACAAAGTTCCTTTTCCCGGTATCATTGCGGACACATTGATATTCCGCTTTGGCAAAAAATGTGTCGACAATAAAATGTTACATGTTGGCGAGTATCAACATAAATTGCAACGCAAATCAGTGGAGGAGTATTTAGCCGACACGGAATACCGCTTTCAATATGAGAGAGATGAGCACATAACAAGTGTCCTGCATAAAGTTTTCGCCAACAGCCGTTGCCGTCCACTTGGAAGTATTGTCGAGACGACATCAGGTGTCGGCGCAAAAACTTCGGCTATTACGGAACAGAGAAAAAACAAGCGTCAAATGGAAATCATTCGCGGACGCAGCATTCAACGGTACACAATGCTAAAGACTTTTTTCTTTGAGTTCAATAAGGAAAACGTTACGGGGCGGACTGTTGACAAGCATAAATTGGGAGTTCGAGAAAAAGTTTTACTGCGTAAAACCGGTTACCCCATTTTCGCAACATACGACAACAGCGGTATCTTTCCCGAACAATCGTTGTATTTTCTCTTCAATAACCAACCGGACAGTTCGTTGAAATACATTACGGCTATCCTCAACTCCAAACTGTTTCAATATGTTTATTTTAATCGGTTGATAACAACCAAAGGCAGTACACCTTATCTGAAAAAGGTGGATCTCGACAGGTTTCCTCTCTATCTATGTGAAGGAAAAGACAGACGATCACACGATTTGATTGTCCAACATGTGGATCATCTTTTGCGACTTTACGAACGAAAAAGTGTTTTATTACTTTCGCAACAATCAAAACATATTGAACGTGAAATAGAACATTATGAAGAGCGGATTAACACTTTGATCTATCAACTCTATGGTTTAACAGACGAAGAAATAGCGATTATGGAAGGAGACATATGAAACCGGATGAATTCGAAACATACTATGAATCAATTCTAGACAAGGAGGTGTGTAAGGACGGCAGAATTTATTACACGACGCAATATATCGTCGACTATATTGTCAAACATACGGTCGGTCAGTTATTAAAGGGTAAAACGCTGAAAGAAGCCGCCAAAATTAAAATCGTCGATTCGGCGTATGGTGCGGATATATTTTTGTTGGACACCGCTGCGGGCCGTACTGCGGGTACAGCCCGCAGCTCGTAATAGGCCCCGCAGTTCACATTAGGAGTTCTCATGGATTTACATCTAAAAAACCAGGTAGTTCTTGTAACCGGCGGATCGACCGGTTTAGGTTGCGCTATTTCGACCATGCTTGCCGCCGAAGGCGCAAAAGTGGCGATCAATTACATCGTCAATCCTGACACGGCGAAAGCGCTCGCCGAGGAATTGACCAAAACGCACGGCGTTCCGACGTTGGCCGTTTACGCCGACGTTTCCAAGGAAGCCGACGTACTCGCCATGTTCGAGGAAATCGACAAGACGCTTGGTCCTATCGATGCTCTCGTGAACAATGCGGCTTACGTCGATAATTCCAGTTGCGCTAATTTGACACTCGACGAGTTTCGCAAAACCATCGATGTCAATTTGCAAGGAATGTTCCTGTGTAGTCGGGAGACCATTCGCAGTTTGACCGCTCGTGGAGCAAAGGGCCGGATTGTCAACGTTGCATCGCAAGCCGCCGTTCGCGGATCAATGCACGGCAAGACCGCTTATGATACGACCAAAGCGGGTATGTGCGGTTTTTCCCGGTCGCTGGCTTATGAAGTCGGACCGCTCGGTATCAATGTCAACGCCATTCTACCAGGGTTTATGTACACGGAAATGATTTCCAAGGAGATTGATGCCAATCTGGATGCGACGAAGCGGCGTTCGTTGCTCAATCGCATTGCCCATGTCGATGAGGTGGCACAAGTTGCCGTGTTCCTTGCCTCAGAGCGAGCGAGTTATATGATCGGCGCATCAATTGATGTCAGCGGCGGAATGGCCCTGCATTAAAGCGAAAACATCCAATTTCCTCGCTTACTCGGTGAACTCTGATAGGCGTTAGCTGCTGCTGCGGGCGCTGCAGCTAACTTACTTTGTTCAACCATTCGCGAATGGCTTCGACAAGTCGCGGAGCATCAATCGGCTTGCTACAATAAGCGTCCATTCCGGCGTCGATGCAGAGTTCCTGATCACCTTTCGTTGCGTTGGCCGTCAGAGCAATGATTGGGATCCGACCGGAATGGGCCGTTTTCGGCACTTCCAGTCCTTGTTCCATCCGACGGATCAGGCGCGTTGCCTGGAAGCCGTCCATTCCGGGCATTTGGCAGTCCATGAGTACCAAGTTGTACGATTTTTCTTTGATGGATTCGCAGGCTTGATGCCCATTGCAAACAATTTCGTAACGAAAACCGGCCTGAGAAAGGATTTCACCGACAACGATTTGGTTTACTCGGTTGTCTTCTGCAATTAGAATGAGCGGCACTGTCTCTCCGCTTTTGGGAACCAGTCTGTTGACGTCCTCGAGTGTCCTGCTGCCGGAAAACTTATCGAACACCTTATTCAGAGACTGCGTCTCGTTTCGTTCACGCCGCCATTCTGCATGTTTGGCATCCTCCATTTCGACTTGACCATCGTCAATCCCGGTCAGAGCAGTAAGAACTGCATTGAATAGAGCGGATCCAAACAGCGGTTTGCTGATGTGCTTAGCAACCTTGCCTTTCATCGTCCATATCGATTGCTGGTTTTCGTCCAAGGGGACCAGCATGATAATCGACGTTGATTCCAATGTTTTATCGGACTTGATCGCATCGACAAGTTCCGTTCCATGATTTCCGTCAATCACACTATCGATCACAGCGAGGCGGAAGGGTCTGCCATTTTCGGCGGCCTTTCGCATCGCCTCAAGTGCGTCGTCCTTTCGTGAGCAGGCCAAAACGTCCATTCCCCAGGCGCGGAGTTGGTCAAGAATAACGTTCCTCAATACGTCGTTCTCATCAACGACCACCGCCATTTGGTTGGCAAGGGTCAGGTTTCCATGTTTGAGAACTTTCTGAGACGGTGGCGGTTCATCGCAGGCGAAAGATAGAGTAAACCAAAAGGTTGATCCCTTTCCTTCAACACTGTTCACACCGATTTCGCCCCCCATCAGATGGATCAGCTCTCTGGAGATGGACAACCCCAGTCCGGTTCCGCCAAACTTGCGTGCCAGCGAAGAGTCGACTTGTGAAAACGAGTTGAATAAACGATCCAACCTATCGGCGGGGATTCCGATCCCCGAGTCCGTGACTTCAAAGCGGATTGTGCAACGGGAACGATTATCCTCCACGTTCCAACCGACAACACCGATGGCCAATTTGACACCACCGTGTTCCGTAAACTTGACGGCGTTGCCGAGTAGATTGACCAAAATCTGTCGAATGCGTCCGGAATCTCCGTAAAGTTTACGCGGCACGTCGGTGAAAAACAAGCCGCAAATCTCCAAGTTACTGTTGTGCGCCCGGGCTGCGAGAATTCCTAGCACCGAATCGGCGAGTTCATGGAGGTCAAATGCGTGAGACTCGATTTCCAATTTACCCGCTTCGATCTTTGAAAAGTCAAGGATGTCGTTGATAAGTGAGAGCAGATACCGTCCGGATGCTCTGGCCAAGTCGGCGTATTCCCGCTGCTTCGGATTCAGGTCGGTGCCCAAGAGGAGATCGGACATTCCGATAACGCCGTTGAGCGGTGTCCGAATTTCGTGACTCATGTGCGCGAGAAACTTGCTTTTGGCCAGTGATGCCTGTTCGGCTTCAATTCGCCGTGTTTGTTCTGAAAGGTCGTGCACACAGGCGGCGAGGAACTCCTCGTCCTCCGAAACCAACAGGTCAACAACGGCCAAAACGGGAAGCATGCTACCGTCAATTCGTTGCATCACGGTCTCGAATCTTTTCATTTTGTGCTGGCGTATATCATCCATGAAGGCGGGCCATCGATCGAGCGAGACCAACGTGTCAAAGTCCCAGACGGGGCGTCCGACGGGGGTCTCCGGGGCGGAATAACCGAGCATCGTGATGGCCGATTCGTTGGCATAGACGATTTCTCCGTTTGTCAACAGCCGGAAAAACGGTTCGGAAAGATGTTCCACTGCCATTTGCATCAGGTGGAGCGTGCGTTCCGATTGGACACGAGCCGTTTCGTCGTTGAGCAGGATGCCGATCTGATCGGTGCGTGAAAGAAACACGACCGCTTCCTGATAGGGGCTGTCGGGAAATTGCGGGACGTAAGCGTGGAAGACGCCGGATTCTCCGGTATTGGCCGCATGTTCGATGCAGGCCCACCAATGCTCTCCGAAGTCGTGAGACAGTATTTTCGTCCCGGCAAACAGCGTGAGCATACTTTTCCCGACGATTGTGTCCTTGGGTTTTCCCAAGGTCTCCTCGAAGACTCGATTGACGTCGGCGACCAGGCAATCAATGACCTGCCCGTTTTCGTCGCGGACAATATCGACGATCAGGAATCCGCTGGCCATCGATTCAAAGAGCAATCGGTAACGCGTCTCACTCTGACGGAGTTTTTCCTCGGCTCGCCACGCTTCGGTAATATTGCTACAGCGCCAAATTCTTACCAATTCCCGCTGATCGTTGCCCACTTGGATTACATGGCCGCGAATTTTCAACACTTCGCCGCCGGTTGTGAACAGAAAACACTCACACGGCTCGTTAGTTTCCCGGAACTGCGAAGCCATCTGGATGAAATCCTGTCGATTGACGACATGGGGCAATAACGCCTGCCGGAGATCATGCGACGACAATTGGTTAAAGGATTGCGTATCCAGAGTCCCCATCGCAATGAGGTCACGAGCAAGAGAATTGACATGGCTGATGGTTCCCTGATCGGGAACTGCGATGATCGCATCCTCAGACGTTTCGAGAATCGTACTGAGCAGCGTTTCCCGTCGGCGGAGCGACTCGGAGAGATTTCGATATTTTGCTTCACTGTCGCGGACCGCTTCGGTGGCACGATACTCTTCGGTAACGTCCTGAAAGGTCCAAATCCGGGTGTATCCCTTGGGACCGATTCCCGTCTCGACAGCGACACCGTGCCAAAGAAGTAGGCGACCGTCCCTCATCTGCATCAGGCCGTTTTGCGGTTCCTGGGTTTCCCGAATCGCTGCAATGGCACGAATGTACTCCACCGAATTGAAGGCGACCTGAGAAAAAAACTCGTCGATCTGCTGAGGCGAATTGGAAAAAAATACCTCACGGTTCCCATGGAACATATCGAGAAGCTGCGGATTGACGTGCTTCGTCGAGTCTTCGTCGGAGGTTGCGAAAATTCCGTCGCGAGAAGCGTTAAGAACGGCGGCAAAGAGTTTTTCACGCTGCTCCAAAGCGGTCGTGCGTCGATGATGCTCGGTAACATCACGAACGAGTTCGATTACTCGGATAACTTCGCCGGTTGTTCGGTCATACTGTGGATGGGAGGACAGTTCGAACCACTTGTCATGGGCCACGTTGTAATACGTGTAATAGTGCCGTTTGCCGTCTTTGAACGTTTTCAGACAGGGGCAAAAGCTGCATGGCTTGTCGCTTCCGGTAATGACTTTGTAACAGGTTTGTTCGTCGGTTTCCAATTCGGGATTCCATTGCATGCTCTGTCTGTTGGCCCGCTGGATCACGAGATTTTGATCGACGATCATCATACCGTCGTGAAGGCTGTTGAATATGTCTTCGAGCAGTTGTTCGTGATCTTTTATTTCCCGTTCGACGGTGATGTCCCTCGAAGCGAGTATCTGATGCGGTACGTTGCCGAGAATGGTACGGTAAAGTTTGTGTTCGATGATCCGTACTTTGTCATTGATCAGATGTTCGGTTTCAAATTGTTGCGGCACACCGGCTTCGGCATCGTCGCCGTGTTCTTGGATTCTTTCCGGAGTCAATGTTTCGCGATGGCGATCCGTCAAGCTGTGGTTCCAATCGATAACATCGACCAGCGACCGTCCGAATGCCTCGGTTGCATTGTGTCCGAAGAGTCGTTCCGCCGCCCTATTGACGAGAATAACGCAACCGAACCGGAAGATCGTCATCGGCTCGGGCGAATCGTCGAAAAGAGCATGAAAACGCTTTTCGCCTTCTTCCAGTTCTCGCAGGATCAACGCGGCTTCCGTCTGGTCGTCAATCAGACCAACGGCACCGTCGACTTCACTGATGGCGTTACGTAGCGGAAAGAGCCGATACTTCAGGTAACGACCGTTGAGCCATGCCGTGGCCTCGGCGGTCTCTCCGCGCAAAGCCGCTTCAATGGCTCGATGGGTCCCGTGTGATTCGGCGATGAGTGTGAAAATGCTTTGCCCAACATTGTCCTGAAAAATGTTGCCGATATCACCGCCTTCACCGAACGTAATGATTCCGTTTTGGTCGAAACGGAAAACAACCGAATCGGACGATGCGACCATACCCTTCACCAACTGAAGGGCGACTTCCGGACTGATTGAATATGAGGAGGACATAAATAATTTTGCCCCGCTATTCGTCCGGAGACTGCACGACGCTTCGTCTCCGGCTCTTTCTTGGGGGCGTTTTACTGCTTGCTCTCTTTGAATCGAATCGCCAATTCGTCAAGTTGTCTCGTGGGCCTCTCAATTTCCGTGCCGTTCGATTAAATCGAGTAAATTTTCGAAAAAACTTTTTGTATCGGAAAGTGTCAACTGCGCAGCAAACCTTCTTTTTAATTGTTTGATTTTCTTTCGAATGGTTTCCAAATTCGCTTGGTCGTGGAACAACTTGAAAAAATCCCGCCAGTGGTCTGCTCGGATGCCGCAGAGCAATTGGGAATTGAGAGAATCAATGTATTCGTCCATCATTTTCGTCCGGGCAAAGCGCCCGAAATTGCCGCCTTGATCTGATCGGGGACGATCCAAAATGTGTTCCCCGTTCTTCGGATAAGGACCGACATCTGGAGGAATAATCAGACTCGAATCCGTTTTGGCGTCTCGAAGATTTTTCCACCAGTAATTCCGGTATTCCGCCGCGTATTTCGCCGACTCGATGTAAGGCGTAAAAACCCTTGGAGACCCGGAGATCACGTTGGACAACGTCCACGGAACGACGGCGATCATGTCGGCAACCGCACAGGCTCCGGGAGTTACTTGAAAACGGAAACTCGGCACCTCCTCCTTGGCCAAAAGATACCAACCCTTCAATTCGATACCGAGCAGCACGTTTTCAGCGGAGAAAACGCCGTCGGGAGACGACTTGGCCAACAACACATCTGGAAAGGTTTGAGCCTGCCGCACAAACGTATAAAGACGGTATTGTCCGAGCGGGTCCCAGACGGAGCGTACCCGATTCAATGTTTCCACGACTTGGTTTTCAATCGTCGCTCCCAATGCGGAGTTGAGCGTAAAAATATCCGTTGCAGAAATTCCCTCTATGGTCGTTTCCGTTTCAAAATGCGAGGGGAGCGAAAACACGACTTCACGAACCTTTTGGTAAAGTTCGAAGTGCTCCCATTTCGGCGATGGAAGGATTCTTTTCGGTTCAGAAGACATCGTAATTCTCCAGTCGTTTCACGGCGATTTCAAAATAATCGGGATTGATTTCAGCGGAAAAACCGACTCGCTTTAATCGGTGGGCGGCAATCGCCACGGAACAAAGACCGCCGAATGGTTCCCAAACCACATCGCCGACATCGGAACTCGCTTCGATACATCGTTCCAGCAATTTGAGCGGCTTTTGATTGTTGTGAACGCATTTGGATAAATTCTTGATCCGTTCGGCACCGCGCACGGCAGGTTCTTCCCAAACATTGGTAATACCGGCAGGACAATAGAATTTCGGTCTCATTTTTTCCCATTCGGTCGTCGGTATCGGCTGCTTGCCGTCAAGCGAAAAATAAGGTCGTCCATTTTTTCGTCCGTGTTTGTTCGCATATTTCTGGAGCAGTTCAAAGGCTTCCGGCGGCGGATAATACCAAAGATGATCTTTCGTAAAGTATTTCCGGGTCGCCGCGTTTTTCACACCGCAAGCCTCATTCGTTTTCGACAAGGGAATGCCGCTGCGTTCCCATTCGTAGCGCAACCATTCCTGCATGGTCAAGGAACGACCGACGACCGGAAACTCCGCTTTTCGGACATACTGTACGCAAACCTCTGTTGTTACGGGAAACTTACGGATCGTTTGCGTATTGCAGTTGCCCGCAATGTGTCCGATTCCTTTACTCCAAATGTGGCAGTTGCGAAATTCCCAACCGAATTGCTGGATCAACGTGTGAACATTCGCCCAACCCAATTCGGAGTTCCAAAACCAGAGCGTCGTCTGCGGTCCCGAACGTTCCGTCCAGTAACGTAAATGCGGTTCGTAACATTCGGCCAGTCGTTCCGGCGTCGGCGGATCGCCCGGATAACTTCCCAAACCGTAGGGACCGTCCGAAATGATAACAGTCGGAGACTTCCATTGCCGATACAAATTCAGCGAGTCGCTCAAGGTAATTGAAACGGAATCCCGGCGATAGGTGTTCTCCACGATCACTCCCGCTTTTCCTCTCGAAAAAAACGAAGGTGTTCCATCGAAAACACTTTTCACGGAGCGTTCTGCTCGACGGTTGGTATGTTGTCTCATATTTATCTCTCGTCTTCCCGTATCGTCTTAATCGCCAATTCGTCAAGTTGCCGCTGTGCGACGGCACTCGGCGCTCCGGTCATCAGGTCGGCGGCCTTGGCCGTTTTGGGGAACGCAATGCAATCCCGGATGTTGTCCAAACCGCCGAAGAGCATTACCAAGCGGTCCAAGCCCAAGGCAATGCCCGCGTGAGGCGGAGCACCGAACTGCAACGCCTCCAACAGGAAACCGAACTGCTCCTTTGCCGTTTCCAAGGACAAGCCGAGCAGGTCAAAAACCTTCGACTGGGTCGCCGAATCGTGAATCCGTACCGTACCGCCGCCGATTTCAAAGCCGTTCAACACCAAGTCGTAAGCCTGAGCACGGATTTTGCCGGGATCGGGAACCGGAGTACCGGCTAAATCATTTGACCGGTACTCCGCAGCTAAATGGGGGAGGTCCTCCGTCAGCGGAGCCGTGAACGGATGGTGCATCGCGTTCCAACGGCTTTCCTCGGCATCCCAATCGAACATCGGAAAATTGACGATCCAACAGAAATTCATCTCGTTCGGATCAATCAGTTTCAATTCCGCCGCCAGCCGACGACGCAGACCGTTCAGCACTTTGCACGTTACCGCAAAGGTGTCCGCCGAAAAGAGAATAAAATCGTTCGGCTCCGCTCCGAGCCGCTTGGCCATTGTTTCGAGTTGTTCCTCCGTAAAATTCTTCGCAATCGGGCCGGTGAGTTTGCCATCG
>Ga0099364_10014879_pt1 | contig 10304 bp, 6 predicted proteins | sample TergutTh196P3_FD_73070 | JGI IMG/M metagenome (GOLD analysis project Ga0099364, IMG submission 73070) | Microcerotermes parvus P3 segment gut microbial communities from Pointe-Noire, Republic of the Congo - Th196 P3 | ecosystem: Host-associated > Arthropoda: Insects > Digestive system > Gut ...
GGTCTTGCCCAGTCTCCGGCCGGGAGTCTGCCCTATGGGGCGCAGCGGCGGCTTGAGATAGCGCGCGCTCTCGCGACCGACCCGCAGGTGCTCCTGCTCGACGAACCGGCGGCCGGGATGAATCCCTCGGAGACAAGCGAGCTGTTGCGGACGATACGCGACGTGCGCGACAGATTCGGTGTGGCGATAATCCTGATAGAACACGACATGAGCCTCGTAATGGGGATATGCGAAAGGATACTGGTACTGAACTACGGCCTCATCATAGCGCATGGGACGCCCGAGGAGATACGTAACAATCCGTTGGTCGTTGAGGCGTATCTCGGCGCCCAGAGGGAGGAATAGCCATGCTGGAGGTCGCGAACATCAACGTGTACTACGGCTCGATTCACGCCGTCAAGGACGTGTCCTTCGAGGTCCGGAAGGGCGAGATAGTGACGCTGATAGGGGCCAACGGCGCCGGCAAGAGCACGATACTCAAGACTATCTCGGGCCTCCTGCGCTCCAAGACAGGCAATATCAATTTTATGGGAGCCGATATAAGTTCGACCGAAGCTTACAAACTCACTAAGATGGGTCTCACACACGTACCTGAGGGGCGTAAGATATTTCAGCAGTTGACGGTTCGCGAGAATTTGGACATGGGCGGCTACATTAGAACCAAGGAAGAAAACAGACGAATGCGCGGCGAAGTATACGACCGCTTCCCGCGTGTTAAGGAACGAAAAAGCCAGATCGCGGGCACGCTCTCCGGCGGCGAGCAGCAGATGCTGTCACTCGGCCGCTCGTTAATGTCGGTCCCGAAGCTCATAATGATGGACGAGCCCTCGATGGGCCTCGCGCCCGTTCTGGTCCAGCAGATTTTCGGCATAATAAAGGAACTCAACGAGGCCGGCGCAACTATCCTGCTTGTCGAGCAGAACGCTCACATGGCCCTCACGGTGGCCCACAGGTGTTACGTATTGGAGACCGGCAAGGTGGTAATGTCAGCAAAAGCGAGTGAACTCCTGGACAACGACGAAGTCAAAAAAGCCTATCTCGGCGGTTGATCATCTCATCTACGTATCCGTATTTTGTGTGGTTTTGTTATTGTGTATTTTTGTTATAATTGTAGATTGTAATGAACTGAATACACAAAATATTTGGAGGTTGATCATGATGAAATTTAGCCGTATTGTGATTGTTTTGCTCGCGCTGTTCGTTTCGGTGTTATCTGTATTGCCTGCTTTTGCGGCGATGGGCGGGGTAACCGGTTTTACTTTTACCGCCACCGCTGACAGGGATCTGGCGGGTGACGGCAGTACGATCGGCGCGGACGGGAAACCCGACGCGGAGTTTACCGTACAGATCACAGGCAGGGCGGGAGCCATCGCCGGCTTTACCCTCAAAAATTTGACTACCGGCCAGGAGTGGGCGACCTCCGGCGCGCCGAACATTCTGGTGGTTACCGACAACAGGGGCACGGTGGTGAACAGTTCGTTCCCAATGGTTCCGTTTTTGCTTATGGCGGACTTCAGGCTTTACGCGAACGACAGGGCATCTATAACGGCGGCGGGCGGCGAGTTTGAGGTCACCGTAAGGTTCCCGGACAATTCGACATCTACGGCCCGAACGACGATAGCGGCAACTGCCGCTCCCGTTACCTCTCCCGACACTCCGGGTCCCGGAAGGAGAGACAGAGACCGAGGCGGCGCCGAGTCTGCGAACCCCGCTGCTCCGGCAGACGGCAGCGCAAAGGTCATCTCCTCCTCGTTCCTCGGGAAAGGCAATTTCGATCTCACCAATGAAACGAAGAGACTGGCTTCCAACGTAAATCCGGACTACCGGATAGACGTCAGCCTCGCGGGTTCCGATACGCTCACAGGGGTTAGGATACGCTCGATTGGCGGCGCAACTGAAAGGAGCTGGGACACAGTACCGACCACCGGCAACCCGCTTATCGCCGTCACGGAGCAAGGCAGGGGGACTCCGCTCAATTCCGCCGACGGCTCCATCTCGATACCAATCAGGGACCTGCGCGACCTCAGCTTCTGGTTCGACGGCCCTGACGACGTGGCGCGCCAGGATTTCCGGCTCACGCTTCTTTATACGGGCGGGCGCGTAGAGGAGACCGATATCAAACAGGCCGCGGCAGCCCCTCCCGCCCCCGCCGAAGCTGCCAGACCCCCGCAGAGGGGCGGCAGGCGCTCGGTGCAAATGCTGGCAAAGCCGGTGGAAATACAACTCGACGTAGTCGGTAAGGACAGACTGAAGAGGGTGAGCGGACTTAAGGACTTCTCGCTGGTGATCAACGTTCGCGGGGAGGGGACGATAAAAGCCATAGCGGTTGCCAACCAGACAGGCGGCAGGGCCAGATGGGATACCATCCCCGGCAGCAGCGCGTGGCTCACGATTGTCCGAAGCGCGCAGGTGAGCCAACCGGCACAATTGAACGACCCAGCGGACTTCAGCATATCGATTCCGGTGAGCGGCAATGACAATAAGTTCGAACTGCTGATGGAAAACGACGGATCCCTCGCAAACAACCAGGGACGCCTGCTTGTGGCCATAACGTGGGATGACGGCGAGGTGTTGGAGGAATTTTTCTCCTGGTAAGCGAGATGCGTGAATAATAAATATCGCGACGAATGCAAAGGCCGCCGGTTTTGATTTACGGCGGCCTTTATTTTGCCTTATTCTATCCTTTGATCTTCTTGATAAAATCCGTCAAAACATCTTCCATGTCAGGATGACCGATTTCCTGCAAGATGTATTGAACTCGCGTGTTAGGCTTGTTTATCTTAATGACGCGTTTTAAGTCGAGCGGCGTGGCTACGATTACGGAATCGCAATCGGTGCGGTCGATTGTAGCAGCCAGGTCGTTCATTTGTTCTTCGCCATAGCCCATGGCCGGCAGCAGCTTGCCGATATTCGGGTAAATGCGGAAAGTATCGGCCAATGTGCCCACCGCGTAGGGTCTCGGGTCGACAATTTCGGCCGCTCCGAAACGCAGAGCCGCAACGACGCCGGCGCCGATTTTCATCTCGCCGTGCGTAAGGGTTGGGCCGTCCTCAATAACCAGGACCCGCTTTCCGCGTATGATTTCGGAGTTTTCCACGCTTATCGCGGAGGCGGCGTTTATCACAACCGCATTGGGATTTACCCGCGCGGCATTACTTCTTACCGTTTGAATATTTTCGAAATCCGCGCTGTCTATCTTGTTTATCACCAACACATCCGCCAGGCGCAATCCCACTTCGCTCGGATAGTATGAAAGTTCATGCCCCGGTCTGTGCGGGTCCAGCACCGTAATCATCAGGTCGGGATAGTAGAATGGAATATCGTTGTTTCCGCCGTCCCATATGACCACATCGCAGCCGTCGGGGTCGTTTTCCGCCGCGCGCAGGATCGCTTCATAATCCACGCCCGCATAAATGACATTTCCGCGTACTACGTGAGGTTCATATTCCTCCATCTCCTCGATTGTGCATTGATGCGTGGCGAAGTCGTCAAAGGCGGCGAAGCGCTGCACTTTCTGCGCTTCGAGATCGCCGTAGGGCATTGGGTGACGGACGGCTATCGGGTTTAAGCCATTTGCCTTCAAAATCGCCATAACGTGGAATGTTGTTTGGCTTTTACCGCTGCCCGTGCGCGACGCCCCAATCGCGATTACCGGCTTGGTGCTTTTGAGCATTGTGCTTTTATAGCCCAGTAATGTAAAATCCGCGCCGGCGGAGTTTACCTGGGCTCCTATGCCCATAACCGCCGCATACGGAAGGTCGCTGTAGGAAAATACACATTCGTCGGCGTCCAGGTCTTTTATCAACCGTTCCAGTTCGTCCTGAGCAAATATGGGTATACCTTCGGGATATAAGTCACCGGCAAGCGCGGCCGGATATTTGCGATCCGCTATGCCCGGAATTTGCGCGGCCGTGAAAGCTACAACTTTGTAAGCCGGCTTATCTCTGTAAAAGGTATTGAAATTGTGAAAATCTCGTCCCGCGGCGCCGATGATAATAATTTTACGCTGATCCATATATATACAATCCTCCCTATAGAGTTAGCTGAGGGTTATTATACACCTCTTATGAACACTTTTACTTTTATTCTCTTATTCATCTGGGAACAAACGTTTCTTTAGTTCGGTCAAAGTTACGATCGCCTGTTTAAATTCCATATCCTCAATTTGCTGCATTAGATCCTCCGCCCCGGGTACTGCGCGGAGATCGTCGAGCAGATTCATGCATTCCGGATTTCTTTTTGTCAGCATCGGCTCCAATTGCTCGATCACTTCACGTATTTTTTCCTCGCTCGCGGTTTCGGTTTTGTTTTGGGCGTTAATTTCAGCAATAATCGGCTCCAATTTTTCGAGAACCGATTTCAACTCCGCTTCGAGAATGCCGATATGATCCTCCGTCAGCAGGTTTTCACCTTCAGACAGCATTGCTTCCGCCTCAGCGGCGGCTTTCTGAAGCTTATGTTCGCCGATCTGTCCGGCATTACTCTTTAAAGTATGGGCTAATCTGCGCGCCAGTTTGATATCTCCAGCGTCGGCGGCTTCCTGTATCTCAGCGCATCTGGTTTGGTTGTTTTTGACGAATTTAACCCTCAGAAGTCTCTGCAATTTTTCATCGTCCGCCGCCTGATCATTTTGGTCTATGGTGGAGAATCCCACTGGGGTGAAATATTTCATAAGGCACCTCCACAGCTCCTGTGATGTGAACGGTTTGCCCAGGTAATCAAACATTCCGCTCGCTGCATAATATTCCAAGTCGTTGGGCATCAAGTTTGCCGTCATTGCCACTATGGGAGTTTTTGAGCCCATCGCGGCGATTTTGGACGCGGCTTCCAAACCATCCATCACGGGCATTTGTACGTCCATGAAAATCAAATCAAACGACGGTTCGCCTTTCAGTATACGTTCCGAAACAATATCGACGCCTTCTTTGCCGTTGTTTGCCACCACTGTTTCTATACCCACTCTCGCGAGGTGTTCACATGCCACCCGCTGATTCATGTCATTGTCCTCGCAAATCAAAATCTCACCCTTAAAGTGAGGTCTTTCCAGTTCGTTAATAAAAATTCCACGGGACGGCGTCGTATCGGCGGCCGCATCCACCACCTCAAATGTAATATCGAAGCTGAAGTTGCTGCCGGCGCCGTGAGAACTTGTTACTTCAAGCATACCGCCCATCATTTCGATAATATTCCTGGTTATCGCAAGTCCCAGTCCCGTACCGCCATATTTTCGCGTAATGCTGATATCCGCTTGCATAAACGGCTCAAATATTCTGGATATCTGCTCACGGTTCATACCTATACCGGTGTCTATAACTTCAAAATGTATAGTCGCGTTGTTGCCGTCATAATCTGTAACGGTCGCCGAGAGTTTAACTGAGCCGGAGTTTGTAAATTTAACGGCGTTGGAAAGAATGTTGAGGAGCACCTGACGCAGTCTGACAGGATCGCCAAGCAGATTTTTTCCGATGAATGGCTCAGACTCGGCACAGCAGGATAATGATAATCCCTTTTCTTCCGCCTTTGCCATGATTACGGACTGGCAGGATGTGAAGACGTCATTCAGGTCAAAGGGTATATTTTCCAGGCTCATCTTGCCGGATTCGATTTTTGAAACATCCAATATATCATTTATGATATACAGCAGATGTTCCGCATTCTCTAAAATTTTGCCGAGGTATTCCCTGGTCCTGGCGGAAATATCACCGTCCTGAGCAAGCTCCGAAAAACCTATGATACTATTCATGGGCGTGCGTATTTCGTGGCTCATATTTGCCAAAAACATGGACTTGGCTTGGTTGGCGGCTTCGGTTTCCGCTTGTTTTTTTACCATTTCTTCAATTAACGTGATATCCTGCACGACTTCGATGAACCCGATGGTTTCGCCGTTCAAGTGTTTCAATGTCTCCACGTCCACCTGAAAAGACCTATGGTCGTGGTTAAAGTATGTCCGCCTCAAGCCCCGCTTCGCGCAAGCGATTCCACAGTCCGGCGTGTTGCAGATGTGGGTCTTCAAATTACTGCAAGGCTTGCCTATCAGATCCTCAAGGTTTATACCCAAAAAAATCCCAACGGCTTTATTGAGAAATGTCCAGTTCATGTTCGCATCGGTTACTGAAATAGGAAGCGGGATTGCGTCCAGAATTGATTTATACCAATGGGCCAGCTCAACGCTTTTTTCCTGTTCAATATTTAAAAGCTCATTCTTCTTTTCAAGCTCGTTATTTTTCATTATTTCTATGCGTATCAACAGGAAACTCAGCGCCAGCGTCAAAATCAGCCCGAGGCCGCCTATTATAATCTCCAGGCCCCTTAGTTCCTGAAAATATTCGGCTTTAGGCGTTACAATGCATAGAATCCAACCGTTTTCGAGCCGCATTGAAAAGATGAAAGTTGATTCTCCTTTATAATCAATGCTTTCCAGTTCAAAAAGGTCGTTCTCAATTAACATTTCGTCCGCAAGAATGAGAATATCGCCGTGGGTTTCATGAAAATTACTGCCGGTGATCTCCGGATCGGGGTGGTAAAGTATGTTCAAATTCTCGTCCAAAAAGATACCGTAACTGCTTTTTGTAATCTGCATACCCGCAACAATGTCGATGATGCGTTGTATTGGTATATTCAGGCACACCACGCCCAATGGACGGCCATCTTCATCAAAAATTCTGTGCGCGTACGTAACGATGTAGTTATTTAAGCGGGTACTCATAAATATCGGCGTAATCGCTACTTTTCCGTTAGCCTCAACCGCCGTCCCGTACCACGGACGCAGAGGCGGGTCGTAGTCTTCCGGCGTGTCCCAAGGCGGAGTATGCAGAAATGAGTTCCCGAATACTTCAAAATAGCCGTATAGTGATTCAAAGCTGGTTCTGTCTGTTTTGGTTTCCAAATCGGCGGCGACATTCCGCATATATTTCAACACCATATCCTCATCGGCGCCATGCAAAATCATATCGCGGATGGCCGTTGAAATTGCGGCAAGGGTGTTTTCATGATAAATCATCTCTGCTTCTATTTTGAGTCTTGTTTGAGCGAGCAAACTCGTGGCGTCTGTGTACAAGTGACTCCGCAGCATCCTGGTGGCAAAGGTGATGCTTGACAAGACCATCAGCGCAATTGTTACTATAACTAAAAGCAACTGCAAATACAGGGGAGGTATCGCCCGAATTTTTTTCGTAAAATATCCAAACGCCGGCATCAATTTTTCACCTCAAAAAAATACTCACATATTTATTTACTGATATATTGGGCAAGTTTACTAAGAAGCAAGGCAAAATCTACCGGCTTACCTATATGATCGTTCATTCCGACATCAAAGCATTTTTTAACATCCTCCGGGAGTTTGTTGGCCGTCAACGCTACAATCGGAACCAGTGCTCCTTCAGGCGTATCCAAAACCCTTATGCGGCGGGTGGCTTCCCATCCGTCCATCACGGGCATGTTTATATCCATTAATATCACGTCATACCTTCCGGGATTTGCCGCGAACATTTCAACGGCTTGCAGGCCGTTTTCGGCACAATCAATCTGAATCTGTGTGTCTTCAAGAACAGCAATTAAAATCTCGCGATTTAATTCCATATCCTCAACCAGCAGCGCGGTCTTGCCCTCGAAGGCGTCGTTTGATTCGTCCCCGGCGTCCGCAGAAATATCGCTTTCATTATGTTTCAACCCTTCGGCGCGGCTGATTTCGGCCTTGAAGGTGAATGTAACTTTCGCTCCTTTGCCGGGTTCGGATTCGATCCATATCTCGCCGCCCATCATTTCTACAATATTTTTCGAAATTGGAAGCCCCAGTCCGACACCGCCGTATTTCCTGGCAAAACCTCCGTCAACTTGTTCAAAAAGATCGAACACCGCCGCCTGTTTTTCTTTCGGGACGCCTATTCCGTTGTCAATGACTTCGACTTTCAGGGTAAATACCCCGTTTTCCTCGCCGAGCACGCCGGCTTTCAACTGGATCGAACCTCGCTCGGGCGTGAATTTGCCGGCGTTCATCAGCAGATTGTGAATGACCTGTGCCAAACGGTGTTCATCACCAATGAGCGAGTCCGGCATCGATGTATCGGTATCGTGGGAAAACGTCTGATGCTTTTCATCCATATATGGTTTTACCGTCTTCAGCACATTATCCAACATCGTGCCGAAAGAAAATTCCGCATTGTCAAGTTGTAATGTTTTTTTCTCTATTGCCTGTATATCAAGCATATCGTCGAGAAGCAGAAGCAAATGACGTGACGCATTGTCGATTTTTTCGATACAGTCGGATTTTATTTCAAAGTCGCCCGTACTTTTCGCTATGTTTGCCATACCGATAATAACGTTCATGGGCGTATGCATTTCATGACTCATGCGCGATAGAAACTCGCTCTTTGCACGGCTGTTTTGTTCGGCAAGCTCTTTTGCCGAAATGAGCGCGGCATTGAGCGAATACATTTCGGTCAGATCCTGGGCGATGGCGGCGGCGCCTCCGCTCTCCGTCACAAAGCAGGAAAAGCGCAAAGTCCTTATTTCATTGTTTTTCCGCTTCATGTTGATTTCGAAGTCGGCGGCGCCATATCGTAAAGTGTTCGGTATGTGTGTTTCTTTAATGTCCTTTACCGTTTGCGGGTCAAAAATAAGTTCAAGCCCTGAGGCCATGATTTCCGCGTGTGTGCGGCCGGTCATCGTTACGGCGGCCGGGTTGATATAGCTCACGCTGCCGTCGGCCGTGAGATAGATGATAAAATTCGGGGAATTCTCGACGATGGAGGATTGCCTCTCCATGGTGTTGCGTTCATAGACCCCCGACAGGATACTGGCGACATGAGTGGCGAGGTTGATATCGCTTTCGCTCCACTCCCCGCCGTCGTCCTCTTTTGAAAAATCTATCGCCGCGCATATCTTTCCTTTGATAAAGAGGGGAGTGATTATATAATTTTGAAAATCCGCCCGATACGGCAGCATGGCTTTTTTAAGGACCGGGTCGTTGGAATGCAGGCATAAATCCGCTCCGCTGGTCGATAGCCCGCGAATTATCGATAGCATTGGTTCTTGCAGCACCAGTTTGGCGCCGGCGCTTGAATTCAGATTAAGCGCGGGAGCCGTCCATTCGTGCTCGCAGGTGAAAGTTATTTCATCCTCTTCCATATTGAACAGCAAAACCCGCGCAATCCCCATAAACTCGCCTATCATCCCCAATGTGTTCTTAAGCATCGTATCAATATCCGAGCCGGACAGAAAGCTTTGGGAGATAGAGGCCATCAGTATCTGCTGTCTGAGCTGCTGATTTATCATTTTGATCTGATTCAGCATTTGAATCTGATTCCAAACTCTCAGTTTGACGACAGCGGGATTGAAAGGTTTGGTTATATAGTCCGCGGCTCCTATACTGAGCCCCTTCTCTTCGTTCTCGGTACTTGCAAGCCCCGTAACGAAAATGACGGGAATTTCCTGTGTTGTTTCTGTGTTTTTCAGCAAAGAAAACACTTCGTATCCGTCTATTTCCGGCATAAGAATATCCAGCAATATCACGTCCGGTAAGTATTCCTTCGCCGTTTCGATTGCGTCCTGTCCGTTTTTTGCCGCGTAAATTGTATATTCCGAGCTTAATATGTGCGTTAAGGTAATAATATTCGCGCTTTCGTCGTCTACAATAAGCACGCTGCCTTTATTTGCTTCTTTCATTATTCCTGCGCCGCTCCTCGTTTTTTCAAGTTTTACCGTATCAAAAAGTTTGTACTTTGAAAGCGGGACATGAGAAGAACTATCTGGTAAGATTGGTTTTGAGTAATATCTCACGGATAAAGAGGCTTCTCATGTCTAAATTATACATGAATGAAGACGATTTGGAGGTTTTGCGCACAAATATTGACAGCGCTTGAAGAGTACAATACTTGCGGTTTGCGCGCTTGAGTAATATAATTTCCCTCGGTTTTTTATTATTGAGTATTGTCTTGTGGAATTGGAGGTGTGACATAATGAAAAAAGACATACATCCGAAATACGGCGACTGCACGGTAGCGTGTGCCTGTGGGAACAGCTTCGTTACCCGCTCGACGCAGCAGGAGATGAAGCTTGGGGTCTGCAGCGCGTGCCATCCGTATTACACCGGAAAGAAGGGGCGCGTCATAGAGGCCGGCAGGCTTGAGAAGTTCCTCCAAAAATACGCGGGAGTGAACTACGGTCAGAGGAAACAGGGCGAGTCCGAATAGTTATCTGTATGCCCGAGTAAAAAATCCCTTTTGCCAAACAGGCATCGGGGATTTTTTATATGTGCCTGCCGCGGTGACGAAGATACCCTTGGGAGTGAACTCGTATAGAGGAGT
>Ga0099364_10014880_pt1 | contig 10304 bp, 5 predicted proteins | sample TergutTh196P3_FD_73070 | JGI IMG/M metagenome (GOLD analysis project Ga0099364, IMG submission 73070) | Microcerotermes parvus P3 segment gut microbial communities from Pointe-Noire, Republic of the Congo - Th196 P3 | ecosystem: Host-associated > Arthropoda: Insects > Digestive system > Gut ...
TACTAATATGATTTCTCGTTCAAGAGGTGCTCTTGTGATTACAGGGCTTGTAAATTTAGGTGCTGGACTATCATTTCTTGCAAAAATTTCTTCTTCGGTTCTAGGTGCTGCTCGTGTAGGTTTTTTTTCTCCGGCTAAAGCCTCACGGGTTGGTTTTGGTTTAGAGAACTTATCCACATAAAATGCAAATATTATCTGCTTGTTTACTATGTTGAGAGATTTTCTATAGCTTGCAAGGGCTTCTCTGTGTCTTTTTTTTGCTGTTAGTTCAATATATTTTTTGTGATGGTCTTCGGCTTCAAGTATTTTTGTTTTTATAGATGAATAAAATTTTATTTCTTCGGCAAATTTTTTAGCATCATGTTTTAGCATTTCATCTATCACTCTAACTGCTTTTTGTGTTTCTGTTTTTTTTAGATAGTAAATTACCATTCTTGAAAGTTTCATCATTTCTATAACATTGGCCGGAACTTCTTTTATAAGTTTAGGTTTTTTACCTGAAATATCAAATCCCCAAAAATTTTTTATCGATTCTAATAGAGCATCATATTGTTCTCTAACTATGCTGTCTTGATATGCAGGATCAGCTAATTTTTTTTCTTCAGCCGGATTAGATATAAATCCCGATTCATAAATTACCGATACAGGGAAATCACGAAAATACATAAAACGGTCATCTGCTACAGACCCATTGCCCCAACCATTAGCTCTAATGCCTTTTTTAACGAGTCTATCTCTTAAAAGGTCTGAGTAGTGTTTTGAAAATCCACCGGCATCAAATCTATTGTAAAGAGTTAAAAATCCTACAGCAGAGCCGCGTATGCTTCCCAAATAATAATTGCCTTTTGAATCTTTTAAAATGTGAATTCCTGAAATATTTTTTGACCCGCCGGCTTTTTGGTGCAATCCTACATTATTCAAATGTTGAGATATCATTATAAAAGCGTTCTTTTCGTTAGCTAATATTACTGCATCAGAAAAGCTAATACGTTTATACTCTGTAGTTTTTCGGTTTAGTACATCTAAATAGTCTTTGGTAGTTTCTATTCGAATGTTGGGGTTTGCCTTTAATAAATCAAATAGTTTTCTGCTAAAAGGTATGGAATAGAATTCTTCGGGAATATAAGTGCTGCTGGCTCTGTCTGTTGCCCATCCGCCATGCCACTCTCCATTTTGCAATCTTCCGTGAGCGGGCGTTATAAAGATAACAAGTTTACTGCCTTTTCTAATATTTTCAAATGCCCTTGTATATATAGAGTCTATGGAATCAACTATATCTTTTAGTTCTCGAGCATATTCCATCTTCTGTTCGTTTTTTATTATTTCGGATGATGTTCTTATGCTTTGTGTTTGAGAATATATAGCATGTTCAAAAAATACTATCGGGAACAGTAAAAATAAATATATTAAAAGTCTCTTCACAATAATTAACAAGCTATTGATATAACCAAAGATATTTTATGCAATCATTATTTTTATCTACATGCTTCGGTATGCACCTTATTTCTCAATGATCGAGCTTTTATGGAGTATATCAAACTTATACTGCCATCAGGATCATAGTATTCGTCTGAAATGTATCCCTTTTGAATAAATTTTTCCATACGTTGTTGGTTTATTTTAACAGGATTACCATCTGTACATTGAACGGTTCTTGCATAGTTTACAAGCTCTTGCAAGGCAAATTGCTTAACTTTAATTTTAGCTTCCATGTAAGCACTTTCCCTTTTTTCCACCAGTGAACTTGTTCCCATTTCAGGTCTTACTTTTATTAAAGCTATAAAAGTATTCCGGTCAGAAAATCCGCTGGTTTCTATATACTCATTTGTTGCAGTTTTCTGAAATTGTGAACATGCAATCAATATAGAAAAAAGAATTATAAATAGTAGTCTCATTTTTTACATTTTTCCGAATACAAAATCATAAGTTAGTTATGACTTATTTAAGTCAAGTTTATTTTTTAAGATAATTTTTTATTGACATCATTCCATCCCAAAAAAACATGAACACAAATTAAAAAACCGCTTATAGTGAGAATTTAAATGGGTAAGACGACCTCACAGAAAATATTCGATGCACACAGAATTGAAACCCTATCAGGTAATATAGAAGTTTTAAAATTAGATGCAGTATTCTGTCATGAAATTACGACGCCTATAGCAATTAATGATTTAGTTGCACAAGGGAAAGATAAAGTTTTTGATGCATCCAAAATAAAAGCCGTAATAGATCACGTTACACCGGCAAAGGATTCTAAGACAGCCGAGCAAGGTAAAGTTTTGAGAGATTGGGCAAGACGGCATAATATAAAAGATTTTTTTGATATAGGTGCAAATGGAGTTTGCCATGCCCTATTTCCTGAAAAGGGTTTTATTAGACCCGGATTCACGATAATAATGGGGGATTCTCATACATGTACACATGGAGCATTTGGAGCGTTTGCTGCCGGAGTGGGAACTACCGACCTAGAAGTGGGAATTCTCAAAGGAGTGTGTGCTTTTAAATCTCCCGAGACAATGAAAATAAACATTACAGGTAAACTAAAAGAAGGTGTCTATTCTAAAGATGTAATCTTATTTGTGATAGGTCAAATTGGCGTTAATGGAGCTACCAATCTTGTGATAGAGTTTACAGGCAATGTTGTTGATGAAATGTCAATGGAGTCACGCATGACTTTAACCAATATGGCTATCGAAGCAGGAGCCACCTGCGGAATATGTTATCCCGACATGAAAACCGTTGAATATCTATGGCAATTTATAAAAGACGATTTTAAATCCAAAGAAGATGCCTTGCAAGATTACAAGAAATGGATTTCAGATAGTGATGCAGTCTATGCAAAAACTTTAAACCTTGATATAAGCGATTTAACCCCTTTAAGCACTTATGGCTATAAGCCCGAAAATGTTAAACCCATTTCTGAAATGGCAGGTACCCATATAGATCAAGTGTATATAGGTTCATGCACAAATGGCAGAATAGAAGATTTAAGAATTGCAGCACAAATATTAAAAGGCAAAAAAATTGCCAAGACCACAAGGGGTATAGTGTCTCCGGCTACTCCCGATATTTTTAAAATGGCATTGGATGAGGGTTTAATTAAAATTTTCATGGATGCCGGATATGTAGTGACTAATCCCACATGTGGGGCTTGTCTTGGCATGAGTAATGGCGTGTTGGCTGAAAACGAATCTTGTGCGGCAACTACCAATAGAAATTTTAATGGCAGAATGGGTAAGGGCGGAATGGTATACTTAATGAGTCCTGCCTCTGCGGCAGCTTCTTCTATCACAGGAGTTATAACCAATTCTGAAATATTTAAAGGATGATGTAAATGAAATCATTTGATGGTAAAGTATTGTTTTTAAACAGATCTGATATAAATACAGATGAAATAATTCCGGCTAAGTATTTAACTGAAATCACAAAGGAGGCATTAAAGCCTTATCTGCTTGAAGATTTAAGTTTAGAAAATTTTGATATTAAGAAAGATTTACAAAACATTAAAGCCGTAATTACTCGAGCTAATTTTGGATGCGGTTCTTCAAGGGAACACGCCCCATGGGCTTTTGAAGTCAATGGAATAAATATTATAATAGCAGAAAGTTTTGCACGAATTTTTAGACAAAATATGTATAATTGCGGCATGATGGCAGTTGAGCTTGACTCTAAAATTATAGATGAACTCTTTAAAGATTTTTGCGGATGTGATACTAATTTGAAAACCGATTTTGAAAAATCAAAATTTATTTTTTCGAGCAATGAAAAGACAAAAGAAATCAATTATAGTATATCTAATTTCGATAAGGACCTTGTAATTGCAGGCGGCTGGTTAGACTATGCCGATGAGAGGTATTGATTAAAAATCCCTCTTAATATTTTTTCCCTCAGAAATATCGCCTTGGGCAGTAAAAGGAATAACATACCAATTATTTCTCAGATATTTGTCTAAGCCCAAGTTTACTGCCGGAGTAGGTATATCCCTCAAAAATCTTTTAGTAAATTCTAAAGATATTGCCAAATGAGGTGTAACTAAGGCTGTATTAATTGCACCTTCCATTCTAAGTCTTACATCATCAGAATTAAATACAAATGAATTGATATTTGCAGTATCATTATTAAATGTTATATTGCCGTAAATTTTATTAAATTCCAGATTTTTTAATTTATATTGAAGATCAGACAGCCATAACCCTAAACCATTTTGTATGCCTGTATCTACAAATTTGCCTCTATCTATGTTGACTTCGGCATTACCTTTAAGTGATTTAAAAATGCTTTGACCGTGAAGAAAGTTTAAACTAGCTTCTCCAGATGCTATGCCAAATACCCTATCTTTTAGTGCAGGGTGTAAATTTGCAACATCTTGTACTCTCATGCCGTTGAAAATTATTTTTGAGTTTATATGAGGTAATTTGCCGCTTGAGGTTACAGAAGCACTTCCCGATAAGGTTCCTCCAAATATTTTTGCTGCTATGCGGTTAACTGAAATAGTTTTTCCCGATGCAGCATAATTTAATCCTATATCAGATGCTCGTATATCACCATATTCTATATTGTTTATGGTAATATTTCCATTTATTTTTAACGGTATATTAAAAGTAGTTGATCCGGTTGGAACAGCTATTTGAGGGGCGTTAGCGGGTTTTGATTCGGTTGACTTTTCATCTTTTAATATTATTCTATTTGTGTGTAAATTTGCAAAAAATGTTTTAAACTCTTTATCAACAGATGCAACTGACAGCGTACAGGGGTATCCCATAAAGTTGGCATTAATATTTTCTTTTGTAAAAACATTATCTACTATTGAAATATTGGTATTTATGTTTGTAAGGATTTTATCATAGCTCAAATCAGTGAGTCCTAAATTAGCATTTATAACATCTTTTCGCATAGACAGTGAACCGGTTACTTTTCCGTTTATCTCTTTTGGCAAAAACCTTAATAAATCTCTAATATGTGAATATTGAGCATTTATATTAGATGCCGAAAACGATGATACTTCATCCTCTCTAAACAGATAAAATAGATTATTCAAAACAACGGTGGAAGTGTTTACTTTACCACTTACATTTGACAAAAGCAAAGATTTATAATTGGTATTTATATTTGCTTTGACTACAGCAGAGCCGGCGGCGTTCACTACATTTCTTGAGTTTAGAACAGTTGATGTACCCTTTACTTTGCCTTCAACTAATAAATCTTTGGTTCCAAAATGATATAATACTTTTAGTTCAGGAACATCGCCGGTTACTATGTGATAAGGTTGTGGAAAGGGCTTGTCAGCCCATTTGTATACCCAAAGTAATGATGTCTTATCAAGTGAAGTGCTTCCTGTAAGCAGAAAACGTTCTTCGTCAATTTGAATTTTAACTTTTGGGCGAAGTGTACCGCGTGAATCTGATAATGTTAATATGCAATTTTTTACAATTATATTATCAAGGCTTTTGGGTTCAATTACGGCTTCTTCAAAAGTGTATTCTCCTTCAAGGGGGGCATATACATCTTCTGATTTTGCTATAACAATAGTTGAATTTGACAGCTTTATTGTATCTACATTAACCGAAAACTCACCGGGTTTAGATTCTGTTTCTTCATCTTTAATGAAATATTTCATAAGACTAATTTTCCCATCTTTGGAGAAAGAAAAAGCGATTCTAAAATTATCCAAAAAAATATGTTTTATATTAAAATTTTTTCTAAGTAAACCGGTTAGGTCAAACCAAATTGCAATTTCATCAGCGCTTATCAAAACATGTGAATCGGGTGAATCGTCTTCAGATAAAATAACATTTTTTAATGATACCCCTCTAAGCCCATAAGTGATTTCTCCTATTTCGACATGGCAATCTATAGACTCTTTAACTTTTTCGATTATTATTTCGCGTATTTTTGAAGTTGGGAAGAAGTAAAATAATGAAACAATCCCTATTGATGCGAAAACTAAAAATCCCGATATTGAGAGTAAAATTATTTTAATACATTTTATTTTTGGCTTGTTCACGTTTCTTTTCCATGTCTAAACGTTTTTTAGTAAAACTTACAGTTTTAGCAAGCTCAAAAACATCGGTGCAAATTATTTTATTCCCAAGAAGTTTTATATTTTTATCTTCAAGAAGCTGTACTGTGAGCATCTCGGCTTTCATGCCTTGAATTCCAACCATATTCATTAATTCTTTTGTGCCAAAATCAAAAGCAAAAGTTTCTTTTGCTGCAATTTTAGCTCGGCTTTTTTCAACTTGTATAAGCAGCATATCCATGATTCGCCCCATATCGTCTTTTATCATTAGATTTTCAAATTGACGATATGATGCCCATATTCTTTCACTCAAAAGTTGTATAAGCCGTGTAGCAAGTTGAGGTTGCTCTTTAACCATTTTTTCAAAATTTTCCCTGTTTACTGCCATTGCAGTAACCGCACCAAATGCTATTGCCGATGCACTTCGAGGTTTATTGTCAAGCAATGCCATCTCGCCAAAAATATCTCCCGGATTCAAAACCGTTAGCAATATTTCCTCTTTAATGATTCGGGTTATTTTTACTTTACCTTTGTTTATGATATAAAGTTCATTTCCCGGTTCGTGTTCGCTGAATATAATCGAATTATCATCATATGTTCGAGTCATTTGATCGCATAAAGATAAATCTTCCGGCTCTGAATGGGGGGCTTTTAGTGCATCTAATTCCTTTTTGGCTTCAGGAACATTATTATCATCGGGATGATGTTTAATGAATTTTTGGAATACATATATTGCATGATTATATGATTTTTCTTGTAGATAAAATTTTCCTATATTAAAGAGATGAGCTGGTGAGGGGGCAGCGCTGTCTTTAAAAGTCATAGTAGTTATAGCATGATTATAATCTCTTAATTGATTGCTAAAAAAGCGGATAATTTTCATTGCTACAATAGGATTTTTTTGAATAAGTAATCCAAAATTATTACGTTCAACAGAGATAAGTGAAACATTTTCAAGCGCCATAGCCGATTCAATTTGGGCATGATTGCTCATGCATGAAATTACCCCAAAAAAGTCACCCGGGCTAAGTACAGATTGCGAGCTTCCCGGTGAAATTTGAATTTCATTAGTTATCTTAACCTTTCCCGACTTTATGATATAGAAACGACTTGAAGTAGGTTTCCCTTCTATCGTTACAAATGAGTTTGCAGGATAATGTTCTGTATTAAACATAAAAACCGTAAAACCTTATAAAAAATGGAGCGTCATCTTCAAAATCGGCAATATTTTATTACAACAATAATGATTTTCTTTATTAAATCATGATAAAGTCCATAATATTAACTTGAATCTTTGGGGAGTATTTAGTCAATTAGTTTTTTAGTTTTTGAAGCTAAAAAAAACTTGACATTTACACTATGTTTTAACATTATTTCACTTTAAGGGTATTTTTTTGATCAAATATATGCCGATATTTGATTATTAGCATATAAAGTATGATTAAGCAAATTCTTTAAACGAGACATTGTGAAATATTGAAAAGGGTATTAACAAAATGAAACTAATCAAAAGAAATTTTATATTAGCAATAATTGCTATTTGTCCACTTATAACTTCTTGTGGAGTTTCAGAACACTTTCAGTCTTTTATGAGTGATCTTTATACCGTAACCTTTGATGCCAATGGCGGAACAGGAGAACCGGCCCCCATAGAACTGGTATATGGGGGCTTAATGCCCGAATTTGAACCCGAAGATATACCCATAAATGAAGGATTTTATTTTCAAGGATATTTTGATGCCAAAGAAGGCGGAAAAATGTATTATACTTCTGACATGGCAAATGCAAGAAGACAATGGGAAGAAAAGAGTGATGGAGTATTATTTGCTCGATGGGGATCTACACCTATAGTTACAATAATATTTAACAAAAACGATGAAACAGGTGAAACTATAACACAAACTGTTTCAGAAAACACAACAGTTACTCTATTAGCAAACACATTCACAAGAGAAGGACACACCTTTCAAGGCTGGTCAAACACTCCAACCGGAAGTGTAGACTATGATGATGGGGCAAGCTATGAAATAGAAGATACTACCGTAAATCTTTATGCTGTTTGGACAGCGAACACATATACGATAAATTTTGATCAAAATGAGGGTGTAGGTGGACGAATAGCACCGGTAACAGCAATATTTGGACAGCCAATGCCGCCGCTTAGCGAACCGGCACCCACAAGAGAACTCCATCATTTTGCCGGATATTCTGATGCCCAAACCGGTGGAACAATCTACTATTCTCTCGAAATGAATAGTGCGAGAAATTGGGATAAACCTAATGATGCGACATTGTATGCTCAATGGACAATAATGCAGCAAATTATATATAATGACTTGGCATTACCAGATGGAAGAGTAGGAGACCCATATGTCGTTGACAACCATGTAAGAAGAGCTACAGGTGCATCAAGTATTACATATACCCTCAAAGAGGGAGAAACACCACCTCCCGGATTAGTATATCAGTCCAATGGAGATATTACAGGAACACCTATCGAGGCAGGAACATTTAGTTTTACAATAACTGCAAGTGCAGAGGGCTTTCAGAGTGCAGAGGCAACTTTTACTATTACGATTGAGAAAGGAAATCCAACAGTAACATTCCCGACAAGTGCAACATTAACTTATGGTCAAATGCTTTCAGAAGCGATACGTTTGGGAGAGAGCAGTCCGCTGCCCGGAACATTTGCTTTTGATTTGCCTGACACTCAACCAACAGTAGCTCAAAGTGGAAATAGTTTCCCGATGACTTTTACTCCAACTGATACTGCTAACTACAACACGGTTCCGGGTAATGTACCTGTTACGGTGAATCAAGCAACAGGAGATTTCCCTCTACATGCTGATATAGATACGACATATAGTCCAACGCTAACGCTTGGAAGTTTGTCACTTTCACCTAATTATGCATGGGTCTTGCCAACAACTACACCGCTTGATGCAGGTGATAACCAAGAGTTTGCAGCAACTTACACAGACCCAACCGGAAATTATGAGTCGGCAACAGGTATTATTATTGTGAACATTGCAAAAGCCGATCCTGATTATACAGTACCAACAGGTCTTACAGCAGTTTACGGACAAACTCTGGCAGATGTTAATTTACCAACAGGGTGGACATGGGTGGACGATACAGATTTTGTTGGTAATGTCGGCATTCAAACTCATAAGGCAATATTTAGACTAAACGATACGAATAATTACAATATCATGTATGATATAGATGTTAATATAAACGTAAGCGGTATACCAATAACAATTGCGGCAATTGAAGTAACTGCACCTGTAACAGGCGATGTACCTGATACTAAGGCAACCGCCACAGATACGTCAAGCAACTTCACTGTGGGCGATGTAACGTGGTCGCCTGCCCACAATCCGTTTCAAGCAAACATACAATATACCGCTACAGTAACGATCACAGCAGTACCAAACTACATATTTAGTGGTCTAAGTGCAACTATCAATACGACGGAAGATGCAGATGTAAATATTACAGACAACGGCACAACGGCAACATTGACATATCAATTTGAGGCAACTGAAATACCTGTTATCACCATAACGGCAGAGCCTGTCTCAACAACTGTGGTTAAAGGCAGCGATGTCAACCTGCCTGTGGCGGCAACTGTTACGAATAATGCAGAGTTAAGTTATCAATGGTACAGCAACGCAATAGATGACAACAAAGATGGTACGCTTATACCGAGTGCAACAGGAGCAAGTTTGCCAATACTAACAACTCTTACAGTTGGAAAACATTACTATTATTGCGAGATAAGCGCAACATTGGGAGCTGTTTCTAAGACAAGTGCTGTGGCAACTGTAACTATTATTGATAAGGATATTGCCGACTTGCCGATGATTTGGACAGAAATACCGGCAGGAATAGAAACCGGACAGAGCGGCATGGGCACTAGTTCAATTGCCGGCATCGCTTATGGCAATGGTCGCTTTATCGCTGTGGGTGATCAAGGCAGAATGTCACGTTCAGATGACGGCATTAACTGGACAGTAATATCAGGCAACGATATGGTTAGCCTAAACATTTATGGTATCGCCTGGGGTAATGACAAGTTTGTAGCTGTTGGTCATAGTGGTAGAATGACGTTTTCAGATAACGGTGAAAACTGGACAGGAATACCGGGCGGAATTGACGGAACCAGCGGCATGGGCCCTAATGCTGTTTTAGGTATTACCTTTGGCAATGGTCGCTTTATCGCCGTGGGTGATAATGGCAGAATGTCACGTTCAGATGACGGTATCAACTGGACAGGTATAGA
>Ga0099364_10014881_pt1 | contig 10304 bp, 8 predicted proteins | sample TergutTh196P3_FD_73070 | JGI IMG/M metagenome (GOLD analysis project Ga0099364, IMG submission 73070) | Microcerotermes parvus P3 segment gut microbial communities from Pointe-Noire, Republic of the Congo - Th196 P3 | ecosystem: Host-associated > Arthropoda: Insects > Digestive system > Gut ...
AGACTCTCAAATGCTGGTATGTTCCTGATATAAACGAAAATAGATTGCGCTTTGGAATGCCTGATTCGAGTGGGCTTCCGTTTATGCATGAGTTGACGAAAGTGGATGAGGTCAACAAATCCGCGCTTAAAGCACTCAGGGAAAGTATGATTTTAAAAGGATACAGCAAAAACACGCAGCGAACCTATTACTACGAGTTCGCCCAGTTACTATATGTTTTGGGAAAGCATGATGTCAAAACCATGGACGAAGCTAAAATCAGAAGCTACTTCCTATATTGCGCAGAAGAGTTGCAGATGAAGGAAGGCCAAATAAACAGTCGTTACAACGCAGTGAAATTCTATTATGAGCAAGTTCTGGGTAGGGAAAAGTTCTTTATTGACTTACCTCGCCCAAAAATGCCATCACAACTACCGAAACACATCAGTACGCGTGATATAATAAAGTTGTTTGCTTCCGTAACAAACACGAAACACGCGCTTATGCTAAAATTATGTTATGGTATGGGGCTGCGCGTATCTGAAATCGTGAACCTCAAAGTCAAGGACATTGATAGCGGAAACATGCAGGTTCTGATAGAACAAGCGAAAGGCAAAAAGGATCGATATGTCAATCTACCAGAAAGCATATTAGAGGATTTACGAGCATATTACATTGAGCATCGACCCGTCAAGTATTTATTCGAGGGACAAGGCGGCGGGAAATACAGCATACGCAGTGTGCAGTATGTTTTTAAGGATGCAATGAGCAAGGCGAAAATTAACAAGACTGTCGGCATACACGGACTCCGTTATCAAAACATAAATTAACTCCAACCCTTTTGAGGCAAAAGCTGATACGGTCTTGTTTCCATGCCTCAAAAGGTTTGGATATCAAATCAATAAGGTTTCATGGGGCGCACACCACAGAAACCAGATAATGACGAAGCATTGCTTTTCCATTTTTTCGACACAGTTCTCTCATTTTCATCTTCAAGGGTCGCCAATGCTTTAGCCTCCTCATCTTTAGTGATGTCAAGATACACCATGGTAGTGTTTAGCTGCTCATGCCCGAGGAGAAATGAGATTTGCACGATGTTCATCCCATCTCCAAGCCAGTGACTGGCCTTCGCATGTCTTAGTTGATGCGCGTGTAGGTCTAGCGGCACTTCTTTGCAAATTTCATGCGCTGCGGATGCATGTATCGCAAGCCGCTTGCAGACTGCGGTCTGGCTCATTTTCCCAAGTTTCCCGAGGTTTCGCGAATAGAAAACAAGGGCATCGGGGTTCGGTGTAGCCCCATGGTGTTCCTGGATATATTTTTCCAGATGAGCAGCCGCTTTCGGCAATAGATATAGTGTCCGGATTTTGTCGCCTTTTCCCACCACGGTGATGTATGGTTTTGCTGCCTCCAGATGCAGGTGCTTGACTTGCAGCGACAACACCTCGTCCAATCTTGCTGCCGTACTGTAAATCGTAATCATTAGCGCAAGATCGCGCCTGCCTGTTTTATTGGAAAGGTCCGGTACCGCCAGCAGCGTTTGTACCGCCTCTTTGCTCATGCCTGTGATCTTTTTCTTTCTTTGTTTCTTGCGGGGTATTTGCGAAGCCTCTTGAGACAGGTGCAGAAACGAAACGTCTTTTTTCCCGAGGTATTTCAGGAACACTCTTAATGAAGCCAGCCGGTTATTGCATGTTCCCGGGCCGCAGCCTCTTTGTTCCATGAGCCACACAAGCCAATCCTCTATGTAATCCACACAGAAGCACTCGCCGCGCAAGTTCTCCGGAATTATTTTCTTCTGTGTTTCGAGGAATCCAAGATACAGGCTCATCGCGTATTCATATGATCTCAATGTATGATCGCTCTTTGTTTTTTGCGACGGGGCATATACGTTCAAAAATGTGCTGATATGCCTGGAAAGCACCACGGACTCGTCAGATGCCCTAATCATGACCCACCTCCGGGATCACGACGTCGCCGTCTGAATGGGCCAGCAATATGTCGGCCATCGCGGGTACCAGGCTGTAGTAGTATTTTGTGCTTTCTAAAACGCTATGACCCATGCTTTTGCTAAGATAGAGCAGCTTGGCGTCAAATCCAAAACCCTGGTCTGTCCATCTGTTGATGTTCTCAACCGCATAATTATGACGGAGCTCGTATGCGGTTGCGTATGCGCTATTATACTTATTCCACATTGCGCGAAAATTATCTTGCACCCAACACCTTGACGGAAACGAACCAAATTTAGTAGGAAAGAACCATATTCTATCAGGGTGATACTTGCGGATTGCCTCGTCGTATAGTATGAGTACATCGACCATAGAATCGTGCAGTGCCACATAATGCTGGGCAGTACCCTTGGAGAGCCGGATATTGAGGATGCCGTGAGTAAGGTCGACGTCCTCAGTCCGCAGCATGCGAGCTTCGCATGTCCTGATGCCGCTGCTGTATAGCAACCGGAAAAATACTGGCACAAGAATGCGCCTTGAAGCATACCTCTTTGTTTTCGGGAGATCCGGTATCTCGTCGCAAGCCCGGAAAAAGTTCACAAGCTCAGTTTCCGTAAAGGCATGCGGTATGTATGTCCTCCGCTCTTTCCGGGGCAATATCGGTTCCGCAACCTCTGTCAACCGCCGCTGGCGCAAGTATCGAATCAAGCCGACAATCGCATTGACCCGCGCTATACAAGAGTTGTTGATTTCCGTTTCACGCTGCCTGCACCATGTATCCACCATTTCCTGAGTCAATGCTGCCGCTTGCGGGTAATTCACTTTGAGATGGTTATCAAAAAGGAACAGGCTTGTTTCCCAGGTCGAACCAAAGCGATCAGAGGCTTTCTGAAACGAGGAGTATGATTGTATTTGCGGAGCTAAAAATGAGGTATACTCACGCATTAGCGAACACCCCCTCGTCCACTGAAAAGCGTTCGACGCTCAGGGCGCACTCTTTCAAGTGTACAAAATCCGCGCTAAGATATGATTCAAGTGAGTCGGGTGAGTCATGACCGAGAATTTGGCTGATAACGGGACGCGCGACCCCGTTCCCCAAGAGAGCTGTCGCCAGATGATGCCGGAAAATATGGAATCCACGTCGGTCTCCATCAGACTGCCTTATGTTTGCCGCTGCAAGCAGTTTGTCGGCTATGTTCCCAAGGCTCGCGCTCTTCAGGCGTCCGTATGGCCTATGTTCCGAGATGAACATGTACTCGCTTGCGGTTTTCGGGCGTTCCAGCGTCAGATAGTCATAGATCGCGTTGCCGACGGTTGCGGTCAACGGGAGATCAAGCGGCACTTCGGTCTTCTGTTGGCTGATATATATCAGGTCGTCGTCCCAGTCAATTGAAGCAAGCGTCATTCCTGCAATATCGCAGCATCGCAATCCTGTCTTCAAGATCAGCATGCCGATTGCCTTATCCCTTAGCGAAAGAGACGCGTCCTTATCTGCCAGCGCTTGCTTGAGCGCTGCGATTTCTTCCGGTTGCAGGTACTGTATGTTCTTGCGGCTTTCCCTCAGCACCGGGAAGTATGACAGGACTCTTTCGAAGGTTTCAGGTGATTGTGGGACGCAAGCCTTGAAAACCGCCACTACATCCTTTTTGTAACTGCAGCTCCGGCGGAGATTTCCGTCTTCTCCAATAAAGATGGACAGCACCGCCTCTTCCGTAATAGCTTGAAGCGTTTCAATGCCTTGTTCCTGAAGCGTGTACATAAATGTTGATGCATGTGACGCTTCGTTGTATATGGTAGTTTCTTTTTTCCCCCGCTTCTTCTCCGCTTCGCAGTAATAATCAATGACGGCTTTAAACTCGTCCGTGAGGCTGTAGTATTTTGCTCGCTGCACTATTTTTTGACGCCTGCGGCGGTCGGGATACAGTCCGAAGACATCGAAATGCTCAATTAATCCCAAAAACGTACGCTTGTTACGGAGGGTATGCGCAGATTCCAGTCTGCCCGCATATTCCTGATACACATCGCTATAGCTTTTCCACCCCTCCTTCTCTGCTCTGGCAAGTATGCGTTTAATTTCCCTCTCGACGTGGTAAACATAATTTTCGTGGTAGCCTTCGCTTCGCATCCAAGCGATAAGTTCCTGATACCTTCCCCTTAAGTTTTCTACGTTCATAATGAATGACCTCCAATAATTGTTGTTAGGAAATCATATCACGATGAAGATTATATCCAAACCTTTGTACCATAATCCCTTGAATTTGCTTGCTTTGCCTCAAAAGGGTTGGAGTTAATTTATGTTTTGATAACGGAAAAACTCCAAACGTTTGGAGTTACTCCGACACTCGTATGTCAAGCCCACGCTAAAAATTTTATTTGAGAAATTTTTAGCGTGGGCTTGATTTTTTTAATCCTTATCGTTAGGGGCGATGGATAGGCATATTAGCGTTAAGCTCAGTATTCGCTAGAACGCTTTAGTCAGCGCACTTTTGATTTCAATGAATGGATAATCACCTCATCTTCATACAGTGTTTTGACCGACACTCCGCATGATTGAACTTTAACAATCCAATCATATGCGTCGAACGTATTCCGACTTATTCGAGAGAGGTCTTTTACAAAGACCGTATCTATAAGCCCTGCTTGTATGTCGGTTTCCATCTGCATGAACGCCGGACGGATGAAGTTTAACCCACTATAGCCATTGTCCGAATACACCCCTATATTGCCATATCCTTGCTCTTGGGCGAAACTTTGCAGCATCAATTCTTGTAGCGCAATCGCATTGTCATCCGCACAGGCAACGCGGCAATATAAGGCGACTCTCATATTATTAGGCATGTTTCAATCCCTCCTTGTCATCTTTTTGCGCTGAACAAAAGTCAGCGACTTTCCAAACAATCTCGATCTGATTGTCGGGATAGACATAAACCTTGTCAATGAGCAACTCCACCAACGAAGCGGATAGTTTATCTGTACCGAGCGATACATCCGCAATCTGACGGAGTTCATCTTCGGACGCTTTTGCCGCTGATATAATTGCAGCATCCGTTTTCAAAGCGGCGAGAGCATGGCTCAAATGTTTGAGTTCGGCATCAATCGACGTTTTGCTCGCTTTATATGCCGCCGAATCTATTTCGCCGAGAACAAACCGTTCATACAGGGTGCATTTATTGTCATTTAGCAAGGCCATTTGTTTTTCATGCTCGGCTTGCTGCTCAGCCTTAACCGACAATGCCGATGTATCGCCCAACCCATCAATGCTGAGTATGATCTGAGCCTGCTTGTTGATAATCTCAAAAAGCAGGTTTTCTAGTTCCGGTTCGTCGATTTCGAGTTTGTAGCACTCTGCGGAGTTATCGACCCTTGTGTAGCGGCAGGTAAACGCCCTCACTTTGCGTGGAACAAGGCTCATGGCATGGCGACAGCAACCGCAATACACTTTTTTTCGCAGCAAGTATTCCCTTGGAGTCTTTGGACACTTGAAATGGCGCATCCGTGCGTTTACTTCCTCATAGAGTTCCCGGCTTACGATTGCAGGATGGTGGTCGGGTATCTTGAACCATTCGCTCTCAGGCTTCAACCTCACTTGATTGCCGCCGATTTCTTTGACGGTGCGTTTCCCCATGATGTATGTGCCAATGTAGCGCTCATCGCCGAGGATTCGCAAAACGGTGGTGCGATGCCAAATCCCGATACTGCGCGACACGTCATGGAATCCATTCCCTTTCGCTTTGCGGTATTCGCCGGGTGGGAGGATTTTCCTTTCAAACAGGGTCTTTACAACATCAGCCGCATTTTTCATGGTCAGGGCAAGCTCAAATATCAACCTTACTACGGCAGCGGCTTCCTCGTCTATTTCAAGCCGCCCGTTTGCGCCTTTGCGGTAGCCATATGAGCATACTTCGCTCTGATACTCCCCTCGTTTCATCTTTGCGTACTTTGCGGTTTTTTCCTTGCGGGACAGGTCTTGGCTGTAGTATTCGTGCATCAAATACTTAAACGCGACCTCCATTCCGCCGGTATCGCCTTTGTAATCATCCGAATCGAATCCGTCCGATATGGATATGAACCGTGTGCGGAACAGGGGGAACACCATTTCGATAAAATACCCCGTTTCAATACTGTTTCTTCCAAAGCGCGAAAAATCCTTGACCATGATACAGTCAATTTTACTCTCTTGCACGAGGCTGAGAAGCTCCTGCACGGCAGGGCGCTCGAAGTTCACGCCTGAATAGCCGTTGTCTACAAATTCCATCGTCTCAACACCTGCTATTTCAAGCGAATCAATATGCCTGTCAAGCAGAAGCCGCTGATTCGGAATACTCATGCTGTCGTATTTCGCATCTTCAAGCGAGAGCCGGATATACTTCGCCACAACATAATCACTCATCACCCAACACCTCGCTTATCAAGTCAAATCCGCTGGAAAAACTGAAGTCAACCTCTATGCGCCTATCAGAAAAAATCCGAATCCTGTCAATCAAGCAGTCAATCAGAGCCGCCGTGATACCGCTGTTCTCAACACCTGATATCAAGTCGGACAGTTCGCAGTATTTTGTTACCTGTTTTTCTAGTTCTGCTTGCCGTGTTTCAAGCTCTGCGGCGCGGGATAGGTTATCGCTTGCTTTTGTTTCGTAGTTTTCGCGCATACTGCGGTATTCATCAGTTGTTATTAAGCCGCTCACAAGGCTCTCGTACAGGCTCTTGAACATACGACCGTTTTTGTCGGCTTCCTGACGGAGCGCGGTGAGTTCAGCCTTTACATCCTGATGCCGGGATTCAATATCATCTGTGTATTTGCGGAGTTTCATGGAATTGCCGATTACTGCATCGGCGTGAGACTGTATTACGGTCAGCAGTGTCTCTGTCAAAGCGGCCTCCGGCATTTGATAGGAAATGCAGGAATCGCGAGCTTTCCGCGTATTAGACAGACATATGAAAAAATAAACGTCATCCGTTTTCTTCCGTAATCGCCTTTCACGGTGCATACTACCTCCGCAGTGTCCGCAAAACACTTTTCCTTTATAGATATTCGTAGTATAGGGCTTTTTTTGCTTGGCAGCGGAGCTTGCGGCAATATCCTTTAGCCGTGCCTGTGCTTGCTCAAAAATCTCACGGCTAATTATGGCTTCATGGGTGTTTTGTACGCGAATCCACTCGCTCTCAGGAACACTGGTCTGCTTTCGGGCGGTGCTTCGGCTTTTTCCCTGCACCATATCACCGACATAAACCTCGTCTGTCAGTATGCGGTTAATCGTAAAGGTCTGCCATAGTCCGTTTCCGACTAGATTCTCGTTGGTTATCAATCCAATTTCTTTACGGTAATGGCTTGGCGTGGCTATCTTCTCCGCGTTTAGACGAAGTACGATTTCATTTAGGCTGGTATTGTCGAGGAACATATCGAAGATACATCGCACGACCGGGGCTGTTAATGCGTCAACAATCAGTTTGTGGCAGTTGTCAGGCGCTTTAAGGTATCCATATGGCGGCCTTGCGCCGACGTATTCGCCGGATTGCATTGCCTGACGCTGCTGCGCCTTGATCTTGCGCCCGATGTCAAGCGCATAAGCCTCATTTATCACGTTCTTCAGCGGCAGCATCACGCCCACACCGTTATCCGTGTCGTTTGTGTCAAAATCATCGTTCACAGAGATAAAGCGGCAATTTAGCGAGGGCAAGTATTTCTCGATGTAGTAGCCTGTGTCTATCGCATTGCGCCCGAGCCGCGAGAGGTCTTTCACGATTATGCAGTTGATGATGCCACTTTCAGCGTCGGCAAGCATCTTTTGAAATGCCGGGCGCACAAAGTTCGTCCCCGGTGTGCCGTTGTCGATATAGAAGTCCCGCAGCTTTATGTCCGGATTAAGGGCGATAAAGTTTTCCAGAATTGACTTCTGCGTTTCAACAGAATCGCCCCTTTTCTTGTTGTCCTCAACCGAGAGCCTAACATAACCCGCCGCGTTATATGTATTATGGGTGTTGACAAGTTCGGTCGTTGCTGTATCAATGCCCTTTCTGCTTTTCCTAGCCATTTATGCCGCCTCCTTTTGGAGAAGCGCAATGGCGCTTTCGTATTCCGCTTGATAGTTGAATGTGATTAAAAGATCCGTCTTGCTGTCCACGCGGATGCTTTGGATGAGGCTTACCACTGTGCGGCGGTCGATTTCGGTCAGCCCGTCAAATCGTTTGAAATGCTCTATCCAGCGCAGGCGTTCGCCTTTTCCGGCAAGCGTATCTTCAAGCAGTTGACTTAAAGCGGTTATAGCTTCGCGCAGGCGCGTTTCGTCTGCGGCATACTTTGTTTTGAGCGATTTATAATCTTCTTTTGAGAGGATGCCGCCAATCATGTTCTCGTACAGCGTAGATTTGAACCCGTTGATTTGTTCAAGCTGGCGCTCATTGTCCTCAATTTGCGTAGTATATTGCTTTGCAAGCGCATTGCCGATACGTTGTCCGTCGCTCCCCGAAATGATAGCTTCAAGGGAAGCCACGTTTGAAATATGCGCTTTGACGCTCTCCAGAATACACTCGGAAAGCTCGTTTTCCTTCAGGTTTGCCGCTTCCGTGCATCCGCGCTTTTTTGTTGTCGGGCAGTAGTAGTAAAGATACTTCCCTCCCTTATATGGCACGGATTTTCTCGTCATGCGCGCCCCGCAGCAGCCGCAGATGAGTATGCCTGAAAAGACATAGACTGAATCGCCGCCCGGTGAAGTGCGCGTGTCTAGCCGCATAATCCGCTGCGCGAGGTCATAGTCCTCTTTGGATATAATAGATTCATGGGCGTTTTCTGTAAGGTTCCACTCATTCTCAGGGCGGTCTATCAGGTCTTTTATCTTGTAGTTAAGCGTTCCCCGCTTTCCTTGAATGAGCATTCCTGTATAGGTTCTATCCTGTAAGATACGGATAATCGTAGTAGCCGACCATTTGGAATCATCTTTATCGGCATATCCGCCAGTGGGATACGGCAGACCGTGGGCTTTTTTGTACTCCATTGGCGAGAGGATGCCGAGGCTGTTCAGCTCCTCCGAAATCTTCAACGCGCTCATGCCGTATATCTTCATCCGGAAAATGTCACCCACGATACTTGCGGGATATTCGTCTACGACAAGCTGATTATGGTTGTCATCAGCTTTTTTGTACCCGTACACAGGGCAAGCGCCGACAAAATCGCCGTTTCCTCGCTTTGCTCCCAAAGCGGAGCGGGTTTTTACCGAAATATCGCGGCAGTATGCGTCGTTGATGATTGACTTGACCGATACGATTAAGTCGTCGCCGCTGTCTTTCAGAGTGTCGATATTGTCGTTCAATGCCATAAAACGAACGCCATACGCAGGGAAAATGCGGCGTAGGTAACGCCCTGTTTCAATGTACTCGCGCCCGAAACGGGAGAGGTCTTTGACGATAACGCAGTTGATTTTCTCGTTCTCAATGTCTGCCATCATCTGTTTGAACGCGGGACGGTCGAAGATAATGCCCGAAATACCGTCGTCCACATATTCGCATACCGCTTCAATGTCCGTCTGGCTTTCTATGAAACTGTCGAGCAGCTTCCGCTGGTTTACTACGCTGTCGCTTTCGTTGCTCTTGTCGTCCGTATAGGACAGGCGAATGTATTTCGCCGCTTTGTAAAGTTTTTCTGACATGGTTGATGCACTCCTTAATTTTTTATCCCGAAAATCAAGGGGTGCGGGCTTGCGTTATTGCGTTTACTCTTATTCCGCTTATAATCATAGCCCCGCTTTTCGGGAAAGTCGAGTTTGTCGTTTTAATGTTTTAGGCAATCAGCCGTTGCAGACAGTCCTCCAATGTGGGGCCGCTTTCGGCGAAACGCGCCGTCACTGTGAATTTCCCGCATTTGAATTTATATGGGTTCTTGATTTGCCTGATATATTCCATAATCCGCTCATGCTTCGGCAATGTTTTATCCACCGATACGTCGCGGATATCTACCAATTCCGAACTGTTAATATAATCCGGCATAGTAATATGTACCTCCTTATAGACAGACCTTTTCCAAAGTGTGGAAAAGGTCTGAGGATTCGTTTCAAAGCGTTCCCTTGCGGACGCACCGCAGTTCCTAGCTTTCCCCATTTTCAAGTTCCTCAATCCTCTTGTAAGCCTCCGTCAGCGCTTCGAGCAGTTCGGCGTTTTGCCGTTTAAGGCTGTCAATGATTGAGTCTTTGTGATCGACGGAGATGCCATAGTTCAGTTTGTGTGTTTCAAGGTCTGATTCCGCGATTACAGCACGTTCGCGCATTTCCCTAAGCTGCCGCTGCAACTCGGCGATTTTGCCCTCCGGTGGCAAGGCTTCAAATTCTCTGCGTTTACGGTTCAGTTCCGCTTCTTCCGCTATAAGTTTTTGGAAGAACGGGTCTT
>Ga0099364_10014882_pt1 | contig 10304 bp, 6 predicted proteins | sample TergutTh196P3_FD_73070 | JGI IMG/M metagenome (GOLD analysis project Ga0099364, IMG submission 73070) | Microcerotermes parvus P3 segment gut microbial communities from Pointe-Noire, Republic of the Congo - Th196 P3 | ecosystem: Host-associated > Arthropoda: Insects > Digestive system > Gut ...
GCACGACCTACAACCACGCCGAAACGGTCGCGCGCTCGAAGAACATCGAGGGGCCTTACGAATTGCACCCCTTCAAACAGATGCTCGACACGAGCCGCGCTCCCGATTCGCCGATCCAAAAGGCGGGACACGCGAGCATGTGCCGTGGCCCCGACGGGCGATGGTGGGCTGCGTTTTTGATGGGGCGTCCGCTTGAAAGCGTGAGGGCTTGCCCTCTGGGGCGCGAGACGGGCATATCCGAGATCGTGTGGAAGGACGACTGGCCGTATCTCAAGAGCGGGACGACCGTGCCCGACGAATATTTCGAGGGCTACGGCGAGCCGGACGCGAACGCGCCGCGCGAGGTGGATTACGATTTCGCCGGCAAGCGTTTCGAGTTGGACTTCATGTCGCTGCGCAGGCCCTCGCGGTATGATGTGACGGACGGCAAGCTGCGATTATACGGCGGCGACTCGCTGCTCTCGCGCTTCGATCAGAATTTTTTGGCGCGGAGACAGCGCGATTTCTCGTTTGAATTCGATACGGCCTTCACGCTGCCGTTCGACCACTTCGCGCAGATGGCCGGCCTGCTCTACCGCTATAACGAGGAGAACCAGTACTTTTTACGCGCGGCGTATAACGAGGACAAGGGATGTAAGACCTTGGGCATATTGTGTTTCGAGAAGTACGGTTTCTCAATGCCGCTCGGCAGGGACGAGATACCCGTGGGGGACACGGTGCATTTGCGCGTCAGGATGGAGGGAAGATACGGCTTCTTCTCATACTCCGGGGACGGGGTCGCATACAAGGACATCCCGTACCGGCTGGACGCCGCGATACTCTCCGACGAATACGCAACCCCGCTGGGCTTCACCGGCGCGTTCGTCGGCATGAACTGCATCGACTTCGTGGAGAAAAAGAGCTACGCGGATTTCCTGTACGCGAGGTACCGCGCGCTTTAACAAAAAGGGTCCCAAGGGGCTCCGCCCCTTGGCGGGTCTGGGCGGAGCCCAGGGTTTAAAATTAAATTGCCCTCGGCGGCGGCCGGGGGCATAAAGCTATATCGAGTACAATAACCAACGAAGAGATCGACAAAGAGCCATTTCACCGCAGCGATTAATCGTCAGTTTTTATGGCGACGCGACCCGACGGAATAGGCTCTCCATGTCGGTAAAAAATTGGATTCCAATGAGAACTCGTTGACATTGAAAAACTCACGTTACAAATTAATTATTACCACATAACCTCCCGAACGTATAGGAAAAATAAATTCCACTAAATTTACGAAATACTCAAAGAAATGTACTATTATTTTAAAGAATCCTTTCGAAGACAGCTTCATTTCGCTGAATGAACTGTAAGTTGGCACAATATTCCAATCTTTAGCCGAGGCTCTAATACATAACGTATTCAGGGTTTTGTATGAAAATATCGCCAAATGGTCTTCATGCGTACTTTCCATACCAAATAACCCGATCAGACCATTATGAAAAGATTGCGCATTTGGTGTTGATATTACTAATGTCTTTCCTTTTAATTCCGTTTTTTGTGTAAAAAGCTTCAAAAACTCAAGCGGATTTTCTAAGTGCTCAATTACCTCTCCAGCAACAATAATGTCGAAATCGGAAATGTCTACACCGTTTGTAATTTTGTCAGTTTTCCCCAGATTATATATATTAAAATTGTAAATAATTGCGTTCTCGGATGTTTTAATCCCGTCCTCTTGAGGTATCAAGTTTGATAAATCTACGCCTATTACTTTTTTGGCAACAGAAGCTAGTTGTTTATGCAACCAAAATTCAGAGTTTTCCTTTAAGAAGTATGCTGTTTCATCCAATGCCCCCACATCAAGACAGTATTTTCCTTGTGATATTTTTTTTAGCATGTCTATTCTATTTACCGGACGCCCGATTTTTATCCTTTCTAATGGCTTATATTCCAACGTGTTCATTTTTTAACAACATCCTTTCAAATATTCTTTTTATTGAAGGGTGTTCCACTGTTTCAGGCGAGGTGGCTCTGTTTGACCGGAGTGATATGGCTCTATTTTGCAGTGCAGACAGCTCTGTCGGACCGGAATATACAGGCGTAATATTCGAAACTGATTCATGGAAAATTAAATTGCCGGGGAATAGTCTAATTAACAAGTCGCGAGCATATACATATAAAAAAAGACGAACTCCCATACATACAGGGAGTCCGCAGAAAAAACCGTTTGAATCGAAAAAACTTGATGTATTGAGGGTTGGATTTACATTAGAGAGCGTGTAAGACGACGCAGCCCGCAGCCCGCAGCCCGCAGCCCGCAGCCCGCAGCCCGCAGCCCGCAGCCCGCAGCCCGCAGGATTATTTCCAGTTTTTTGGTTTTGTCAAGGGGTATCTTACGCAAAAGAGTTCCTTCTTCCATTTTTCCTCTATCGTATTCCACGAAAGTTACTTAATGGCGTTATATTATCATGGTTTTCATTTCCCGTGAATAGTATTGTAGCAAATAAAGGAGAAACGCCTTCGCCCTGAATCGCCGGCGTCTAGTTAGTCGGCGTGAAGGAGTAATACAATTTCGCGACCAAAAGCAACGGACGCGCAACGCGCGTCCGTTGCTTTCATCAGTAATTAGGATATACTAAATTTTCACGAGTTACGCCGGTTAGCTTGATAATCGTGTCAATCGGCATATCCATCTCAATCATGTTTCTCGCTATTTCCATTGATCTCTCATCCTGCGCGGCGATGATGTTATGTTCCATGTCCATCTGGAACTTGCGGCGCGCACGGAAACGGGCGCGTTCGTTGACTGTGCAATTAACATCGAAACGCTCCCGCTTCTCGTTAATGTCGGCGATTGGTAGCTCTACATTCCTGACTTCGACTTTTACGACAGGAAACCTCAGAAAGCTTTCAACCACGTCACGCAGGACGGGCTCAGCGTCCGGGTGAGTGAGCAATGTTTTGAATACGCCATCTTCCGATGGTGGTAACAGTTCAGGCATGATAATATCTTCGTAAGACATCGTGTCTGTTCACATCCAATCTCTACCCAAGTATATCATCAGCCTTACAAATATTTATATCCAACCGGAACTAGCCGGGCGCAAAAGCTATTTGGGGCTCTGTCCCAAACCTCGCCAGGGGATACCATCCCCTGGACTCCTATTATTTATCCTGCCTGGCGTTCAGCTCGTCGAGCAGTGGTTGCATTTTTTTGTACACTTCCGGGGCGAATGACGCGAACATGCGCAGTGGTTGCTCCATCAACTGTTTGGCGTTCATGCGCGCGAGCGAGCCTGGTTCTCCTTCGTCTTCGCTTGCGGGGAGGTCGGGTTTTATCTCCCTCAGTTTTTTCATGAACTCGCCGCCGCCCTTCATGCGGATGAGATCCCTGATCGGCGTGCGCAATGTGGCCCGAGCCGGAATAGTAACCGTGGATTCCACGAAGACCTCGCCTTCCAAAGCGTCGGCGTCGCGGGAAGAACGCGCGGCTCGGATGACGTACTCTCCTGAGATAACGTGCCGGTCGTGTATCTGTGTGTTGTAGTACGCGAACGCGCTCTTGCCGAGTTCAAACGTCACCGTCTTAGTCTCGCCGGGTTGGAGCTCTATCTTCTCGAACGCGCGTAACTCCTGCTTCGGACGGACGACCAGGTCGTCCTTGCCCTTCTTCGACACATAGAGCTGGACTATCTCTTTGCCCGCGACCGCGCCGCTGTTCTTTACATCGACGGCGACGGTCAGCCTGTCCGTGTCCTTTATGCGAGAAGCGCCCAGCTTCAGGTTCGAGTATTCGAAGGTCGTGTAGCTCAGGCCGTGCCCGAACGGGAACAGCACGTCGATTTCCTTCGTGTCGTAATGGCGGTAGCCAACCATCACGCCCTCGCGGTAATCGACAATGTCGCCCTCGCCGGGGAACCAGGGATAGGAGGGATTGTCGGTTAATTTTTTCGGGAAACTCTCGGCGAGTTTACCGCAGGGATTTGCCTTGCCGAATAAAATGTCGCAAATCGCGCCGCCGCCCGCCTGTCCGCCGAGGTAAGCTTCGAGTATCGCCGAGACTTCGCCCACCCAGGGCATCTCTATGGGCGAGCCGTTTTGTAAGACAACTATTGTTTTTTTGTGAAGCGCCGCTATTTTTTGAATGAGCTCATCCTGAGCGCGCGGCAAGCGCATGTGCTCGCGGTCATAGCCCTCGGACTCGTAAGCCGGCGGCAGTCCCGCGAAGATGACGCAGACATCCGATACCTTCGCCTCGTTCAGCGCTTCGGAAGCAAGCGCTTCGTCCGGCTCGTCGCAGTTTTCTATCTCGAATCCCTTGCAGTATTTCACCGGGCAGAATTCCTTCGCGGCTTCGAGGGGCGAGGTCACGAAATGGGGGTTGACCTGCGAGCTTCCCGCGCCCTGATACCTCGGCTTGTCGGCGAACTCGCCGATGAAGAGGACGTTTTCACCGGGGGATAGGGGCAGCGCGTCTTCGTTTTTGAGCAATACGGTCGATTCCGCGGCGATCTTCCACGCGAGCGCGTGGTGCTTCTTCCTGTCGTAGGGTTTGGCCTCCTGCTTTGCCGCTCGCTCATACACGCGAAGTATGCGCTCGACGCATTTATCCAGCGTCTCCATCGGCAGCTCGCCGGATTCGACCGCCGCTATGATTTCGCGGTCGCGTATCCCGTCGCTCGCGGGCATCTCCAATTCAAGCCCCGCCGCGACTCCCTTGACGCGGTCGCTGACCGCGCCCCAATCGCTCACCACGAAGCCCTCGAAGCCCCACTTGCCGCGCAGCACCTCGGTCAGCAGCCAACTGTTTTCGGAGGCAAGCGTGCCGTTTACCTGGTTGTACGAACACATTATCGTCGCAGGACGCGCGTTCTTCACGGCGTTCTCGAAGCTCGCGAGATATATCTCGAACAGCGCGCGCTCGTCGATTCGCGCGTCGGTCGAGAATCGGCGCGCCTCTTGATTATTCGCTGCAAAGTGCTTGAGGCTCGTGCCGACACCGAGGCTCTGCACGCCTTTAATGTGGGCCGCGGCCATTTCGGATGACAGGAGCGGGTCCTCCGAAAAATATTCGAAGTTGCGTCCGCAGAGCGGAGAGCGTTTGATATTCGTCCCCGGCCCGAGAACGATCTGCACGCCCTCCGCGATACATTCTTCGGCAAGCGCGGTTCCCATTTCGAACAGCAGCGCGCGGTCGAAGGAGCAAGCCGTCGCGCAGGCTGTGGGGAAACAGGTTGCCGGTAAGCTGGACACGTCATGGGTGGTTCCGTCCTCCAGCTTGCGAAGCCCGTGAGGCCCGTCGGCCATCCATATCGACGGCACGCCGAGGCGTTCGACGGGCTTTGTCTCCCAATTGTTCAGCCCCGAGCATAGCGAGGCTTTTTCCTCAAGCGTCAGTTGTGAAATGATTTGCGGTATGTTCAATTAGAATTTCCCCTTTCGTTTTTTATCGCGATTTCACCGTATGTCGTAAATGCTCCTAAGACGGATATTCCCCGGCTTGCCGCGTAATATCCGCACGGTTTTCTCTCCGCCGTTCATGTCGAAGTAATTATCGTCGAGCAGAATGTCCGCGTCGTCGCAGTCTATCTCGACGGACTTCGCGTAAGCCGCCGCCGTAACCGTGATCTCGTCGCCGTCAACCTTGGCGGTGAGCGTGGGATCGATGAATCGGAAGTGCTTCGGCAGGCAGAACAACACACTGCCTTCGGATACGATTTGACCGTCCTTGCCGCTAAGAGCGAAGCTGAAATAATTTTCGTAGAGTTCGCAGCCGGCGAAGTCGAGCGTATCCATCCATACGCCGGACAGCGCCGGGGCGTTTACGCGGAACTCCCCGCTCTTAATCGCTTGTCCTGTCGCGTCGCGTAGCGCCCACGTCACGGTTCCCGCGAACTCGTCCGTGCTTTCGTTCGCCACGGACAGGCGCGCGGTTTTTTTAAGCTCGAATGGCTCGGCGTTTACGTTGGTGTTCTGCGTCATGACGCCCTCCTCGCAGCAGGAGAGCATCACGGGCGCGAAGAAACGTTTAGCGTAATATTGCAGCGCCTTCCATCGCCCGAAATAATCTATCGACGCCCACGAAGCAACCGGCCAGCAGTCGTTAAGTTGCCAGTAGATCGCTCCCATGCAGCGCCCCCTGTTCCTCCGCCAGTGCTCGACGCCGTATTTTACGGCTTCGGCTTGCAATATCTGCGAGGCGTAGAGCAGCGTCTCGAAATCCCCCGGATAGAGGAAGGTGTCGCCCATGTAGCTCATAATCTTGTTGTTGGCGGCGGCGTTGCGCTGGTGTTTTTCCATGACGTAAGAAAAAATGTTTCGGTCATCGGGTTCGGTGAACTCCTTCACGGTCTTGATCGAGGGGAACGACTGGAAGCCGAACTCGGAGCAGAAGCGGAAGTGATACTTGCGGTATTCCGTGAAGGGTTTGGTCCCGTGCCATACCTCCCAGAAGTGCACGTTGCCCCTGTTCGGGTCGTTCGGGTAGTCGAAGCCGCCGCCGCTGGAGGGCGAGGCGGGCCAGTAGAAGGTCTGCGGGTCGTGCTCGCGCAGTATCTCGGGGAAGACGTGCTCGTACATGCGTATGTAGTCCGAGAACTGTCTGGGCGTGTGGCCGTACACGTTATCGTCCACCTGCCACTCCATCTCGTTGTTGCCGCACCACAAACCCAGCGACGCGTGATGACGCAGACGCCTTATGTTGTCGATGAGCTCGGCGCGTATGTTACGCTCAAAGTCATAGGAGAGATTGTAAATCGCGCAGGCGAACATGAAATCCTGCCACACGACGAGCCCCAGTTCGTCGCAGAGGTCGTAAAAATCGTCGCTCGGATAGTGCCCGCCGCCCCATACGCGGATTGCGTTCATGTTTGCGAGTACCGCGTCTTCGAGCAGGCGGCGCGTGCGTTCTTTATTGGTGCGGGGGAGCAGGCAGTCCTCCGGGATATAGTCCGCGCCCTTCGCGAATATGTCAGTCCCGTTTACGCGGAAGCAGAAGCCCTCGCCCCATTCGTCGCTTTCGCGTTTGATCGTCAGGGTACGCAAACCGATTCGGCGCGCCCAGGTATCGACAACCTCGCTGCCGCGCAGGAGTTTTACTTCTACGGTGTAAAGCGGCTGACAACCGTAACCGTTGGGCCACCAGAGTTCGGGCTTGTCGATTACGATCTCCGGCCGGGTTCCCGTTATAATCCTCCCGTCGGGCGTGGTGACGCTTACGTCGAGCGTGAAAGTACCGTCGCGCGTGATATCCAGTTCCTCGCGCATGGTGAGTTTTACTTTTCCGTCCTCGTGCGTCTGCGTTATGTAGACGCTTCCGATCCGTCCGCCGGTCACCGGGACGAGCGATATATCGCGCCATATGCCCGCGTCTGGAAGCCGCGGCCCCCAATCCCAGCCGAACATGCAGTGGGCTTTTCTTATGTGCGGGAAACCGGACATCGCGTCCCCGGAGCCGGGGGCGAAATCCTCCTGCTGCTTCTCCTTTATGTACGCGGTCGGCGAGCGGAACACGATACGAAGCGTGTTTTCACCCGGCGTCACATGTTTTTTCACATCGAACTCCCAAACCCTGTGCATGTTGTCCGCCCTGCCGATGTGCGAGCCGTTGATAAAGAGGTCGCAGATGGTGTCGAGCCCCTCGCAGCGCAGCAATAGTTTGTCCGCTTTAAGCGCCTCGGCCGATATGCCGAAGTTCCGCTCATATTCATAGTCATGCTCCATAAGCGGGAGAGCCGTCATTTCATTGTCCCGCCAGTAGGGGTCGTTCATTTTGCCCGCTTCGAGCAGGTCGCAGTAGACCGAGCCCGGCACGGAAGCCGGTATCCATTCGTCGTCCCCCGCGCGCCTCATTCTCCAGCTGCCGTTAAGTGAGATTTTTTCCATGACTGCTCCTTTCGTCTGCTATTTTAACTTTTCTCCTGTACTCGATAAAATACGCCGTTGCCAGCAGCGCAGTCGCCGGAACCCAGGCGGCCGGGTCCGAAAGATGGACGCTCCAGACGCCGAGCGCCGGCGTCGTCAGCGTTACCATCAGGATGCGCGTTATACCTTCCACAAAGCCCGACAGCATCGGAATGAACGAGTTGCCGATCCCCTGAAGCGCGGCGCGGTACAGCAACAGCAGGTAAAGCACCGGCAAACCCAGCGCCAAAGCGTTCAGATGCCGTTGCGCAATGTCCAGTATGGCTGCGATTCGCTCCGGCTCGCCCGCGAGCATAAGACTCAGTATCGAGCGCCCGAACGCGAGCGCGAATACCGAGATGACGGCGGAGGAGCCCAGCGCGAATTTCAGTCCGGTCGCGACGCCAAGTTTTACGCGGTCGAGCCTTCCCGCGCCGAAGTTTTGCGCGACAAATACCCCGCAGCCGGCTTCCACCGCGCCCCCGGCGATCATGAGCAGATGGTACATCCGTACGCCGGCGGCGACCCCCGCGATGAAAATCGCCCCGTATGCGTTGGCATAGGCCTGCACGGTCAAGGCGCCTACTTCTATCACGGAGTTTCTCAGTCCGAGCGGCAGTCCTAGCCGCAGAAGCGATCTCGCGGACGCCGAACTCAAATTTCGCCGCCTTGGCTTGGCTTCCTTGACGCGGCGTAAATGGTACGCTCCGTAGGCTAATGCGGATAGCTGCGCGATCAGCGTCGCGGCGGCGACGCCCGTTATCCCGAAGGGGAAAACCAGGACGAGATCGAGCGCGATATTTACGATCGTTCCGAGGATCATCGCCTTGAGCGGAGTTTTGCTGTCGCCGAGCGCCCTCAGCATCGCGGCGCTCAAGTTGTAGGCGAACGTTATGGACAGTCCGCCGATCATTATGCCGAGGTACAAGGCCGCGCCGTCCATAAGCTCCGGCGGCGTATTGAGACCCCTGAGCGCCGGCTTGCACGAAATCACTCCTGCCGCAGCTATCGCGACGCTGATGACCGCCGCTAAAAGGACGGCGGTGGAAAATGCCCCGGCCAACCCTTTAGAATCCTTCGCGCCGAAACGCTGGGCGAAGATGGTTTCGAATCCCTGCGAAATGCCGAGAACCGGGCCGAATAGAAACCAATACGGGCTGGCCGTCGCTCCAACAGCGGCAAACGCGCCCGGGCCGAGTATTCGCCCGATGACCGCCGCATCAACAAGATTGTAGAACAGTTGCAGCACATTGGCGAGCAACATCGGCACGGAGAACTTTATCATCAGGACGAGGGGTTTCCCCTCCGTCATATCAAGAGTTTTCAAGTTTTATTTATCAAATCCCCGGTTGCTGTTTTCGAGCCGACACAAAATCCCACGGCTCATGAATCTTAGGGATGTCGTTTATCAGGCGTTTCGTATACTCCGCCTGCGGGTTCAGTATGACGCTGTCAGCCGAACCGTGCTCGACGAATTTCCCGTGTTCCATGATGTAAACCGTGTCGGATACATAATAGGCAAGCCCTATATCGTGCGTAATAAATATGATCATCATGCCGGTTTCATTGCGCAGGTTTATCAGCATATCAAGTATCGTGGCTCGCGAACAGGCGTCGATCATCGAGGTCGGCTCGTCTGCGAGCAGGATTTGGGGGCGGAGGAGGAAAATCCGCGCGATCATCAGGCGCTGCATTTGTCCTCCCGACAGCTCGAAGGGATATTTGTTGGTCAATTCCTCGAATTTCAAATTTACGAAACCGCAAGCCTCGGTCATCATCTCGATTTTCTTATCCCGGGGAAGGTTTCGGCCGCCGCGCATGTGGATGCAGTTGAGTAGCACCGTGTCTATCTTTTTGAAAATATTATAAGCAGAAAAGGGATCCTGAAATATGGCCTGTATGCCCTTCCAGTATTCTTTTCTATTTTTATGCGAGCGGATGTCGCGTTTTTTTCCCATAAAGTAAATATCACCCTTGCTCACACTCGTCAAACCCAAGAGCATTTTAACGAGCGTGGTCTTTCCGCTGCCGGACTCGCCGACTATGGAAACCAGCTCGCCCTTGCGGAACTCAAAATCGACGTTGTCTACAGCCACCGTTTTTTTGAGGCCGAAACCGAATATTTTAGTGACGCCTTTTCCGCTCAAACAGAGTTCTTTGTGCGCTTGTTGCGCTTTTTGCTCTTTTGCGTCATTCATCGCGGTACGCCTCCCTGAGCTGCTGTTCGGACATCAGACAGCGGATTCCGCGCGCGCCGCCAAAATTAAAATAACCGACGGCCCCCGCCATGCATTGCGAGGTGACGTGCTTGCACCGCTCGGCAAAACGGCATCCCAGGGGTGGATTTTTCAGATTGGGCGGCGTTCCCGGAATGGCCGTAAGCTTAACGTCGCGCGCGCCTTCCTCTGGGACGATAATAGAGCCGATCAGCCCTT
>Ga0099364_10014883_pt1 | contig 10304 bp, 8 predicted proteins | sample TergutTh196P3_FD_73070 | JGI IMG/M metagenome (GOLD analysis project Ga0099364, IMG submission 73070) | Microcerotermes parvus P3 segment gut microbial communities from Pointe-Noire, Republic of the Congo - Th196 P3 | ecosystem: Host-associated > Arthropoda: Insects > Digestive system > Gut ...
TGAGATAACTCAAATCGGTACCTGCCGACCTACTCGCCCAGCGGTCAAATGCCTACTTTTTCAATCCTGGAAGTGATGACAGCAACATTGGGGGAGAAAACTTGTTAGCGGACTGCCGATTCCCTGACCCTGCACCGCGGGCACCTTGTTTTTTCGGCCTTTCCGATATAGATTCTACGTCGGCACGAGATACAGGCGGAACACTCCGCAGCCGGGAACGTGACTCCGAAATGAAACACAAACTGATGGTCAAATTGATGATGCCCTTGCGGTTCGTCGGCTCCCTCGCATTCGGGATTCTTCTGCTGGTAGTCCTCCTCGTTCTCATGGCACTGGGGACCTTTGTCGAAGCCGAATACAGTGCCCGTGCCGCCCAATTCATTCTCTACGCCAATCCTTGGTTTTATGCTCTCATCGCCCTGCTTGCCCTGAATCTCCTCGTGAGTCTTCTTCTGCGTTTTCCCTGGAAACGGCATCATACGCCCTTTTTGATCGTTCACACCGGTATTCTTGTCCTGCTGTTCGGCTGTTATCTCACTTGGAGAAACGGCGAGGAAGCCCAAATCACCCTGCCGGAAGGGACGGCCGGACAGATTGCGGTCAAAATGGATAAACAACAATTTGAGTTCACCCCCATTGCCCATTCCGTCGCCGGCAATGCCGAACCCCTTTACGTTCCCTTTCGGCCAGGCCCTTTCAGTTGGCGGGACTATCAATACGAGCATTGGCTCAAAGACGGCAAACGCTACAAACGGCTTTTGTGGTATCCTATGCAGTTTGTCCCTCGCAATACCGGCGAACGGCGGCTTCTCGGCACCGATGTCCGGTTTGAAGTGCTTGATTACCTCGCCCATTCCGCCCTTGAACCGGTGCCGCCCTTTGAGGTCTCTGTACTCTGGAACAATAAGACCGTCCAAACGGTTACGGAGTCGGACGAAGTTCGAGAAGTCCCCCGTAACTGGGAATCGGCACGGTTGGACTTACAGCAGCAGGAGCGGCGGTCGCTTCGCCGTACTTCGTCCGACATTTGCGGTATCAGTACAACAATGTCTGGCGGGGAGCAGATTTCCTACCGTTTGGCACTCTCGCCTGAGGAGTTGACCGCTTTTCGGGAAAGCCGTCCAACGTTAGCCCTATCGCCTGCGCTGGTCCCCGGCACCGCCGGACTCTGGGGAGAAATCGTTTTGTACTACAACGGCAAACATTATTCTGTGAACGTTGAACAACTGATTGCTCTCGAAGAGGATGCCCGGTTTGCGGTGGAAGATTCCGGCTTGAATATCGGTAACGTTTGGTTTAGCGACCGAGTTCCTGTCATCAATTTTACCCTCTATACTCGGAGCGGCGACAGTGAAGGGATGGAACTGATGCCCGGTAACCCTGAATTGAACATTCAAGCCCGGCGGCTCGGCGTGTTTGGTTCTTACTGGGTTGACCCGCAGCGCATTATGCAAAGTCCTGAACATGCGGATAACCCTATGCTGCGGCGTATCGCACAGCAGCGGTTGGACTTTATGCAGGGGACTGACCAAAAACTCTATTATCGGCTTTGGTCGGGACGGAGAATCGTTGCCGACGGTGTGGTGCCGGATCGGGTGGGGCGAAACCGTCCGCAATTTAGGGTTGCCGAAGGAACTCCCGACGAAGCGGAAATCGTTATTGACCGCTTTGTTCCGCAGGATGTTCCGGGCGGACTGATTGTCGCCGCAACGGCCAACCGCAGGCAACATAATGAGCAACGGGTTCTACTTCGGGTGGTGTTCGACGGTCAGGAGAACACGTTTTGGCTCCGTGCTGCCGCACCGACGGTTGTCCCGTTGCCGCCGGAGCAGGATCAAATCCGGTATATTTACGGGAAGGATCGAACGCTGTCTGTGCAAATCAATTATGAGACGATTGACCTTGGTTTCGGCATTCTCCTGAAACAGTTTGAGAGGCGTACTGAGCCGGGATTGCGGATGTCGTCGCATTATTCGAGTCTGGTCGATTATGTTGAACCGATTACGTCCGCCGCAACCGGAGCAGGTTTTTCACGGGACTTGGCGAATTACCGGCCGTTGCCGGGCGGCGAGAATATATTGATTTCGATGAATCGTCCCGGCTTCTTTACAGGTACGCACAGCGGTTATCGGATTTATCAGTCGTCGTATATTGGCCCGTATTATCCTGACCAACCGCAGTTTCATGAACTTTATGATGGTGCTGTTTTCCCCTGGGAAACCCGTCCGCGAGAGTCGATTGCGATGAGTACCCTGTCCGTGAATGATGATCCGGGACGCGGATGGAAGTATTTCGGCAGTCTGCTCATCGTTCTCGGCTCCGCGATGTTCGTTTGGCGAAAAACGGCGCCGGGATAGAAGGCAGAGCCGAGTTATACTGAAAACGGCTTGGAATGGGACTTTGCGTTCCTTGCGCATCCTTTGCGTCCTTTGCGGTTACATCCTTTTTTTAACCGCAAAGGACGCAACGAACTTGGTATTACTGCCCCGGCGGGAAGGTGTTCACAGAGCCCGGAGCGGAAGCTCCGGTGCTGCCGCACCGGGCTCTGTGAACTTTTTTCCTGCCAACCCTGTAAGAAACAGCGTACCAGTGCCCTGTAATACTCATAAGTTGGGACACGCTGCTTGAATCAAATGTTCTTTGTGCCCTTTGCGGTTAAAACAAAGGGATTTAACCGCAAAGAACACAAAGAATACACAGAAAGATTAGGATTGCCGAATCCCATCTTTTTGATATTTACAAAGCACTAACCGGCTTTCGTCAGTTCACGGAAGCGGGAGGAGATGTCGATGTCCTTCTTTTTGAAGTCATCAATCGAACCGTTGAAGACCAGTCTTCCTTCGTTGATGAACAAAACCCTCGAAGCGACCGCTTCCACTTCCTGTAAAATGTGCGTCGAAAGTAAAATGGTCTTTTCCCGACCAATGCGTTTCAACATTTCACGAACGCCATGAATCTGGTTCGGGTCAAGTCCCGCCGTCGGTTCGTCGAGTATCAAGACTTCCGGCTCATGCAACATTGCCTGTGCCATCCCGACGCGTTGCCGAAACCCTTTGGATAACTTGCCGATGGGCTTGCCGTAAACCGATTGGAGAGAGCAAAGTTCGACGACGGCGGCAATCCGTTCTTTCAAGTGTTGTCCTGACATTCCCCGTGCTTCGCCGAAAAAACGGAGTAATGAGCGGGGAGTCATGTCGGGATAGAGCGGACCATTTTCGGGCAGGTATCCCAGTTTTTTGGCACCGGCAATCCGGTCTGTTGCCATATCGTGTCCGGCAATTTTTGCGGTTCCCTTTGTGGCGGCGAGATAACCGGTCAAAAGTTTCATAGAGGTGCTTTTTCCGGCACCGTTGGGACCAAGAAATGCCGCCACTTCGCCGCTGTTTACCGTGAAAGAAACGTCATCAATCGCCGCAAATTCGCCGTAGTGTTTGGTCAACCCGACCGCCTCGATCATCGCTTGGGACATCTTTGTGATTATGAGAACAAACCGCCAACTACGCATCAATTATCGCCAAAAATGAAAAAAAAACAAGAGCGTCAGGAGTGTTCCCCGTCCGACAGGTGTGTCAAAATTGAGCGGGCAGCCGTTTTCTTTGTTATTGCGTTATACGGAAAACGTCTTGAAATTGGACTTTGCGCCCTTTGCCTCCCTTGCGGTTAAATCCTTTTTTAACCGCAAAGTGCGCAAAGGACGCAAAGTACAGATTCGTTGCCTTTTCGGTAGAGTCCAAAATAAACGATGATTTTTAGAGTTACCCCCTTTGTAATTTCTTGGAAAGGGCACAGGTTGTCAAGCGGCATTTTTCTCAAAGGCAGCATCAATTTGCATTTGCAGCATGCGGACTTCGTGCTCCATTTCCGCCCGTTCTTGTTGCAAACGCCGTGCCTGCTCGTCAAGATGCTCCTGACGGCGGCTCAAATCTTCCTCGCGATCCTTCAAACCGCGCTCCCGTTGAGATAACGCAGACTCCGTTTGCTGTGCCAACTGATCCATCTGTTCCTTTCGTGCCGCCATCTTTCCCTGCTCTTCCTGAAATTCTATTCGACTCTGCTGCAATTCCTGCTTCTGCACTTCAAGGCGAGTCATGGCTTCCTGATATTCCGAAGCCAAACGAACCTGTATCTTGCTCACCGACTTCTTCAAATCTTCCGAACCCGCCTCGCCTGCCAAACGCAGCCACAGTTCTTCCGTTGCCAATCGGACTTCCAACGTCTCACGGTGCATCTTGCCCAGTTCCTCACGGGAACGATCCAATGTCAGCCGCATTTGGTCAAGCCGCTGATTCTGCTTTACCAAGTCCTGACGCTCCTCCTCCACTCGCCGCAAAGCCAATTCCTGGGCATCCCGAAGACGCTTCCGCTCCGCTTCTCCCGACTTCTGTAATTGATGCCGTTCACGCACTAACGCCTCCCGAATTCGGGTAACTTCCGCCTCCGATGCTTCTACTGCCGCCATCGTTTCCTGTAAATTGGCATACTTTTTCGCTGCCAGTGCGGTTTGCAGTTCTTTTGCTTTGAGTGCTTCCGCCGAAGCGGCCAGTTCCAATTCCCGTTTTTTCAGCCGGGCTTCGGTATCAGCAATATACCGCTCATGCTCCTCTGCTTTGGCTTCCCGGCGGGTCAATTCGTCCAACTTCGTTTTCCGCAGATTCTCAAAATCAAGCCATTGACTCTCGAAGGCACTCCGCCGGTTCTTCCATTCCTCTTCGGCATGTTGAACGAGCAATTCACGGCGTTCCAACTCTTCCTCACGCCGGACATAACGCTCCTCTAACTCGTGTCGCTTTTGGAGATAATCGTCATTCAAGGCACTAATCCGGCGTTCCGACACCTCATCCAGTTCCTTTTTCCTCGTCTCGAACTGCCGATCCAACTCCTCAAACCGCTTCTTGTACTGAGCCTCTAAACCGCTTTTTTTCTGATCGGAAGCCTGATTCAAATCACGTACCCGTTCATCGAACGTCTCCGTAAGAATGCGTTCCTGCATCTCCAACTGCTCCTTTTCGACGGCAAGCCGGTGAAGGAATTCGCTTTCCATTTCCCGACAGCGCAGTTCAAAGCGGTTTTGATATTCTGCTTTTGCGGCAAGCAGTTGCGATTCAAGTTCCTGCCGGTAGCCTTCGGCTTGCTGGGCAATCCCCCGTTCCCGTTCGGCGGCGAGGTCGGAGAGTTCCCGTTCACGACGGACAAGACGCTCTTCTACTGTCTGTTTCCGCGTTTGTAAATCCGCTCGTTCCTGTTCCTGTTCGCAGCGCAGCCGGGCAAATTGCTCCTCAAAGGTCTGCCGATAGGTCTTTAATTGCTCTTCCCCTTTGCGAAGTTCCTCTTCACGCTGGGTGAGTTCTTCCATTTTTGATTGCAGGGAGACTTTTGTGTTTCGGACGAGTGTTTCAAACTGTGCCATTCGGGCATTGAGTTGGTTCTCCCTGTGGTCGAGGTCCTCTTGCCGTACGTCCGCGCGGGGGGAAAAACTAGCGGAAACACCAAGCGGTTTGACGCTAAAAGAAGCGGCAGTGGAATGATATTCGGACGCATGCTCGGAATCCTTGACGGGAGTGTGAACGGAAAAGGGGGGAAGCGATGTGCGGAATTCCCTGCCGGGAGTATTGTCGTCACCAGTAAAAAGTGTGGGGCGAGACATGGTGTCGGGGGGACTAAATGAAAAATGCCTTACTATCGCTATTATCGGCACAAATTACCTAAATTCTTTAATCAGAATAAAAGAAAAAAAGGGTATTGTTAATTTGGCATAGATTTATTGTTTAGTTTTGTCATTAACAGGTTTAGGGAGATTTCGATTATTTCGTCAGACTTGCTGTAGCATTTTGTTTTTCTTTTGAATCGTGCCAAGTAGTGACGAATACGGCTATTGTGTCCCTTGACCGTAAACGTCTCCGCCTTGCTCTGAATATGCTGCTCCGGCGGAATAAACTCTGCGTAACTCCGCCAATGATCCGTCGCAAAACAACTCACCGACAAATGTTTTAACTTGTCCCATAACCTCAAGCCCGTCTGCGCCTGTCGGTCGCCACAAACAAACGATAAAAAACGTTTCCTCAATCGATCTACGGCGATCCAAAGCCATCGGTAACTTTTTTTGTAGCCGTTCACGGGTTAACGAAAAACGCTGTTTTTTGATTGTCCAAACCACGTAAACCGCCCATTTTGTTGTTAAAATTTCAAATCTGCCGACAAAATGAGCAATTTAGGGGACTGAAAATTCTCCATTTTCCAAAACCCGTGAACGGCTACCTTTCGGCATTAGTCCAGCCGTTCGATTTCCGATGATGTAAGTCCTGTCGCTTCTGCTATCGTCAATGTAGAAACGCCGAGGCGTTTGAGGTTTTGAGCGGTTTCACGGATTCCTTCCCTTTTCGCTCCAGCAAGCCGCAATCGCTGGTCGATAAGAAAACGCTCTCTCGCTCTCACCTTTTCCCGCATTTCCGGGTCTGCCGAAAACCGTCTGAACTCTTCATACGCCGACTGAACCGGCGGACAATCTTGTAACATCGCACTCATTTTATCCTCCTCTAACTTTTCACCCAATGCCCAAAACTGCATCCAACGTTGCAAATTCAAGCCGAACTGGTCGAGACCCGCGAGGTTATTCCTTATCAAATCGCCCAAACGCAAAACGTGTATCTGACAATGCTCCGAAAACAACACATCAGGATTTTCTCTTGACCGAAGTTCAAAAACGGCATGCAACCGCTTTAATGTTGGAAATATCGAAAACTCTGTAATGATAATGCTTCGTACCGGACAAAGTTGTTCATATCCCTCGCCCCACAATAACTGCGAGCCGTATGTTTCCGCCCAGCCGAACAACATTCGCTCCAAAAAGTCCGCATCCGTTTCTCGCTGGACTTCCACATTATAAAACGTTCCCAACTCGTCTTCAACCCGCACGTCCAGTATGATACGTTTATCGACGGCGTATTCTTGAATGTTGAATGGATTGAGTACAGTCGCTTTGACAATCGGCGGATGACCGGCATCAGTCAACACACCGTTGAGGAGCGACCGCAGAATCGATTCATTCTTCGGGGCAGACCATAACGCCGCAATGAACAAGTCGGTCGTCGGCTTGATGGTGATGTCGTCCGCTGGCATGGGAACATTGTACTTGAAAAACAGTAGATTTGCAATCTACCGATTGCGGCTCTGTTAACTATTAGCCGACACATGCTCCTTCTCGATCCATCTTGTTGATAAAAGCGATTCGTGGAACGTGATATTTATTCGCTTGCCGCCAGACGGTTTCGCTTTGGGCTTCGACTCCTTCGCGGGCAGAGAAGATGACAACGCTGCCGTCGAGGACGCGCAGGGAGCGTTCGACTTCGGCGGTTCTGTAATGCTGGGTAGGGCGAACATGTCCCGGCGTGTCGATGAGGTTGAACGTGTGTTCTTTCCAATCAAAGGTAACGCTGGCGGCTTGGATGGTACTGTGTAAATACTATATCCATTACATGGGGGGCTCTTTCTTGTTCTTCGGGATCGCCAAGTATTTTGATACTGTGGTAACGGTGGTGCCTTGATCGACCATTCCGACTTTGTGAACGAAGTTGGAGTAGAAGAGCATTCTTTCGGTAACGGTTCGCCCTTTCCAGCATTACAGTCCAGCGTCGATGTGGGCGATGATGCCGATGTTGCGGATGTTCTGCAATGTGCGTGACATGGAGAGAATTATCGGGGAAATGGGCGGCGTCGTCAAGCGTTAGCCGTCGCACTTGTGCGGCGGACGGTTGCGACGTTAGCCGCCTCCGCCTGTGAGGCGTTCAGAGCCCGCATCGGTAGATGCGGAATCCGGTGCTACCGCACCGGGCTCTGTGAACGCTAACAAAAGCCACAATGGAGCGCAGCGCAATGACAGAACGCACTGTTTGATTGTCATATTACTTTTTACTTTCTGGCGGAAGCCCTAAGTAGTTGAAAAAGTCAAATTTTCGCGCGAGCAGGGGGGAGTACCCCCCTGCTCCCCCCAGTTTTTGAGAGAAGTTTTTTACTCGTCCCCAACGGTAACAGCGATAGCGGGCTGCGCCGTTTGCTCCCTACACTCCGTTACGGTCGCAACGGCTTGCTCCGCTATCACTGTTACCTACTCTAAAACTAGGGAAAGACGGAGACCAAAGCCGTCGTACCTGCCCGTCGGAGCGCTGCTGCTCCGAGCCGCCGACCGGCAAGCCTGCGCATCGCTGCCCCAACTCCCGCCACGAAGCACGCGATACGAGCCCCGTTCAGCCCCCGTAGGGTCTGTAACAGCACCGCTAGGATAAGCACCATACCAATCCAAACACCACTCCCAAACATTGCCATGCATGTCCTTCAAACCCCAAGCATTCGCAGGATAACTGCCGACTTCTTTCGTCTGTCCTACGTTACCGCCGAAGTTCGCCTGTTCTGCGCTAAGCGAGTTACCAAAATGATACGCCGTTGTCGTACCCGCACGGCAGGCGTACTCCCACTGAGCCTCCGTCGGCAAAGAAAACTTGTAACCCACCGGGGCAACCGGTGTACCGGCTAAAAGGGCATTCAACTTCGTGATGAACTCCTGACAGTCATTCCAAGAGACCGATTCCACAGGAAGATTTCCTCCCTTGAAACGGCTCGGATTGCTCCCCATCACGCTCTCCCACATCGCTTGCGTTACTTCCGTCTCTAACATCCAAAAGCCGTGTGAGAACGTTACAGAAACCTCGCCCGGTTCATCGCCCATCATAAAATTGCCCGAAGGACACCAACGGAAAGCGTACTCCACGCCTTTGATGGTAACGGTCATGTGTTTGCCCGCATCGCCTAATTGTTCTTTTAATCGTTCTTTGATTTTTTTATCGAATCCTTCAATTTTCGTTTTGTATCTTGCGTCCGCAAAGCGGACAGCCCGCTTGAAATGATTGTTATCCGAAATAGGTGCGGGATAATCGCCGAGAAGTTCTTCGCCGCGCACCCGCAATTCGGCACACAGCAATCCGATGTAGGCAGGAGCGTACTCAGGATCGGCATCCAGCACACGTTCAAAAAATTCGACGGCTTTTGCCCAATCGGAATCTTCTAAACTGAGATGCCCCCGCTTCATCAGGGCTTCTGCTTCTGGTGTCTTTGCCTCTGGGCGTATCGCTTTGGGGGGAATATCGGATTCGGCATTTTGCCCTTGTGTACCGCCGCAGCCGACGACAAGAAGCAAGAATACGAGATAGGCACAGAGCCCGTAACGTAAGTTAGGAACGTTGGATGTGATTTTCTCCATCATAATTTTTTCCGGGGGTAAGGATTAAAAAGTTTGAGTGCCGCCCCCATAAACGGCTTTCTATAAGTATAATGGTATTTTATACCAAAATTGCGACAGAAAAATAGAGTTTTTTTGATTTTTTTCTAAAAAACGCCAAAAATGCAATTCAAAATTTTCCAAATACCGATGACAGACGACAACGCGGCAGAGGAAGAAATGAACAAATTTCTCCGCTCACACCGTGTTGTTACAGTGCACCGAGAGTTAGCCCAGTCTCCAGCGGGAACATTCTGGTGCTTCTGCGTCGAATATCTCGATCAACAGGTTAAGCCTGCAATGTCATCGTCTTCTTTTCCCAAAAAAGGGGAACGAGTTGATTACAAAGAGGTTTTATCTGAAAGCGACTTTGCGGTGTTCAGCAAAATTCGGGAATTACGCAAGGAATTGGCACAGGCAGATTCGGTTCCCGTCTATACGGTTTGCACCAACGAGCATTTATCGCAAATGGTTTTGAATCGCTGTACAAGTGTGTCGGCACTTCGACAGATTTCCGGTTTCGGCGAAGCCAAGTTACAAAAATACGGCAAGCAATTTTTAGACGTTCTCAAAACCTTTTTTAATGGAGAAACAAACAATGAAACGGGCGGGGCAACTGATGCCGTCGATCATCACGGCGGATAATATGCGTCTTGCTTTTCTCAAGACGATACGCGGCAAGCGGCACACGCACGGCGTTATCGCATTCGAGAAGAACTTGGACGGCAATCTGCGGTGTTTGGCGGAGGAACTCCACACTTGCAGCCGGACTTGGGGACCTTATCATCGGTTTACGATTTTTGATCCGAAGGAACGCATCATTAGCGTTACTCCGCTCGGCGACCGGGTGACACATCACGCTTTGATGAATGGTAACCGTTCACGCTTTTTTTTGATTTGGTCTTTCTAACTGCCCTTTCCTAAAATTCTGCGTTAATTGGTCTTTACATGGAGTCGGCTTTTGGTGTATAGGATTGTTTGTGAACACCATTCCTAACCGAAAAACCGACAGTCATGCTTCATCAAGGACGACAAG
>Ga0099364_10014884_pt1 | contig 10303 bp, 7 predicted proteins | sample TergutTh196P3_FD_73070 | JGI IMG/M metagenome (GOLD analysis project Ga0099364, IMG submission 73070) | Microcerotermes parvus P3 segment gut microbial communities from Pointe-Noire, Republic of the Congo - Th196 P3 | ecosystem: Host-associated > Arthropoda: Insects > Digestive system > Gut ...
AAAAGTTTGCCGATCCTGAAATTTTGCTCGATACCGGTAAGATGGAGGCATTGATCAACCGTCAGGCTGCTTTGCAGGACAAGATTGATGCAGTAGACGCCTGGAATTTGGACAGCAGGCTGGAACGGGCGATGGACGCACTTCGTTGTCCGCCCGAAGACCGGATTGTCGACACCTTGTCGGGTGGAGAACAGCGCCGTGTGGCTCTGTGCCGGTTGTTGTTACAGCAGCCGGACATCCTGTTGCTCGACGAGCCGACCAACCATCTTGATGCAGAATCAATAGACTGGTTGGAACAACATTTGCAACAATATACCGGAACCGTTATTTGCATTACACACGACCGTTATTTCCTTGACCATGTGGCCGGTTGGATATTGGAACTCGACCGGGGAGAAGGCATACCCTGGAAAGGAAACTATTCGTCGTGGCTCGAACAAAAAACGCAACGCATGGCGCAAGAAGAGAAACAGGTTAGCAAACGGCGCAAGACACTGGAACGCGAGTTGGAATGGATTAGGATGGCTCCGAAAGCACGCCATGCTAAAGGTAAGGCACGTTTGAATTCGTATGAGGTGCTGCTGAACGAAGACCAGAAAGAACGTGAAGCTAATCTTGAAATCTTTATCCCAAACGGTCCCCGATTGGGAAATAAGGTGATCGAAGCCAATCATGTAGCCAAATCCTATGGCGAAAAGTTGCTGTTCGATGATCTGAATTTTATGCTTCCACCCAATGGGATTGTAGGCGTTATCGGGCCAAACGGCGCAGGAAAGACCACCTTGTTCAAGTTGATTATGGACATGGAAAAGGCTGATAAGGGCGAATTTGAAGTAGGCGAAACGGTCAAAATAGGATATGCCGATCAAACTCACAAAGATATAGACCCAAAGAAAACAGTCTATCAGGTAGTGTCGGGAGGGAATGAGACGGTGCGCGTCGGAGGCAAAGAACTCAATGCACGGGCTTACCTTTCGCGATTCAACTTTACCGGCGCCGACCAGGAAAAATTGTGCGGCGTACTTTCCGGTGGCGAACGCAACCGCCTGCATTTAGCCATCACTCTGAAAGCTGAGGCTAACGTGTTGCTGCTCGACGAACCAACTAACGATATTGATGTCAACACATTACGAGCACTTGAGGAAGGTTTGGAAAACTTTGCCGGTTGCGCAGTTGTCATCTCGCACGACCGCTGGTTCCTCGACCGTATCTGTACCCATATCCTCTCGTTCGAAGGAAATTCGGAAACGGTCTACTACGAAGGATCCTATTCCGAATACGAAGAATACAAGCGTAAACAGTCAGGATACACCGAACCCAGGCGGATACGCTACCGAAGTTTAACGTAAGACAGTATTATTATTATTTATAAATCAAATTTTCTTATCATGCAAAAGTATTTATTTTCGGCTGTTATAGCCATCGTGTGTTTAGCAATAAGTAGCAGTAATTCTTCGAACGAAGAAAAGTTATTTAATGGGAAGGATTTATCCAACTGGGAATTTGTAGTGGATGGCGATTCCGTACCAGCCAATCAGGTTTATTCTGTTGAGGATGGATGTATATTGATCAAAGGCTCGCCCTTTGGATATATGTATACCAAACAAAAATACAGAAACTACACGTTGAATGTTGAGTGGAGTTGGGTCGACGAACCAACCAACAGTGGTATCTTTGTAATTATCGCGGAGACAACCAATCCTTTTCCGAATGGAATCGAAATTCAACTCAGAGCCGGAAGCGCCGGTGATTTTGTGTTGCTGGGAGGTTCGGATATGATTGAATATCAAGCGCCAGAAGGTCGTCCACGTCCTGCATTTCCGGTTATACGTAAACGAGAGGACTCAAATGAAAAAGAGGCAGGTGAATGGAACCATGCCAAAATTATTGTCAATGAAGGTGTTGTCACGGTGTATATCAATGATGTGCTTCAAAATGTCGGAACTAATCCTGTAAAAGAAGGCCATATTGGACTACAAAGTGAAGGAAAACGGATCAAGTTCCGCAATGTGACGCTGATTCCGGTATAGGAAGACCATAGATGGTTTGTTAATAATGTATGAGAGTCTTGCGAAATTCCCCCTTCAAAGGGAATGTTACTAAATAAGGTAAACATAAATTTATTTAGATAATTATATCTAATTTAGTGACATTATCTGTATCAATTCCCTCCGCCAAATGAAAAGCTGACCGGAATATAGACCGGCGAAGTAATCTGCGAACTTCCTACTGTGAAAGTGGGTTTTAATTGCACTGTTACATTGGATTTTTCGGTACCTATCCCTATAAAATTTCTGACGATATTGAGTATCGCCGATCGGGAATTATTGGACATCAGGGCGACTATATCAACGCCAATCTGAATCGGTAGCTGTGCCGTTTGCCCGGCGTCCACACGAAACGGTTGGTTCAACTGACCGTTCGTAAATTCCACATCATCAATCTGGATAATGTATTGCAATGCCTGAAAAGCTGCCTGTGACGGATTGGGATTATGTACATCCAGATTCAACGTAAAAGCAAGCGGGATGGAAGAAGCCGTACCGCTCAGTATACCCAGTATCTGGGGGAGTTGAAGGGCGGAAATCCCGCCAGAAAGGTTCATACCCGATACTGTCAGATTCGTAATGGACTGGTAGCGATACTCGCAATGCTGCATATTATAAACGCTTTGCAAACCCTTAGTTATATCGCATCCCGACATCATAATCAGCGATATAATCATCAACATACTGCCTGTTTTCTTCATATCATTCAATTTTTATGCAAAAATAACGAAAAAATTCCTTATTTTTCATTTACTTTGCACTCTTTAAACTAAAAAAAGTCTTTATGGCACAAGAGGATATTTTTAAAAAAATCATTTCGCACTGCAAGGAATACGGATTTGTATTTCCTTCTTCCGAAATATACGACGGGCTGGGCGCAGTCTATGATTACGGTCAGAACGGCGTAGAGTTGAAAAACAATATCAAAAAATACTGGTGGGACAGCATGACGCTGCTGCATGATAATATTGTCGGGATCGACTCTGCCATCTTTATGCACCCGGAGATATGGAAAGCCTCCGGCCATGTCGATGCGTTCAACGACCCGCTGATTGATAACAGGGACAGCAAAAAACGCTACCGCGCCGATGTGCTGATGGAAGAATATTTAGCCCGGCTCGACGAAAAAATCGAAAAGGAAGTCGAAAAGGCCGCCAAACGTTTCGGCGAGGCGTTCGACGAACAACAGTTCCGCACAACCAACGCACGGGTACTCGAAAATCAGGCCAAACGCGACGAAGTACACGCCCGTTTTGCCAGGGCATTAAACGATTCCGATTTCGAAGCATTACGCCAGCTGATACTTGATTGCGAAATAGTCTGCCCCGTGTCCGGAACACGCAACTGGACGGAAGTCCGCCAGTTCAACCTGATGTTCTCGACCGATATGGGTTCGACAGCCGAGGGCGCTACGAAAATATACCTTCGTCCCGAAACGGCGCAAGGTATTTTCGTAAACTTCCTCAACGTACAGAAAACCGGACGGATGAAGATACCGTTTGGCATTGCCCAGATCGGAAAAGCGTTTCGGAACGAGATCGTGGCGCGTCAGTTTGTGTTCCGCATGCGCGAATTTGAGCAGATGGAAATGCAGTTTTTTGTACGTCCGGGCGAAGAGCTGGAATGGTACGCCCAATGGAAGGAAACGCGGATGAAATGGCACCGCGCATTGGGAATGGGCGACCATAAATACCGCTTCCACGACCATGATAAACTGTCGCATTATGCCAATGCTGCAACCGATGTCGAGTTCGAAATGCCTTTTGGATTCAAGGAAGTCGAAGGGATTCACAGCCGTACCGATTTCGACCTGAGCCAGCATGAGAAATTTTCGGGGAAAAAACTTCAATATTTTGATCCCGAACAAAATACAAGCTATATACCGTATGTAATCGAAACATCAATTGGCGTCGACCGCATGTTCCTAAGTTTGCTGGCAGGCGCGTACTGTGAAGAAACACTTGAAGGAGGCGAGACGCGGGTTGTATTAAAACTGCCTCCGGCATTGGCGCCTGTCAAGCTGGCTGTGTTGCCGTTGGTACGCAAGGATGGACTTCCGGAAAAGGCGGAAGAAATCATGAAACTGTTGCGGTTTGACTTCCGTTGCCACTACGACGAAAAAGACTCGATCGGCAAACGATACCGCCGTCATGATGCCATCGGAACGCCCTATTGTATTACAATTGACCATGATACGTTGAACGACCGTTGTGTTACCATTCGTTTCCGTGATACCATGTTACAGGAACGGGTATCTGTTGATCAATTGCATGAGATTATTACCGAAAAGGTGAGTATGAGGAATTTGTTGTATAAACTACTATAATGATTATGGATAAATATATTCAGCACAGAGACACAGAGAGCACAGAGTTACACAGAGCATATATCTTATTAACTCCGTGTAACTCTGTGCCCTGTGTGTCCCTGTATTGAATAAAAAAATAAAAAAAATGAAGAAATACAGATTTTACATCGGACTAATTTTGACCGCCCTATTTATAACAGCCTGTAGCAAAGACGATGTCGACCCTATAGTGGAAGCCTGGAAACAACAAAATGAGCAGGCATTTAACGATTTGGCGCGAAACCCGGAGTTTACCGAATTAAAATCGCCGGGAAATAATGGAAGTATCTATTGTCGCGTCCTTCACAAAGGCGAAGGCAAACCTCTTTTTTATACCAGCCGAGTAGAGGTTTATTACAAGGGATGGTTTGTCGTTACCAATGCCGACAAAAACATCAAAGCAGGAGATGTATTTGACCAACAACTTTTTGATGATGGAAAGGCATACAAATTAGCAGTAAGCGTAGAGGGGATGGATGCAAATAATGAGTATAGAGCGCCGATTATGGGTTGGACTATTGCTTTACAATATATGGTTGAAGGCGATAAATGGGAAATCTGGATACCTTCTCAATTAGGCTATAGAGATGAAGATCAAGGAAATATCCCCTCCTATTCGACATTAGCTTTCGAAATCGAAGTCATCAAGGCGATTGATCGGAATAGTTTTTGATCAATGGAATAATGAAACACATACTGCTTTATTGCATCATACCAGCTGCATTTACTTTCTCCGTTCACGCACAGAAAGAAGCAAACCATCTGTGTTATGGCTTTGAAACATTCGGTTCAGTATCTACGAACGGGCCGACCCCTTTCTGGATGGTCAGTAATCAGCACGGCGTCGTACCTTTAGCTGCCAATAACGGCTACCTGCGCGCCGATATAGGCTATTATCATCTTTTAGGCAGTGATTTCAGCTGGTCAACCAAAGCGGATTTGGTCGCCATCACGCCTCGTTATCGCAATTTCTACGTCCAACAGTTGTATACCGAACTGGCTTATAAAGACATCCGGCTAAGCATCGGCAGTCAGGAAACCGGTCGGTACATGCAAACCGTTACCGACCCTTTTTTGAGTAGCGGCGACCTCGGATTATCTGTCAATGCCCGTCCGATACCGGAAATCAATCTGTATTCGCCCGGTTTTATAGCGCTGCCATGGGTGGGAAACTGGGTGCAGGCGAAAGGGAATTTTGCCGTTGGCCGCTCGTTTGATACGGATTACCTAAATTCGTTTATCAACGAAAAACAACATTACATTCAACATACATTATGGCATCACAAGTCTTTATATTTTCAACTAAAAGACGCCCAAAATGATTTTCCGGTTTCGTTTACAGTGGGTCTCCGTCATGCTGTCCAGTGGGGCGGCGAAGCGACAGACCCTGCATTGAAAGGGCAGCAGCCACATTCTTTGATGGATTTCATACGTGTCGTACTTAGCCAATCCGGCCACGATGGAGCCACTATGTCAGACCAGATCAATGCACTTGGCGCCCATCACGGCACATACGATTTCCGACTGAGTTATGAAAAAAATGACTGGACAGTACACGGCTACTATCAGCATCTATTCGGTGATGCTTCCGGCATGGAATTTAAAAACGCCCTGGATGGTTTGAAAGGAATCCGGATAGAAACATCCAACTTTCCCTGGCTGCAAAAGATTGTTTTTGAACATCTCTATACCCTCAATCAAAGTGGCCCGTTTCATTTCATTCAATACGACCACGATACATACCCCGGTTACGGCGGCGGCGGTGATAACTACTACAATAATCAGGAATATACAACCGGCTTCTCATATTTCAACCGCAGTCTGGGGTCGCCATTTATGATTTCGCCGGAATACAATCAAGCGGGGAAATTGGGGTTTACGCACAGTCGTGTGCAGGCCTGGTATCTGGGAGCCAAAGGAGCCATCTGTCGGAATGTGTCGTACCGTTTCCTGTTATCCACGATGGAAAGTTTCGGAACGCCTTATGCGCCTGCTCCCCAGAAGCTTACCTCTACATCGTTCAAAACCGACTTTTTCTACTCCCATAAAGACTGGACATTCACCACATCGGTTGCCGCCGACAAAGGTTCTTTGTTGGGCAATCACTGGGGATTCGGTTTGTCGGTTGCAAAACGGGGGATTTTGGTGATAAAATAGTGCGAGGTTCGGGGTTTGGGGTTTTGGGTTCGGGATTCAAATCTAAACGCTACTATCTGAACCTTTATTTGCTGGCTTGCTGCGTTCCTACCAATGACGTAATTTTGCAATGTATTGAAATTGAATGATATAATCAATTTCTTTAGGGATGTGCAAAAGCATGTGGGTGTTTAAATATAAAAGCAATCTTTTCACAAAGACTGCTCTTATAGGGTCTTAATAGGTATTAGTCTTTTAAGGCAAAAAGATTGTTTAGGTTATCGACGCAAAGATAATGTCTTATCACAAATTTTCACAAAAAAAAACATGTTGTACAACATGTTTTGCATTTTTTGCTTCAAATTGATAAAAAAATGTCATTTTTCGTCTCAATTGAATGAAAAAGTTGCAGTTTTGTAGTTCATTTTTCAAATTTCAATTCCTTTCCTTTGCTATCTTTGTTTACTTTTCCTCCGGAAAAAACAAGCTGTCCGTTTACGAATGTTTTCTGGACGGAGCAATGAAACGTCTGTCCCTCCAAAGGCGACCATCCGCATTGATATAAAATATTTTCTTTCGATACCGTCCAGGTAAGATGGGGTTCTATTAACACCAAATCGGCATAATAACCGGGGCGAATAAATCCGCGTCGGTCGATTCGGAACAATTCTGCCGGATGATGAGCCATTTTTTCGACTACCTTCTCATTCGTAAACACCCCCTGATAAGCCAGCTCAAGCATAGTGACCAGCGAATGTTGTACCATCGGAGCGCCAGAAGCCGCCGTCAGACAATTCCCTTCTTTTTCGGATAGTAAATGCGGAGCATGGTCGGTAGCGACAATATCAATCTGGTTTGCGTTCACCGCCTCACGTAAAGCCATCCGGTCATTCGCCGTTTTTATCGAGGGATTCCATTTGATACGATTGCCGCAGACAGCATAATCTTCGTCCGTAAACCAAAGATAATGTACACATGTTTCGGCAGTAATTGGCTTGGAATGAATGGGTTTTCCCGATTCCAACAGGCTAAGTTCCTTAGCTGTAGACAAATGCAGCATGTGCAGACGTGTTCCCAGCGATGTAGCCAACGCTACAGCCTCGGCAGTCGACGCGTAACAGGCTTCTTCGCTGCGAATCTTCGAATGAAACGAAATATCGAGTGCCTCTTCGCTATACATATATATATAATGAGCCCTGTTTCGCTGAATGATAGACTCCTTTTCGGCATGAATGGCTATCAGCAAATCAGTTTCTCCAAAAAAACGGCGTAAGGTTTCCTCCTTATCCACCAGCATATTTCCGGTCGAAGAGCCCAAAAACAATTTGATTCCAGGAATCTTACTCTTGTCTAATTTTCTGATTTCCTGAAAATTAGTGTTTGTTCCGCCAAAAAAGAAGGAATAGTTGGCAATAGATGTTTTGGACGCCCTGTGCAATTTCCATTCAAGGCTGGCAAGTGTCGTGGTTTGCGGATTCGTATTGGGCATATCCATAAACGACGTCACGCCGCCAGCCACCGCAGCATGGCTTTCTGTTTCGAGCGACCCCTTATACGTAAATCCCGGCTCACGAAAATGCACCTGGTCATCAATCGCGCCGGGTACAAGCCATTTCCCCGTCGCATCAATCCGGACAGCATCCGCCGCTTCAACAGGCGTTACATCACCCTCATATACATCACCAATGTATTCGCCATCAATGAATACGGAGCCGATAAACGAGCGTCCTTCGTTGATAATACAGGCATTGTGTATCAAATATTTCATCCCATCATCCTTTTCTCGGATATTTACGTGAAAAACTCTGCCATCTTAATTTCAACACGCCAAACAGGGCTTCTCCAAAGATAGATGAGTTCATTTTAGATGTTCCCAGCACACGGTTCACAAACACAATCGGCACTTCTTCAATCTTAAAACCGCATTTGAAAGCCGTATATTTCATTTCAATCTGGAAAGCGTATCCTTTGGATCGTATTTTATCTAATTCTATGGTTTCCAGCACCTTTCTCCTGTAACACTTAAATCCGGCTGTTGTATCCCGCACTTTCATTCCAGTAATTATCCGGACGTAAACCGACGCAAAATACGACATCAGCACACGCCCCAACGGCCAGTTCACCACATTGACGCCATCACAATAGCGCGAACCGACAGCCACATCAGCCCCTTGCTCCACACAAGCAGCATAGAGTCGGGGTAAATCATCCGGATTATGGCTAAAGTCGGCATCCATCTCAAAAATAAAATCATATCCTTTCCCGATCGACCAATTGAATCCACAGATATAGGCTGTACCCAATCCTAACTTGCCTTCCCGTTCGATTATAAAAAGTCGTTCCGAAAATTCTTCCTGCAATCGTTTCACAATCTCTGCTGTCTCATCGGGCGATCCATCGTCGATAATCAGCAAATGAAACACCTGGTCTAACCCAAAGACTGCCCGAATGATACTTTCAATATTTTCCTTTTCATTATATGTCGGAATAATTACGATACTGTCTGTCATTTTCTGTATGCTTTAATAAATCCCAAAGCGTTCGTATATACACATACAACGCCAAAATTGTGTAAATATAGCAATTTCCTCCAAAAATTCACCAATTTTGAAAAAAATCAGCTGAAAAGTAATAAAAAATTTGTGATTACAGATTTCATTCGTTTGAAAATTCATTTTCACAGGCAATAATCCACAATAATTTTCAATTAACACATCTTGTTTTTTTAAAAATATCAATTCACGCAACGATCAAATCATTTCAACAACTGATAATCCCCTGCCAAATGTAATGTTTCCTTAATCTTTGCAATAAATTTCATTATGCAAGAGATAAAAAAAGTCCTGCTACTCGGTTCGGGAGCACTGAAAATTGGCGAAGCCGGCGAGTTTGATTATTCCGGTTCGCAGGCATTGAAAGCGCTTAAAGAGGAGGGTATTTACACTGTTTTAATCAATCCCAATATCGCCACGATTCAGACTTCGGAAAATATCGCCGACAAAGTCTATTTTCTGCCTGTAACACCCGATTTTGTTGAACAGGTGATAGAAAAAGAACGTCCCGACGGCATTTTGCTTGCTTTCGGAGGGCAGACGGCACTCAACTGCGGCGTAAAACTCTATCACAGCGGCGTACTCGAAACGTATCATGTCCGTGTGTTAGGTACGCCCGTTCAGGCGATTATCGATACCGAAGACCGCCAAAAATTTGTGGTTAAATTGGATGAGATAGACGTTAAAACCATTCAAAGCGAAGCCGTAACCACCATCGAAGACGCCCAACGGGTGGCAAAGAAATTAGGCTATCCGGTCATTATCCGCGCCGCCTACACGCTTGGCGGGCTGGGCAGCGGTTTTTGCGATAACGAAGCAGAACTCAAACCGCTGGCGGCGAAAGCGCTTACCTGCTCGCCGCAAATATTAGTCGAAAAGTCGCTCAAAGGCTGGAAAGAGCTTGAGTATGAGGTTGTGCGCGACCAATATGATAACTGCATAACAGTCTGCAACATGGAAAACTTCGACCCGCTCGGCATCCATACAGGTGAAAGCATTGTTGTAGCCCCCTCGCAAACGCTCACGAACGCTGAATACCACAAACTGCGTCGTCTAGCAATTAAAATCATCCGCCATATAGGCATTGTCGGCGAGTGTAATGTGCAGTATGCGCTCGACCCCGCTTCAGAAGATTATCGCGTGATAGAGGTCAATGCGCGCTTGAGCCGTTCGTCGGCGCTGGCGTCCAAGGCGACAGGCTATCCGCTGGCTTTCGTGGC
>Ga0099364_10014885_pt1 | contig 10303 bp, 8 predicted proteins | sample TergutTh196P3_FD_73070 | JGI IMG/M metagenome (GOLD analysis project Ga0099364, IMG submission 73070) | Microcerotermes parvus P3 segment gut microbial communities from Pointe-Noire, Republic of the Congo - Th196 P3 | ecosystem: Host-associated > Arthropoda: Insects > Digestive system > Gut ...
GGGGGGGAGGGGGAATTTGGCCGAAAACGCTTTTAAAATTAGCTTTTCTCCCCCCCCCCCCCCCGTTAGAAGTTGGCAAAAGCAAAAAAGTAAAACATACAAATCTCTCTTTTATTTCCAGTATAAAGAGCCTGCACATGCGGGCTTTTTTATACCGCTCTTGAGAGCGGGTTAATCAACCATGATTAGCCCAAATTAAGGCGGTCATGGGCAAAAAGGAGTTCTTTATGAAGAGCTTTATCAAAGTATTTTTTGGTTTACTGGCAATTATGCTGGTATTAAGTTTTGCTGGCTGTGACAATAACCCCCCTCCCCCTTCCAATAATTTCATTGGAGACTGGAAAGGTGTATTTAATATTCCTAATGTAGGTGAAGTTGAACTTATATCAACAACAACTGCTGATTCTTGGTCTATCACGAGTGAGCATATTAACTGGAACGGTACCTATACTTTAACAAGTAGTACTACCGCCATTTTTAAAAATGATAACGGTACAGAAATTGGCACTGCTGTTCTTTCCAATAATAATAACACATTGACTGTAACAATTACTGAAGTAGGAGGTACTTTATCGGAAGGTACAACAGTTGTGGTTAATAAGTTCCCTTACAGTGGACCCAATAATTTCATTGGAAACTGGAACGGTACATTTGATATTCCGGGGGTGGGTGAAGTTGAACTTACATCAACAGTAACTGCTGATTCTTGGTCTATCACGAATACCCAGTATAATATTAACTGGAACGGTACCTATACTTTAACAAGTAGTACTACCGCCATTTTTAACAATGACAACGATACAGAAATTGGCACTTCTGTTCTTTCCAGTAATAATAACACATTGACTGTAACAATTACGGAAGCAGAAGGCACTTTATCGCAAGGTACAGAAATTGTGGTTACTAGGAATTAATTCTTAATATCATAAACACGTTCGCCGCCCATGGCGGACGTGTTTATAAAGGAGTTAATTACTTTGGGACACCCCCGAAAGCACCGGGGACATCCCTGAAAGCCGTTGGGACCTGTCCCAAAGCTATTGGGACACTCCCGAAAGCACCGGGGACACGTCCCAAAGCCATGGGGACATCCCTGAAAGCCGTTGGAACATGTCCCAAAGCCATTGGGACAAGTCCCAATCTAATATATGGAGTTATTGCCTCCGCTTTGCGGAGTCATTCGATTAACGTCGTCGCTAAAGCGACTTAAATTGGAGTTATTGTCTCCGCGTTGCGGAGCCTTTCGATTAACGTCGCCGCTAAAGCGGCTTAAATTGGAGAGTAAAAAAATGAGTAGAGCAAGAGATTACGTCCCTTCAAACGCCGCGCAATTCAATCTATTTATGCAGAACCTTCTGCACATTGTCGAAGGAAAAATCCTAAGCCCGGGCGGCGGCGCACCCCCTGCATGGAACCATATTCCCGGCGATAGGTTTGAAGCCCTCAATGCAGTTTACACTGAATTTACCCAAGCCTTCCAAACTGCTGTTGACACCCCCACTCACGGCAATATTCTCAGGCGGCAGGAAGCCCAAGCAGCCGTGACAAAGGAATTGCGCGGTTTCGTCAACCAGTTTTTGCGCTTTCCCCCCGTCACCAACTCCGATCGCGCGGATATGGGCATACCCAACCACGACACGATTCGCACCGACCACATAGCCGTTACCGAGCTGGTAGACTTCGTTATCCATTTACGCAACATCCGCGAATTGGTAGTAGACTTCTGGCAAGCCGGATTATCAACCAAGGCAAAGCCCGGCGGATATGACGGCGCAGTCATCATCTGGGGCATTTTAGATGCACCCCCGGCAAAACCCGAACAGCTAATCCACCACGCAATGGCAAGCCGCACCCCCTTCACCATACACTTTGAAGAAACCGAACGCGGCAAAACGGTCTATGTAGCCGCCGCTTGGCAAAACGAGCGCGGTATTCTGGGGCAGTGGTCGGAGTATAAGAGCGCGATTGTACCGTAAAAACAGATAATAAAATTTAAAAAGACTGGCGGCTGATTGGGCTTCCTACATAAATGCCTTCGCCAAGATAGTTATGCACTCTGCCTTCAATTAAAAATTGTACATCATGAACATTGGAAAACTCCGTTACAGTCCAGACGATCTGCCTTAGCTGCGCGACATAGCCTTCAACGCCGAATGTGTTAAACAGAAAATCTTCGCTAAAGCTGATATATGCAGTGCTTCCCCGGATTGTCGCGGAAAGGATGCGCGTGTTCTGCGGAATAAAGTTGAGTATGCCCCTGTTTATTTCGTCAGCAGTTGGACCTGTAAGCATTGCGTTCAAAGCATCCTGCATCGGCGACTCCGAAACCGGAAGTCTCCTTGTTACCCGTGATTGCAGAATCTGCCCGTCCCTGTTAACCTGCGTAAAGTAAACCACCCTTTCTCTTGTTTCTACCGGCTGCGGTTGTACCGGAGGCGGCGGCGGAATTTGCGGTATAGGTGTTTCAACCGGTGTTTCCGTTGTTGTGCCGCCGGATGCGGCAGGCTCTGCGGCTGTAGTTACCGGCTCAAGGGCGGGCACTGGTTCGGCGGCAGGCGTTGGCTCTGCGACAGTCGCCGGTTCGGCGGCAGCAGGCTCTTCCTCAGACCTTGGGTTGATTACAACAGGGATAACAATTTCTTCTTCCATCGGCGGCAATTCTTCTGCGGCGCTTTGCACATTTGTAATGCGATCCCTAAAAAGATTAAAGTTTGTTCTGATGATCTCTCTGTTCATCATAAAAATACCAATTATTATTACAATAAAAGCCAGCCAAAAAATGACTACTGCCTGAGAGCCTGCGTTTTTTTTTGAATTATTTGTTTTTTGCGCCGCCACAAAGACATGATACCAAGTATCTGTTATATTGTATACTAACTTATGCGTAATAAATTAACCAATGAACTTGCTGTCTGCGGTATGAATGCAGTTCTTGCTGTTTGTGAATATAATCCGCAGACAGTCAATCGCCTTTTTCTGCGTGAGGATAATCTCAAACTTTTTACCGGGCTTTGCAAACAACTTGCCGAACGCAAGCGCCCTTATAAAATCTGCGAAGACGAAGAACTGGAACGAATTTGCAAGAGCGTTCACCATCAGGGTGTTGTCGCAATGATAGAAGAACCCGTCGTTGATCCTCTAAGCATGGAAGACCTTGATCTGTGGGCAGCCGAAGCAAAGACAGGCATCATCCTTCACTCCGTTGGAAATGATCACAATTTTGGAGCCATCGCAAGAGCCGCGGCTTTCTTCGATGTCAGTTACATTGTACTAAACGAAAAAGACACAGCCTTTGACAGCGAACTGCGGCTTACCACCAGCGCCTACCGTGTTGCTGAAGGCGGTCTCGAACATATAACAGTGCGCAGTGTTGCAAAGACTGCGGCTTTTTTAAAAGATGCATCAAAGCAGCTTGTTACAATCGGTACAGATACAAGGGCAAGGCAGCGTATCAGCGATCTTGGAAGCATTGTGAAAAATGCAAAGGTTAAGGGCAAAGCAGGGCGCGCCGGCATTGCTCTTGTTTTAGGTAACGAAGAAACCGGTTTACCCAGAGAGGTAAAAGATCAATGTTCCTGCCTGCTGCGTATTCCGGGCACCGGTAATATTGACAGCCTCAATGTGTCTCAGGCGGCGGCTTTGTTTATGCATACTATTTTTGAGTTGTAGTTTTGGTTTACCTTTCAAAAATTGATTTTTTAATTCTTCTAAGCAGGCTGATCTTTGCAAGCGGTATGCGTACCGGTTCTTTTCCGTCTGCCTGAGCAATAACCAGAATTTGTTCTCCGGCTTCTCTTTCCAATGACTGCGGAATACCGAAGATGCTTTCTCCCTTTCCGTTACGTGAACCTTGCCAGATAATCTCCACAGGGGATTTTTGCGCAATTGCCTGTTTTGCGATGTGTTGCTTTCCGACATAATCTATTGTGCGCGCTTCCAGTTTTTCGTAACGGATGTTTGCTTCCCTTAATTGTGTTTCGCACAGTACAAGGCGTCTTTCGATTCTTGCGGATAATTCATCTTTTTCCGGTTTACCCGGGGAAATTGTTTCCAGTATTGCATGGAACTTTGCTGTTAATACGGCGGCGTTTTCTGATTTAAAATCAGTGCCTTTGGTTTTGAGTGTTATCTGGAGCGGACGTGACGGAGGTTTTTGAAAATAATTGCCTGCAGCCGCTCCGGCTTCTTTTCTTTCTTTCTTTCGGGCTATTATATCAATGCCAGCGTTATGTAAAACATCCGCCGCTTCACCAAGTGTGCTTCTGCCCAGCAGGTATACGCCGGGAGCAAGTATTTCGCTTATCAATTCCGCAAGGGGTTTTGTTTGTGTCAGATAACGGTGTTCCTCCGCAAGGGTTAAGACAACGCCTTGTTTCAGTGATATTTCCCTGTGGCGTTTTTCCCAGTCATTTAAATTCCAGATTAAGGTTTCATCTGCTTTTCTGCCGGAAAGCCGGTTAAGTAAATTGATAATGTCCGCCGCAGTGATGCCGTTATTGAAAGCGCGGACGGCGGAGTCCTTGTCAAGTTTAAAACAAATCACTTTGTTTGCAGTCAAGCTGCCGTCGCTTGCTTCCCGTATATTAAGAAAGGATGCAAGGCTGATTGCATCGGTAAAATTAATTTCGGGGTATACAAGGATAGAATTGCCGGAGTCTATTGCTATGACGGGGTTTACCGCATTATGTGTAGTTATATCATCACCGGCAGGATCTTGTTTCTCGCGGCATAATTGATAGGATTTTGTTTTTACCTGCATAATCAAGCCTGTTTTTTCCAGCGCTTCAAGAAGCAGATCGTTGTTTATAGATACATCTGTTTGTGTTTTAAGAACTTCCATTAGCCGTTTTATTGTTTTTTCCGGGTATATGGAATTGGTATTAAGCGAATTAATCAAATTGTGAATAAAATTAACCGTTATGCGTATAATGTTTCTGAACAACGGCGGCAGAATCTCCGCGCCGGGCTTTGTTTCATTATAAACCAGCATTGCCGCCGCAAGATATTCACTTCGAGTCTGCGGAGAAAGCGTACAAAAATCATCAAGGCGTCTTTTATCCGAGAGGAGGAGATCCGCCTCGATGTAAAACAAGCCAAGAACCTGCAAGCTGCCGATTACGGCTTGCAAATCCATTCCGGGGAAGCAGGATCTTCCCGCTTCGTTTACTTTCCTTCTGATTACCCCCTCTGATCTATAAAACGAATCCCATTGTGCGGTAAAAGACAAAAGGGCGGCAAGGGTCAACTCGTTAAAAATCACCGGCTTAACTTCGGGAATGGCAGATTCAATTTTTTGTTCGACAGGGAATAAAGCGGAAATATCTGTTGTAAATGGCTGTAGCAAGTTCTCCAGTACAGGATTTAATGCAAGGCGGGCTGTTTTTTCTTCGGTAAAGCGGTAAAGGATAAAGCGTTCCTCAAGGTTGACAATTATATCCTGTAGCTTTGCACCGCTGTATTCGTCCGAGAAAAAATTCTCCAAATCGCCGGGGGCGGGTTCGCCAAAAAGTGCGATTGCCGCAATTATTTTTGCATCGGTTTCGTCAATATATGCTGCAATTATTTTTTGAATATCTTCGCGTAACAGAAATGTTTCAAGATCATATAAAAGCGTTTGTTTATTAAACGGGGTTTTGATTTTTCCGAAGATACTTCGCAGTAATTCAAAGAAGGAGTTGTCCGGCATTGTCATTAATGCCGATTTCCAAAATTCTTTTTCTCTAAAGGGGCTTTTCATTTATCAGAGACTCCTTGTTCAGAACTCCCTGTCCATCTTTGAATCGTATACTTGTAGCCCTGTTCTGTCAGGAACTTTTGCCTGTTAGCTGCGAATTCTTCTTCTACTGTGTACCCGGAAACCAAAGAAAAAAACCAGGCGTTTTTAAATTCAGTGTCTCGTTCTTTTGGCCGTAAAATCCTCCCAAGGCGCTGGGCTTCTTCCTGACGTGAGCCGAAGCTGCCGGACACCTGCACCGCCATGCTTGCATCCGGCAGATCAATTGCAAAATTTGCAACTTTTGATACAACAATGACACGCACTTCACGGCGTTTAAAGCTGCCGTAAATGCGTTCTCTTTCTGCGTTGGGAGTTTTCCCCGTTATGATTGGCGCATTTAAAAGTTTCGCAAGCGAATTTAGCTGTGCAAGATATTGCCCAATCACCAAAATTTGATCTTCAGGGTGGTTTTCGATTAACTGCAGCACAATATTTTCCTTTAACGGATTTTCCGCAGCTATACGGTATTTTTCTCTTGGCGCCGCCGTTGCATATGGTATTTTTAAATTCTGCGGCAGATCAAGCCTGATTTCTGTACAGAGGGCTTCGGCAATCCAGCCTTTGTTTTCAAGGTCTTTCCATGGCACATCATAGCGCTTTGGTCCGACAAGGCTGAATACCGCATCTTCCTCTCCGTCTTCGCGGATAAGCGTGGCTGTCAGCCCAAGCCGCCTGATTGCCTGTAACTCTGCTGTTACGCGAAACACAGGCGCGGGGAGCAGGTGAACTTCGTCGTATATTACAAGACCCCATTTGCGTTCGCGAAACAGGCGGAAGTGGGGGAAGTCTCCGGTTTTTTCCGGTCTCCATGAAATGATCTGGTAAGTGGCAACAGTTACGGGCGCAATAGATTTTGTGTCCCCCGAATATTCAGCGATCTGATCGCGCGTTAGTTCGGTTTTGTCCAGTAATTCGTCTATCCATTGATGCACTGCCGCAACATTGGTTGTTAAGATTAAAGTGTTTGTTTTTAGCATTGACATGATCTGCATTCCGACAATTGTTTTTCCCGAGCCGCAGGGCAAGACGACAACTCCGTAACCGGAACCGGAGCCGCCCGAACCGACAACAGAATTTGCGGCTGTTATCTGATAATCACGCGGTATAAAAGGTCTTCCCGAAAGGCAGGTTTCCCTTAATTTTATTTCCAGGAAATCGCCTTCTGAAAGCGGCGCTTCGTCCTGTACAGGCCAGCCAATTCGTATTAATTCACGCTTGACCGTTCCCCTGTTGATCAACCCAAGAGTGAGCCGGTCAGGTTTACTTGTTAAATATTTTTTTAACGCCTTTATTTCGCTGATTTCAATGCGAATTGAGTCGTCGTTAATTATCAACGCAAGGCTGCCTTTCGGGTCTTCTTCATCCGCGATCATTTTAATTTTTCCAAAGCGCGACATAAGCAGCGAAACCCCTCCCGTAATTCCTGAGGGAATTTCATAACGGGTGAATTCCTTTAATGTTTTTACAACATCATCCGGCGAAAACCCGGCGCTTGCCGCATTCCAAAGAGACAGAGGAGTTATGCGGTATGTGTGAATATGCTCCGGCGATTTTTCCAGTTCTGCAAAAGGTATTATGGCCTGTCTTGCGGTTTCGGCAGTTTCGCTATGTACATCAAGGAGCAGGGTTCTGTCGCTCTGAACAATTAATGCCTTGGAAGCCAAAGGCAGATCTGAATTATTTATCATAAAAACCGTTACATTCAGGATAGTCTATATATTGAATTTTTTTCAAGTAATGAATAGACTACTATTAAAATTATCCGGAAATTCCGATTGTAAATTACATCTGAGGAGTAAAATATGTTAAATCTTGACAATTTTTCCGGAATTTCCTTTAGCTCTAAAAACATAAAACAGAATAATATATTCGTAGCTGTAAAAGGAACTGCTGCCGACGGCATCAATTTTGCGGAAGAAGCAATTGAAAATGGAGCAAAAGCCATTATCTGCAGCAAGGCTTCCTGCATTCCAGAGAACCTGAGCCGGCTTTTAAAACAAAATAAGATAACATTACTTAAAGTAAAAAATCCGGAAGCTGAAGCCGCAAAAATTGCAGGAAAATTTTTTCCAAAACAGCCAAAATATATTTTTGCGATAACAGGCACAAACGGCAAGACAACGATTGCCAATTTAACAGAGCAACTGCTGAATTTAACAGGTCATAAAGAAACGGCAACGCTTGGAACGATGGGTTTTCAGACAAGCAATAAAAAATTTAAAGAACTGGAAAAAAAAGTGAATGATATAATCGGAGTAAATCCGCTGACAACTCCAGATACAATCACTTTACACAAAATTTTGGATATGTCATATCATGCAGGTGTAAAATATATGGTGATTGAAGCTTCATCGGACGGAATTGTGCGCAGTAGAATAAACGAAATTGATTTTACAGCCTGCGGTCTTTCTAATATTTCAGAAGATCACCTGATAACCCATGGCACAATGAAAAATTATATTGATGCAAAATTCTCTCTTTTTTCATATCTATCGTCAAAAAAAACCGCTGTTTTTAATAACGACAATATTTATACAAAAAAACTTTCAAGTTATATTGAAAAAAAATTATCCACAAAAAACCTTAAATTGATCAGATACGGAAAAAACTGTAAAAGTAATGAAATTTTCATTAAGAACGTTAAGCCAAATAAAAACGGTTATGATGTTAAATTCAACATATATAAAAAAGAATACTCGGCAAAAATCAATCTGATGGGAGAGTTTCAAGTATACGGCGTAATGAACGCTCTTGGTTTTGTGCTGACCGTAATCCCCAAAAAAGAAATTGCATCTGCAGTTGATAAGTTAAAAAAACTTAAAACAGTCAATGGCAGAATGGAACTTGCGGGGAAAACAAAAAAAGGCGCGGATGTATTTATTGATTATGCACATAATCCCGCGGCACTTGAGATAGCTTTGACTGATTTAAGAAAAATAACAAAAGGAAGAATAATTTCTGTCAGCGGGATCAGCTCGGGAAAATCAGAATCCAGAAACGAAACCGCAAGAATTGCAGGAAAGTTTGCCGATATTGTAATTTTCACCTACATTTCTCCAAGGTCGGAAACATCTGATGAAATTATCGCAAAACAACAGGCAATTTTCCCCGCAGGGTTACATGGCGGACAAACAAGATTTGATGCAATAAAAAAAGCAATTGACATGGCAGAGGAAGGCGATAGCATCTTAATAAATGGACAGGGACACGAAAGATTTATAGTTGAATGGGATGTAGCCGTTCCCTTTTATGACTTTGATGCTGTGGCTGAGATCATTTCCGCGTAAGGGGGATACTAAGTACTTACACAAATTCGATTATTATGGTAATTAATAGATAATGAGGTTGTCGTCTGCGCGTTGCGCAGTCGTTCGATTTACGTCGCCGCTCACGCGACTAATAATGAGGTTAATGATGGAATTTGTGAAAGAGGGAAAAACGAAAGATGTATATAAATTGCCGGACGGCAATTATCTATTTAAATTCAAAGATACGGTGACAGGTCATGCCCCCGGTCAATCCGACCCCGGCGGAAATAAAATAGCAGGTACTGTGGAAGGCGTGGGTTCTGCCGCGCTTAAGATGTCGACGTACTATTTTGATCTTTTTAAAAAGCACAACATCGCAACGCACTTTGTAAGCGCGGACATTACAAAAAATGAAATGATTGTCCGCCCTGCCGAATTTTTTGGGAAGGGTTTAGAATTTGTTGTACGTTACAAAGCGGCAGGAAGCTTCGTTAGAAGGTTCGGGCTTTACAGCAAAGACGGCGACGAACTCCCAAGCCTTTTCGAAGTAACCTTAAAAGACGACGACCGCGAAGATCCCCCTGTAACAGAAGATATACTTGTTGCATTGAAGCTTTTAACTTCGGCGCAATTTAATTCGATCAAAAACGAAACCATAAAGGTCTGCGATCTGATAAGGCAGGATCTTTCAGCGCGCGGTCTTGAACTTATCGACATTAAAGTTGAGTTCGCGATGATTGACGGTAAAATTGCCCTGATTGACGAAGTAAGCGCAGGCAACATGAGGGTTTACAAAGACGGGCAAAAAGTTGACTACCTTACTCTGACTAATCTTGTTTGCGGCTTATAACTGGTAATCTCACCCTAACGCCGCAGGTCTCTCGCACGAACTTTTCACGTCGTAATAAGCCCCCGATGCCGATGCGTCATGAAACCCGTGCATCACATCAAGCACGTGGTAAGCCATCTCCCCCGATGCTCTGTGAGGGCGTCCTTCGGTAATTGCATCCGCCATGTCGGCAAGACCAAGCCCACGACTGTTCTCGCGGAAATTTTCCAACAGGGGATATTCTGTCCAGTCTTCTTCCATAAAACGCTTCCCAAAAACAGGACCGCCAAAAGTGTTGGGATCTGGGACGCGCAATGTACCCTCGCTTCCGTAAATTTCGATCCACGGGAGAGTGTGCGAATAAACATCAAAACTTGTAATGATTGTCCCGACAGCGCCGTTCGCAAAATCAATGATCCCCGCGATGTGGGTGGGCACTTCAACATCTAC
>Ga0099364_10014886_pt1 | contig 10303 bp, 10 predicted proteins | sample TergutTh196P3_FD_73070 | JGI IMG/M metagenome (GOLD analysis project Ga0099364, IMG submission 73070) | Microcerotermes parvus P3 segment gut microbial communities from Pointe-Noire, Republic of the Congo - Th196 P3 | ecosystem: Host-associated > Arthropoda: Insects > Digestive system > Gut ...
TCTTTGGATGACAGTCCTGTTTCATCTAAAATGCCGTCGGTATCAAGCGATAAAGCGGCTTTTTTTAAATACTCTATAACTCTGTACTTCATTTCAATTGCCGCTTTGTTGGCAAAAGTAACGGCTATAATATTTTTCAGCGGAATATTGTCTTTACCAAGGTCAAATTCCAGCAGCAGCCGGATATATCTCTTTGCGAGACTGTAAGTTTTTCCCGAGCCTGCCGAAGCCTGCACGGACGTTATTTGCGGTATTTTGTTATTTGGCATTTATTTTATCGTATCCGCGATTTTTTCAACTTCCATAATGTACAAATTAAAAGTTTCCTCATTCATCCCGTGCACAGAATGAAAATATTTATGAATCAGCGGTTTCAGCCCGAAAAACGAAAAAACCATATCGTCATAAATTATCCCAAAAGCTTCATTCGCTCTTGTATCATGAAAAGCTTTTTCGGACATCGCCATTGTGTTAATTATTATTGCTTTTTTATATTTTATCGAAGGCTGCATGTTTTTGCCGTTTTGAAAATCAAAAGCAAATCCGGGAGAAAACACCCTGTCAATATAACCTTTCATCATAGCCGGCATTCCTGCCCACCACACCGGATATATAAAAACTACCGTGTCGGCGTCTTTTATCATATTTCTTTCTTTTTCTATTTCTTTCGGGAATTTTTTGGCTGTAAGCTTTCTGAGATCTTTTTTTGAAAGCGCTGGATTAAATTTCATCGCGTACAAATCTCTGACTTTATATTCAATCCCGTTCTTTTTTAAAGTTTTCGTAAAAGTCTCAAGAATCCGCGCGTTAAAACTGTTTTTATTGTCGGGATGGCAAAAAACAATAAGCGCTTCTCTGTCTTTTTTAAAATCGATAACATCATATAATCTATCCGAATATACGAATCGTTTATCCGAAATTTTTTCTTTAAAAAGTTTCTCAATCTCCGCAGAAGCGTTTATCTTGCTGTTGCCCCAATTCCAATCCTTAAACATCGGCTGGGCATCCCAGTCACAATTTATATAGCTCAAAGCTTTCACATTATTTTGAGCTTCAATAAATCTGAAAAGCCTTCTACACCACTCAGGCTTTTTTTCTTCTTTTAAATCCGGGCCAAGCATAGGCGCGCATTCGGCAATCATAACGGGTTTTGAATGTTTCCTGGCAAAGTTCATCATCGGAATCCATTGAGGGCTGGCAAAATATGAAATCGCGCACCAGTCGACATAATCGTCTCCCGGATACCACGCTTCTATTCCTCCTGGATTTAAAGAAGCGTAAGAATGCCACACATAAGCGACATTTGTAACGTTTAAACTGTCCATTTTTTCAACAATGCGCCTGAAAGCTTTGACATATTTTTCAGACTCATAACGGTTTTCAAAATAATCAAATTCATATCCTATGCGCAAAAATACGGGAACCTTAGCGGCTTTTATCCATCTGGCAAGCTTTTCTATATTACCGTCAAGCGAACCGTCAATAACGCTGTCCAGGGCATCTACAAAATAGAGTCCGATTTGAAGTGACGCTCCGGGATACTTTTTTAAAAGATAACTGCCGGACGCTGCTCCCGCCCCGAAATCAGCTTCGCTGTCAAGACTTTCTAAATCCGCCAATGCCGTGTAAAACATAAACCCTGCCGGCACTTTTTTTATTGTCTTAACAAACTCGTCGCTGTCTCTGTTATTTTGCCCCGCAAAAAGAAGCACATTGCCGTCCGCAGGAACAAAACGCCCCGTAAGTCCTTTTTCTCTTTGCGCGAATACAGGCGCCGCGGACAGAGCAATGGAAATTAATAATATCAACAGTGTCTTTTTCATAATTTTAAACCTTTTGAGAAATTAGCAATTAACAAAGTACAATTTACAATTATTGTGTTTTTGCTTCGCAAAAACCTATTAATTATGTTTCGGCTTCACCGAAACTCAAACATTGTTATTTGTTAATTGTAAATTGTTAATTATCTTTCACTTCTTTCCCTGGCCATTTCCCGGGCAATGTCTTTCTTTTTGATGCTTTCTTTTTTATCATAAGATCTTTTACCTTTTGCCAGTCCCAAAAGTATTTTTACCCTCCCTTGCGCGGAAAGATAAACTTCAAGAGGAATTACCGTAAGCCCTTTTTCCTTAACTTTCGCATTCCATTTATTAATTTCGGATTTGTTCATTAAAAGTTTTCTTTTTCTCTTGGCGTCATAGTCCGAAATATGCGACGAAATATGTTCATAAGGCGCGATAAACATATTATCCGCGTACGCTTCCCCGGATGAAAAACGCACAACGCTGTCGGCAAGGCTCACATTAGAACGTCTTATCGACTTAACTTCAAAGCCCGATAAAACTATTCCCGCCTCTATTTTTTCAAGTATTTCGTAATCGTGGAATGCTTTTCTGTTGGCAGTAAAAACTTTTCTTTCCATTTTTATACTGCAAGAGGAAGGCTAACGGTGAACTTTGAACCTCTTCCCAAAACGCTTTCCGCTTTGACCGTGCCGTTGTGCATTGTAACTATCTGCTTTGAAACCGTAAGCGACATACCCAAAGCTTTTGCCTGTTTTGTTGAGAACATGGGGTCGAAAATTTGGGAAAGAGTATCTTCATCCATGCCTGTTCCCGTATCAGAAATTTCAACGCGCGCCTCATCGGCTGACTTATATGCTTTTACCGTTATCGTCCCGCCTTCGGGCATCGCTTCTTTTGCATTTTGTATGATGCTTGAAAAAACCTGTTTTATTCTGCCGGGGTCGGCATAAATAGGCAAATTCTCAGCCGAGATTTCAAACAAATACTTGTCGCTTTTATGTTTTTCAATTACTTCATTAATAAGCGTCTTCAAGTCGTAATTTTCCGTATGAAGCTGCTTTACTCTGGTTGAGTCCAGCAAATCGACTATCATATTATTCATTCTGTCCACTTCGCTGCCGAGCATTCTCAGCATCTTGTTGGGAACTTCGCCTTCGAGTTTAACGGAATTAGTGAAATAGTACGCTATATTTTTTATGCTGGAAAGCGGGTTTTTTAAATCGTGGGAAGCAACCGAAGCAAACTTATTGAGGACTTTTATTATTTCGTTCGTAACTTCTTCTTTTGACAACTCTCTTTCTTTCTCCAAAATATCTTTCATTATTATACTCCTTTTTTAACGGCAAAGTTAAAAGTTCAGAGCTCAAAGTTCAAATATTACGTTTCGCTTTTGGCGAAACTTAATTATCGGTTTTCGCTTTGCGAAAACTCCTTATTTGAACTTTAAACTTTGCTTTATTACGTTTTTTCCATAACAGCCAAAAGTTCTTGCGAGTCAAAAGGCTTGTTAAGCACGGGAATATTCAATTTTTTAAGGCTTTCGCTTACCGCGCTTTCAAAGTCAAATATAAAAATGATTTTTGCTTTATCGTTTTTCTGCTTTATATTTTTATAAAAAGTTTCTATATCGGAAATTTCTCCCGTATCACAAATTATATAATCGCTGTTTTCAATATCATGCCCGTTGAAAAAACTATCTGCGGAAGGCTGATAAGCAACGTCATATCTTTTGGCTATTAGCGCTATTTTCAGATTATTTGACCATATAGTATCGCCGCTTATTAGCACGGCTTTCTTTTTTTTGTCGGAATTTGAAAAAAATTCAGCCGCGAAATCTTTCTTTAGCGGCATACTTATACATTTTATATTTTTTATTTCTTCAAACTCTTTGCATGAGCCGGAAGTTATAACCGCTATTACCGACTGTTTTAATTTCTTCGCCGTTTCTTTTATTTTTTCGCAATTGCCACGCCCGGGCTCAACTACAAAAATAAGTTCGGGCTCTCTTCTTAACGTAAAACTTTCCGCGGATTCACAGCTGTCTTTTTCTACGGCTACAAATCCTGACGATTTCAAGCCGTCCATCAGAAAGTCTTTTGTTTCATTGTTTTTGGAAATTACAAGCCCGACTTTTTTCGCGTTTATTTCTTTTACCATATTAAGAATATCATCGATTTCAAAAGGCTTGCTGATACACGCGAACGCTCCTTCTTTTATGGCTTCTTTTATTAAATCGTTCATTGCGTACGCGGTCATCATAACCACTATGGTTTCAGGGCTTATTTCTTTAATCTTTTTAAACGCTTCAACGCCGTTCATGCCGGGCATTCTGATATCAAAAAAAGCTATGTCAAAAGTGTTGCTTTTTACGAGCTCAAGCGCTTCAAGCCCGTCTCCGGCAGTTTGAACGGAATATCCTTCTATCTCAAGAATACTGGCGAGAGAAAACCTCAACCCTTCTTCATCGTCGGCAATTAAAATATTTAATTTTTTTCCATGATTCATCATATTACTCCATTGGCAGCGTTATTGTAAATACGGCGCCTTTTCCTTCGGCGCTGTCAACGGCAATGGCGCCGAAATGGGCGTCCACGATTTCTTTAACTATCGAAAGGCCCAGTCCTATCCCTTTAAGTTTCGTAGTATACAGCGGGTCAAAAATATGCGCGGCTGTTTCGCTGCTCATCCCTATTCCCGAGTCCGTTATCTTTATTTCGTATGAAGTATTTTTCTTTTTGCAGGAAACCTTTATTAAACCGCCGTCGGGCATTGCGTCTCTGGCATTCGATATGAGATTTATAATAACCTGAGTCATCTTATCGGGGTCTACAACTCCTTTAAAATGTTCAAATTTTTTCACTGTTTCAATATTCGTCGGCAGCACAACGTTGGATATCGCTTTATCGAAAAACTCGTCTATCCACATTTCAAGTTTATTAAGTTTTTTTGCTCTTGAATAATCCAGCAAATCGGTAATAATTTTGTTTGCTCTGGACACGTCCGAAGAAAGCATATCAAGCATTTTTTTAGCCTTACTGTCTTCAAAAACACCCATTTTGGATAAATAATACGATATATTTTTGAGGCTTGCCAGAGGATTTCTTAATTCATGCGCCACGGATGCCGCAAGACGGCCTATTGTGGCAAACTTTTCAGATCTCAAAAGTTCCTGCTGTATGCTTTGCACTTTATCCAGAGTTTCCTCAAGCTCTTTGCTTCGCTGTTCAAGCATAATTTTAAGCTTGAGCAAATCCTGTTTTTCATTGTCAAGTTCATCAACATAACTTTGCAGGTCCTGCGCCATGGAATTGAAAGATTCCGCCAAATCGCTTAGCTCGTCGCTGGAGGTCAAAGGAACCCTGTACGACAAATTTCCCGCGGCAATTTTTCTCGTGCCTAAAGCAAGTTCTTTAATAGGATTTAAAAGAACCCTTATAAGAAAAAAGGAAAGCAGTATGCTTGCGACAATAACTATTACGGTCAGGCCTATCACGGACTTTGTTATTTTATCAACTTCTTTATTGATTCTTTCAAGAGATACTCCGACTCTCACGATACCGGTAATGTCGCCGATGTCGTCATTCTCCCTTGTATAATTATTGGCAAGAGAAGCGCCGACATTGAGGCTCTGCGGGTCATACACGATCATCGGCATTAAAACTTCAAACACTTCTCCGATTTTTTTAGCTTTAAAGCTGTTTCTTTTCATCAGCTTCTTATCATAAAGCAAAATATCCGAGCTTGTAGGCTTGCTGTACAATAAATAATCTTTAATTTCAGAATCAATTGTCCCTGATTCAGCTAAAACTTTACCGTCTCTGTCATATATAACGGCATAAATTACGTCTTCTTCGTACAATGTGTTTTCGGTTAAATTTTTGAAAACATTTGTATCCTGGGAATCGGCATAATATACCAGTCTTTTTGCTATGTCCATCCCCTTTTTTTCAGTGAAACTTCTCAGCAAATTTCTTTGGGAATATACAAAATAAGTCGTAAGAGTTATTGCAGTGGACACAATAACAAAAGCAATCATCAGTATAAATTTGAATTTAAGATTAAAACGTATTTTTGTTTTCATTTATTACCGTTTCAAAAGGTACTTAAATTATATTATTAAAAAATGACTAACAAATCAAACATGTGGATATGCATTTAGAATATTTTTTCACGACAAACGCATGAAAAGGTGTCATGCTGAACTTGTTTCAGCATCTCGTCGTTAAATGGGGGCGCTCACATCTCGCGCCCGTCGCAGGCACGTGCTCCTTATTCGTCGCACTGCGACCCCTGAAATGAGTTCAGGGTGACACAGGGTAAAAGTGGTCGTCGAGACATTTTTTTCATGCGTTTTGCCTGGTCGTTGCACCACGACAAAACGCATGAAGAATCTTTACCGACAAAAGGCAACCCCTCACCCTGCCCAAGTAGTCAAGCTACTTCCGGTGCGCTCACATCTCGCGCCCGTCGCAAGACTCGTGCTCCTTATTCGTCGCACTGCGACCCCGCAAGGGGCGAGGGAACTGCCACGACGACAACAATGTTTTATCATAGCTTTCATGCGTTTGTCGTGCGCAAGTCTTGCTGCTTCAAGAATCCGTATAATTTTCTCTTTTTCAACAGGCTCTGTTTTATAACTTCTTGCGCTTCTGCGGTTTTTTATTATTTCATCAAGAGTTTTCATATGCTTATCCGTAATTTTGTTAAATTAACAAAGTACAATTAACAATTTACAATTATTGTATTTTTGCGCAGCAAAAACCTATTAATTATGTTTCGGCTTTGCCGAAACTCCTGCATTGTTCATTGTTATTTGTTAATTGTTAATTAATCTGCTGTTACTTGCTGACATTAAATCTGAATTCTATAATATCTCCGTCCTTAACCAAATAATCTTTCCCTTCGCTTCTGAGAAGCCCGGCATCTTTAACGGCTTTTTCGCTGCCGAGCCTGTACAAATCATCATAACTCATAACTTCAGCTCTGATAAATCCTCTTTCAAAATCCGAATGTATAACGCCTGCCGCCTGAGGAGCGAGAAAACCCTTCTTTATCGTCCACGCGCGGGTTTCAGTTTCGCCTGCGGTTAAAAATGTGGCAAGCCCCAAAAGAGAGTAACCTGCTCTTACAAGGCGGTTAAGCCCGGGTTCTTCAAGACCCAAATCTTTCAAGAAAGTTTCCTGATCGCTGTCCGAAAGCTCTGAAAGCTCGGCTTCGATTTTCGCGCATATCGGTATTGACTGAGCGCCTTCAGCCTTGGCTTTATCTTCAACAATTTTCGTATATTTATTTTCAAGCCCGGGAATGTCGTTTTCAGAAACATTGCAGGCGTACAATACGGGTTTTGCGGTTATAAGAAAGAACTCTTTCAGCATTACTTTTTCATCTTCCGTTAAATCCAAAGTTCTAGCGGGATTTCCGGATTCAAGATGCGCTTTAGCTTTTATGGCAAGTTCTCTTTCTGCTAAAATTTTCTTATCATTGAGTCTTATGCCTTTTTCAAGCCTTTCAAGTTTTTTTGCCATGGTTTCCATGTCGGCTAAAATCAGCTCGGTGTCTATTATTTCAATATCTCTCAAAGGGTCAACTCCGCCCATAACATGCGTAATATCACCGCTTTCAAAGCATCTTACAACATGAACTATCGCCGCTGTTTCCCTTATATGCGCCAAAAACTGATTGCCTAAACCTTCGCCTTGCGAAGCGCCTTTAACAAGCCCTGCAATATCGACAAACTCCACGGCAGCAGGAACTTTCTTTTTTGAATTATAAATTTTTTCAAGAAAATCCAGCCTTTTATCCGGCACGGCCACAACACCCACATTCGGGTCTATGGTGCAGAAAGGATAATTAGCAACTTCTGCTCCGGCTTTAGTAATAGCGTTAAACAATGTTGATTTGCCCACATTAGGAAGACCGACGATACCAAGCTTCATATTACCCCTTTAAAAGACAGATGCATGGATGCGTAGATGCATAGCAACATCTTTTGTTTTTTTGTCGTTTGTAAACGCCGTTACCATGCCTCTATGCGTCTAAACATCTGCCGTTACGCATATTCAAATTCAAGTCCGCCGATTCTTACCAAATCGCCAGGCTTACAGCCCATTCTTTCAAGCTCGTATTCAAGTCCCATCTTTTTAAGTATGTTCTGATAACGTCTCAAAGCGTCCTCTTCGCTGAACTTTGTCATTTCCGTTAAAGTTTCAACTTTCTTACCCGTAACCACAAAAACACCGTCTTCCATATGAACTTTAAACTCCGGCTCGTAAACATATTTCTTTACCGGAACAACTTCTATTTCTTCTTCGGCGTTAAATTTTAGCGGTTTATCAAGCATTTTTACGGTTTCCGCCAAAAGCTTGTCAACGCCTTCGCCGGTTGCCGCTGAAATCATTATGGATTTTTTTGTTTTTAAATGTTTTTTGAATGCTTTTATATGCTTTTGCGAATCGGGCAGGTCAATTTTATTCAATACTATTATAATGTGTTTTTTAGCAAGATATTTTGAATACTTTTTAAGCTCGTTATTTATGGTTTTATAGTTTTCATACGGGTCGCTTTCGTCAAAACCGCTGACATCTATTAAATGTATGAGCACTTTTGTGCGGCGTATATGCCTCAAAAACTCTAAGCCAAGCCCTTTTCCTTCGTGCGCGCCTTCAATTATTCCGGGAATGTCTGCGGCTGCAAAATGCCTGCCTTTATAATTTACTACTCCTAAATTCGGAGCAAGAGTTGTAAACGGATAATCCGCAATTTTAGGTTTCGCGGCAGAAATCTGGGCAAGAAGAGTTGACTTTCCCGCATTGGGAAGGCCGACAAACCCCACATCGGCAATAAGACGCAGTTCTAAACTTATCTCCGCGGTTTCTCCGGGCTCGCCGTTTTCCGCAATCCTCGGAGCAGTGTTTTTTGCCGTCTTAAAAGACGCATTTCCTCTTCCGCCTCTTCCGCCTTTTGCGGCTAAAACTTTTTCACCCGCTGTTTTTAAATCGGCAAATAGTCCGCCGTTTTTAAAAATGAGCGTGCCCATGGGAACTTTAATTATTAAATCTTTGCCGTACTTTCCGTATTTATCGCTTGTCTGCCCTTTTTGTCCGTCTTCGGCTTTAAACTTAGGTCTGTATGAAAGGTCTAAAAGAGTTGTTTTATGGAGGTCCGCTTCAAAATAGATATCGCCGCCCTTTCCGCCGTTACCGCCGTTAGGGCCGCCGTAAGGAACATACTTTTCCCTTCTAAAAGAAATACAGCCGTCGCCACCGCGCCCGGCTGTAAGAAAAATATTTGCTTTGTCTATAAACATTTTAACACCGAAAATCAGAAGCTTTGAAGTTTGGCAACGGCTTTTGTTTTTACTAAACTTCCAAACTTCTAACCTGTCTAAACTTCTTAACTTTTAATTATATTAACGTAACATCTGTCGCCGGACTTTCTTATAAATTTGACAGTCCCCGCGACTTTGGCAAATATGGTATTGTCTTTTCCCATTCCCGCGTTTACGCCCGGAAAAAACTTCGTTCCGCGCTGACGCACTATAATTGCGCCTGCCGAAGCTTTCTGGTCTCCATATATTTTTACGCCTAGCCGCTGGCCATGCGAATCGCGGCCGTTACTAGACGAGCCTTGAGCTTTAACTGTTGCCATTTTGTGTCCCCTTATTAACGACAATTACAAATTACAAATTACGAATTACGAATAAAAAACAAAACATATTCTTATTTGTTGTTGATTCATAGCTCTAAATTTGCAATTTATACTTGTCCGTACCTTATTATTTTTTGTCTTTGCTGTTGATTCGTAATTCGTAACTGGGACGAAGTCCCCGTAATTTATAATTACGCCTTTATTGCCGTTATCTGTAACTCTGTTACATACTGACGGTGTCCCTGCATTTTTTTGTATCCTTTTTTCGGCTTTCTTTTAAATACCAAAATTTTAGGAGCTCTTTTTTGAGCTATCACTTTCGCTACAACGCTGGCGCCCGCTACGGTAGGTTTTCCTACGGTTGCTTTTTCGCCGTCAGCAAGCATGAGAACCTCGCCGAGAACAACTTCCTGTCCGACTTCGGCTTCCCCAAGCTTTTCTACTACCAAACTGACGCCCTCTTCTACTCTGTACTGCTTTCCGCCCGTTTTTATTATCGCATACATTGACATACTCCTTTGTAATCTGTATAATCTACAAAAATTTAAAAAAAATGTCAAACACCATGGACGCACGACAAACGCATGAAAGCTATAATAAAATATTACTCTCGTCGCTGTCGTCTCCCTCGCCCCTTGCGGGGTCGCAGTGCGACGAATAAGGAGCACGAGTCTTGCGACGGGCGCGAGATGTGAGCGCACCGGAAGTAGCTTGACTACTTGGGCTGGGGTGAGGGGTTGTCTCGTCGAGGCATTTTTTTCATGCGTTTGTCGTGCCATAGACGACAGAGTGAAGATTGAAGAGCGGAGAGTGGAGATATTGAATTTCGGCAAAGCCGAAATCTAGGGAGT
>Ga0099364_10014887_pt1 | contig 10302 bp, 9 predicted proteins | sample TergutTh196P3_FD_73070 | JGI IMG/M metagenome (GOLD analysis project Ga0099364, IMG submission 73070) | Microcerotermes parvus P3 segment gut microbial communities from Pointe-Noire, Republic of the Congo - Th196 P3 | ecosystem: Host-associated > Arthropoda: Insects > Digestive system > Gut ...
AATCATAAAAAAAAAAAAAAAAAAAAAAAAAAAAAAGAACCGCTATATCCCCAACCAAAAAAAAAAAAAAACCCCCCCTCCCCCTCTTTCCTCGCGGGGGGGGGGGGGGGGGGGGGGGGGGTAAGTCCTTAAATGACAAGGGTTTACGGCGAACTTTTTCTGCGTTTTTTCTTCCGTTTTTTGCCGTCGTTGACATTCTTGACCGCTTTGCCGTTTGCCGGCGCGGGGTTCTTTTCTTTTGTGCTCTTTGCGCCTCCTTTGTGACCGCTGCGGTGAAAATTAACCGCGAAGGGCGCAGCGAATTTGCAAAGGACGAAGGAAATAGTGAACGCTCTTTGAGCAATATGGAAGAGAAGCCGGCTGCAAAGAAGCGGACATTAAAAGGCAAATTGAAAATTGCCGTTTGTTTTTTCGGACATTTGCGTACTTATAAACAGTGTGCTCCCTTTTTGCACCGAAATTTGCTGAATCAATATGATTGTGATTTGTTCATGCATACTTGGACGAGGCTTGATCACAATACGAAGGCGTGGCATGACTATGCGAAGATGGAGGGGGATGCCGAAGAGGCGGAGATTCTCCGTGCTTATGGTGAATTCAAAGGATTGGTGATCGAAGAGCAACGTCCGGTGGATATGGGTATTATCAGGACGCAGCCTTGTTCTAACGATACCATCGCCGAGACGAGTATTTTTGGTATTAATGCCATGTTCCGCAGTATCCGTGCTGTCAACCGTTTGCGTGAAGAGTATGCTGTCGCAAACAATGTGGACTATGATTTTGTGCTCTATGTCCGCGGGGATATATGGCTTAAAAAACCATGGAGGTTTAAGGAGATTTTGGCATCGCTGTCGGAGCAGGAGATTGATTGCGGATTTTTTGCACTCTCGATGTATTTTTCCAAACTGCTCCGCGGCTTGGAGTCGCTCGGTGCCCATGACCTTTTATTTTTTGGAACCCCCAAAGTGATCAGTGATGTGGTGAACAACACGGAACACTATACCGACCGTTTCCAACCTGATATGCTCCTTCGCAGCGGACCGGAACATGAACTGTTCAAGTTTGTGAAGGAGCGTCACTGGACACCTTACGGCATCGTTGGTTTTCGCCGCGGAATCGATTGGGAGATACACCGACCGACGAATGGGATTGATTGGATGCGGCGCAGTCAGCGGAAACAACTTATCCAACTCCGAATCCGGCGAAATTGTGTTCGGTTCTACCTGTTTCAGATTTATATGCGGCAACTGTTTCGTTTGCGGTTTGCGGTGTTGAACAGGGAGTTTGATTTTTGTGTGGGTGCGGCTGAAGATGTGATTTAACCGCAAAGGAAGCAAGCCTGCCGCCTAGGGTTGAAACCCTAGGTTAATAGGCGATGCCCTTTCAGGGCATAAAAAACGCCCTGAAAGGGCGAAGCATAACAGCACAGGGTTTCAACCCTGTGCCCGAGGAATACCTCACCAAGGGGCGCAAGCCCATAACCCAGAAGGAGCGACAAAATGTTAAATATCGTATTACCGATGGCAGGACGGGGCAGCAGGTTTGCGGAGGCGGGTTATACAGTGCCGAAGCCGCTCATCCCTGTGCATGGGGTGCCGATGATAAAGGTGGTGATGGATAACCTCACGCCGAAAATGGAGCATCGTTTTATTTTCATTGCCCAGCAATCGCATATTGACCAGTATGATTTGATTCCAACTCTCAAATCGTACGCCAGGAATGTCGAGGTCATCGGCATTCACGGAATCACCGAAGGGCAGGTTTGCACGGCACTCCTTGCCAAAAAGTTTTTCGACAACGAGGAGCCGCTGATGAACGCCAACAGCGATCAGTATATAGATGGCGACATTAACGAATACCTGGACGCAATGCAGTCGCGCGACCTGGACGGAATGATTATGACGATGAAGTCGCAAGACCCGAAATGGTCCTACGCCCAGACGGGCAAAGAGGGCACGGACAAGGAGGGTATTGTTGTCCAAACGGCGGAAAAGCAAGTGATTTCGCCGGACGCAACGGTGGGCATTTTCAATTTCAAACGCGGCAGCGATTTGGTTCGTTCCGCCGAACAGATGATAAGAGAGGACATTCGCGTTAATGGGGAGTTTTACACCTGCCCTGCCTATAACTATCTTATCAGGGAGGGGAAGCGAGTCGGCATTTATCCGATTGGCGAAGAGTACAACGGAATGTACGGCTTGGGGATTCCAGAGGATTTGGATTTTTTCCTGAACCATCCGGTTTCACAACAGATTAAGCAAGGGAGCAGACGGGCAGCATGATTATTGTATCGCATCGCGGGTATTGGAAAGAGACCGCAGAGCAGAATCAGCGGACGGCATTTACGCGTTCCTTTGATTTGGGCTTCGGTACAGAGACCGATGTGCGTGATTGCGGCGGCAAAGTGGTCATTGCCCATGATATGCCCCAGGGGGGCGAGATGACCCTTGAAGAAGTTTTACAGATAATGGATGGACGCAACCTACCGCTGGCACTCAACATTAAGGCGGACGGACTGGCGGCGGCGATATTGGAATTGTTGGAAAAGTACAGCCATACAAATTATTTTACGTTTGACATGTCGATCCCTGATATGGTGATGCAGATGAAACGCGGTTTGCGTGTATTCACGGGACTGTCCGACATCGTACCGGTGCCGGTGATGCTGGAACAGTCCGCCGGAGTGTGGCTCGATTGTTTTCACAGTGATTGGTATGGTACAGAAACGATAGACGATTTGATTGAAAACGGAAAGTTTGTTTGCATCGTCTCAAGCGAATTGCACAAACGCACGACGGAAAAACAGTGGGAGATTATCAAGCATTGCAAAAGTGTTGATTCCGAATATCTTTTGCTCTGCACCGATGAACCCGAAAGAGCGAAGGAGTTTTTTGAGACCTGAAAACAGAGTATAAAATGATCCATTGCGTCCTTTGCACACCTTTGCGCCTTTGCGGTTAAAAAAAGTTGACATGAAAACAGAAAAGTTACAAAACATGAAAGGGGGCTGGTTCATTGGCAACTTTGAACCGTCGCTGCTGAAAACCAACGACTGCGAAGTGGCGGTGAAAACCTACAAGAAGGGTGATTATGAGGAAGCGCACTATCACAAAATCGCGACGGAATACACCGTTATAATTGCGGGACGAGTAAAAATGAACGGCATTGAATACCGTGCTGGTGACATTATAGTTATGGAACCGAACGAAAGCACCGACTTTGAAGCATTGGAAGACGGCACAGTGAATGTCGTCGTCAAAGTTCCTGGCGCGAACAATGACAAGTACGTCGGAGCAACACAATGAAAGCGTGTAAGAAATTTATAAATTTATAAGGAGCCTAAAGCAATGAAAATAAAAGTCTACATTGTGACTTATAAAAAGAACGACGTTTTAAATGCAAATTTGAAATCTCTTTGGGCTTGCGCCAAAGAGCCACAGAATATTGACGTGACGGTTTTGGCGAACCATCCCGATGTTGTAATTGACAACGAAAACAACAAAATGGGGGGGGGCAATTTAGGTAATTCAAGAGTGGTAATAAATACAACGAGAATGCCAAACGCCTGGGGACATTTATCGCGAGACTGGAATTTTTGCCTTTTGGATGCGTTTAAAACATGGGAAAACCCTGAAAAAACGGATTGGGCTGTTTTGGCGCAAAATGATGTTACTTGGGTTGATGGTTGGGATGAGTGGGTAAGAAGCAATAGAACTTTTGATTTTGTATCGCAGCCACGCGGAGATCAATGTATGGTGTTGAATATAAATGCAGTAAAAAAAATCGGCTTTTTTGATGAAAGATTTACGACTCTTCATCGCCAAGAACTTGATTTTTTTATTCGTGCTTGTTATGCACTAAACAATCGCTGTTCTATAAATGACGATCACAATACCGTAGATTGGTCGTACAACCCTGTTGGTAATGTCATTACAAAATCGTCCTTTTCAGGTATTAACCTTGACTCAACATTACATAATGCAGAAAACATGCAAGATAGTATTTCTTTTTTTGCGAGCAAATGGAATGTGAAACGCCCCGTTACAATCTCTGAAGTTCTAATGTCAATGCCCAAACCGCCAAAAGAAATAAATTGGTATCCGTTTTTCTTTCATGGATATGAGCCGATCAAAATAACTTTTTTGAATAATGATGCTTAATAAAGTTAAAAAACCAGAGAAAATTAAGACGACAAAAGATGCCGTAATTCAATTTCAAGCCGTGCGGATGGCTTACAACGCTTTTCGAATAATATGCACAAAAAGATATTGCTTGTTACAGACAAAGACCAATTCAAACCATTTGATTATGCGCAAGGTGTAGAATCAGCGATGGTATCTTTGGGTGGTAACTCTGGAAATGCCGTTTTTCAGTATGTTTTACAAGCAATATTAGGTAATGACAATAACGAACTCCATGTCGATGACACGTTTTTACACTCATCCTTTGATTATCATATCGCTAATTCGCCGGAATATTTTGATCACATCAATCAACATTTCGATGTTCTGGTTTTTGTTCCGGCAAATACAATTGCCCTCTTTGCTAGAAGAACATTATTGAGATGGACAGGTTGTCTGGAAAAAGTGAAAATTCCTGTCATAGCCGTGGGGATGGGAGCACAGTCGGATTATGATTTCTCTACGTCCTTTTTGGATTCAATAAAAGACGAATGTTCAAAATTTGTGAAATCTATCCTCAAAAATAACGGCTTTATCGGCACCCGAGGATATTTTACCTCGGAATGCTTAAAAAAATTAGGGTTTAAGGAAAACTCCGATTTTCAAACTATCGGATGTCCGTCGCTATTTCTGCACGGGGACGATTTGAAGATAGAAACGCCTAAACTTAGTCCTGATGGTTTGAGAATAGCGTTTAACGGCTTTACATTGTGGAATATGGAAAGCAAAAACTTCTTTATAAAAAAGTATCCGAATTCTATCTTCATCGATCAGGAAGAGTTTTACCGATTACTGTACAAACCGCAGGAATTGACATGGAAGGAATTACAGTATTTATCGGATAAAAATGCTGTTTTCCTGTCGAACTATCTTGAAGATCGAGTAAAACTATACGGGGATTTCCCCGCATGGTGCGACGATTTAAAGAAATATGGAATCAATTTTTCTTTTGGATGCCGGATTCACGGGAACGTCGTGTCTCTGCTGAACAAAATACCCTGTTATATTGATAGCATAGATTCACGAATTAGAGAACTGTGCGAATACTTTGTTATTCCGAATACAAGGTTCAATCATGACTTTCCAGACCCCCATGAAATATATGAGCAGACAAACTACGATAAATTCAATAAAAATATTGTGGACAGATACGCTACATTTCGAGATTTTGCAAACAAGTGCGGGTTGGATGTGAAACCTCGTAGCGACATGCCCTCTTTCAAGCCTTCGTTTCCTAGCGATGAGGATAAAGGGTTTATCAAGTATCAAACTCAACTCTGTGTGTCAAATCAATTGACATTCAAGCGAGATACAGGTCAATTGGATAAAAATGTGGTTTTTGTTGCTCACGAATTCGGATTGTATCCGGGGCATGGCGGAATCGCTGCCTATTTATACAATATTTGCAGGTATCTTCTGAAACACACAAACTTCAAAGTCAATGTGATTGCATCGACCTATGACAAAAATTGCGATTTGTTGGAATCTGAAAAATTTGCCATGTTCGACATTTCCCATGGCGATTTAAGGAAAAAACGAGACGATGTTCTGGATATATGCGAGGAAATACAGCCCGATTATGTCGAACTTGCGGAATTTCTGGCTTTGGGATTGCATCTTGTGCTCAATAAGTCCAATGGAATAAATTTGCAAAACACGACTATCGTAACGAACAATCATACGGCAACAAAAGAATGTTTTGAATGGAGCACTTTGCAAGATTTTATGTTCGCACTGTACGAACAACAATTCTGCTCCTCGCAAGAAAAGATACAAATGCAATACAGCGATTACTGTATCGCTCCCTCCGCTTTTCTTGCCAAATATGTGAAGAGAAACTACGGACTTACCAACGATGTATTAGTCTTTGCCAATCCTTTTTTGAATAAACTGAAAACCAAGGAAGAACTCATCAGAGACCTCGAAGAAAAAATTGATTTGGAACCGTACAGAGACAGTTTCAATATAACGCTCGTTACACGGTTCGAGGGAAGGAAAAATCAGATACGGCTGATTGAAGCCTTTGAAAAAATACTGGACAGGCACGCAAATTGCCATTTGTTTTTGGCTGGCAACACATCGGTTTTGCCGGACACACAAGAGGACTACCGGCTTAAAGCGTTCGAGTCCGTCAATCCCTGCCGTCGAGACCGCATCCATTTTTTTGATTTTATGAACCTAAAGGCTCAGGAAAATCTTTGGGCGATCACCGACCTGACAGTCATGCCATCGACTTTTGAAAACCAGCCGATGGCGATGATTGAGGCAGTGATGCGAGGTATTCCGGTCATTGGTTCCAAATACAGTGGAATGGCGGATTATTCTGCCGATGAAATGCTTTTTGATCCCTTTGATGAAGACGGGCTGGTCTTTTGCCTGAATAACTTTTTGGGAAAAACGGAAGAGGAAAAAATGTGTCTCAAGACCATGCAAAAGAAGAAACTCGAAGTTTTTATAAATCCGGAATTAAGTGTTCTCCCTCGCTTCCATTTAATGCCCGTGGCAAATAACCATAGGCAAGACCATCACAAACTAAATTTATCGGAGAGATACCATGACTAAAAATATATCATTGGTTATACATGGACCATTGTCAGCAGAATGGCTTGAAAAAATATGCAGCGACATAAAGAAGGCGAAGTTCGAATTTAAACAAATCGTGCTTGTTAGTTACGTGGACGACGCGGATCACTACCGGGAAAGAGTCAAGTCGTTAAATGTGGAGGACACGTTGCGCATCATCACCTGCAAGGATGTTATCAATCCGGGGTTTTTCAATATAAACCGCCAAATTAAAACCGTCAAAGCCGGGCTGGATTTTTTAGAAAAGGATACTTGGGTAGTCAAACTAAGAAATGATCAATCGGTGAATTTTAACAGACTGAAAACATACATCGACAGTCTGGACGAACACAAATTGATCACGACGAACTGCTTTACCCGGAGTGACCGGCTGTATCATCCGTCTGACATGCTTTTGTGTGCAGAATACAAGACGATGTATGACTACTTCTCTTGTTCACTGATGGCAAATACGCACCTCGGGCATATCATGGAAGTTCAGAGCGAGTTCAAAAAATCAAATGGAGAAATGAAGGCGTTGAAAATTTCTCCTGAATCTTGGTTGTTCCGAAATTTTCTGGATAAAAACGGTTGGACTATTCAAGACACGGAAGAGGACAGCCGGAACGCTCTGAAAAGATATATATGCCTGGTGAATTCGTGGGATATTGATTACAGATGGAAAGATCAAAGGACACCGCTCCTTCCTGCTGAATCTCTTATTTTTCCATATACGTTTAACAGAAGACCGTTCGATAATGCACCAGTGGAAAAAGCCAGATGTATAAACCGTCATAATCTGGCGGGAGAACGACCAACCATAAAGGATTTGGTGTACATAAGCCTCGGCAGGTTCCTGTTCGGTAAGTTCCTATTCAATTTCGATTGGGGAGATTCTGAAAAAAAGTATAGAATCAAATACATTCTATTGAAACAGGTCAAAATACTGGCTTCCATACTGCCCAGTTTTATGGTGCGTAAACACCTTGATAAATTGGAACATAAGATTTTGAAAGCGAAACAAAGGAGTGGACGGCGAAAGGTATGACCTCGAATGGCAACGGTTTGAAAAGGCGGACAACCCTCACCTTAACCTTCTCCCATCGCGGCATCGCCGCAACCAAAAAGGAGAAGGAGTTAGGAGTTTCGCCCTGCAAGGGCGCAATGTCTCTAACCTCCGGTTTTAACCGGGGGTTACAGGCACGCTCATCAATCCAAAAGCCCCAACGGGGCGTAACAAAAATTTGCAGTAACGCCCCTATCGGGGCTAGGGAGTTATGGAGTCGGCGTTCCGCCGGTTGACACCGGCGGTTATAGATATTGCGCTCCTTTGGAGCGGAAATACCTATTGCCGTAGTGGGAAACATCCTGAATCTTTTTCGCGATGTGGGATATTAGTAACACAGCGGGAAAGGAGACAGAAAAAACGTCCTTTGGGAACGTGGTGAAGTATAGCAGCATATTGATAAGGAGATCTATAATGCAGTGGTGGCGAAACATTAAATCATTTATCAGAAATGACAATCCGCAGGCGCAACTCAAGTGGTCGCTTTACTGGCGCGTTTGGCGGGAATTTGGAATTCCCTATTGGAAATGGCTTGTAACCGGTGTTATCTGCACGATTATCGCCGCCGCTGCCGAAGCATACTCGATAGTATTGGTGAAGACAATCGTCGAAGATGGAATCATGGAACGAAGCATGGACGCACTTCTTTTGGCTGGGCTACAGGTGGTCGCCGCATTCAGTCTCAAAAGTGCGTTCGGATATGCCAAAATTTTGACCATGACTAAAGCCGGCTTACTCGGCATTACAAGTCTGCGCCGGCGTATGTACAAGCACATGGTCAAACAGCCGGTCTCCTTTTTTCATAGCACGCAGACAGGTTCTCTGATGAACTTTTTTGGCGGGCTGGCAGAATCGGTATTAGGCTTGGTCACGGATAATGTTATCATTATTGTTCACAGTGCAGCGACTCTGCTTATGATGGTCGGACTAATGGTATGGTTCGCACCGCAAATGACGCTCATCCTTCTTGTTCTCGGTCCCTGTATTTTGATACCCATGGTCATCATCATGCGGAGGCAGCGAGTTCTTGTCCGTACCACTTTTGGTGCAAATGCCACAGCCATTACACACATCAATCAATCGATCCTTGGAATTAAAACAATCCAGTCTTTCACAACGGAAAAGATGGAATCGGCAAACATGGACACGATTGAGGACAAACGTATTAAGGCGAGTTTCAGATTCACGCAACTTTCCGGTTTGCAGACACCTTTGCTAGAAATTGTGATTTCCATCGGGCTGTGCTGTGCCTTGGTTGCTGGCGGATACCTCATCATACATGGCACCATGTCCACTGGCGACTTTATGGTATTCCTTCTGGCGTTAACGGCAATTTATAAGCCCGCAAAATTAGCAACCTCAGTCGGCGGCGGCATACAAGCTGGACTGATTGCCGCCGAAGGATTGTTTAATTTTTTGGACAGAAAATCTGAACTCGTCGATGCCCCAGATGCCGTGGAATTGGAACGCGCACCGATGAGAGTCAAACTTGACCATGTCTCCTTTGCCTACAACCAAAGAGACGGCAATGTTTTGCACGATGTGTCACTGGAAATTAAGCCGGAAACGGTCTGCGCTTTTGTCGGACCAAGCGGTGGTGGAAAGTCCACGATTTTCAACTTGATCGACAGATTTTATGATCCTCAAAAAGGGAGTGTTCTGATCAATGGCTCTGACATTCGTGAATTCACGTTGTCATCGCTTCATAAAAATATAGCGACGGTTTCTCAGGATGTCTTCCTGTTCGGTGGCACGATTGCCGACAATATAAAATACGGCAATCCAGATGCGACACAAGAACAGATCGAAGCGGCGGCAAGGGCAGCGAATGCTCACGAGTTTATTGTGAATTTTCCCAATCAGTACGACAACGAAGTGGGAGAACGCGGCACTTTGTTGTCCGGCGGACAGAAACAACGTATTGCCATCGCGAGGGCAATTTTGAAAGACGCACCGATCTTGCTGCTCGATGAAGCAACCAGTGCACTGGACAGTCACTCTGAACAGCGGATTCAGGCGGCACTCAAAAATCTGATGAAAGGACGTACAACCTTTGTCATTGCACACAGGCTGGCAACGATTTTAGATGCTGACATCATCTGTGTTGTAAAAGAGGGACGAATCGTAGAAAAAGGCACAGATGCCGAACTTTACGCACTAGGCGGGGAATATAAAAAGTTGAAAGACATCCAATTCAGCGACAGCAATAAGAAAGCCGCGTAGGCGGAAGGAACGCCCTTACAGGGCGAAACCATACACATTACACTTTGCGTCCTTTGCAAAAACTTTGCGAACCTTGCGGTTAAATTCACCGCAACGGATGCGGAAGGAGCCGCAAGGTTCACAAAAAACAACAGACAATTTATCCACAACACAGAAAGGAGTCTCCCATGACAACAATCAAAGCAGTTCTATTCGACATGGACGGCGTGCTCATCGAAGCCAAGGACTGGCACTACGAAGCACTGAACCAATCACTCGCTCTGTTCGGCT
>Ga0099364_10014888_pt1 | contig 10302 bp, 8 predicted proteins | sample TergutTh196P3_FD_73070 | JGI IMG/M metagenome (GOLD analysis project Ga0099364, IMG submission 73070) | Microcerotermes parvus P3 segment gut microbial communities from Pointe-Noire, Republic of the Congo - Th196 P3 | ecosystem: Host-associated > Arthropoda: Insects > Digestive system > Gut ...
TTTCGAAGTTGAAAGGAAAAAGAGATTCGATACGTACTTTACGTACGTTGAGAATCGCTTTTTACCTCTCGAGCTGTGCTCGAGACTTTCAACGATGAAAATAACCATTTAGGCGAGTTAGGGTTGACATTTTGGAGACTTTTCTTATAATCCCACTCATGCAAGAAAAAAAAGTCCGCAAAGCCGTCATTACTGATGCCGGATTTGCCAGTCGTTATCTACCCATCACCAAAACCATCCCCAAAGCCATGCTTCCCATCGGCAATCGCCCCATCATGCAATTTGTAGTCGAAGAATGCGTGGAGGCCGGAATTGAAGAAATTGTCATTGTCGCCACCCCCGAAGGCAAGCCCATTTACGAAGATTACTTCAATAATAGCGTCAACCGTATCCGCAAGCAACTCGCCTCTCAGGGCAAGGAGGATCGCTATCAGCCAGTCCAACACATTCTCGATTTTCCCAAAATTATCGTTATTGAACAAGATCCTTCTCTGCCTTATGGTAATGGCTCTCCCATTGTCTCCGCCCAAAACTTCCTCTCCGATGAGGAGGCTTTTTTAGCCCTTTATAGCGATGATGTCGTTTTTGGATCTTCCGATGCCAAAACCCTAATCAACTCTTATGCCCAGCATCCAGAGGCCAAAGCCATTATCATGGCTCAGGAAATGGACGAGTCAGTTTTGGATAAATACGGCATTATTTCCCTTAAAGACAAAAAATGCTGCACTCTCAGCCATATTGTCGAAAAGCCCAAAAAAGATGCTCCTTCTAATCTCACCTCCTATGGCCGCTATTTGCTCACCCAAGAAGTTTTTAGCTACCTAGATCCCAAAAATATTGGTCTGGACGGCGAATTATGGACCGTCGATGCTATCACCAAAATGGCGGTTGGCGGCAATGTGTATGTCGAGAGAACTAAGGGGCAATGGATGACCACCGGCGATCCTGCCAACTACTTCCTCGCCCATTTGCGCTTTGTGCTCGACAATGAGTCGTATGCCGATGAGGTGCGAGGCATTATTAAATAGAAACCTTTCTCCATTGATTTTGTAGCTAACGACAGCTGTGCCCGAACTTGTCTCAAGCAAGTAGTCCTTGCGTGAGACAAAATCGAGTTAGATATAAAATCACTATGGGGAAAGGTTTCTATTCCTTACTTTTTCTCGCCGTCTCTGTGTCTGCGCTAGGGACCTCTGCCCCCCAGCCCTCAGCAACCACCCCGCCAACTCAAACAACACCGCCTCCGTATCCCCATTAGTAAAGTTTCTTGTCCTCGCATCCAACCCCAGCAACAAATTACTCGCCGCATCCACATCTATCTGCCAAGCCCACTGCCTCAGCAATTCCGCCACCAACCCACTAAAACTACCATGCTCCGGATAAATATTCTCTATCGCTTCATTATCGACCATCTTCTCCCGACTAAACAAAAAAGTGTTGTCCGGAGTCATATTATTTACCCCCATTTTTTTCAACAAAGAATGTCTCGCCCCACAAAAACTCAACACTATATCATAATTCTCACTCATCGGAGTCAAAATCATTTCTTCTTTTGTCAGCACCCTCATTTGGGGCATATTTTCCACCACCACCGCCACCTGCCCCGTTGTCTCGTCGGTATCACAACTAATTTTCTTTATCTGGTCCTTTGTTCTCTGCAGAGCAATCACTGTCCCCGCCACTGGCAGCTTCGTCACCGCCTTATTTATCCCCACTAAATCTACTTGCTCCACCACCGGCTCGCCAAACGATAATAGCGTCAACACCTTGTCCGGATTTCGCTCTTTCAAGCTCACATAAAGCGCCGTCGCTGCTGCCACTTGATCGAGACTGCTCGTCTGCGCCCCAAACACCAACAGTATTTTCTCCGCTGTTTCCATTTTTTGCGCTAATTGGTGAGATAAATGCGTGACTTTTGACATAAAAAATATAGGTTCGAGGTATTATATCATATAAATCAAGTATAAACCGAGGATTTTCGACTTGATTTATTTTAGTTTTTCTGCTTTAATGAAGACATTACCTATGCCTTTTTTTAAGAAAGAAACACCAGTCTCCCGCAACCAAGTATTTTCCGCCCTCATCTCCGAAAAAAACCTGCAGGCCCTCCACTGGGAGGTGGTGGATGACCACATCGAAATTATCTCCCAATCCCAAATCCAAAATTACGCCAGCGAAGACGATGCGAGTCGCGCTCTCGACCTCTGCCTTCAGGAGTTTGGCCCCGAAAGCGAAGCTGTCAGCCAGATTTTCTTTCATCTCGATAGTGCCTTCAGCGATTATGCCGGTCTGCGACCAGAAAAAGCCTCCTTCATCAAAAAAATCACCCGCGACCTCAACTTAGACGCTGCTGGCTTCACCGCCAATGTCGATGCCCTAGAGCAGGTTTATCAATCTAGCCCCAACTCTCGCCCCTACCATCTCATCATCGAGTATATTGATTATAAAGTCATTTGGTCGCTCTTTAATCGCGGCAGCCTCATCCACGAAAAAACTATCACCCTCAGCGACGCTCCCGAATCGCGCGAGGAAACACTCTCCGCTCTGGCCGAAATGAAACAGCTCATTCGCGGTCAAGTGGCCGACAATCTCGAGATCTGGTGTGTTTCCGGCTTATTGTCCAGCCAAGAACTAAGAGCCAAAGATTTAATCCTCGACGAACAACTCCTCACTGTCTATTTCGGCAATGAAACGCTCCTAGAAAAAGTTGTCCCTCCCTCAGCAGTCGCCCTCGCCCGCGAAAATGGCTGGCTGCCGGCCGACATCCAAACCGAATCTCTCGACGAGCCCAGCCCATCTCCCTCCGAATCTCTTGATGAGCCTCTTGCCGATGAGACCACCATCCTCGACGAGCAAAACGACGACAATACCTTCACCCCTTCCGTCCGCAAAAAACGCTTCTCGCTCAAAAGCCTTCCTCGCTGGGCCATCATCACCGCCGCCTCTCTCATCGTCCTCATTGTTGGTTTTATCATTTTTTGGGTGTCCTTGGTTAGCGGCGCCACTGCAGAAATCATCATCTCCCCCAAAACTGTCCGCGTCCAAAAAACTGAGACTATTAAGATTGACCCCCAAGCCCGCGCTTCCGACTTCGACAACCTCATTTTGGCCGGAGATTTGACTCAAGAAAGCCTCACCTCCTCCGATACCATCGCCACCACCGGCAAAAAAGACATCGGCGAGCATGCCAGTGGCAAAATTGAAATTAAAAACAAAGTTATTGGCGAGGATAAAACCTTCGCCAAAGGTGTGCAGCTCACCGCCGGCAGCACCAAGTTTGTTCTTGAAGACGAAGTTTTTGTCCCCGCCGCTTCCGAAAATGACGATCGCGCCGAGTTTGGCAAAGCCACTGTCACCATCTCTGCCCTCGAGCCGGGGACGGACGGCAATTTGTCTGCCGGCACCCGCCTCTCCATCACCAATTACGACACTAGCCGCTATGAAGCCGAAGTTATCGAAGGCGGCCTAAGCGGTGGCTCCAGCGAAACCGCCGCTATGGTCACCGAATCCGACCAAAAGAAGCTCTCCGATAGCCTCCAAGAACAGATGATCAAAGATGCTCCGCTCCTCCTTAATAAAAAAGAAGACGCCGAGCTTTACTATATCATTCTGGCCAAGCAAGCCACCGCCACCAAAAAAGCTTGGTCCACTCCAGTCGGCGAAGTAGCCGATGAGTTAGAATTGGAGCTCACTCTCAGTGTCCCCATCGTCAGCTATAGTGCTGCCGATCTCGCTCCGCTGGCCGCCGCCATTCTAGACCAAGAAGTGCCCTCTGGTTATGTCCTCTCTGTCGATAAACCTCAGCTGATGTCCAATGCCGACGACGAACAAAAAAGAGGTGGCGAAGTATCCCTTAAGGTCGATATCGAAAGCATCGCCATCGCCCAGCCAGAACTCTCTAGCTTAGCCGACGACATCACCAATCTAGACACTATCAGAGCTCTCAGTAAAATCCGCGCCATCGAAGGAGTTAATCAGGTTGAGATCACCTATAGCTCCGTCTGGTATGAGCGCCTCATCAACAAGTTGCCCAAACCGGCCAAAATTAATATTACTATCTCGACAATCTAAATTATATGAAAATCAATCGCGAGGACTTAATTCAAGCCTATCGCGAGGCCCTGCGACGCGATATTAGCGTGGAGCAAGTTCTCGAGGAATGGGACATGCTCGGCGGTTGGGGTGCTCGCGGCAAGGTTCGCAAAATCACCAAACAAATCCCTTTTGTGCTCTCTCTCATCATCGGCCTAGGGTTTATTTTTACCGCCCTCACTCCTTCTTTTGAATATCTCTGGACAGAAAAATTAGGCTTCAAAATGCCCAGTTTAATTTCTCCAGTCCCCGACAGCCAAGTTTTTGCCAACCATAATTCCCTTCTTGACAATTCCTCTTTTGCCTCCACTAGCGATACCAACCCCCAAACCAATTCCATCATTGTGGTTGATGACCAAACAGATTATCGCAATCTCGCTAATTGGTTTGGCAGCACCGACGCTCAATTTAATAATCACCAGCAAAGTAGAACCAACTCTCTGCTGGGCAACAGTGTCTACACTCTCGATATCCCCAAGCTCAATATTGCTGCTGCCCGCATTAGAGTCGGCGGCACCAATCTCAATTCCAGCCTCATCCAATATGAAACTACTGTCATGCCGGGGGAAACTGGCGTCACCTCAATTTTTGGTCACTCCACTTTGCGCCAATGGTATAACCCCTCCCAAAACAATCCCGACCGCTATATGTCGATTTTCTCCACCATCATGACTTTAGAAAAAGGTGATAAGATTTATATCACCCACGAAGGCAAACTCCATACCTACAGTGTTATCAACAAAGAAAACGTCAAACCCTCCGACACCGCAGCTTTAATCGGACAAGAGGGCGTTGACGGCAAGATCTTGCGCCTGATCACCTGCACCCCCGAAGGCACCACCGCCATGAGAGGCATTATTACTGCAGTACTTGTGGAGGAATAAGTTTTTACTCCTCTACAGTGTAAGCAACGATCTTATCTCCGACAACAAAATCAATTTTCCTATTTCGAAACGTCAGCCCTCCCTCATCGCCCTTTTTAATACTCAATACCTCCCTTTTTTCCTTCATCATACTCGCCACCACCGGATTGGCGATAATCTGCCCCTCCCTCATCAAATGAAACATATCCGACTTCTTAATTTCTCCGCTCATCACCTTCACCCCCGCAATCTTAAGTCCCTTCATCTCAAATATCTGCAAAATCTCTGCCTCACCAGTGATCTTTTCATCAATCGTCGGCTCCATTAACTTAAGCATCTGTTTTTGTAAATCATCAATCAATTCATAAATAATCTGATACTGCTTAATTTTTACCCTCATACTCTTGGCCAAAGCCATTAATCTATTTTCCACTTTAACTTGAAACGCAATAATCCGTGCTTTCGTTGCTTGTGCCAACTCCAAGTCCGCATCCGTCACGCTCCCCACATCCGCCGCCACCAGCTCCACACTCTCCGCATCCAAGTTTTGCACAATCGCCTCCAGCGTCCCCTGAGTATCGGCCTTAACAATCAACACCAATTTCTTCGGCGTCGTCCCCAAAACATCACTTTTCTTCTCAAACACACTAAAGTCCAACATTCCCTCCTCAGTTTTCTCCAAAGCTAAAACTGGCGCCTCCATTTCTGATTGCATCGCGCTAAAATCACTATTATCCTTTACCATCGACCCCACATCCGGCACACTATCAAATCCAATCACCTGCACCGGATCACCCGCCATGGCCTCCACCACATTCTCCCCTGCGTCATTCAACATCGCCCGCACTTTTCCTTTTTTCCCATCCATGGTCCATAGATCCGATTTTATCCTCAGAGTACCGTTCTGGATAATCACATCTGCCACCGCTCCCTTAAGTTTATCTTTATAAGATTCCACCACCACTGCCTGCATCTCGCCTTCTCGCTGGGCCTTCAATTCCAGCAGCTCCGCCAAAGTAGCCACCGTCTCCAACAACTTATCCACTCCCTTGCCTGTTTTGGCCGAAATCTCCACGCTCTCAATATCCCCTCCAAAATCACTCACCAGCATCTCCTGCTCCGCCAACTGTGACTTCACGTTCAAAGCATTAGCTCCTTCCAAATCAATCTTATTAATCGCCACCACACACGGCACTTGAGCTTTCTTGATATGTCTAATCGCCTCCAGTGTTTGCGGTTTCACCCCATCATTGGCCGCCACCACCAACACCACAATATCCGTGATTTTCGCCCCTCGCTCGCGCATCTTATTAAACGTCGCATGCCCAGGGGTATCAATAAAAGTCAGCTTTTTATTCTGCACTTCTATCTGATAGGCCCCAATATGTTGTGTAATTCCGCCCACTTCTCGCGCCACCAATCTACTTGAGCGCAAATAATCCAGCAGTGTTGTCTTGCCGTGATCAACGTGGCCCATGATCGTGATAACTGGTGGTCTAGTTTCAAGCATTACTTCTTTCCCTCTCCCTCTCTAGCTAATTCTTCCGTCACTTTTTCTAATAATAACCGCTGTTGGGAGAGCGATACATTCTCCAGCTGCGTAATCTTTTCCTTAAAACGCACTAAATCAGCTAAAGTTGTCAATTTAGCTTGCACCAGTGCTTCTCTAGTATCCCTCTCCAATCCCTCATAAGTATCAATTTCATACTCCTCCTCGCCAGTGGTCATATTGGCCACTTCGCCGCTAGCCGACTTAATACTAATCGCCATCCCCAATACTTTTGCCGCCAAACGCACATTCTGCCCGCCCTTGCCAATAGCCAAAGACACTTGATCGTCCACCACCGTCACCTCAGCATGCTTTTTCCCTTCATCATAAACCACCTGCATATTTTCTGCCGGTGCCAAACAAGCCTTAATCAGCTCCACCATATCCTCAGAGTAGGGGATAATATCAATTTTTTCGCTATTGAGCTCTTTAATCACTTCTTGCACCCGCACCCCTCTCTGACCCACTGCCGAACCCACCGGATCAATCCCTTCGCCATTGGCCTTCACCACCAACTTAGCCCTCACTCCTGCTTCTCTAGCCAAATAAGCAATCTCCACCGTTCCTGCCGCAATTTCTGGTACTTCTCGCTCAAACAACTTAGCAATCAAGGCCTTGTCCGCACGCGACACAATCACTTGTTGGCCTTTTTTGGTCTCCGCAATCTCCTTCACAATCACTGCCAGCCTAGCATTATTCTTATAGAACTCACCTCGCATCTGCTCAGTTGGCGGCATAATCCCATATCCTCGACCAATATCCAAGAGCACATCTCTGCCCTCCATCCGCAACACCTGAGCCGTAATCATTTCTCCAACTCTACTAGAATACTCCGCCAAAATCTGATCTCTCTCGCTTTCTCTAATTCTCTGCAAAATAACCTGCTTAGCAGTTTGAGCTGCAATCCGCCCAAAACCAGCCGGCGTCACATCCACCATTTTTTTCTCATCCCAAGAAGTAGCTTCACCAGTTTCTTCATCTTTTGCCAAAATATCCGCCGCCAAGATTTTGAACTCACCGCTCACTTCCTCCACCACCGCCAGATAATGTTTATCTGGATCCAAGGAGTCCTCAAATTGTCTGCGATATGCCATCGCCAGAGCTTGTTGAATCGCCTCATAAATGGCCGCTTCATCAATTTTTCGCTCAATAGCAATTTCCGCAATCGCCATCGCAAACTCATTACGCGCGATTTTCTTCAATTTTTCGCTATTACTACTTCTTTTCTTTTTCATAATACTTTCTTTTATTTAGCCTTTATTAAGCAAAAAGGTAGCGCAAGTCGCCTCGCCTACCTCTCTTGCCCTAAAGTCTAATCTCTACAAAGAAACATTATAGCACAAAAACTAGCCATTTGTCAAGGCAAATCGCCGCCACCTCGAGGCAAAGCACAAATCGTGGATTTAGGCGAGCTTTTCGTATATTTTCGACTCAATTTCTTTCATAAGGGTTTTATTTTCTATCAATTTCACTTTCGTCGCTTCCTTGCCTTGAGCTAATACTTCTCCGCCATACTTATAAAAGCTACCCGACTTCTCAATAATCCCTTGTTCCGCCCCCACGTCAATCAAATCCCCCACATAAGAAATGCCATTCGCATCCATCTCAAACTCCGCTATCCGAAAGGGAGGAGAGACCTTGTTTTTAGTCACTTTCACTCGATGTTTCGAGCCCACAATTTTATCTCCTTCTTGAATATTACCAATTTTGCGAATATCCAGCCTTTGTGAGGCATAAAACTTCAAAGCGTTCCCTCCGGTTGTTGTCTCTGGATTACCAAACATAACTCCGATTTTCATCCGGATTTGATTAGTAAAAATCACCACTGTCTTGGTTTTATTAATCGCCGCCGTCAGCTTGCGCATCGCCTGCGACATTAGTCTTGCCTGCGCCCCCATCTGATGATCTCCCATGTCTCCCTCAATCTCCGATTTAGGCACCAAAGCCGCCACACTATCTATCACCAAAATATCCACCCCGCCAGAACGAATTAATGTTTCCGCAATTTCTAGCGCCTGCTCGCCATAATCCGGCTGCGAAATCAGCATTTTGTCCAAATCCACCCCAATCGCCTCCGCCCGCACCGGATCCAAAGCATGCTCCACGTCAATAAACGCCGCAATTCCGCCTTGTTTTTGGGTGTCGGCAATGGCATGCAGACAAATCGTCGTCTTTCCCGAGGCTTCCGGCCCATAAATCTCAATCACCCTGCCCTTAGGAAATCCTCCCACCCCCAAAGCCATATTCAACGCTAATGAACCAGTTGAAACCACTGGGATCTTTTCTGCCTGAGCTAAACTCTCACCCATCCTCATGATTGATCCTTTGCCAAACTGCTTTTCAATTTGTTGCATCGCAATATCCACTGCCTGCGCTTTCGCGCTGGTCACGTTCGGCGCTTTTTCTTTAACTGGGACAGTGGTGATTTTTTGTTGTATCATACCAACTTTCTAGATTTCTTCTAACTCCACCATACACAATCTTCTCCTATTGTGCAAGTGGCTAACTGTTAATTAGTCATAATATACACATAAAAGTTGCAAAATCGTTGCAAAATGCAAGCAGTTTTATCTATTAACTCATATCCAGCGAAGCATAAATGGATGATTTTGCGCGGTTTTAATTAAAAAATAAGCGTAGATGAAGAATTGACCACTAAAGCGAAGCCTAAATCGAGTATTTTGCGCGGTTTTAATTAAAAAATAAGCGCAGATGGGCTGAATGCCCATTGAGCATTATTTTTTACTTGCGCCGAGCTGTGCGCGGCGATTAAAACCGTCAAAATACCGATTTAGGCGAGCTTAGAGTAATATGGTGGCTGTTAGGACTAACCGCCCTTCATAGTCTCCACTCTCCATAAACGCCGTCAACCCATCATCCGCTCCCGCATGCAGCCCCAAAGTAAAATTAAACCGATCATTAAAACCCTGCCGTCCCGCTGTCACCAACCGACTCCCCGCGCCTTGCCATGTCCCCCCGCCATCCGCACTAATCGCCCATGCTCCCGCCTTAATCGCATTCATCTTGCCCACGTCTGGCACAAACCTCTGTCGATCAGTTGGGGAAGCCTCCCCATTTTTCACCAAATCCGTCATGCTATGCACGTCAATCACATATCCTCGCCCCATCGTCGAGGTCACTGTGCACAAAAAATCAGCCTTCACATCGCCAATACCCATAATCTCGGGCATAGCCACGCTTCGCGGACAATTCAAACTGATGCTACTCCCTAAGTCCAGATTCACTCTCACATTTTGCGGACTCGGCAGCAACGGCATCGCCGGCCAAGGGTCCGCCCCTACCGCCCCAGCTAGTCCCAACATCCCGCTCAATCCCACCAAAACACCTAACAACATCTTTCGCTTTTTAATCATAATCTGATTATACACATCTTTTTTTGATTTTTCCACTCCCCAAACATTCTCGCCTGCCATCAGCGTCTTTCTCCCCATAAAACACCCCAAACTGCCCAGGGGCCACCCCCTCAAACTCCCCTTCCAAAGCGGTAACTATTAGCGATTGACCTCTTTTTTCTATCTCCACTGGATAAAACTCCCCCAAGTGGCGAATCCGGAGGTAGATAGGGCTACTGAGTAGCGGGTGGCTAGCGGAGGGGGACCCCCAAAAAGAATTAGCAGCGAGAGCGAATAATTTTTTTGGGGGAGGAGCGACGACAGGACCCGCGACCATAAAGTCATCAATCTCTATCGCTCTCACTTTAGTCCTTGCCTTCCCCCCCGCAACCAATTCATTCTTCCCCACATCTTTATCAACAATATATAACGCTTCTTGAACCGG
>Ga0099364_10014889_pt1 | contig 10302 bp, 9 predicted proteins | sample TergutTh196P3_FD_73070 | JGI IMG/M metagenome (GOLD analysis project Ga0099364, IMG submission 73070) | Microcerotermes parvus P3 segment gut microbial communities from Pointe-Noire, Republic of the Congo - Th196 P3 | ecosystem: Host-associated > Arthropoda: Insects > Digestive system > Gut ...
AGGGAAAAGGTAAGTTTCTGGAATGATAATGAAACTGATTCATCTTTATATGCTCTTTCAAAAAATGCCGCAAGCGGCGTTCTGTCCTTAGAGTCAGCAATAAAACTGGAATACAATGTTATGGGATTGGATAATCTGAATGAAGATTATTCCCTTGAGATAAGTTATATGCTTGAAGGTTCAGGGAGGGAGTTAAAAGGTCAGGCAGTTATTGATCTTGATGGTGTTATGTGGGAGCTGCCAAGAGATTTTTCATTCCTTGATAATTCAGTCTTGCCTGACATTTACCGCGATTCACAATCACTTATAGTCACATACACCATACCTTTAAAAGGGTCACTTGATAGGCTAGACTTATCCTGGAGACAAGAAAGCAGAGCTGCTGGAAATCAGGGTTCTGCACTGGTTATTACAGGTATAAAACCTGTACCGCGCTGGTTTGGAGTTTCGTTTAACAATGAAGAAAATACTTTAAGGCTTAGTCCTTTTGTTTTCTCAAGAAATTCAAGGCTTGTTATGGATATTCCTCCTGCTTTCGATTACAGCTACAATGCAGAATCATCAAATATAAATACCGGGGAACAAACAGCTTCATCTGCTGCAACAAGCGTGCTTTCTTCAGTGCTCCAGCCCATTACTGCCAGTACCCGCGAGGTTTTAAGCTGGCCTTTAAATGAATGGCGTACAAGGAATTACGAACTTTTCCGCTGGAGGGAATTCCCCACAATCCTGATATTTGATTTTCTTAACTACGATGTACAAAACAGATTTCTTAAACGCCTGGCATTTTTTGTTGAAAAAGCAGGATTCCGCGGAAGACTTGCGCATGACCAGGAAATAGCAAACCTTCATGGCTGGAACGCCCATGACTACCGCGCAGATTCCCTTGCAGATTTTTTTGATCTTGCTGAAAGAACCAATTTTCCGCTTTTAAGTGAAGAACTGGAATTAAAGGACATACTGCTTGATTCAGGAATCATTATACGCAATTTTCGCGGGAACATAATCCCGGGCAGGGGTGCAATCATATCTTTAACAAGGGAAGCTCCGGATTATCTGCGCAATACTTTTATGGCTCATGAAGGGTTTCACGGTATTTTTTTTATTGATGAAGATTTTAGAATATTTTCAAGACAACGCTGGAATAACTTTGATCCAATAGCAGTAAATTTTTTTCTTGCATATCTTGATCTTCAGGCCTATGATATTAATGATGAATATCTTGTATTAAAAGAGTTCTCGTCATTCCTGCTTCAGCAGCCTGTGTCCCAGACAGCACATTATTTTGGCCAGACACTGCCGTCAAGGCTTGAGAACTCTCCGCAGCACAGGGCTGCGCTTACTCCAAGAGATCAAGCCTCAGGTACATGGCCTTTACTTGCAGCCGCGTTCCAGACAGAAGCAGAAGCTTTCTCGCAGTATGTTAATCAGCGCTGGGGCTTTGCTGCCGGCAGAACACATTGATTATAATTGATTATAATGGTTTGAAAACAGGGCGCCTTGCCTTATAATCTTCAAAACTGTTTATACCGGCATTAAACTGACGTTCTGTTTCCAAAGTTGTCGGAGGACCATGTCCCGGTAAAATAACATAATCGCCAGGCAGTGAAAGTATCTTTCCCCTCAAAGCGGTCATCTGATTTGATGCTGCATATACACTTGGTGTACGCCCTATAAGGCCGGCACTAAGTGAGTCTCCTGTAAAGAGCATGCGATCTATCCTGTATATCGCTGAATCAGGAGTATGTCCGGGCGCTGCAATAACATCAATGCTAAAAGAGCTTATATTCAAGTTTTCTCCGTCACGCAGGTGAATGGTTTTCTGCCCCCTTAACACATGACTGATGCAGTAAACTTCTGTCTTGTAAATCCGCTTGATTGTATTTATACCTCTTATATGACTTGAGTGTCCGTGCGTAATTAAAATTCCTGCAATATAATAGGCATTGTCTTCGATAATATTTAATATATCTTCATCCATACAACCGGGATCAATAATAAGGGCGTTGCCGTTAGACGCAAGAACATAGCAATTGCTAAAACTGGAAGCACAGAAATGATTATAAAGTTTCATGATATCTCCATATCAAAAATTGCTTCTGCGGTATTGGATGTTTTAAAAACAAGTTCTTTCTGCCGGCTCTTATAAAAATTAACCCTTTTAATATTACAGTTAACAATACTTGTATTTAATATATTCGATTCTATAAAACGGCAATTATAAAGGTTATTATTGCTAAACTCCGTATCTGTTATATTGGCACCTCCAAAGTTTATATCTACTAACTCTGAATTTTCAAACTTGCTTTTCTCTATTCCGGCTCCTCCAAAAGAAAGAAAATGGAAATCCACGTTTATAAACGTACATGAGATAAAAATAGAAAAATCAAAAAAAACAAGCCTCATCCTGGTACTGTCAAAAATACAATTATCAAAAGAAGCACCAGAAAAACTGCTCTCAGAAATGTGACAGCCGGAAAAATCCATTTTTTTAAAATAAAGTCCCTGTGCATTTAGATCACTTATTGTTTTATGCATTTTAATATGGTCTTTTATACGGCGTTCTTCGTCCAACTGTGCAACCTGATGGGAAGCGCACAAAGCAGAACCGTGGATTGCAGGTTTTCCGCAGCCTGCAGCACATGGAGTGATTATAAACATACCTGATTATAGCAGATTTTTCTGATTAAGTAGAGTAGTTGAGCAGAGTTAATTCATATAGTATGATATAGCCATGTGCTGGTACTGCGGCTCTCCAATAAATGATCCCGAACCCATAGGAAGGACACTTGTCTGTCAAGATTGCGGAAAAGACATGCGTTCATGCTGTAATTGCCGTCATTATCTTCCCAAAGAAAAGAACTGCAAAGAAAGCCAGGGAGATAACCCTTCTGATAAGGAACGAGCCAATTTTTGTGATTGGTTTGGCCTTAATCCCCTTTTTAAAGTAGTTTCTACAGGTGAAAAAAGCGCCCAAAATGCTGCAGGCGGGGCAAAAGAAGCCTTTAACAAGCTATTTAGTTAATATGGATATACGCCCTGTAATTTTTTTTGATTCCGGAATTGGTTGCCTTCCCTATGCTGATTTTTTCCATAAGCGTAATCCTTATGAAAAACTTTTGTGCATAGCTGACCGTGCAAACTTCCCGTACGGGACTAAATCCAAAGAATTCCTTAAAGAAACACTCTTATCCCTTTTTAAAAAACTTATAAACCTTTATAACCCAAAGATCATTGCCATAGCCTGTAATTCTGCATCAGTATCTGCACTTACTGATTTAAGGGAAGCATTTGTACAACTGCATATTATTGGTACTGTTCCTGCCATAAAACCAGCGGTTCTGGAAAGCAAAAAACATTGTGTGGCTGTTTTAGGTACACAAAGAACCATATCAGATCCTTATATAGCAGAACTGGCAGCCAAATATGATCCTGATACAAAAATAATCAGCATTGCTGCACAGGAACTTGTTGAGTTTGCAGAATACCACTGGATGGAAGCTGACAAAGAAAAAAAACTCTCTGCGATCAAACCCTGGGTAAATAAAGCGATAGAAAAGGGCGCGGATGCTTTGGTTCTGGCTTGCACACATTTTTTGCTTCTTAAAGAAGAGTTCCATGAAGCTGCAGCAGACAAGATGATGATCTTTGATTCTGTTGAAGGAATCTCAAGACGTGTTGAATTTATATTGGATGAACATAAAGCTCATCTCCGTTCAAACCTTATGGAAGAACAAAAAATACTATTTAAAATAAATGGAGACAGCTTTAAGAAAAAATTAATAGACCAGAGCTGGTTAAAACTGGCCAGCCACTTTGGTGCTTTGCCCGAGATGATATGAAAGCATTAGTATTGCGAGGTTCCAATAATATATTCCAGGTTCGAATTATCAATAATAATGAAGAAACGGAATGCCGTATAAAGGGAAAAGTTCTTAAAGAAGCCGAAGGGCTTTATAATCCGCTTGCACCAGGTGATATAGTAGAATGTGAAAATGGCCTTATTACAGCTCTGGAAAAGCGGCGTAATTGTTTTGCAAGGTTTAACCAAAAGGGTAAATCTGTACAGATACTTGCGGCTAATGTAGATCTTGTTCTATGCATGACAACTCCTGCATCGCCGCCATTCAGACCCAGATTTATAGACCGCCTGCTTATGGAAGCTGATTATGCAAAAATACCGGCAGCTGTTATATGCAATAAATATGATATTAACAAAGATGATATAGATGTTGAACATAGACTTAAGGACTTTGAGCGCATAGGTCTTCCGGTTTTGCGTATATCAGCAATAACAGGCGAGGGCCTTGAAGATATCCGCAAATTAATCTCTGGAAAGCTGACAGTTATTTCCGGGCAGTCAGGTGTAGGCAAGTCAACCCTTATAAACGCAATTATTCCCGGCCTTGATTTAAGAACCGGAAGAATAAATGAAAAATACAGCCGCGGTAATCATACAACAATACAATCATGTCTTTATGAGCTTGAAGAAGGCGGCGCATTAATTGATACCCCGGGAATAAGGCGTTTTGCACCGGAACGGGTTAAACCTGAAGAGCTGATCCTTTATATGCGTGAGTTCGCTCCGTTTGCAGGACAATGCAGCTTTGGCCATTCATGCCTTCATATAACAGAACCCGGCTGCAAGATCCTTAAAGCAGTAGAAGAGGGCAAGATCCACAAAGACCGTTATGAAAGCTTTCTTCGCATAAGGGATGATATGGAAAACACATGAACGAAAAAACCCTTAAACTTCTTGAGTTTGATATAATCCAAAACCGTATTGCTTCCTGCTCCATGAGCGAAGAAGCAGCAGCATTAATTCTTTGCGAAAACCCTTTTAATGACAGTATAAAGGCAAAACAGCTTAAAGAATATGTTGCTGCCTGCCTTAAACGAATGTTTTCTGGAGATGAAGAGGCAAGGGAACATATTCCCTGTATAAACGATATACTTCCAAAGCTGGATGTAGAAGGCATGGTTTTGGAAATAGAAGAAGTATTTAGCCTTGCAGTTTTTCTGGAACGCGGATTAATACTAAAAAACTGGATTGGCAAAGAATATCCAACTCCTTTGGAAAAAAATCCATTAACCCCTTTATGTGCAGATTTACCTGATACAGGACATATTACTTCACATATATATAAAATAATTTCAAAGGATGGAAATCTTCGTGATCTTCCGGAGTTTCAAGTCTTGAGGAAGCGCATAAAAGAGATATCAAAAGACCTGGAAAACTCTGGTTCAAAATACAATTCTAACGAAGAGACCAGGCGCATGCTCCAATCTACAATTCCATCCCAGCGTGACGGGCGTATGGTATTGGCCATAAAAGCCAACTTCCGCGGACGCATAAAAGGCATTGTCCATGAAGTTTCATCATCAGGACAGACATTATTTATTGAACCGGAAGAAATTGTAGAAAAAAACAATGAACTTTTAATAGAGAAGCGCCGCCTTGATGCAGAAATACGGCGTGTCTTACGTGAACTAACAGGCCGTATTGCACAGGAAAAAGATACAATCAGAATATTCCATAAAGGCGTTTTATACCTGGAAACACTGCGAGCCAGGGCAAGGTACGGATTTGAAACCAGAGGAGTTTTTGCCAATGATGGTGAATCCATAATACTAAAAAAAGCACGTCATCCGCTATTGGGGTCAAACGCAATCCCCCTTGACTTTACTCTTGAAGAACAAAAACGTACTGTAATTATTACAGGTCCCAATACAGGCGGAAAAACAGTTGCCTTAAAAACTGCAGGCCTCCTTTCCATGATGAACCAGGCTGGCCTTCCCATCCCGGCAGAGCATGGCACTACCCTGCCCTTTTTTGACGGTATATATGCTGATATTGGAGATGAGCAGTCCATAAGCCAGTCCCTTTCTACCTTTTCAAGCCACATGACAAACATAGCTGATATAATATCAAGGGCAGGCAGGAACTCGCTTGTTCTTCTTGATGAACTTGGCTCAGGCACTGATCCGGAAGAAGGCAGCGCAATCGCAATGGCGTTAATCGATCATCTTATGGAAATAGAAGCACGCCTTATTATAACAACACATCACGGTATCTTAAAAAATTACGGTTATACAAGGGAAGGCGCTGATAACGCTTCTATGGAGTTTGATGGCAAAACACTTGCCCCTACTTTTAAAATTATCATGGGTATTCCAGGTGAAAGCCGGGCTTTAGACATTGCCAAAAGAAACGGTCTCCCGCATAACATTGTATTAAAGGCAAGAAAATACCTTGAAGAAGAGCAGGCTGATATCAGTACCTTGATCGAAGGTCTTAGAACTAAACACAGAGAACTTGATGCTGCAAGGGATGAGGGCAGGCTTATTGAAGAACAGTTAAAAGAAGAACGAAGAAAAGCTGATCTTAAGGAATTAAGGCTTAGGCAGAAAGAACTTCAATTAAAACAGGAAAGCTCAAACAGCCTTAAGCTTCTTTTGGAAAACTCAAGAAAGCAGCTTGAGAATCTTGTGCGTGAAATAAAAGAAGGTGAAATTACAAGAGAGAAAACCCTCAAGGTAAAGCAGTTTATTTCAGAGCTTGAAGAAAATGTTAATGCGGAAAATGAAGGATTAAAAAAAGAAGAACAGGTGCTTAAAGAAGAACGCCGGCGCATGGACAACAAAGACAGTGAAAGTTCTACAGCAAGCAAGGGAGTTTTTGAACCAGGTGTTGAAGTCATTACAGGAGACTCACAGCTAAAAGGCAGGATATTAAGACAGGATAAAAAAAGCGGAATATCAAAGTGGATAGTTGAAATAGGTTCAATGAAGATGAGCTTTGAAGAAAAAGATCTTTTGTTGGCAAGTTCAGCAAAAAAAACAGTTTCAAATAAAGCTGAGCCTGACAGAAATGCAAGCTCCTGGGTAGCAGAACTCAGCCCGGCTGAACCAGTTCACTTTGAATTAAAACTCCTTGGCTTAAGGCTTGAAGAAGCCATGATAGCCTTAAGACAGCAGATTGACGGGGCAGCCCTGGCAGGACTAAGGGAATTTTCAGTTGTGCATGGCAAGGGAGACGGTATATTGCAAAAAGCTGTTCATGAATATTTAAAAAAGGAAAAAACTGTTTTAAGTTTTAATTTTTCAAGACCAGAGCTTGGTGGTTTTGGCAGAACTGAAGTTGTCCTTGATATATAATATTATTAAAAGTCTTCCAGCGGTTCATCACGATCAGTAAAATCAGGCATAACATAAACAAGAGCTCCGGTTTTACGCACCCGAAGTTCTGCTATACCAGAAGATACAAGTTTATCAAGATGTTTTTTTGCATCATCCAGGGATATATTGGCAGTCAAGGCAACTTCACTTACTGTTAAAATACCTTTATTTTCTTTTGCAAGTTTAAGTATTTTCCGCTCAAGGCTCTCTGTATAACCGGATTCAGGTCTTACAATGCGTGATTCACCGTCATTTACATGACGCCATGTTTTTTTATTACCATGCTGGTTAAATTGCCTTTGGTATAAAGCCTCGCGGATATTGGCTTCCCTTACCTGGCTGGGAAGTGTAAAAAAATCATATATGGTTCCAATACCAAATAAGCCGCCTGTAAACATCCACAGTATTGCAGTTGGAATTTTTCCAAGATATATACGATGGAGTCCCAGGATTCCAAAAAAAGATAAGAACCAAAGAAAATAAGCAAATAAAAGACTGTACATAATATAATTATAACAGTTTTACATTAAGCTTACAATACAAGAACCAATTTGCATTTACTATCACTTTTTTGTAAGCTGAATAACACGTCCCAAAAACTCATCTTCAATTTTTATATAGACCCAAATTCCGCTTGTGTCGGTTTTAAGTGTTTCTGTAACAAGCTTCATCCCCTTACGCTTAAAAAAAGCTGCTGCCTTAAAAACACTTGATGTTTCAATGGATACATCAGAACCTATATTCGTGATGGTAAAATTAAGCATTTTAAGGACAGCTTCCTGACACAGCTCAGTTATACGATCATAATTGCCGGATTCAATCAGATCCGCCGGAACCATCCATGAACCACCGCATGCTATTATTTTTTCAAACGCTGTGTATTTTGCAATATTATGCTCATTAATACCACCTGTAGGCATGAACTTTACTGATGAATAGGGAGCAGCTACTGCTTTTATATAATCAAGGCCTCCTGCCTGTTCAGCAGGAAAAAACTTGACAATATCAAGTCCAAAGGAAAGAGCTTGCTCAATATCAGTAGGAGTTGCGCAACCAGGTATAACCGGAAAATCCTTATCCTTGCAGTAAGATACCACTTTTGGGTTAAAACCTGGACTTACAATAAAAGCAGCTCCTGCATTAATAGCTTTATCAACCTGCTCTGTACTTAAAACTGTACCTGCTCCAAGCAGTACGTCCGGATACTTGTTTTTGATTTTACGGATTGCCTCTTCTGCACTGTCTGTACGAAAAGTAATTTCAGCGCATGGGATATTGCCGTTAATCAAGGCTCTTGCCAATGGAACTGCTTTTTCAGCATCATCGATTTTTATTACAGGAACTAATCCTATTTTTTTTAAGCTTTCAAATTCCTGGCGCATGTTGTACCTCCTCAATAACCATCTCAAGATTTTCTTCAGGGACATCCATTAAATCCCAGGAAAGTGCAAGGCCCCTTATGCCTGTTTCCATGTATGAACGGATAGTCTTTTTTATATAATCAGGGTTAGTATCAGCAATATTATCAATTCTGTTAATCTCTAGTCCGGCATATACAGGACACTGTGAATAAACTGCAAGGTTTTTTAATTCCTGGGCAGCAAAATCAAGATCAAAAGGATATGCCATGGAATCAATCCCAAGTATACAATCAAACTGCCTGATAATATTTTCATTATTATCTTTATTGTTATCTGTATAAGTATTATTCAAAGAACCTGCTTCACTTAAAAACATTTGTGTTTCAAAAGGCAGGCCAGCAGGCGCTTGTGTTATGCGGTACATCATTGGTTTAATAAAATCACAGATACCGGAAAGAGTAATCAAATCCTGGCCTGTAAATGATGCTAAAAACGGAGCAAACACATCAAGCCCTATACCCAATTTTCTTTCCCTAAAATAATCGCATATAGATATTAAGCTTTTTTGAATAAAAGAGGATTTTAATAAAAAGAAATGGGTTATTACAGGGTCATTAAACTCATATATACTGTTTCCATTATATGATTTTATTCCTAGCAAAGTTGGCGCATTAAAGGAGAGGGCTCTTTCAAGATCATCAATACAGAAAAATTCTTCATTGTATTTTTTAAGGCAATGATTGCAAAAACAAGAAAAAACACTTCTGTACCCGTCTCCTTTTTTACTGCCCTGGCCAAAAGATGGGTAACGGATCTTATCAAGGAAAATACCGTCAAAGGGTATGGAAGCAAAATCTTTTTCAAAAATATCAAGAATTTTTTCTGTATTGGAAGGGTCATTAGGACAGCAAAAGGAAAAGTTCTCTTTATAATTGCTTTGGTCGTAATGAATTTCTTCTCCATTCATATCAACAAGACCTGCTAAAGACCTTACAGATCCTGTCTCTGAAAATACAGGAAACCAGAGAAAAAATTCTATATTATGTTTTGCAAGAAACTCAGCTGTTTTAAGATAAAGTTCTTTTGAAAAAGACCAGCCCATTATAAGTTTATTGATATGCAGACGGGAAAGTAAGGGCTTGAGTTTTTTTTCAAGCGCTTCAAAAGATATGGCGTTGTTTAAAAAACTGCCGGAAAATACCTGCACGCTTATTTCGCATGCGTGATTATTTTTTTGAAGCATATTTTATTCAAGATCCTTGTTTATTAAATACTACTGGCATTAACGGCATATTGTCAATTGAGCTTTTATGCAAACTAAAGTACACTGTCAATATGAAGCGAAAAGGCGTAATATTTGATCTTGACGGAACATTAATAGATACACTTGGAGATATTGCAGCATCCATGAATAAAGCCCTGGAAAAACACGGGTTCCCGGCTCTGGAAATGTCTTTATATAAGGATAAGGTGGGTTGGGGTCTGCGCCGCCTGGCTTCACTTTGTATGCCGCAAGAAGCGCAAAAAGAAGATATTATTGCTGCTGTTGCAGAGGATGCCACGCAGTTTTATATAGAAACTCCCCTTGCCTTTACAGTTGTATATCCCGGAATACTGGGTCTTGTAGCAGAACTCAAACAAAGAAAAATCAAAACCGCTGTTTTAACAAATAAGAACAATCCCACAACCCAGATAGTGGTAACAAGTCTTTTTCCTCAAGGGTCTTTTGATATTGTACAGGGGGAGGTAAATGGAAAACCCC
>Ga0099364_10014891_pt1 | contig 10300 bp, 8 predicted proteins | sample TergutTh196P3_FD_73070 | JGI IMG/M metagenome (GOLD analysis project Ga0099364, IMG submission 73070) | Microcerotermes parvus P3 segment gut microbial communities from Pointe-Noire, Republic of the Congo - Th196 P3 | ecosystem: Host-associated > Arthropoda: Insects > Digestive system > Gut ...
CGATAGAATGGCGTGAGATGAAGATTGGAGCGTATGCCAAACGGGAGTGTGGTCTGCCTGCTCTTCCCGACGAATGGTCTCGTCGATTATTGCCGGAACCTTCGGTGGTGTCGGCATTTGCGGCGATAGTGGACAAGGAAGGATTTCAGGAACTGTGTCAAGTGATGCGTCGCACTCTTGGCGTGGGCGGAGTCTCTTCGGCATTGGGAGACGGTGCGAAGTGGATTTGGAATGTGGTGCGTGATGTGTTCGGCAAAACGGAGGAGTGTTTGGACATTTTTCATGCGGCGGAACACATTTCGGACTGTGGTAAGATCTTGTTCGGCGAGACGCAGGCGAAGGCGGAGTGGTTTGTGAGTATGCGTAACGTATTGTTATCAGAGGGTTTAGGAGGCATGGAGAGTGAGTTGTCGTCGTTGAAAGAGGGTTTGAAGGAGTCGCAGGTCAAGTCGGTGGATTCGTTATTGGAGTATTTTCGAGGCAATGCAGGTCGGTTGGATTATTGCGGTCGGTTGTTGTCTGGTCGAGTGATTGGTAGTGGTTTGATAGAGGGTGCGTGCAAGAATTTGGTGGGTCGTCGTTTGAAGCAGACGGGTGCGCCTTGGCGGTTGTTGCAGGCGAATCGGATGGCGAGTATTTGTTCCGTACTTTACTCAGACCAGTGAAAACTGTGCTGGTAAAACTCCTACCAAACTTTTACACACCCGGTAACAACCTCCCACGGCCGCCTTAAATATCGCCGCCGGTATCGCTACTGTACCCCGTGCGATTCGTACTCCTTTCCCGTCGAACCCTTACTCGGTCTGAATGCCGATTACACAGACGGGTCGAAATGATTGATCGCACTGGGCAATGGACAGTGGTCTTACCGAGCCACTTCCGACAACATCCAAGCGTTTTGCGGCTTCCGCTTGTCTCACACGGCTACGGGAAAAATTGCCGACCGTACTAGCGTCAAAATTGCCGATAAGATGGAGAACAACTCGGACATTCGCTAGACATTTCAGAAGGCGAAAGGAGATACCGAATTCTATGCCGATGGTGTTTTTGTTCACATACGCAATGACGACGGCAAGGCAGAGTGGCGTGAAACGAAAGTCGGTGCTTTTGTGAAGCGTGAACTTGGTGAGAGTGCGGCACCGGAAGAATGGGCGAGTCGAAAATTGCCGGAACCTACGGCGGTGTCGGCATTTGCGTCACTAGTGGACAAGGATGAATTTCAGGAATTGTGTCAGTCAATGCGCCGCAATTTCGTAGTAGGCGGTGTGTAGTAGGTTGAGTGTAGTAGACATTGTGCGATGGTGTACTATGTCTCTAAAATTGGGGGATATGGAATGTTCATAGCGAAGTGCATGGCAAGACGATGGAATGTTTTGCCCTTTATAGACAATAGAGTTATCATGCGTAGTAGCACATTTCGGATTGCGGCAAGGTGTTGTTTGGAACGGGTGAGGCGGCGACGGAGTGGTTTGAAAGTATGCGTTTGGTGTTATTATCGGAGGGTTGTTGGGGCATGGAGCGGGAATTATTGCCGTTGTTGAAAAGTGTGTCGCGGGGAAAAAACGTAAGAAGGTGCGATTGTTATTGAGATACTTTCGTCGGAACAGGGATCGATTGCATTATCGGGAGCGTTTGGCATCGGGTCGTGTGATTGGGAGTGGTTTGATCGAGGGGGCGTGCAAGAACTTGGGGGGGAAGGTTGAAGCAGACGGGCGCGTGTTGGCGTGTGGAGCGGGCGAACCGGATTGCCGTACTCTCTGCGACGCTGTACTCGAATCAATGGAAGTATGCTAGGAAAACGCCTACTAAATTTTGGCATACCCCGGCATAATAGGAATCCCTGCAACCGGTAGTCTTTTCCCCTGTTTTCAGGTAGAATGCCCGGGGATGTTTAGTTTGCTTTACGGGAGATTGTTGTGAGATATATTCGTTTGCTGTTTATCAGTAGTTTTATTGTTTCGATTGTTATCTCAAACATTTTGCTGGGAGCCGATTCAGCAGGCGACGAGCCGATCCATGTTCTTTCAATCAATGTCCGCTACTCGACGGCCAACGACGGCGAAAACAAATGGGCAAACCGAAGAGAATTCATGACCGACATCATCATCGAAGGACTGTATGATTTCATCGGCACCCAGGAAACGCTCATCCATCCCGATCCCGACTTTAACCAGGCAACATACATTGCGTCGCGGTTGCCGACATACGGTTTTTTTGGCCGATCCCGGGAAAGTAATCCCGAAGAAGGCGAAGCCATGATGCTCTACTACAACAAAGCCCGTTGGCGGATTGATGATAGGGATCAAGGAACGTTTTGGCTTTCCGATACACCGGATGTACCTGGCTCTAAAACGGATCCCATGGCTGGTTGTCCGAGAACGGTCGTCTTTGCTCTTTTTCACGAAAGGTATCCAGACGGTCTGCGATCAGGCCGGCCGACAGGGCGAAAAATTTATGTCTATAACACACACTTTGATCATTTGAGCGAGGAGGCCAGGCAACGAGGGGCGAAACTTCTTATGCAACGGATTGCCGACCGGCAAAGCCGAAACGTGCCCGTGATACTTATCGGCGATATGAACTGTGGAGAACAGAGTCCGGCCATTCAATTTATCAAAGGGTCGCCGTTACGGCTTGATGATCAAGATTGGGATGCTCCGTATCGACTCGTCGATACATTTCGTGTTGTTCATCCTGATGTCGTCGATGTTGGGACATTCCACGGTTTTAGGGCGGCAGGCCGGGAAAAAATTGATTACATTTTTATATCGCCGGAATTGCGGACTCTTTCGGCTGATATTATCCGCACGCAGCGTAACGGCCGGTATCCGACCGACCATTTCCCTGTCGCTGCGGTTGTTGTATGGTAAGGTATTTCGGCCTTGTAAGCGTTCTTGGTCTTTCAGTCGGGTTTGCAAACGAAAAACAGGAAATACCGTGTTATTCTGCGGTCAGAACGTCCAGCGAGTTTCAACTTCAACGTCACCCCAGCATCCGCAACTCGCATCGCTTATTAACATTTTTGTACAACGAGACAATCGCAAAGACGGAAAAACAACCGACTGATGCCAGCCAAGTCAACCTCGGCAACAACCCGAAGAGTAGTCAAATGCCGAAGAGCAGTTCAAATTCTACAACGAGGATATTAAACCATCTTGCATTGAGCATTCCTTCTTCGAGCGAAGGTACTGTAGTAATTTGCCAGGCCTTTAATCCGGAAGCAAGTAGTAGCACAGACGCTATGACGAATCGGAATTGGGCAAAGCCGAAATGCTTTGCTTTTTCCTTTCTCACAAGTGCCAGCGTAACATACTTTTTGGCGAGAGCGAAGCGGGAGGCTCAAACGAGTTTGAGTATCTTTGTGATGTATTCGATCGTTTGCCGGATTTGGTCAGTTACGTTTGTTTCTCTTGTTTTTTTGAATGTTACCAGTAAGCATTCAATCCTAAACGTCTTAATAGCCATTCTGTAAATTTTCCAGAAGCCAGATAGACAGATATCCAGCAACTTGCCAAAAAAGAAATAGCAATGATAGGTGATACAGGAGGTGGATTATTTGAATATGCTGCAAAAGATATGATCGCTATTAAAACTAGAGTGCAACCACCACAACTTTTTACAGAATTCTCTCTATCAGCCTCGTAGCGTCCTTTGAGTGCCTGCCAGAAAAAACAGACATATACTATCGCAAATACAAGGGGGGAGAAAACCATAGCACCATGGTTTGCCGAAATGTATATTAAAGTAAGATTTACTGCTGCAAGGCACCAAGCAGTACATTTCACGGCGAGTTCTACCATTTTTTTTCGCTCCCGCCTATCCCCTTTCGCTATCCACCTGACAAAGCATAGAAGTATTACAATGATGCCGCAGCATATACCGGGAATCCCTGTAAGTAGACTCAAGAAGGCTTGAACTCTGCGCTCTCTTTCTGCTGTTCTTGCTTCATTTGCCAGTCTGCGTTCCTGCTCAGATATTTCTATTGAAAAGGCTTTTTCCTCTGCTTCCCTACGCTCCTGCTCTGCCCAATCAGCAGGGGTTGCGCTTTTCAATGTTTCATGTTTTCGCCAAATTTCATGTGCCGGTGTGATTTGTATTTGGATTTTTTCAATATTTGCTTGTTGAATTTGTTGCACGAACGACGGCGCAAACCAACACAGTGTGGCAATAGCGGCTGTGACAATAACAAAAACACAGCCTAAACCAATTGTCATTTTTTTCATTATTGGTCTCCTCTCTATTAACGGCTGTACTGTCTCGCAATTCCAAATCCTGTGTCAATAACCCGAATAAAGTTTACTCTGCGTCTCTGTGTTGCTTCTGCCTGTCTACGGGGCATACTGATTACTTTCGCTTTTCAACGTACCGTACTCCCGCCAAATTTCATGCGATGGTTTGATTTTTATTTGGATTTCGTCAATACTTGTTTGTTGCATAGACAAACTTGCATGCCGTATCAGAGAAGGTGCGAACCACCAAAGCACTGCAATGATTATAACTGCAAACACACAACCAAAACATCTACAACTTGTTTTTTTCTTTTCACTCATTATTCTGTTCCCCGTAGGAGTCCCCGTAAACTGACTCCCAAGAAGAAATCGGCATGTACAATCAATTACGACTACTTTACGTCATTCTTCGTTTTTGTTTTCAATTCGCAACCTCCTTTTTAAGTTCATTGATCGCTTCCTCAGAGAGCATTGCCCTGTCAGCAGCGTCAGTATATTTCTCTTCGACTACTTGTTTCGCTGTTGCAAGCAATTTATCGATTTCGGTCAGTTCATCTTGGTCTAAAAACCTCCCCAACTGCCGAAGGTTCTCTATCTCTTTGATTCGGATATCAAGTTCTTCCAAGATACCAGATGTCAATCTTTTTTCGAGCCACCTATCAATTTGCAACTGCTGCATTTTATCCGGTAACAGCGTTTGCCAACAGGAGTACGCAGCCCGCAAATCGGGTGGAATATCACTGAGTTTGCTCTTGCTGAACAGTTCAATGGCATCCAATTCGGACTTTCTTCCAAGATACTGTTGGAATTGAGTTCTCTGTTCACGCAATTTCTGGGTGGTTTTACGGTACGAGTCCATTGCCTCAAAGATTTTCTCTTGGAGTTCAAGCCGCTGTCGAAGTAACTGAAGTAACTGTTTGCCTGTATCGTGTTTGTCTTCCTTCAGATTGATAATACCACTAATCTGTTCACAGCCGATCACGGAGGCAAATAGGAGGCAAAACAAAAAACAAGTTATAATAGCATGATATCGGGAGTACATGGTCAATGGATGGATAGAGGATTGGTCAATCACACGGGGGACACCGGGTATTTTTGAAAACAGTTCCCCGTGGACAGTACAGTTGAGTTAAATCAAGTTGAGTTAAATCAAATCGTCGTTTGTGATAGAGAACGAAGAACCGCGTTTGACTTCATCTTTCAATTCGATGTTTCGGTTCTCTTGATCTCTCATTTCTCCTTGAACCGCCAGTTTGTCAATTTCTTTACGCAATTCTGCCAGTGCGCTGTCGGTATTTAGGAGCGTATTCATCTTGTCGTCCGATAAGCCGAGAGAATCGATGGTCTTACTTGCTTCAAAGAGTTCTTTGTACATCTTATAGTCGGCGATGTCATTTTCCATCTTTGCGATGTTGTCATCAATTTGCGGCATATTGGAGCGAATTTTCCCCGCCCGTTCCTTGTAGAAATCCGACCGCGTGCGTTCCCGCTCGATGGACGCGTTTGCCGCTTCCACTTGGGCTTTATAGTCTTTCAGGGCACGATAGATTTCTTCGCCGGTAAAATTTTTGGCACCAATTTCGATGACTTTTGCCTTGTCTTCTGCTGTTGCGAGGTCAAATTTCGGTAATCCGGCATTCCTGGCGGTTTCCTGCAATTTACTGAACGACGCGACAGTTTCCGCTTTTGCCTCTTCGAGGCGTTCGATTTGTTTGAGAGCAACCCCAGCATTAACGGAAAATTCGTCGGCAATCCCTTTTAAGTTTGCGCGGCTTTTTTTGGCATCGGCAAGTTTGCCCTGCATTCGGTCTAACACTGTCGCATCCTTGAACATTTTGGTGAGTTGTGCCCACTTGCCCTTGGCAGCATCGACAGCATCATTACAACCGGTCAACGTTACGAGAAGGTTGAGCGAGACCAGTACGGTCAAACAATAGGAAAGTTTGAATGATGTTTTCATTAAGACTTGTTGCATAACTCCGATTTTTCTACATAGCGGACAATGAATCGCATTCTAGCCCATTTTCCCATTCTCGTCAAGGAGGACAAATTACCTGCGTAGAGAGAAAACTGAAATTGCAAAATGAAACATTCAAACGATGAATAGGAACAACTAAACCAGTCGTTCAAATCCAGTCTTTCAAATGATGCCTGATATTTTGAAGGCTGCCCACGCCCCATTGCACCAGTCAGAGTAAAAGAGAGCACGCCCTAATATCAACACGCCCCATCCATTGTTCTACACTCTGCTGTTCTACACTCTGCCCGACGCTCGGCCTTCGCCGCAAAAAATAACAGTTCTCTTGTTTTTCCCTTCATTTTTCACTATCCTCTGCGCACGGCTTGTCTTTTTCGACAGTTTTATTCGCCGGTATTTCCTACCCTCTATGCAAGGCAGACGGTATTCGTTCGGTCACGTGATCGAAACAGTCCAGCAACGATTCGACTGGAACTCCTCCGGCAGATTGCTAGTCTACTGCGTCGTCGCCGGGTGTCTGACCGGCCTGTGTTCCGCCGGACTGTACTCCGTTTTCATCGAAATTAAAACCGCTGTCCAGGCAATCTATCCCGTTGCAGGAATTGATTTGCCCGTCCCCGATGATTATACCGCCACATCAGGGCCGTTGCCCGGTGAAATCTTCGACACAGCACCACGCCGGGATGAATTCGGCTGCCTCGTCTTGCCTCGGTATTGGATTCTCATCTTGTTAATCCCAACGCTTGGCGGGTTACTTTGCGGTATTGCTGTTCGGTCGTTTTCCCCCGACGCTTTCGGGGACGGAACGGATCACACCATACGGTCATTCCATAAACGTAATGGGGCAGTGCGAAACCGGGTTCCGCTCACGAAGACGGGTGCCAGTTTCCTTACGATAGGCAGCGGCGGATCTGCCGGGTTTGAAGGGCCGGTGACACTCTTCGGCGCATGGACAGGCAACTGTCTGGCACAGGGACTACAACTCAACTACCGCGACCGGCGAACCCTGCTCTTGGCCGGAGCATCAGGAGGAATCGGCGGACTCTTTCAAATCCCGCTCGGAGGCGCATTCTTCGCCGTCGAAGTCCTCTACGCAACGTCCGCGTTGGAACTCGCCGCGATTTTGCCGTGTATTTTGGCATCCATCGTCGGCTATTCCGTATTCCGATACATTCACGGCGACGTGCATTGGATTACGCTGCCAGAGTCGGCGGGAATCCATTCGCCGTTAGACCCGATGATCTTTCTGCTCTTTGTTCCGCTTATTGCGTTGGCCGGATTTGTTTTCGTCGTTTTCATTCGGGAACTTCGCAACCGCTTTTTCCTGCGGCTGCCCGTTCCCGACTGGGTTAGGCCCGCTCTGGGCGGATTTTTTGTCGGGTGCATTGCCTTGATTTTTCCACAGGTTCTCGGCGGGGGATATGAATGGATGTACCATTTACTCTCGGAAGGCTTACCCTTTTTGCTTATTGTGATGCTCATTTTGCCGAAGATGCTCGCAACCGCCTTGACGCTTTCATCCGGCGGGAGCGGAGGACTCTTCGCCCCGTCTCTTTTTATAGGAGGACTTGTCGGCGGCGCATTGGGGCATCTAACCAATATTCTCTTTGCCTACTTCAATCTGCCCTATACGCCGCCGGATATTACGATGTGTGTGCTCGTCGGGATGTCGGTATTCTTCGCAGGGATCGCCAAAATCCCCTTTGCGGCCGCGATTATTGTATGCGAAATGGCGGGATTTCATTACGAATTCCTGATCCCGCTCATCATGTTAAATCTATTACACATTGCAATACAATCGCCAGGAACATCGTTTTATTCGGAACAAGTTCCCGCTCCGATTGATAGTGAGGCCCATTTTGGACACTATTCAACCGAATTGCTCAAAGTCTTAACTGTCCGCGATGCGTTCGACAGGATGGCCGACGGTCAACCTTACGAAAACGGCTTGCCGAATAGATATGCCGAAACGGTTACTGTATCCGATGACATGTCAATCGCCGAAGCGGTCAAGTTGATTGCCCCCAGACCGGAATCGACTTTTCCGGTTATTGACAGCCGAGGCACATTTATCGGACTTATCGGCTCGACGGAAATTTGGGGAGCATTTCGCAACTGGAATCAGCAAAACGGGAGACTGCTTGGACATCAGGAACAACTGCAAACGGTCAGGCCGTTGGTTCAAACAATGCCGATGACGATTGCGCCGGATTGCGATTTATACACGGCGATGCGGATTTTTATGCTGGAGAACCTGACGGAATTGCCGATTGTGTCGCCGGAACAGCCGGGTATTTTACTCGGCATGCTTCGAAGAAGCGACATATTGGCCGCATACAATCATCAACTTGCATCAGCACGCTGGGGATAATACTAAACCGGAGAGACGAAACCAGAGCGTGTCTAATTTTGTAAAACGTCTGCCCGTCGGCAACACAATTATCGGTAAAACCTTTTAATGACATCCCAAGCCTCACGAGGAGAATCCGTCATGTGAAATAATTCCAAATCACTCCGGTCTATCACTCCGGTTTCAGAGAGGTAATCAAAATTCAAACATTTTTGCCAAAAATCAACGCCCAGCAATATAATCGGAATTTGTTGCATACGCCCCGTCTGACGGAGTGTTAAACCTTCAAAAAGTTCGTCCAAAGTTCCGTACCCGCCAGGCGAACAGACTAACGCCTTTGCACGAAGCATAAAATGCAATTTTCGAACATTGAAATAATGGAATTGAAAACAAAGATGCGGTGATGTATAAGGATTCGGATACTGTTCGTAAGGCAAATGAATGTTTAATCCGATGGACATCGCCCCCGCATCTTTCGCACCGCGATTGGCGGCTTCCATGATACCTGGACCGCCGCCCGTACAAATAATATAGTCGAAAGGCCCTGTATAATTCGGCGGATAACCGGCCAGAGTTTCCTCGGAAACAATGCGGGCAAACTCCCGGGCTTGATCGTAATAGACACTATTCTCCAAATGAATTTTCGCTTTGGCGACGGCGTCTTTCGCCGACTCACTGTTCGGAGAATCGGCCAACCGAGTGTTCGCTTCGGCCAAAAGCCGTTTCGCCCGGTTTGATGATACAAACCTTGCACTGCCGAATACGATGACGGTTGACCGTATTCCCGCCTGTTGCATATACCATTCGGGCTTATCCATTTCGAGTTGCATACGGATTCCTCTTCCGTGATCGCTCTGGATAAAATCTTGGTCTAGAAAGGCGATTGAATAGGTCGGCGAAGTCTGCTGTAGTCGGGAATCGCCGGACTCTTCTTGCGGTTGAGCGAGAATTGCCTGCCGTTCGAATGACTCGGCAAAAGGAACAAGAATGTCGGATGGAGTCTGGGCCAATGGAAATGACGGAAGGCAATACCGGATAAAATATCTATGTTCTACTGGCCCATTATGGCATAAAACCTGTCGGCAATCAACGCTGTTAGAGAGATTCGCAAACCAGTTGGGGTGAACGTTTTCTATCTCCCACTGTTACGTTACCTTTTTTTTCCGGCAATTTTCCAAAAAATTGCCCTAGACCCGGCTTTGAAAAATCACTAAACTGCTCTCGATATCCACACCCAAAAACGATTATTTCGTTGAAAATAAGAAAGGAGTTTATATGAATCAAATGATGAATAGCGTTATGTCCGCCGTCATTGGCGGAGTTGTTGGAGCCAGTGTTATGCTCTTTACCGGCGGTATCGGCGGACAAAAGATCGATTTGGAAAATCTCGAAGCCACCAATCTGAAGGTCGCAAGTTTGACCATTACAGATCAAGCCGCCCTCGTGAACACGGCAGGGAATCCCGTAGTGTTACTCCGGGAAGGTTCAATTTTGGTCGACAATGTGATTTTTGCCAAAAAACTTGTCGGGCAGCAAGTGCAAGGACATGCGGTCGTTGCCAATCGGGTGTTTACAACACCGGATGACCTGATTGCAACACCCATTGATCAATGGCGTTTCTTTACCGAAATCGGCTCGTCGCTCGAATCCGGCGGCGAAATCGTCATCCGCAGCGACAAAGGTTTTGCGGCGGCGAACAGACAAATCACAAACGGTGCCTTGCTCCGAGTCGGCTTCGATACC
>Ga0099364_10014892_pt1 | contig 10300 bp, 7 predicted proteins | sample TergutTh196P3_FD_73070 | JGI IMG/M metagenome (GOLD analysis project Ga0099364, IMG submission 73070) | Microcerotermes parvus P3 segment gut microbial communities from Pointe-Noire, Republic of the Congo - Th196 P3 | ecosystem: Host-associated > Arthropoda: Insects > Digestive system > Gut ...
GAATAGGAAAAATAAGCTGCTTTTTCCGTCCCGTCCTTCCGTACAATGACTTCTGATAATAATAACTTATGTCATCTTTTTCGGTTCTTGAACCGCTCAACCGACGCCGCCGACCAACACAAGGATTGAGTATACACAGGATTTTGTAAAATTGCAGCGTTTTTTTATGCGGCAGGCGACCGCAAGGCAACATCCTTTTTATCTCGGTCGGGAGTATACAATCCATCCCCGCTTGCGCCGCCTTGTGACGAAACCCTATAAAACATCCGGGATAATCTACAATCCGAATATTTGTCGCGTTATGAAGTTTGTGTCATAACTGATTACAAACATATTCTGCCCTTCTGGAATCAGTGGGTAAGGTTTCTGATTTCATTTTCGGTCATGCCGGTATCTTCGATAATTTCATTCATTGGCCTGTTGCGGTTTAGCATTTTCAGGGCTATGGCTGCAATGACAAGTTCTTTCAGGTCGAAGGCATTGATTTTATTTCTTTACAAAAGGAACGTTACGATTTGGTCGTCAAGCAATCTACATATGACACTAAACCGGTTCAAGCCATGATACGAATCCTTGAATCCGGGGTATTACGTGAGGATTTTTCTGGACTCGGCGGCTATGATACATCCGACATGGGCAAAATCGTCTCAATCGGTTGAGATGAGACGATAAAAAAGCGAAAATCGTTCCATTTTTCGCTTCCTCGAGCATGGTTTTCCACAAATTTTGAGGGAGATGCTTCACCATGCACCATGCCACGCCATGTAACAAAACATCCCGGAAAAAGCCATTGCTCCGACAAAGACGAATCGTTCTCACTGCGAAGCATTGTCCGCTTTCGTCTATCACGGTTCAATAGCAAACACATTAAAACGACGGTATATATGACGGTATGTCAATTACATATCAATTATAATTAATTGATATGTAATGATTTATATCCATACTTCTATAGGCGGCTTCGTTTTATACCGGTCGGGAGTATCTCTACGCCCGCTTGCGCACCCTCAATACGAAACGGTATGAAATATCCGGGCTACCAAACCGAACCGGAAACAAAGTGATTTGAGTACGATCCAGACCAACCGCTTCACCTTGTGTCTAAAGATGAGTAAACTATATTTTTAAACAAAAATACGATATAAACAAAGAACGTAGGGGCAGACCTATGTGTCTGCCCTGTCTGTCTGCCCTGTCTGTCTGCCCTGTCGGTGCGGGTTGGTGCGGTGAGGGGTAGTGCGACACGATGCGGTGAGGGGTATGCAGGTTTTCGATAACATAAACAAGACCGTTCGGGACGACCTTTCGGTAACAATTCAAAAAGGCAGTAAGCTGTCGATAGCCGCAGCCTGCTTTTCTATCTATGCTTACCAGACGTTGAAGGAACAGCTTGAAAGCATTGATGAACTTCGCTTCATTTTCACATCTCCCGCTTTCGTTACCGAAAAAACCCCGAAAGAAAAGCGCGAATTCTATATTCCGCGCCTGAACCGTGAGCGCAGCCTGTATGGAACAGAGTTTGAAATCAAGCTTCGCAACGAACTTTCGCAGAAAGCCGTAGCCCGCGAGTGCGTGGACTGGATTCGCAGAAAAGCCCGGTTTATGTCCAACACGACAAACGAGAACATGGGCGGCTTTCTTAACATCGTCTCCGCAGACGACCAGATTACCTATATGCCGCTGAATGGCTTTACGACCGTTGACATCGGCTGCGAGCGCGGAAACAACAGCTACAACATGATGACGCGCTTTGCAGCCCCGTCCAGCGGCGAATTTGTCCGCTTGTTTGACGCGGTATGGCGCGACAAAGGAAAATTGCAGGACGTAACCGAACAGGTCATTGACAGCATCACCGCCGCCTATAATGAGAACCCCGCCGATTTTCTGTATTTCTTTACCCTGTACAATATATTCAATGAATTTCTGGACGACATATCAGAGGACATACTGCCGAACGAGGCGACGGGCTTCAAAGAGAGCATGATTTGGAACTTGCTTTACTCGTTCCAGAAGGACGCGGCGCTTGCCATTATCAGCAAACTGGAGCAGTACAACGGCTGCATCCTTGCCGACAGCGTAGGTCTTGGCAAGACGTTTTCCGCCCTTGCCGTCATTAAATATTACGAAAACCGCAACCGCAACGTCCTTGTGCTATGCCCCAAAAAACTTGCAGACAACTGGCGCACTTTTCGCGAAAATTATAAGAACAACCCCATAGCCGCCGACCGTCTGCGTTATGATGTGCTGTTCCACACCGACTTATCCCGCGACCACGGGTTTTCAGGCAGCATTGACATCGACAAGCTGAATTGGGGAAACTACGACCTCGTTGTCATAGACGAATCCCACAACTTCCGCAACGGCGGCGAGGTTCACGGCGACGATATGCGCGAGAACCGTTACATGCGGCTTTTGAGCCGCGTCATTCGTCCCGGCGTAAAAACAAAAGTGCTGATGCTCTCGGCGACACCCGTGAACAACCGCTTTACCGACCTCCGAAACCAGCTCGCCCTCTCCTATGAGGGTATGCCGTCATTGATAAACGAAAAGCTGAAAACAGGCAGGCCGATTGACGATATATTCCGATCCGCCCAGCGGATGTTCAACACATGGAGCGACCTGCCCCCGGAAAATAGAACCACCGCATCCCTGCTAAAAATGCTTGATTTCGACTTCTTTGAGATACTGGACAGCGTGACCATCGCCCGCTCCCGGAAACACATCGAAAAGTATTACGATATGGGCGAAATCGGAGCATTTCCTGAACGTCTGAAGCCTGTATCCAAACGCCCAAACCTGACAGACCTTCCAAACGCTATAAATTACAATGAGATTTACGGCGAACTCAGTAAGCTCAATCTTGCCGTGTATACGCCGATGGCGTATGTCCACCCAAGTAAAATAGGCAAATACATAAGCAACCCGGAGAACAGGGGCGACGTCCTCCGTATTACAGGGCTTGAGCGCGGTATGCTATCGCTTATGACGACAAACCTTTTGAAAAGGCTTGAAAGCTCAGTCTATTCATTTCGTTTGACGATTGAGCGCATCAGGAAACTCATTGAAATGACCATCAACAGTATCAACGAATACGAGTCGGGGATAGCCGGGGGCATCGACGTTGCAGAGCCAGGTGAAAATGATTTTGATTATGACGACCAGAATACGGATTTCTTTGCCTATGGAAAGAAACGACGAATCGACCTTGCGGACATAGACTATATATCGTGGCGGAACGAATTGATGCTGGATGCGGAAATTCTGGAACTGTTGAGATTGATGGTGGCGGACATTACGCCGGTTCACGATTCCAAATTGCAAGAGTTGTTCCGGCTGATAACAGGCAAAATTGAGAATCCGATTAACGAGGGCAATAAAAAACTGCTTATATTTTCAGCGTTCTCCGACACGGTAGAATACCTCTATGAACACGTCAGCCTTTTCGTAAAAGAGAACTTCGCGCTTGATGTGGCTATGGTTACAGGCTCGGTGGACGGCAAAACGACCTTGCCGAAGTTCAAGGCGACGCTGAACAATGTCCTTACCTGCTTTTCGCCCATTTCAAAGGATAAAGCCCTGCTGATGCCAAACGACAAAGCGGTGATCGACGTGCTTATCGGTACGGATTGCATCTCCGAGGGTCAAAACCTGCAAGACTGCGATTATTGCGTCAACTACGACATCCATTGGAACCCCGTGCGTATAATACAGCGGTTCGGGCGTATTGACCGCATCGGCAGCAGGAACAAAGTGATACAGCTTGTGAACTTCTGGCCTGACCTGCCCCTTGACGAATACATCAGATTGAAAGCCCGCGTTGAAACCCGCATGAAGATAACGGTAATGACCGCCACAGGCGACGACGACTTTATCAACGCGGAAGAAAAAGGCGACCTCGAATACCGCAAGGCACAGCTTGAACGCCTGCAAAGCGAGGTCGTAGACATAGAAGATATGTCTACGGGCATATCCATCATGGATCTGGGGCTGAACGAATTCCGGCTCGACTTGCTTGACTATATCAAGCGCCGCGGCGATTTGGACAACACGCCGTTCGGGTTGCATACGGTCATACCCGCGGGGAATGAAAGTCCGCCCGGCGTGGCGTATGTCCTTAAAAACATCAACGGGAGCGTGAATATCGACAACCAGAACCGTATCCATCCGTTTTACATGGTCTACATTGGCGACGGCGGCGGCGTAATATGCGACCACCTTTCCCCGAAGGAAATGCTCGATAAACTTCGTCTGCTCTGCAAAGGAAAGACGACGCCGGTTATCGATCTTTGCAGGCTGTTCAATGAAGAAACAAAAGACGGCAAAGATATGAAAAAATATTCGGAACTGCTCGGCGGCGCGATAAATACTATAATCGACGTAAAAGAGGAAAGCGACATTGACAGCCTGTTCAGGGCGGGCGGCACATCCGCGCTGAACACGACCATCACGGGGCTTGACGATTTTGAGCTTATCTGCTTTTTCGTCATCAGATAAGGGGATATGCGCCATGCTCGAATTGCCAAAAAGCACGGTGTTCGGCAGGCGTATACCGAAGCAGAAGTTTTACGACAACCTGAATGTCAACGCGCAGTTGAAGCGGGTTTTCGTGGAACAGATAAACCTTATAACCTGGCGGAACAAAATCGCGCCCACAACACTCAACATTCCGGAAGGTGAATCGGTCAGTGAGATAGAGGTTATTGCAATCCAATTAAACCAACGTGAACTTGACAAACGGATACTCCCGCTGATTGACAGGGAAATACCTTACCACATCCTGTTCCTGCTCGAATACGGCGGAGAGGTTCAGGCGTGGGTCGGATATAAGGAACAAGCCAAAATGTCGGCGTTCAAACCCGGAGCGTACTACCACACGGATTGGCTCATGCCGGAAGCCCTGAATCTGCGAATTGACGGGCTGGATATGGATAAGGTCTATGAAAACCTGATCCGGCAGATTGCTGGTGAGCGGCTGGTGGATGCGGATGATGGCAGTATCAAGGAAGCCGTCAACCGCGACGCCCGGCGGCAGAAACTGATTAAGGAAATCGCCGCGCTTGAAAAAAAGGTGCAGCGGGAGAATCAGTTTAACAGGCAGGTTGAATTGAATGGTGAATTGAGGCGGTTGAATATGGAATTGGAAGGATTGTGATGAACAGATACGATCCTGATATTCATCATCGCCGAAGTATTCGGTTGCCGGGGTACGATTATTCACAGGACTGTGCGTATTTTATTACGATATGTACGCAGAATCGAGAATGTCTGTTTGGTAGGATTGAAAATAATAATGTTATTCATAATCAATGTGGTTATATGATAATAAAATGGATCAACGAGATTAACGATAAATTCCGACATACAAAAATATCGTCATATATTGTAATGCCAAACCATGTCCACGCAATTGTTGTCAACGAATCCGTCACCGTAGGGGCAGACCTGTGTGTCTGCCCTGGTCATGAAACAAAAATGCCAACAGAACAGGGCGAACACATAGGTTCGCCCCTACATCGGATTGTGCAATGGTTCAAAACAATGACAACAAACGAATATTTGCGCGGCATTAAAACGTTAAATTGGAAACCATTTGATAAACGATTATGGCAACGGAATTATTATGAACATATAATCCGCGACGACGGTGAATATAACCGCATATCTGAATACATAGAAAACAATCCTATGACATGGGAGAATGATAAATTATGGATAAAATAAAATCTGAAACCCCTGACATTATCGCCCAAAACATCGCCAAACTTGCGGAGCTTTTCCCCGGTGTTGTCGTCGAGGGCAAGGTGAATGTTGATCTCCTGCGCTCGTATGTTGGCGAAGAGATTTTCGGCGATGAAGCTTACGAATTTACATGGGTTGGCAAACGCGCCGCCATTGCCGAAGCCGGGCGTCCTATCCGAAAGACGCTGCGCCCCTGCGTGGAGGAAAGCCGCGATTGGGATACGACGGAAAATCTTTATATTGAGGGTGATAATCTTGATGTTTTGAAATTATTGCAGGAGAGTTATCTCGGCAAGGTGAAAATGATTTATATTGATCCGCCATATAATACGGGGAATGATTTTATTTACCGTGATGATTTCGTGTTGGATAAAGATGATTATGATGAAGAAGCGGGCGTGTACGATGAGGATGGCGACCGGTTGTTTCGGAATACCGAAACCAATGGAAGATTTCATTCTGACTGGTGCAGTATGATGTATCCGCGGCTTGTTTTGGCACGGAATATGCTCCGAGAAGATGGGGTTATTTTTATTAGCATTGATGATAATGAACTTGTACGACTGCGGAAAATATGCGATGAAATTTTTGGCGCATGTAATTTTATTGCCCAATTAATTTGGAAAAGCAAGAGCGGTGGAGCAAATGATTCTCGTTTTTTTGCTGTTGACCACGAATATCTGATATGTTATACAAAGAACGCTAATATATTTAATTTATTTATTGATATCGAAGCAACTGTTACGACATCGTATAATCGCCAGGACGAAAATGGTCGTTATTCACTTGACAGGCTCGATAAGCAGAGCATACGTTATTCACAATCTTTGGATTTTGAAATTAAAGACAGGGATGGCAACTCATATTTCCCAAAACATAGAGACCCCTCACGTCCAAATGCAACGTGGCGATGGGGTAAATCTACTGTTACGGAGCGGTTTGATGAGCTTGTATTCAAGAACGGTAACATATATACAAAAAATTATGAGAAAAAGGGAGCAATAGCAAGAAGTCTTTTACTCGAAGATAGGTTCGGGCGTACAAGAACCGGCAAAACCGACTTATTAGAGTTGCTTAATGTTGAGATCTTTCAAAATCCAAAACCACATAAACTTGTGCGTTATCTTTCAATGATAACAACAAACTCCAAAGACATCATCCTGGATTTCTTCTCCGGCTCCGCCACAACCGCTCACGCCGTCATGCAATTAAATGCCGAAGATGGCGGCAGGCGCAAATTCATCATGGTGCAGTTACCTGAAACATGCGCAGAAGGCACAGAAGCGGCAAAGGCAGGTTACAAGAATATATGTGAAATCGGCAAAGAACGCATACGCCGCGCCGGAGACAAAATCATTGCGGAAACAACCAAACGCAACGGCGGTGTAGGGGCAGACCTGCGTGTCTGCCCATTCGTCGCAACGGATAATGTCGAATCCGTCAACGTAGGGGCAGACCTGCGTGTCTGCCCTGGTATTGGCAAACCCGGTGTTATCTGCCCAGATATCAAGGGCGAACACATAGGTTCGCCCCTACAATCGCACGGATCATCGTTGTTCGATGCAATAGGGCAACCACAGGGGGTTGCCCCTACCCAAAATACGGTAGACACAGGTTTCCGCGTCCTTAAACTGGACGACACCAACATGAACGACGTATATTACGCGGCGGGTGATTACACGCAGGATAGGCTGTCCCTCTTTGAAAACAACATCAAACCCGACCGCACCGATATGGATTTGCTGTTCGGCTGTCTGCTTGATTGGGGCTTGCCGCTGTCCATGCCGCATACACACGAAATCATAGACGGCGCGACCGTACACAATTACAATAATGGCGACCTGATTGCCTGTTTCGCCGACAAAATCAGCGATACGGTGGTCAAGGAGATAGCCAACCGCCGACCGCTCCGGGCGGTGTTCCGCGATTCGTCCTTTACAAGTTCACCCGAAAAAATCAACGTGGCGGAAATATTCAAGCTGCTCGCCCCGAACACGACCGTGAAGGTAATATGATGGACGAAAATAGAAGCATAATCTCTACAAATGGTGACGACGCGGAATTTTTCAGGCAGATTGCAGACTTTCTCGCGGATGCGCGCAAATATGCCAAACGGCAGTTGGATAGAACAATCGTCACGGCATATTTTGAGGTCGGGCGCATGATAGTAGAACGTGAACAACAGGGGCAAAAACGGGCGCAGTACGGCGAAAAACTGATAAAAGGTTTGTCCGAATACCTCACTGAACGATGCGGCAGGGGATATTCGATTACTAATTTGAAAAGCATTAGAAAATTTTATCAAGTGTACGCGCCCTCAATTCAACAGACGCCATCTGTTAAATCTCAAAAAGGGCAGACGGCATCCGCCCTTTTTGAAAAAAGCCAATCATTAATTAGCGCTTTCGATACCGATTACCAAAAAGGGCAGACGGCATCTGCCCTTTTCAGGCTGGAGTGGTCGCAGTACCAAATACTGATGAGAGTTGAAAATGCCGATGCCCGCCGTTTTTACGAAGTCGAATCTGAAAGTCAGCAGTGGACGGTCAAACAATTGCAACGTCAGATTGGCAGTTCGCTATATGAGCGCCTGGCGCTTTCACGCGATAAGGACAAAGTGATGGCGTTGGCTAACGAGGGGCAACGTGTAGAAAATCCGCGAGATATATTCAAAACGCCGTATGTTTTGGAATTTACCGGGCTTGAGGAACGTTCCGAATATTCAGAAAGTGATTTGGAACAGGCATTGATAGATAATTTGCAGAAATTCCTGCTCGAACTCGGCAAAGGCTTTCTATACGAAGCTCGCCAGAAAAGGTTTTCGTTTGATGAGAAATCATTTTATGTGGATCTCGTCCTGTATAACAGATTGTTGCAATGCTATGTTGTTATTGACTTTAAGGTTGGCGAGATGAAACACCAGGATCTCGGCCAGCTTCAGATGTATGTTCACTACTTTGACCGGTATGTAAAGCAGGAATTTGAAAAGCCCACAATAGGAATTTTGTTATGCGGCAAAAAGCACGATAATATCGTTGAATTGACTCTGCCGCTGGATTCCAACATCTACGCCTCCGAGTATAGTCTGTACCTGCCGGACAAGTATTTATTGCAACGCAAACTTGCCGAGTGGATAGAGGAGTTTGAAAACGCAAAAGAGATGCGCGGGATTGCGAATGGGGGCGACGCCCAATGATGAAACTCCAATTCAGGCATCAAAAATTCCAGGCGGACGCGGCAAAGGCGGTTTGCGACGTGTTCGCGGGGCAGCCATTCCATACGCCGACATACATGATTGACAGCGGCAGCGAGCAGACGATGACGCTCATGGATGGCCTGGGTTTTACCGGCTTCGGCAACGCCCGTATCTCCACAGGGCTTAACGACGGGCAAATCCTTGAACAGATACAAAAGATACAGCGCGCGGGATTGATTGAGCCTTCCAGGCAGTTGGAAGGCCGATACAATCTGACCGTGGAAATGGAAACAGGCGTCGGCAAAACATACACCTACATCAAAACCATGTACGAGCTTAATAAATGCTACGGCTGGAGCAAATTCATCATCGTAGTGCCGAGCGTCGCCATTCGCGAGGGCGTATTCAAGTCGTTCCAGATTTCCGAAGAACACTTCAAAGAGGAATACGGCAAGGCGATACGCTACTTCATCTACAATTCCGCCCAACTTACGGAGATTGACCGCTTTGCATCCGACAGCAACATAAACGCCATGATAATCAATTCTCAGGCGTTCAACGCGCGGGGTAAGGACGCACGGCGCATTTATATGAAACTGGACGATTTCCGCTCGCGCCGCCCCATAGACATTATTGCAAAGACCAACCCTATACTGATTATCGACGAGCCGCAGTCCGTCGAGGGCGCGGTGACGAAGGAGCGTCTGCGCGAGTTTAACCCGCTGCTTACCCTGCGCTATTCGGCGACGCACAAGAAAGACAGCATTTACAACATGATCTACCGCCTTGACGCGATGGAGGCGTACAACAAAAAGCTCGTCAAAAAGATTGCGGTCAAGGGTATTTCGGTGTCAGGCAGCACGGCGACGGAAAGCTACGTCTATCTGGAGAGCATCAATCTGTCCAAAGGAAATCCGACGGCGACGATTGAATTTGACATGAAAGGCGCGACCGGCGTCCGCAAAGCGCGGCGTATCGTGGACGAGGGCTATAACCTTTATGATAAATCCGGCGAGCTTGCCGAATACAAGGACGGCTTTACCGTGCTTCGCATAGACGGCAGGGACAGTTCCATAGAGTTTACCAACGGCATTAAAATATTCGCGGGCGATGTGATTGGCGCGGTCAGCGAGTCGCAAATGCGCCGCATCCAGATTCGCGAAACCATCCTCTCCCATTTGGAGCGGGAGCGGCAGTTGTTCTATAAAGGCATAAAGGTGTTGTCGCTATTCTTCATAGACGAAGTGGCGAAGTACAGGCAGTACGACAGCGCGGGACAGGCATTTAACGGCGAGTACGCGGATATATTCGAGGAAGAATATTCTGCGATTATCAAAAATATGCAATACGGGTTCGGCGATGACG
>Ga0099364_10014893_pt1 | contig 10299 bp, 8 predicted proteins | sample TergutTh196P3_FD_73070 | JGI IMG/M metagenome (GOLD analysis project Ga0099364, IMG submission 73070) | Microcerotermes parvus P3 segment gut microbial communities from Pointe-Noire, Republic of the Congo - Th196 P3 | ecosystem: Host-associated > Arthropoda: Insects > Digestive system > Gut ...
GGCGCCGCCTGCCCTGGCCACGTTTATTTGATTGAAGGGGGCCCGCCCCGTCCGTACAAGGATGCCGGCACGGTAAACCATCACCAATACGCTGTCGGCATCGTTTTTTAATTCAAAACTGACTTCAGCGCCCATTGCCGAGGGGTTATATACCGGCGCCGATTGCCATGAGAAATATGGAAAAGATTTATGTTCCCATATTTGCCAAATATCCGCAGTATCCCAGCCTAACATATTATTGTTAAAATCTGCCGTTTGGAACGTTGCCATATCCACGTTTGCGCCGCCGAAGTTGTTTGCCGTCTGATTGCTTGAAATTGCGCCGTTGGCATTTTCTACAATCATATCTTCATTGGCGTGGTTGTTGGTTAATGTGCCGTAGGAGACATTATCATCCCCTGAGATGCGGTTAATACTGTTGGTTGTGCCGATTATTATTACCGAAGAATTTGCCGCCACAGAGTTTTCGATAAGACCATTTTGATTGTGTCCTGACAAGCCGCCGATATTATCGTCAAATCCGATTACGGTTCCTGTTCCTGTTACGGTTCCTGAAGCATAACAGTTTGAGATGGTAGATGAAGGATTTCCTCCCGTCAAGCCGCCGACAAAGTCAACTCCTGTTACATTTGCCGTTGCGTAGGAGTTTTCAATAGTAGAATAAGTAAAATTGCCTCCTGACAAGCCGCCGGCAAAAGAGTTATTTCCTGTTACGGTTACGTTTCCTGTAACGGAGCAGTTTAAGATGACGGAATAATTCCTGTTGTTTCCCGCCAATCCGCCTATACATTGGAAATCTCCTGTTATGGTTACGTTTCCTGCAACGTAGCAGTTTGAGATGGTAGAATATTCCCTGTTCATTCCCACCAATCCGCCTACACCAGCGTAACCGTTTACGTTTACGTTTCCTGTAACGTAGCAGTTTGAGATGGTAGAAGAATTATAATTGTATCCCACTAATCCGCCTACATCTTCTTTTCCCGTAATATCACAATTATTTATACCGAGACTTTCAATAGTTGCTGCGGAAATGTTTCCGAACAGACCGATACAACTTGTACTGCCACGGTTAATTTTCAATCCTGAAATGGTATATCCGCCGCCGTGGAAACTGCCTGTAAATGGAGCAGCGTTACAATTTCCTATTGGCTCCCAGCCGTCTGCGCCCCATTTTGCGTATCCGTCGCCGCCGGTAGCAAGATAATCGGTCAAATCAATATCGTTTGCCAAACGGTAATGTGCTGATAAATCATTACGTACCGCGTCTAATTGGGCTGCGTTTGTGACAAGGATTACGGTTATGTTATTGGTATTAAGCGTCCACTTGGCATACAGGGTGATGGCTTGCGTTACAGCGTGGTTTGCAAAATCCCATTCATTCTGGAATGTTGCGTTGTCGGTATACCAGCCTGCGAAGTCGTAACCTGTTCTTTCGGGGGGTGCGGGCGGCGTGGCGTGTAAGTTGTAGCCGACTGTCTGATTGGATATGTCAACGCTTACGCCTGCGAAGGATACGGCGTAACTGCGCAGCGTTGCGCTGAATTGCGCTACGTAGGTCTGATTGTCGGTAACGGGCGCTATGGCAGGCTCCCAGTCGGTAAACTCGTAATCGTATTGCGCCGTTGATGCTTTTGTGGGCGGGGCGCCGTCGTAACTTGGCATGGTTCCGTATTCTACATACAGGTCTGTCTCTACTGTTTCGTCTTCTACTTCCCATTGGATGGTGAAGGTGTGGACGTCCCATTTCGCCCAAAGCGTCATATCTTGCCTTACAATATCGGTTGTAAAATTCCATTCATTTAAGAATGTATTGTTGTCGGTAAACCAGCCGTCGAAATCGTAACCTTCTCTTGTGGGGACGGAGGGGACGCTGGCGACAGAGCCGTATTCTAACGCTTGGGCGGGAATACCGCTTATTTCATCGCCGTCAAAAGTTACGGTATGGATTGTACAACTGATACCCTGCCAACGCAAGAAAGGTAGTCCGTCGCCGCAAATACGCCAAAGCGTGGTCGAATGAAACAAATCGTCAATATCCCAGCCTTGATTAGCGTAAAATACTGACGTTTTAAGCGTGGACATGGATTGGTCGGCGCCTGATATTCCGTTGGCGGCGGAAGTGATGGTAATTGCGCCGCTTGAGTTTTCTACGGTCATTGCGGAATTGGCGTGGTTGTTGGTTAATGTACCGCCGATGTTGATGCCTGTGATACGGTTAATACTGGTTTCTGTAACTGTTGTCGTTACCGAAGCATTTGCCGCTACAGAGTTTTCGATGAAAGCAAATTGATTACGTCCTGCCAATCCGCCGATATCGAAATCGCTTCCTGCTACATTTCCTGAAGCATAACAGTTTGAGATAGTAGAAAAATGATTTGCTCCCACTAATCCGCCAACATAATAGCCAACTCCTGTTACGTTTGCCGTGGCGTAACTGTTTTCAATTTTAGCATCACTATCATTTAATCCCGCCAATCCGCCGACACTATTGCCATTTCCTTTTATGTTTCCAGTAACGTAACAGTTTGAGATGGTAGAATAATTATTATTGTATCCTGCCAATCCACCTACACTGTGATTTCCCGTAATAACACAATTTTCTATACCAAGACTGTCAATTTTTGCACCGTCTGTATATCCGAACAGACCGATATAATTTGTACTGCCTCTGTCAATTTTCAATCCTGAAATGGTATGTCCTCCGCCGTGGAAAGAGCCTGAAAAGCGGGTCGTAATATCATCGGTCGAATTATCGCCTATGGGCATCCAACCGTCTGTTTCCCATTTTTCGTATCCGTCGCCGCCTGTGGCAAGATAATCCGTGAGGTCAATATCGTTTTGCAAACGGAAATGTTTATCCAAAAGGTTGCGCACGTAGTCTAATTGCGCGGCATCGCAAATCAGATAGGGATTTTCTTGCGTTCCCCTACCGCCGCAAAATAGAAAATCGCCGAAGCAATCTATACCTTCTTGCCATTGGAAAAAGGGTAAATTTAATCCGTCGCAAATACGCCATATTGCAGAGGGATTTTCCGAAGCGGCTATATCCCATTGTGCGGTTGTATTATAAAATGTATAGGTTTTGAGGGTTGCCATAGTTTGGTCTCCGCCTGCACTGCCGCTTGTATTAGACGTAATGGAAACGGGCGAGCCGTCGATTGTTACGGTCATATCGGCATTGGCGTAGTTGTTGGATAAGGTGAGGGTGCCCAACCTAAACCCTGCTATGCGGTTAATATTTGAATTTGTTGCAGTTAGCATATCATTTGCCGCTACGCTGTTTTCGATGTTGCCCATTTGACTATATCCTACCAATCCTCCGACGTAACCTTCTCCAGTTACCGTCCCCGCAGCGTAGCAGTTTGAAATGGTAGAATATCCATTTGCTCCTGCCAATCCGCCTACTCGTTCAGCGCCTCCGGTTACATTGACTATAGCGTAACAGTTTTCGATGATGGAACTATTTTGGTTTACTCCTGCCAATCCGCCTAAATTATAGCCATTTCCGTTTATATTTCCTGTAACGTAGCAGTTTGAGATGGTAGAATTATTAGAATTATCTCCCACCAAACCGCCTACAGCGCCATTTCCCGTAATATCACAGTTTATTATACCTGCGTTTTCAATACTTGCTCCGTCTGTATATCCGAACAGACCGATATAATCTTCTTCGCTTCGGTTAATTTTCAATCCGCTGATTGTATGACCGTCGCCGTCGAAACTGCCTGTAAATGGGTTATCTTCGTCACCAATAGGCAACCATCCGCTTGTATTCCATTTTTCGTATCCGATGCCGCCTGTGTCAAGATACTCGGCGAGGTCAATATCGTTTTTCAAACGGAAATGAGCATCCAAATGGTTTCGCACTTGGTCTAATTGTGCGGGGGTTGTGATTACGTACGGGTCATCGGTGGCGCCGCTGCCGCTTTCAAATTGCGCTATTGCGCTTGTGATGCTCAAGCCTGTGAGGGCGAGGGCTAAAAGGAAAAAATTCATTGTTTTCATGGTTATATTGTTTTATGTTTTATGAATGAATTATAAACTTATCACAAATCTAACATTATCAATTTTAGGTTTGATATATTTCTAAATCCTCTGTCAAAAGTGAGTAGAGGCATATCCAAGTATATTGCTGTTGCGGCAATTATTGCATCTGGTAGTTTTATGGGATGCTGCTGTTTTATCTCTCTATATAACTGCCTTATTTCCTGATTAATATCAATTACAACACATACACTTATCAGAGTATCAATAATTTGAATGTTTTGAGCAGAAAGATTGGGCTTCCCAAAAAGTTCCAATTCCGTTATAACAGACAAGTAAATTTGCTTGTTGTCAAGGAAACGAGCAACATCTCTATTACCATCAAGTAAGTATATCAATGGGTTTGTGTCGCATACAATTCTAATCCCATTCATTCCTTATTCGTTTTTGGTACTCCAAACCGTCTTCACCCCATTTGATTTTGCCCAAAAAGATCTTTGAGCGAAACAGTTTTCGAGGCTTCAAACTCAATAACATATCGTCAATCTCTTGATGATTGGTATCCTTATTCACTGTAATTACCATATATTCACGTTTAAATTTCAAACCACAAAAATACTCTTTTTTTTTTACTCACAACTTTTTTCTCAATTTTTTTTTTTGATTTGGAGTGATTTTTTTTAGCAGGTTTTGAAAAAGGCATTATCATTTTCGTATCCGTTGCCTGGGGCAATATATTCGGCGAGGTCAATATCGTTTAATAAGCGGAAATGTTTATCCAAATGGTTTCGCACTTGGTCTAATTGTGCGGGGGTTGTGATGACGTATGGGTCATCGGTGGCGCCGCTGCCGGCTCCTGAAAATGTTTGCGCTATTGCGCTACTGATGCTCAAGCCTGTGAGGGCGAGCGCTAAAAAGAAGGATTTCATTGTTTTCATGGTTATTTAAGTTTCGAAAGTTATCAATATAGAAAAGTTGTGCCGTGCATTTTTGGAGTTCTTTGCCCGTAACGGCTGCTAATGAGAGTTTTATGTTTTCTACACTGTTCATACAATAATATCTACATAAAAAACGCTGCAAGATACAAATATTTTTTTGAAAAACAAGAAAAAAATTAAAAAAAATGATTTTTTTTTGAAAAAAAAGTTGGGTTTAAGAAAAAAAAATTGAGTATTTTTGTGGTTTGAAATTTTATAAAAAGTAATTGTATGTCACAAAATAGCAACATATCTGAAGCCACCCCCGAGAGTGTTTGGGCAATATTGCGCGAGTTAGCGGCAAGGCAAGCAGAAAATGAACGACAGATTGCCGAAATTGACCGTCGAATATCCCGATTAGAAAACCAAACTGACGGAATAACGTCGTCCGGTTATAGTTACCTTGACGAAGATGGCGAGGAGGTTACAAGTCGTTACGGTTGCTTTTTCACAGATTATTTTTACAACATATCTGAACAAGACGGCATTACCATCTTTGGCGAAAAGTTCGATGTTTTGATAAAATGCAATTTTATTCACGATGAAAATGATAAAAGTATAGGCACACCGAATACAATGTTAATCAATAGAAAAACGGTTGTCATTATCGAAGTGTTATACAATGCGCAGGAGGCTGACATTGAGCAGGTGAAGAAAAAAGTTAAACCTTTCAGACAAAAATTTCCCGAATACCAAAATCACAAGGTATTTCTTGGTTTAGCGTCGATGGTTTTTGATGATGAAATTCAAAAAAAGTGTATCGAAGATGGAATTGCAGTAGTTAAACAAGTTGGTGATACGCTTGCTATACATGATGAAGGATTGAAAACGTATGAATCGGAAACACAACTTTCGTAATAACCATCGCCAGTAATGCGCGGTTCGCTGAAAATCTTATAACCGTCATTACGCAAAATATCTGTCAGGCAGTTAACCTCTTCATAGCTTCCGACGCTGAAAACGAGATGAATATATCCCAAATGTTCGCCATCAATACTGATTTCCGGTAAATTCGGTTTATGCATTATTTCTATCCTACTTCCGTTGTCAAAGGTTAGAAAATAAGTTTTCAGCCCCGTTTTGGGATTATGATACTGATTATTCGATATTGCTCCAAAGTATTTTTCATAATACGTCTTTGTCCTTTCCAAATCGTGGACATAGATGGCGATATGGTCGATTTTCATGGTAATTCTATTTATTATTTTTAAAAAATCAGTCCAATCAGTCCAATTCGTATATCCCACCCTCTATAGAATGTGTCTTGAAAATCAGCCACATCGAACTATTAAATCAAATTTAAAAGTTCGATGTGCTTGATAATCAGCGCTATTTTTAGCGGATGAATTCATTCGCTTTTATGTTCGATAAAAAGAACCTGTATTCGACCAAAACAATCGCCACTGATAAAAAACTCTCAAAACAGCGAAAAAGCATATCCTATCATCACCGAAACAGCTCCAAGCCGGTTGCTTCCGTTGTCTTCGTTGTCTTGTACGGTTCGAAAACCGTAGTTGCCTCCAACTTCGAGGAACAAATAATTTTTTCCGCTTTGATGTCGCAATCCTGCGTTAGCAGCTATACCGAAATTTATGCTTTTCAATTCGCCGGTTGTATTTGTTTCGCCAAAAACGACGGGACTGCTCATTTTTTCATCAATATCGGGAAATTCGTTAGCCACGAAGCCCTGTATCTGCGGCGACAAAGCTTCCCAAATGGTTTCTGTTGCTGAAGCGTCTGAATACATCCTGCTGGTTCCCTCGGCTATCTGCTTGCCCGACAGGGTGAACGATACTAACGGACCGACATTGACGTACACGCTCCATGGCGTTTCACCGATATTCCGTCCAAATTGCGCAAGCAGCGGTAGCGTAAAATAGTCGAATTTAGCAACATTGTCCACATTATTTGCATAATAGTATGGCGGCAAATTCATCATAAGGGCTCCCAATGCGGCGAGTTGCTGGTCGGATATTCCCATGCCTATACTGTTGCCAATATCGGTAATGAACTGCTGCGAAGGCAATGCTTGCGTGCCGTCTCTTTTTCCGCCCAGACTGCTGTATTCAACTCCGAAGCGGAAAGAAAAAGTCTGGTTTAGCTGCAAATCGGTGAAAACTCCCCATGCCGGCGCTATTCGCGAGTTGTATCCTTCGCTGATGGGCGTACTTTCGGCAACAGACATATGTGTTACGTTCATCCCGCCTCTGATTCCAAATTTGACATTCTGTGCGTGTAATACGCATGTTGTCAAAACAATAAATATTGAACTGATAAGAATCCTTCTCATTTTTTTATTAACACTTAATTCCTAATTCTTAATTCTTAATTCTCACACTATTCCTTCTATATTCCACACGAATGCTCTCAAGCCTTGCTGTTCGGCTCTTGCGTCCAATTTTTTTAGACTTTCCAGCAATGGTTCTACCTGCTCGTCTTCGGTTATGGCAAGTATTGCCGAGTTCATTGCTGGCCACGTGTGAGTGCCAAAATGCGGTTCACCGGTATGGCTGCCGCGACCCTGCGCATCTGCCCATTTGGTGAAACCTCTGATGTGATGGCGGTCGAGAATACTGCTCACCGCCTCTGTTAGCGCCTGATTATAGGCAATAAATACTGCTTTCATTCTTCAAATAATTCATTTAAATCTATTTCTAATCCTTCAAAAATAAAAACCGGGGCTTTCTGATTACATTCGTAAACTGTTCCGTTGTCGTACTTGCCGTCCGATTGTAATAAAAATACATTAATCATCTTCCCTTTAGGGTCTACAATCCAGTATTCTCTCACGCCTGCTTTTTCGTAGAGATTGAACTTGTAATTCCAATCATACTTAAGCGTGGCAGGCGACAATACTTCTACTATCAAATCGGGCGCGCCGACGCAACCGCGGTCGTCCAATTTGGTCAAATCGCAAATTACACAAATATCGGGCTGAACCACATCGTATATCTTACTGTCTTCGTTTGAACCGTTAACAGGTAGACGGACGTCGAAAGGAGCATAATAAAGATGACATTTTCCTTTTTTATTTTCAATAAATGTGTCAATTCTTTTGCTTAATTTCGTCGAAATACGGGCGTGTACGCGCACAGGAGCCGCCATCAAATGGATAAAGCCATCAATAAGTTCTCTACGCTTATCATCTATCCATGTCAGATAATCAGCATAATTATAACGTTTGTTTAAATCTAATGAAACTTCCATGTTCTTAATTATTTATGCTTTTTTAATCCTCGTCCTGTATTATTCTTCTTTTCTTTTCACGTTTTAGTAAACGACTGCAGAATACCGAATACACTATAGGTATCACTATCAGCGTCAACATTGTAGAGAATGTCAATCCACCGATTATAGCGATTCCCATTGGTTGCCATATTTCGGAACCTTCGCCAAATCCGATTGCCAACGGGAGCATACCGAGTATTGTAGTAAATGTTGTCATCAACACCGGACGCAGGCGCGATTGTCCTGCGGCAACAACTGCATGATTTATTAACATGCCGCGTTCTCGCAACAGGTTCGTAAAATCAACCATCACGATACCGTTCTTTACGACTATCCCCACAAGCATTATTGCTCCGATTAGCGCTATAAGGCTCAACGGAGTGTTTGTTATGAACAGCGCAAGAAATACTCCTGTGAATGCAAACGGCAGGGTGAACATTATTATGAACGGCATCAACAGTGATTCGAACTGCGTCGCCATCACGATGTAGACCAACAGGATAATCAATAGCAGGAGCGTTCCCATATCAGCAAACGAGTCAGCCTGGTCTTCTGCGGCGCCTCCAATAGAAACCGATACACCTAACGGGAGTTCCGTTTGGGCAATTATCCCGTTTATGTCCTGTACCACATCGCCTAACGCTACTCCGTATAGCGACATTGATACGGAAATTATGCGCTGCCGGTCTTCGCGCTGTATGGACGGCGGCGAGAAATATTCAACCACCTGCCCGACATCTTTTCCCCTCAACGCCTGACCCGACGAGCCGTATATTCTAATATTTTCGATGTCTTCGATAGATTGGCGAAACTCTTCGGCATAGCGCACCACAATATCATATTCTTCGCCATCTTCGCGATAGCGACTGGCAGTCATTCCGTTGATGCGGTTACGAATGAAAGTGGAAACGGTAGCGGTATTTAAGCCGTATATGCCGAGTTTTTCGCGGTCGAAAATCACGCGATATTCGGGTTTCATGTCGTCGCGACTTAACTGCAAATCGCGCACGCCATTAACGTCTTTAAACTTTTCCATAAAATCGCGTGCTATACCTTCTGTAACGTCGAAATCGTGACCAAAAACCTTTACGCTGATGCCGCCGCCCATCATCATATTATCGCCTGTGCCGACGGTAAATTTGACAATTTCGGGAATAGAAGCAAATTTTTCGCGCATTGCGTCAGCCATTTCGAAAACGTCGCGGTCGCGGTCTTTCATGTCTACGCAACGCATCGTAACGCTAATAATGTGCGACCCCGATCTGCCGAAGGAAGCCCAGACGTTAGTTCCGTCGGAAGCGCCTGTGCTGGTAGAAATACGCTCTATTTCGGGGAAATTTTTCTGAATGTATTCGGTAATTTCCGCAGTGACGATGCGCGTGTATTCCAAACCGCGCCCCTGTTCCAATTCGATGGTAGCGCTCATTTGTCCCTGATCAGATTCGGGCATGAACTCGGCGGGTACTTTCGTCAGCAGAATAAGGCTCGATACAAATATCGCAACGCTGCCTATCAGCAGAACTGTACGGTGATGCACCGCCCATGAGAGCAGTCCGGCATAGCCATTATCAAGTTTTACGAGGAATTTGTCAATCGGTTTAAAAAGTATGCCTAATCCTTTGTATGAGTGTCCTTCTTTTTGAAAACGCAGCATTTTTGCTGAAAGCATCGGCACGAGCGTTATTGCGGCAATTGTCGAAATAGTAATAACGATACATACTATCCATCCCAATTGTTTGAACATGATGCCTGCAATACCGCCCGTAAGCGTAAGCGGGAAAAATACGGCTATAACTGTCAGCGTTGTTGCGATAACGGCTAACCATACTTCGTTTGTACCGTAGATTGCCGCTTCGCGCGGCGAACTGCCCCGTTCGATGTGTTTAGTGATGTTTTCGAGTACAACGATTGCATCGTCAACGACCATTCCAATTGCTATCGAAAGCGAACTTAACGATATGATATTGAGCGAGCCGCCCGTTGCAAAAAGGTATATAAAACTTGTTATCAGCGATACGGGTATCGTCAGCACGATAATAAACGTTGCGCGCCATCGTCCGAGGAAGAACAGCACCACAAGCATCACAAACAGAAACGCAAACAAGACGGT
>Ga0099364_10014894_pt1 | contig 10299 bp, 9 predicted proteins | sample TergutTh196P3_FD_73070 | JGI IMG/M metagenome (GOLD analysis project Ga0099364, IMG submission 73070) | Microcerotermes parvus P3 segment gut microbial communities from Pointe-Noire, Republic of the Congo - Th196 P3 | ecosystem: Host-associated > Arthropoda: Insects > Digestive system > Gut ...
GTCGAACCTTGCTCCTCTGCTTGCCGTATTCTTCAATTCGCTAAGGGAGATTATAACACGCGGTCACTCTACCGTCGAGAGTGCCGCTTTTATGCGGTTACTTTTGCCCCAACTGTGCTTTCAGTTTCGCAATCTCGGCGCTTATTTCCGCGAGAGCAGCGGCGTGAGCGGCATCCTTTTCGGCGAGCCTCAGCTCGTATTCTGCGCGGGTTGTTTGGACGGCTTCTCTCTCCCGGTAGGCTATGGCGTCATCCATATTCCACTCCTGCAATAACATATTCGACACCTCCGATGCGTTGTTGTTCAGATAATCGACGAGAATGCCGCGATCAATGCAATCTTTTATCGCCCTCTCTACGGCTTTTTCTCGCTCCATTCCGTTTTGCTCAAAATCGCGCACACTAGATACGAATGTCACATAACCGTACAGGTTCTCGCTTCGTTTGACGATTACTTCGTTGTTCCCTTTGTTGATATTATAGACCGTCACCACCAGTTCAAGCGATACCGCGCCGTCCGCCGCCGGGCGCAGGTATGAATCCGAAAGGCGGTAGACCGCCTTTTCCGAAAACGACACCTTTCAAGTATATTTTATTTTGAGGCAATACACGGGCGACTTCTCCCATAATTTCCGTAAATGTCCATGCGAAATCACCTTTATCTGGAAAAACACCTCAAACTGCTATAATACCCCGAGGAGTGATAAAATGATCGATCTCGAACAGCTAAAGACCATGTCCAGCGTCAGGATATTCAATGCCGGCGACGTCGTCATCCGCGAAGGGGATGACGATGACAACGGGATGTATATCATACTCAAAGGCTCGCTTCGTATATGCAAACACTGCGGACAACCCAACGAGATACTGCTCGCCACGCTGAAACCCGGCGATTTTTTCGGGGAGATGTCCATGTTCCTGAACGAACCCCGAACGGCAACGGTGGTTGCGAACGAAGACGTCACAGTGCTTGAGATAAACCGGCACAACATATATGCTTTTCTTAAAAAACAGCCCTCGGCGGCTTACAACATTATCCGATCGCTCTGCTTTCGTATCCAGGATTTGAACGACAAACTCGCCGGTTCTCCGGAGAGCCCGCCCGAAACCGCCGCGCAAACCGCCGCGTTCGAGCCCGAGCTGTTTCCCGAGGGGCATAAGGACTATGACGTCCTTTTGGCGCATCGGGACAAGCTTATGATGCACAAATCTTTCCAATGCCCTCTGTGCCTGCATTCGTTTTTGAAGAGGGTGCCGCGCAGGTCGAAGCTGAAGCTCGAAAAAACCGACCCGGATTCGCGGCCGTATTACACCGGCATCGAACCCCTGCATTACGAGGTGATCACCTGCCCGAAATGTTGGATGAGCGCGTTTGCCGCGACGTTTGAAAAGGCGTTTCCCAACAAGGAAAGGCTGTTGTACGAATCGATCGCGCGCTATACGCATTGGCTCACCGTCGCCGGCGAAGCTCCGAAGAACATGAACGAGGTATTTTCGGGTTATTATCTCGCGATGTTGAGCGCGCCGATGTGCTTCTTAAAATCCAAGCTCGTCATCGCCCGCTTATGGCTGCGGCTCAGTTGGCTCTACAGCGACTGCGGGGACGCGGAGATGAAAGGCCACGCCATAACGGAGGCCTGCAAATGGTATTTGGAATCCTACTCCACCATAAACATCCCGGACGATCAAATACAGAGGCTTCACATTATATTGGGCGAACTCCACCTGAAACAGGGAAAAATCGACGAAGCCCGGCAATTTTACATAAGAGCGATCACGGACAAAAGCGCCGGCAACCCCGAACTCAAGCGCGTCGCGGAGGACAGGGCCGCCGAAATCAAATTACTGGCGCGGAAATAAATCGGCGGGTATTAAAACTTAATCGCCAAGATGCCTCACGATTTTGTACTGAGGCAAAAAATTTCCTTGCAGGCGTAGCCATATTATGCTACGCTAAAATTGTCTAAAGCAATAAAGAGAGGCGGAAACTGCACATGATGAATACCTATGCACGACCGGTCCGCGATCTGCGGAATAACTACAGCGAAATTATAAACTTAGCCAACGCTGGAAATCAGGTCATTATTACTCAAAACGGCCGCGAAGCCGCCGTGATCATCGGCACTGAGGTATACAAAGATTTTGAAGTTTTTTTACATCGGCAGTACATCAAGCGGGAGTTGGCAAAGGCTAAAGAAAAAGCCAAAGACACGGATACCGAATGGTTGGATGAAGATGAGTTTTGGTCGAATATTGAGAATAACTTATGAAGTACCGAATCAAATATTTATCTGAGACGGTCACAGATTTGGCGGATATAAGAGCTTACCTGATCCGGTACTACGAGAGCACAGTTAGGAAATTTTTTGCTCTCTTGAAAGAGAAAACCGCAAGATTAAAAGAATTTCCTTATTCCTGCCCGATTTTCGAAGATGACCCCGATTATCGAAAGCTGGTGGTGGGGAATTATCTGGTGTTTTACATTGTTAACGAGAACGATAAAACTATTGAAATCCATCGGATTCTCCATGGATCGCGGGACATCAGGCGGCATTTAACCGAACGTGACACAGGAGAATGAAACGACAACCAAACAGCGGCTTTCTATGTACGCCGATTGTCCTTAATTTTCGTGTCGATAACCGACCCTTGTTCGATTTTTATGAGTATTTCTTGTTCGTAAACAGAGCCAAAGCCCGCGTGCGCGTATTGCAGCAGCTCTCCCTGCGGGATTTTTAACTCTCCGGTGAACCAGTCGGCGAAAAGGGGTTCTTCTCCGTCCAATTTCAGATGTCCAAGAATATTTATGAGATACAAACGGCCTTCTTTTATCTCCCAAGTTCCGATATATTTTCGCCAACATGCCGTGGAGTGGATTACGTGCGGGAAATCTTTTCTTTCGATGCGGTCTTCCACTTCTTTATCGGCGTATGCCGTGATGCGCGGATGCTTTGGTATGGGAGGGCAGAAATTCATTTGAACCTCTCGGCCTTCGTAAATCAATTTTTCGGATATTTGAGCCGTCATTTTTTCGTCTCCCCTTCTGGTACCGGTGACTGCTGTTTTTCGCTTACGGAACTATTTCAGCAAACTTAGAATATTCTGCGGCGTCATGTTCGCCTGGGCGAGCATGGACGTTCCGGCCTGCGAGAGTATGTTCAATTTTGTGAACTCCATCATCTCGCGCGCCATGTCGACGTCGCGGATGCGGCTCTCGGCGGAGGTGATGTTTGCGGATGCCGCCGTGAGGTTGCCGGTGGTGTGCTCAAGCCTGTTTTGGAAAGCGCCCAGCTTGGCGCGTATACTTGACACCCTGTATATGGCGTTATCGACGAGCGTAATCGACCGCGCCGCGGTTTCCTGCGAGAGCGCCAGCACTCCTTTAATGCCGAGAGCGGAAGAACTTACGTCGCCGAAGGACAACGCCATTCTCTCCCCTTCGTTGGCCCCTACCTGTAAAATTGTGGTGTTGGAAGCGATGTGAACGATAAAATCATCTCTGCCGCCCACAAATTTGTACGTGCCGTAGCCCCCGCTCAAAGTCCCGGCGCCGTCTGCCGTAAGGGCGAAGCTTGTTCCAATCGTTATGTCGATGTTGCGCAGCGCTTCGATTATCGTACCGCCGCTGAAATTCAGGCCGGAGGTGACGATCTTTCCGCTGTGCGCGTCCGTTATTACGGCTTGGTATCTCGTTTCGGCGGCGGACTGTATTTCCGCGAAACCCAGCGCGACCAACAGGCTTTCGTCCCCTGATATTGTTATTTTACCCGCTGTGCCCGTTATGGGCGAATGCAGAAGCAGCGTCCCCTCCACGGATTGAAGCGTGCCGTTTCTGGCGCTGGACCTTGCCAGCGCGCTGGAGGTTCCCTCGTTCCATCGCCCTCCCATGCCGGACCAGTCTAATGAAGTCCATCCAAAATCGCTGAGGGGATTTAACCGATAGCTGCCGCCCGAGGTAATATTTGTCCGGTCGGTCCGCGCAGGGCCGCCCGACACGTAAAATCCGCCCATAGACCCGGAATCCGTTTCGGGATTTTCTCCGGCGACCTCCAGAAGAAAGGCTCTAAGCTCAGGATTAGCAGGATTGATCATTTCAGCTCTGAAATCAGCGAAACTACTCCAGCGCCCGCCGCTTGCCGCGGCAATAGCGTCGTCCATATCCACGCCCGGGGCGGCGTTCAATTCCCGCAGCAGACGGGCGATTCCCGAGTCGGGCCCGATACTTTCCCGGTCGAAATACCTCACCGCGAGGTAAGCGGCGGTATAAACCTTATCCAGATCCACAATCGGATCCGGATCCGGATTATTTTCAATTCCATCGTCGAACAGCCTCAGGAGCCGGTCGGTCATGTAATTCACGAAAGTCGTATCGTCACCGTTGCCTCGGGCCGTGTCTCTGAAGGCGTTGACCACCCTTGTATTTCCACCCGCCATGTACTCGGTAAGACCTTCGATCAGCCACTGCCCTTTAGCCGATCTTTGGGCGACGTCGAGATTCGGATTCGCGTACATCATTGCGTGAACCATCTCGTGGAGTATTATATGACCTAATTCGTTTAGATTCGGATTATCCGGGTTGAAGAAACGCAGCGACGGGTTCAGCGAAACGGTTATCGTGCCGGCGCTGTAGCGCGCCATAGCCGCCGTGTTCTCGCTCATTCCCGTCGTATCATAATCGAGGGATAAACTCATCCCGTTGCCGCCTAAACCCAGGAGATCGAATATTCTTTCCCCCGATTGCTCGAGCCAGCCGGTTGCCAGGGCGGCCGCCACGGCATCGCCGGGGATTTTGAATTCCTCCCCCACGAACTGAACGGGGGAACCTTCATTTATTCCCGACGCCTGCCTTATCGCCCCCGCCAATTTCTCTCCGAGGCTTCCGAGAGTGTCGCTCTGATAGACGTTAATTGAAACCGATTTGCCGCCGTCGAGTGAAATTGTTATCGTCCGTGAGGAATCAAGCATCGATACCCCGTTGACGTCCGTAAAATTCTTAATTTCGCTCAACTGATTATTTTTCCCGGCAACTATAGAATCGTCGTAAGCCAACATGAAGATGTTGCTTTTCAACACTTGATTTTGGCCGGCTTCGAGCGCCGTCACCGCGACTTTGTAATTGCCCTCCGCTTCAAACGGCTGCCCGAACTGGTCCACATAGTGGAGCGAGCCCTTTACGTTTACCGACACCCCAAGCCTGTCGGCCGACCACAGCGCGTCCGACGAACCGTCGAGCAGTTTCTTTTTATTGAACTGCGTCGTTCTGGCTATTCTGTCTATTTCCTCTTTGAGCTGGTCGATCTCCGTTTGGATATATGCGCGGTCCTCCTGGGTCAGCGTGGCGTTAGCGGCTTGCACCGACAATTCGCGCATCCGCTGAAGCATGGAATGCACCTCGTTCAACGCGCCGTCCGCCGTCTGAAGCATGGATATTCCGTCTTGCGAATTGCGGGCCGCGACATCGAGCCCGCCGATCTGCGCCCGCATCTTTTCGGAGATCGCGAGCCCCGCCGCGTCGTCCGCCGACGAGTTTATGCGAAGCCCGGTCGAGAGCTTTTGAATCGCCTTTGCCAGATTTGCGTTGACGGCGCTGTTCGCGTTGTACGCGGCAAGCGCCGATATGTTTTGGTTTACGCGCATTTAGCGGCTCTCCCCGTCTGTTGTGCGCTCATTTTCGTTTCCGGCTCTACCTCAGCAGGCTGAGAATATTCTGCGGCGTCATGTTCGCCTGTGCGAGCATGGAGGTTCCGGCCTGCGAGAGAATATTCTGTTTCGTGAGCTCCATCATCTCGCGCGCCATGTCGGCGTCGCGGATGCGGCTCTCGGCGCCGGTGAGGTTTGTCCCGGCGGCCGTGAGGTTCGCCACCGCGTGTTCGAGGCGGTTGATATACGCGCCCAGCACGGCCCGCTGTTTCGACACCTTGCTGATGGCTTTGTCCAAAATCGCTACAGACCGCGCTGCCGTCTCCCGCGAAACCAAAAGCAGACTGTCGAGGCCGAGGGCGGTCGAGCTCATGTCGGCGAACATGACGTTGAAATTTTCGCCCTCGTTCGCGCCGGCTTGCAGATACGCGGCAGTGTCGCTCAAGTGGACGATCGTCGAGTATTTGCCTTCCGCGCTCGAAAATTCATAACGCTTCATCCGCTCGTTCCACGTCACATCTATATCCGCCATCGGGTCGAACCACACGTCAACGTTGTCCGTTATCGCCCCGAACACAACGTTGCCCGCGACCTTCTGCATGGGAGTGACAAGTTTGCCGTCGTGCGCGTCGTACACAGTGACGGAAAACTCGGTCTCGCGCGATTCCTGAATCGTGGCAAGGCCGAGGGCCTTGAGCAAGTCTTCGTCGCCGGAGAATATGAGTTCGCCTATCGAGCCGGGGATGGCGGTACGGATGAGGAGGGTGGCGTAGTGCGTGTAGCCGACTATTTCGGGCGACTTAAACATTGGATTGCCATTCTCATCATAAATTATATTGTCGTGTTCGTCTCGCATGTAAACCAAGTCATTTTGATCATATACCATCGGTATTGGGTTGCCGTTTTCATCAAGAATTAATTCGCCGTCTGCGTCTCGCTTGAAATCGGGTATGCCGTAAATGGGATTCAACTTGTATACGGACTCAGACGTGTTTTCGGTTCCGTCGGATATTGTGCAGAAATTTCTCGAATCATTCACATACCTCGATTGTCCCAAACCAAAAGCTATAGCGTCGTTTATTTTTTTAGCAACGTCATCTATCGTGTCGTTCGCGTACAGTGTCACCGATGTGCTTTTGCCGTCGCCTTGGTATATCGTTATTACCTGCGGCGACTGAACCATAAAAACTCCACCATTTGTATAAAACTCGGGTATCTTGGAGAGGAGTTTCGAGGATTTTTCTTCGTATTCATATTCGTAATAGTCTACAATCTCAATTTCTTCTTCGGTTGGTACACCGGTTGGATCCGGTATTATGATTGTGATTCCTCCAATTTGGTAAGTTTCATTAAATGACATGATAGTGCCTATGATAGGGCCTTGAGGGCCGGCAAAGGTAAAACCTCCATCGGGTAATCCTCCATATTGCGTTGGTAAAAAGCCACTACCGCCGGGGCCAAATACAGCGGGATCAAATTCTCCTGGGCCGTAATGCGCAAGAATGACTTGAGTGTTCAAATTGGCAACGCATCCTCCGCCAATGCCGGGTGCCAATTGTCCACCCGTTATGTAACCGGTACCGTCGTTGATTATTATCGTTCCGGCATTCCCGCCGCTTAAATCACCGCCGCCAATCCCTGAGCTGTGTCCGCCGCCCGTCGCGTTTACTGTGCCTCCGTTGATGATTACGATTGAATTTGAGGGATTGCCGTGTGCACCGCCGCCGATACCGGCTCCGCCAAATACGTGACCATCCAGAGTGTTGCCTCCCATAGCGGTAATATCACCCCAGTTTATTTCTACCCTTCCGTGGGCTCCGTACCGTCCGCCGCCGATACCGGCACCGACGCCGCCCCCGGTTGCGGCTATATTGCCTCCGTTTATCGTAATGTTTCCGGCGTTGCTGTGATCCATGCTGCCGATGCCGGCGCCGTTAAATCCGCCTGTAACATTGAGATAACCATTGATGGGGGCATCAGGATCAATTTTCTGGTACGGTACATCCGGTCCTCCCGGTACAAGAGGTCCTATTTGTTCGACAGTTTCTACATCACCATTCTCACCATAAATTGTCAGGCTAGAGCCAAAATTAACTTCTATACCGGCGCGTCCGTTTCCTGTACTTACAAGCGTGTTATCGCCGTTCAGCACAAGATTTACATTCGTACCACTCCCGCCGGCAGGCTTTATCTCGAAAGCACATGGCGCTGTTATGTTTACATTATTTAGAACAACAGTGGCATCAACGCCGGACGCAACCTCAATGCTGCGATTTGTTGCAATACTGCCACCCACGATTTCATAATCACCGTCGCCTGTGATCGTGAGAACATTGTTGGTAAAAATCCAACCAGGGCCACTCGCTCCTTCCAAGATTTCCAATAAATCGATCGATACGGCGACGTAATCATGTGATTGCGGAGCCTCGGGCGGAAGCGCAAATGTTTCGGATGTCGTTACGGGTATCGTTGGTATTACCAATATTGTTTCCGTTCTTATTTCCGTTCTGGTTGCCGAAAAGGTTTTCGTTTCGGCGACACTCATGATATTACTCTTCTGCACCTGCGCCTCGCCCGGTTTTGCCGAAATCTCTATTCGATAATTCCCCTCCGCCGAGACCTCGTTTCCGAAAATATTCTTGCCGGTGAGGCCGCCGCGCACCAAAGCGGCCGTCGTCAGTTTGTCGGACGACCAGAGCACAGACGAACTGCCGTCGAGGAGCCTCTTTTTGTTGAACTGCGTGGTGCGAGCGATTCTGTTTATCTCGTCGCGCAGTTGTTCTGCCTCTGTTTGTATGTACATCCTGTCCTCGGCGGTTAAAGTGTCGTTCGCCCCCTGCACGGCCAATTCGCGCATTCGCTGCAAAATGGCATGGACTTCACCCAACGCGCCCTCAGCTGTGCGTATCATCGACATGCCGTCGTTCGCGTTGCGCGCCGCCATGTCGAGCCCGCGAATCTGCGCGCGCATTTTTTCGGATATGGCGAGCCCCGCAGCGTCGTCAGCCGCGGAATTTATCCGAAGCCCTGTCGAAAGCCTTTGAATTGCTTTTTCGAGGTGCGCGTTGACGGCTTGGTTGGCGTTGTAATACGCGAGCGCGGATACGTTACTGTTTATGCGCATTTCGCCACCCCCCTTGCCTCGCGGGATTCAGCGACAGCGCACCCGGAAATTTTGCGAAGAGTTGTGTTAGAAAATGAGCCCCGAGCCCCGAGCCCCGAGCCCCGAGCCCCGAGCCCCGAGCCCCGAGCCCCGAGCCCCGAGCGATTTTATCCGGCGTTTTGAAACTGTCAAGAGTATTCATCGCGATTTTTCTCCCATTTTAATTAAAGTCAGCAATATCCATGATTTTTTTATCGGCCATTCCGGCAGAAATATTAAGTAAATTCGCGCGGGAAATTAAGAAAAATTCATCCGTCCGCTGATCATGATGGCCTAAAATATGAAAAGGTAGTATATTGAATATGTAGGAGGTGTGATGATGCTTAAACCCGAAACACAAAAAATGCTGGTCGAGTGCGCCCGAAGGTACGGAGTGAAAGCCCTTTGGCTTTTCGGCTCCTCGCTGATTTTGGGCGAAGACGACGCGGCAGACATCGACCTCGGAGTGGAAGGAATCGACAGAGATATGGCCTGGGAAATGTACAGCGATCTTTTCGACCTGGTGTATGCCAAGTGCCATAAACTCATCGATTTTGTAGAAATGGACGAACCTCTTTCGATCGTCCATGTCATACGCTCCAAAGGAGTGAAAATTTACGATGCCGCTTCCTGATTTCGTCCGCGCCGAACTGGATTCGCTGGAAATTCCGGTAAACCGTATCGTTCGCCTTCTTTCTCTTCCTTCTTGGGACGAGGATCAAACGACGGCATTCGGAACCTATATTCAGAATGTTTATATGGGTTTAGAACGTATACTGCAATATCTTCTTATGGAAAAGGGAGAAAACCTCCCAAAATCCCCCTCGTGGCATTACGACCTTCTAAAGTTAGCCAATTCCTGCGGTTTTGTCCCGCTACAGGCGGAATCCATCATGGAAAATTTGATGAAATATCGCCATCGCCACATCCACGGATACGGACATATGCTGGATGAAGCGAAACTCAGAGAACTGGCGTTCCCCATAGCGGAAACATTCCATATTTTTAAACGCCACATCGAAAATTTTACTATTGCTTTTTAATTCGGCATGATATATCCCTGAACGGTATGCACAACTTTTCTCCAAAGTGATAATGGTAAATGCCGTCCCGCCAAAACCGATCACTATCCCATAAAAAATCAGCGGACCCCCATACAGGAAGTCCGCTGAAATATTTTTTCGTATCTAAAAAATCCGACGCGCCCTCGCCGTCGGCACTACTGTTCGAGCATACAGGGCAAAGCATCTGACGGACGGAGAAAAAATCATCCGTCCGCCGAAATGGATTGATTATCCGGCGATTCCTCAATATAATTTATCTAATACAGCAAAGGGCGGCGAAATATTTGAAACGAGAAACTCAACAGATCTTCGACCTGATTTTGAAACGGCTCCTGCGGTTATCGGGCCCGTCGGTTATCCAGTTCATCAACGGACTGTTCGGCGCGGATCATCCCCTTGACAGCATCGTCGAGTACCCGAACACCGAGTACGTTTCGCGAAAGCTCCGGCGGCT